>Ga0335084_10003128_pt1 | contig 16106 bp, 13 predicted proteins | sample Lox_Sample_44_FD_206721 | JGI IMG/M metagenome (GOLD analysis project Ga0335084, IMG submission 206721) | Soil microbial communities from Loxahatchee National Wildlife Refuge, Florida, United States - Lox_Sample_4.4 | ecosystem: Environmental > Terrestrial > Soil > Wetlands | place: USA... | reverse complement strand
GGCCGGATGGATCATGCTCTCGTGGTAGACGAACTCCTCCTTCTCCGAGGTCATGAAGCACCCGTCGAGCCGGAAGAGCTTGCCGAACTGCGGCGTCTCGTGGATCTCGAGGTCCTGGAACCGCGTCTTCCACGCGCCGAGGACCTTGGATGACCGGATGAAGAAGCCGAAGTCGCCGTTCAGGTGCTCGTACAGGTGCTGCCGGTCGCGCGGGACCTCGTGGCGCACGACCTCTTCGGGCTGGAAGAGCGCGACCAGGTCGTCGACCACCTCGCGCGCGCGGGCGGAGTTGTCGCGCGTGTAGTTGCAGACGTACACGTCGAGCGTCACGCCCCGGAGCTCCGGCCAGGTGTGAATCGCGACGTGCGACTCGGCGAGCACGACGCAGCCGGTGGTCCCGCCGCCATCGAACTGATGGAACAGGTCCCCGAGGACCGTGAGGCCCGTCTGCTCGATCGAGCCGAAGCAAAAGCGACGGAGCGACGCCCCGTCAGTCAGGTACCGCGCCTCCCCGTTGCAGCGGTACAGATTTGCCGCGATGTGCAATCCGTCCAATTGGCATATATCCCAAGTCGTCGTGAAACAACCCGAGATGCCGTGTACCGCCGTGCAATGGCATGCGAGCATCTCCCCCGCCAACGACGCACCGGAACCAGGACGCCAAGGGGGCCGAAGCCCCCCTTGCACATCCCCTCGCGACCCGCTCGCGTCATCGGATCCTGCCCTTCATTTGCGCCACCACCGCGTCGATCAGCCGTCGCGAGATGCTGATCGGGTTCGGAAGTTGCGGTAAGTCTTGAATTTTAAACCACTGGGCGGCCTCGATTTCAAGCGGATCGACGCTGATTTCGCCACTTTTCCAGTCGGCGACGAAGGCGATCATCAGGGAGTGCGGGAACGGCCAGGGCTGGCTCGCGAAATAGCGCACGTTCTCCACCCGCACGCTGACCTCCTCCAGCACCTCGCGCTCGAGGCACTGCTCGAGCGTCTCGCCGGGCTCCACGAAGCCCGCCAGCGCGCTGTACATCCCCGGCGGGAAGCGCGGGGAGCGCGCGAGCAGGATCTCCTCGGGCCCGCGCCGGATGAGCGCCATGATCGCCGGCGCGACTCTCGGGTACGCGCCGAGCCCGCAGGCGGGACACTCGCGCGAGCGCTCGGTCGTCTTGGCCACGGTCGGCGTTCCGCAGCGGCCGCAGAACTGGTGCGTCCGGTCCCACTCGAGGAGCTGGAGCGCGCGGCCGGCGAGCGCGAAGTGCGCATCCTCGAGCACGCTGAAGAGCGCCCGCAGGCCATGCCAGCCGAAGCCCTGTGGCGGCGGCGCGTCCGCGGCGACCTCGGCGGCGAAGCAGTGGGCGCCGCCGAGCGAGCCCAGATAGAGCGCCCGCAACGGCTCGAGCGCGAGCGCCGCGGGCGCTCGCGCCACCGGCACGCGCGCCGTGCTCGGGCGCGGGTAGATCCGTGGATCGTCGCCCGGTCGGGCCGCGACGAGCTCGCCGGCCTCGACCAGCAGCCGCTCGCCCCGGAAGACGAACCACAGCGCGTCCCCGGCCGCGGTTGGCGGGGCGACCGCGCCGGTGTAGTCCGGCGGCGACGAAAACGGCATCTCGATCATCGGCTACGCCTTTCTCAGCCGCCGGATGAGCGCGGAGCTGTCCCAGCGCCCGCCACCCATCGCCTGGATCTCGCGGTAGAAGCTCTCGATCATCCGCGTCACGGGCAGCGCGGCCCCGTTCCTCGCTCCTTCGGCAAGGCAGATCCCGAGGTCCTTGCGCATCCAGTCGGTGGCGAAGCCGAAGTCGAACTTGTCGTCGATCATCGTCTGGCCGCGGTTCTCCATCTGCCACGAGTTCGCCGCGCCCTTCGAGATCACCTCCAGCACGAGCTTCATGTCGAGGCCGGCGCGCCGGCCGAAGTCGATGCCTTCGGCGAGACCCTGCACCACGCCGACGATGCAGATCTGGTTCACCATTTTGGTGAGTTGACCGGCGCCTGACGCCCCCATCAGGGTCACGGCGCGCGCGAAATGCGCGATCGCTGGGCGGGCGCGCTCGAAGGCCCGGGCGTCGCCGCCGACCATCACCGTGAGCGCGCCGTTCAACGCGCCGGACTCTCCGCCCGACACCGGTGCATCCAGGAAGGCGAAGCCGCGCCTCGCCGCTTCGGCGGCGAGCTCGCGCGCGACGCCCGCCGAAGCGGTGGTGTGATCGACGTGGATCGCGCCCTTCGCCGTCGAATCGAAGGAGCCGGCAGGCCCGAGCGTGACCGCGCGCAGGTCAGGATCATCGCCGACGCACGAGAAGACGAACTCGGCGCCCGCGCTCGCCTGCGCCGGCGTTTCGGCCAGACGGCCGCCGTGCTTCGCTACCCAGTTCTCTGCCTTGGCGCGCGTGCGGTTGTAGACGGTCACCTCGTGACCCGCCCGCGCGAGATGTCCGGCGATCGGGAACCCCATCACGCCGAGTCCGATGAAAGCGACCTTCGCCATGCTCCTCCGCGATCCAGAAATCCAGCGGTTTGACCACCTGCGCCGATTATAATTGCCCATTCGTTCGCTCCCCCCGCCGGAACTCCCTGATGCCGAGCGCCACCGTCAAGACCAAAGCCGACCCCCGCACCGAGCGGGAGATGGCGAATGCGATCCGCGCGCTCGCGATGGATGCGGTGCAGGCCGCGAACTCCGGACATCCGGGCATGCCGATGGGGATGGCCGAGATCGCAATCGCGCTCTGGTTCCGGCACCTTCGCCACAACCCGGCCAACCCGAAGTGGCCCGACCGCGACCGGTTCGTGCTCTCGAACGGCCACGGCTCGATGCTGCTCTACGCGCTACTCCACCTCACCGGCTACGACCTGCCGCTCGCGGAGCTGAAGCGCTTCCGCCAGCTCGGCTCGATGACGCCCGGGCACCCGGAGCACGGGGTCGCGCCGGGCGTCGAGACGACCACCGGGCCGCTCGGGCAGGGGCTCGCGAACGCGGTCGGCATGGCGCTCGCCGAGCGCCTGCTCGCGAAGGCGTTCAACCGGCCCGGCTTCGAGATCGTCGACCATTACACCTATGCATTCGTCGGCGACGGCTGTCTCATGGAGGGGATCTCGCACGAGGCCTGCTCGCTCGCGGGAACGCTTGCCCTCGGCAAGCTGATCGTCCTCTACGACGACAACGGCATCTCGATCGACGGCCACGTCAAGAACTGGTTCAGCGACGACACGCCCAAGCGCTTCGAGGCGTACGGGTGGCACGTCGTGGCGGAGGTCGACGGGCACGACGTCGAGGCGGTCGACGCCGCGATCCAGGCGGCGCAGCTCGAGCGCAGCCGGCCGAGCCTCGTCTGCTGCAGGACGCTCATCGCCAAGGGCGCGCCGACGAAGGTGAACACCCACGAAGCGCACGGCGCGCCGCTCGGCAAGGAGGAGGTCGCGGCGACGCGTGCCGCCATCGGCTGGGCGCATCCGGCGTTCGAGGTCCCGCGCAGCGTCTACGAGGCGTGGGACGCGCGCGCAAAGGGCGCGGCGGCCGAGTCGGCCTGGAACGAGCGATTCGCGCTCTACCAGCGCAAGTTCCCCGAACTCGCGGCGCAGTTCCAGCGCCGCACCGCCGGCGAGCTGCCCGGCGGCTGGCCGGAGCACGTGCGCGCCCTCGTCGAGACGCTGAACGCCAAGGCCGAGACGGTCGCCACGCGCAAGAGCTCGCAGAACGTGCTCGAAGGGCTCGCGCCGATGCTGCCCGAGCTGTTCGGCGGCTCCGCCGACCTGACGTGGTCGAACCTCACGATGTGGTCGGGGTCGCGGCTCGTGAGCGGCGCGCAGGACGGCAACTATCTCTCGTTCGGCGTGCGCGAGTTCGGCATGAGCGCGATCGCGAACGGAATCGCACTGCACGGCGGCCTGATCCCGTACGTCGGGACGTTCCTGACCTTCTCCGACTACGCGCGCAACGCGCTGCGCATGGCTGCGCTCATGAAGCTGCGCACGATCTTCGTGTTCACGCACGATTCGATCGGGCTCGGCGAGGACGGCCCGACACACCAGTCGGTCGAGCACGCGGCGAGCCTGCGGCTCATTCCCAACATGGACGTGTGGCGGCCGAGCGACTCGGTCGAGACGGCGCTCGCGTGGGCGGCGGCGATCGAGCGCCGCGACGGGCCGAGCTCGCTGCTCTTCAGCCGGCAGAACGTGCAGTTCCAGAGCCGCGATGCCGAGGCGATCGCTACCATTCGCCGGGGCGGCTACGTGATCGCCGACAACGCGCATCCGCGCGCGGTCATCATCGCCACCGGGTCGGAAGTGCCGCTCGCGCTCGGCGCGCGCGCGAAGCTCGCCGAGGAGGGCGTGCCGGTGCGGGTCGTGTCGATGCCCTGCACGAGCGTCTTCGACCGCCAGGACGCCGCCTACCGCGAGCGGGTGCTGCCGCGCGGGCTCCCCCGGGTCGCGGTCGAGGCGGGCGTCACCGACTACTGGCGCAAGTACGTGGGTGCCGTGGACAGCGGGCACGGCGCGGTGGTCGGCATCGACCGGTTCGGGGAGTCGGCGCCCGGGCCGGAGCTGTTCAAGCATTTCGGGTTCACCGTCGAGAGCGTGGTCGCGGCAGTCAAGCGCGTCCTCTCGTAACGGGTTTTCTTCGGGAGCAGGCAATGACCATCCGCGTCGCCATCAACGGGTACGGCCGCATCGGCCGCATGATCCTCCGGGCCCACTACGAGAGCGGGAAGAAGCACGACCTCGCGATCGTCGCGATCAATGATCTCGGCGACGCGGCGACCAACGCTCACCTGACGAAGTACGACACCGCGCACGGGCGCTTCCCCGGGACCGTAGAGGTCGACGGCGAGAATCTCGTCGTCAACGGCGACAAGATCCGCGTCTGCGCGCAGAAGGACCCGTCGCAGCTGCCGTGGAAGGAGCTCGGCGTCGACGTCGTGCTGGAATGCACCGGCCTCTTCACCAGCAAGGCGAAGGCCTCGGCGCACATCGCCGCCGGGGCGAAGCGGGTGATCATCTCGGCGCCGGGCGAAAAGGACGTCGACGCGACCGTCGTTTACGGCGTGAACCACGACGTCCTCAAGCCCTCGCACACGGTGATCTCCAACGCCTCGTGCACGACGAACTGCCTCGCGCCGCTCGTGAAGGCGCTGAACGACCGCGTCGGCGTCGTGAACGGACTGATGACGACGATTCACGCCTACACGAACGACCAGGTGCTCACCGACGTCTATCACAAGGACCTGCGGCGGGCGCGCTCGGCGACGATGTCGATGATCCCGACCAAGACCGGCGCCGCCGCGGCGGTCGGGCTCGTGCTGCCGGAGCTGAACGGCAAGCTCGACGGCTTCGCGATCCGCGTGCCGACGATCAACGTTTCGATCGTCGACCTCGCATTCGTCGCCCGACGGCGCACGACGGCGGACGAGGTGAACGCCGCCGCGAAACAGGCTTCCGAGGCCGATCTCAAGGGCATCCTGGAGTACAGCAAGGGCCCGCTGGTTTCGGTCGACTTCAACCACAACCCGTCGTCCTCGATCTTCGACGCGACGCTGACCAAGGTGTCGGAGGGGACGCTGGTGAAAGTCTGCTCGTGGTACGACAACGAGTGGGGGTTCTCGAACCGGATGCTCGACACGACCGTCGCGTTCGTGAAGGCCGCCGCCGCGCCGGCGAAGGCGGCCGCCTAGTTCCGGTCGCGGGGTCGGGCCGTGGCGATCCGGAGGATGACCGACCTCGACCTGCGGGGAAAGCGCGTGTTCATCCGCGCCGATCTGAATGTCCCGCAGGACGACGCTGGCAAGATTACCGACGACACGCGCATCCGCGCGTCGGTGCCCGGGATCCGGCGGGCGCTCGACGCGGGCGCGCGCGTGATGGTGACCTCGCATCTCGGCCGGCCCAAGGAAGGCGAGCTCAAACCCGCAGACTCGCTCGCGCCGGTGGCGAAGCGTCTGTCGGAGCTGCTCGGGACGCCGGTGCCGCTGAAGGCGGACTGGGTCGATGGCGGCGAGGTCGCCCCCCCGCCCGGCGAGGTCGTGATGCTCGAAAACTGCCGGGTGAACAAGGGCGAGAAGGCCGACGACGAGGCGCTCGCGCGCACGATGGCCGCGCTGTGCGACGTGTACGTGAACGACGCGTTCGGCACCGCGCACCGCGCCGAGGCCACGACGCACGGCATCGCGCGATTCGCTCCGGTCGCCTGCGCCGGCCCGCTGATGGCAGCGGAGATCGAGGCCCTCTCGAAGGCGCTCGTGCGCCCGGCGCGGCCGCTGGTCGCGATCGTCGGCGGGTCGAAGGTGTCGACCAAGCTCACGATCCTCGGCGCGCTTGCCGAGAAGGTCGACCAGCTCATCGTCGGCGGCGGCATCGCCAACACGTTCATCCTCGCCGTCGGCGGGAAGATCGGCAAGTCGCTCGCGGAACCGGATCTCGCCGGCGAGGCGCGCAGGATCGTGCAGCGCCTGGAAGCGAAAGGCGGCTCGGTGCCGATCCCGATCGACGTCGTATGCGCGAAAGAGCGCTCGGCGACCGCGCGGGCCCAGCCGAAGACGACCGAGGACGTGGCCGACGACGACCTGATCCTCGACATCGGCCCGCAGTCGGCGCGGGCGCTCGAGCACTTCCTCAAGTCGGCCGGCACGATCGTCTGGAACGGTCCGGTCGGGGTGTTCGAGTTCGACCAGTTCGGCGCCGGCACGAAAGCGGTGGCGCAAGCGATCGCCGGGTCGAAGGCCTTCTCGCTCGCCGGCGGCGGCGACACGCTCGCCGCGATCGCGAAGTACGGCGTCGGCGACCGGATCTCGTACATCTCCACCGGCGGCGGCGCCTTCCTCGAGTTCCTCGAGGGGAAGACGCTGCCGGCGATCGCGGCGCTGGAGGCGCGCGGCGCGTGACTTCCCGCTCGCCCCTCGTGCGGCGCGCGTCGTAGTAACGTCGCGCCGTGACAAGTCCCACCACAGCCAGGACCGCCATGCCGCCGAAGAACAAGCCCGCGGAACGCAACCGCAGCACCAAGATCGTCGCCACCCTCGGCCCCGCGTCGAGCGACGCGGGGATCCTCGAGCGCATGTTCCGCGCCGGCGTCGACGTCGTGCGGATGAACTTCTCCCACGGCACGGCCGAGGACCATCTCGCGCGCGCGGCGCTGGTGCGCGAGCTGTGCCGCAAGACCGGGCGCACGGTCGGCATCATGGCCGACCTCCAGGGGCCGAAGATCCGCGTCGGCAAGTTCAAGGACGGCCGCGTGACCCTGAGGAACGGCGAGCGCTTCGTCCTCGACGCCGAGTGCGAGCTCGGCGACGAGACGCGCGTCGGGCTCGACTACAAGGAGCTGCCGCAGGACGTGAAGCCGGGCGACGTGCTCCTGCTCGACGACGGCAAGATCGTCTTCGACGTCGAGCAGGTCACCGCCACCCAGGTCCATTCGACCGTTCGCCACGGCGGCGTGCTCTCGAACAACAAGGGCATCAACCGGCTCGGCGGCGGGCTCACCGCGCCCGCGCTCACCGCCAAGGACATGGAGGACATCCGGATCGCGGCGAAGCTGAACGCCGACTACCTGGCGGTGTCGTTCCCGAAGGGCGGCCGCGACATGTACATGGCGCGCGAGCTCTCGCGCGCCGCCGGCGGCAAGGCGCTCCTGATCGCGAAGATCGAGCGCGCGGAAGCGGTCGAGCGGGCGGCACTGGAGGACATCCTGGCGGCGAGCGACGGGATCATGGTCGCGCGCGGTGACCTCGCGGTCGAGGTCGGCGACGCCGCGGTCCCGGCCCTGCAGAAGCGCATGATCCGTCTCGCCCGCGAGCACAACAAGCTGACGATCACCGCGACGCAGATGATGGAGTCGATGATCGCGAGCCCGGTGCCGACGCGCGCCGAGGTGTCCGACGTCGCGAACGCGGTGCTCGACGGCACCGATGCGGTGATGCTCTCGGCCGAAACCGCCGCGGGCAAGTACCCGGTGGAAACGGTCGAGGCGATGAGCCGCATCTGCGTCGAGGCCGAGAAGTCGACGCCGGTCACCCTCGACCGCGACTTCCTCGACCGGGTCTTCACCCGCGTCGATCAGTCGATCGCGATGGCGGCGCTCTTCACCGCCTACCATCTCAAGGTCAAGGCGATCGCCGCGCTGACCGAATCGGGCTCGACCGCGCTCTGGATGTCGCGCCTCAACTGCGGGGTGCCGATCTACGCGCTCACCTCCCAGACCGCGACCCGCTATCGCGTGAGCCTGTTCCGCGACACCTTCCCGCTCACGATCGACTATCACGGCCACGACCGCGAGGCGCTGCTCGAGGAGGCCGAGCGGGTGCTGGCCGAGAACGGCGTCGTGCAGGGCGGCGATCTCATCGTCGTCTCGTTCGGCGAGCCGATCGGAAAGTCAGGCGGCACGAACACGATGAAGATCGTCCGCGTGGGCGAGCACCGGCAGGCCTGAACCGGACGCGGTTCCTTCCGGGTGGAGCTGCCCGAGCGATTCGAGAGCGTCGAGCCGCGGTCGCGCAGGGCGCGCCCGACCAGGCGATCCTCGCGCTCGACGCCAGGGTCACCGACGCGAACGGCGCGTTCTTCGACGTCGCGAACGGCTTCCGGGGCTCGATCGCCGGCTGCCACGAAGTGCTGCGGCGCCAGGGACTGTTCGCCGGTCGGTGGTGCCTGGATCCGCGGGAGGATCTCTCGCCGGGTCAGGCCGAGGAGATCACGCGCGCGATGGCTGCTTACCCCGAGTTCGACGACACGCCGTTCGTGCGTGCGAACCTCGAGCGCTGGCTGGCTTGATGGAGGAAGGCCGCCCTGAAGCGGCGCGCGGGGCTAGCCGCGGAACTTCGCGACCAGGAGGCCGACGAGGGCGAGGAAGAGAGCGATCAGGTAGATATCGAGCCAGGACATTCTTCGGTCCGGGGCGAGGTGTTGAGTAGTGGACGGCTGCAGTATACCCATCGGACAACGGTTTACCAGCGGGACTTCATCCTCTAAACAAGGTTGATGTGTGAATTTTCGTGAAATCGTGCCGGGTTTCACGACCGCGGAGCGGGCGCCTTGAGCCTCAGGCCGCCTCGCGCGCGCCCCGCCCTTCGTAGAGGTCCCGGCCCGCGGCGAGCGCCCGGATCTTCCCGTCGGCAATCGGGCGCTTGAGCATCCAGAACCCGCAGTCCGGATGGATGTACTTCACCCGGCCCGCGCCGATCGCCCGCTCGGCCGCCTCGATCGCGCGCGCGATCGCCTCCGGGGACTCGATCTCGGTGCGCTTGATGTCGACGACGCCGAGGCCCATGCCGATCTCGGGGCGCAGCTCCTTGAACACCGCCAGCTCCTCGGGCGGGCGGTGGGCGCACTCGAGCACGACGTGGTCCGCGTGCAGCGCGTTCAGATAACTCATCAGCTTCGCCCAGGTGCCGCGCTGCGGCGACTGGCCCCCGTAGTTGCCGAAGCAGAGGTGCACGGCGGGCGCCGTCTTCACCGCGTCGAGCACGCGGTTGATGGCGGCCGCCGCCCACTCCCATTCGTCCGGCGAGCCCGGGAGGTTCGCCTCGTCCACCTGCACGACCTCGGCGTCGAGGTGCTTCACCTGCGCGGCGAGCACGTCGGCGATCGCCAGCGCGAGCGCCGCGGTCGACCCGTAGTGCCGGTCGACGAGCGTCTTCGCCAGCATGTGCGGCCCGGTGAGCGTGAACTTGAACGCTCGGGTCGCGAGCCGCTTCGCGCGCGCGCAGGCGTCGGGCAGCGCGAGCGTTCCGGCGCCGATCGGTCCCTCGACGACGCCCGGCGGGCGCCCGCGGAAGCCCATCTTCCCGGCGCGGTAGGCGAAGAGCTCGTCGAAGCTCATGCGGGTGCGCACGCCGTCGAGCGGGCGCACGAAGTACTCGATCATGCCGTTCGTCTCGGGATGGTTCACGTCGAACCGGTATAGCTCGCCGTCGCAGACGAGGTCGATCCCGGCCGCCTCCTGGGTCGCGATGACGACGCGCGTCGCGTCGAGGAGCGCCTGCTCGGAGGGCAGGGCGGCGAGCCAGTCGGGGACCGGGTACGAGCCGACGACGGTGGTCCGGATGCGCGGGGCGGTGCTCATTGGCGGCGATCTCCTCCAGGCCAGGCGAAAGTGTAGTCAAGCCGCGCGCCGCGTTGCAATCTTTTAACGAATCGGTTAAAACGGTCGCCCGCCGAAATCGACCTCGAGGAGGATCGGGGGGAGGGGCGGCCGCATGAAGATCGCGCTCTGCAACGAAGTGCTCGTCCCGATGCCGTTCACGCGGCAGTGCGAGTTCGCCGCAAGCGTCGGCTACGACGGGCTCGAGCTCGCGCCGTTCACGTTCTCCGACGAGCCGCACCTCATGATCCCGCAGGAGCGCGCCGCGATCCGCCAGGCGGCGGAACGGGCGGGGCTCGCGATCACCGGGTTGCACTGGCTGCTGCTCGCGCCGAAAGGGCTCTCGATCACGAGCGCCGACAACGCCGTTCGTGCGCGCACGGTCGACGTGATGCGGCGGCTCGTCGGTCTCTGCGCGGACCTCGGCGGCAAGGTGCTGGTGCACGGGTCTCCCGGCCAGCGGCAGATTCCGCCCGGCGACTCGCGCGAGACCGCGCTCGCGCGGGCTCGGGAGTGCTTCGCCGCCGCCGGGCGGGAGGCCGCACGCGCCGGCGTCGTCTACTGCATCGAGCCGCTCGCGGCGAGCGAGACGTCCCTCATCAACACCGTCGCCGACGCTGCGGCGATCGTCGATTCGGTCGGCAGCCCGGGGTTGCGGACGATGGTGGACACGTGCGCCGCCGCCCAGAGCGAGGGCGAACCGGTCGCCGCGGTGCTCGAGCGATGGCTCCCGACCGGTCGCATCGCCCACGTACAGGTGAACGACCGCAACCGCCGCGGACCGGGCGAGGGCAAGGACCGATTCGCCCCGGTGTTCGCAGCGCTGAAGCGCGCCGGGTACGACGGCGTCGTCGCGGTCGAGCCGTTCAAGTACGTGCCCGACGGGGCAACCTGTGCGGCGCGTTCGCTTGGCTACGTGCGCGGCATCCTGGAGGCGCTCTGATGGGTCGAAACGGTGCGCTGGAAGCGAGAGCCGCGGCGAACGGCGGCGGGGCTTCCCGCGCGCGCCGGCGCGCCTCGCGCCACTCCGGTACGCGCGATCCCGAGGGAACGCGCAGCCGCATCCTCGACGCGGCGACGAAGGAGTTCGCGCGCTTCGGGCTCGGCGGCGCGCGAGTCGACCGGATCGCCGTCCGCGCCGCTGCGAACAAGCGGATGCTCTACTACTACTTCGGCGACAAGGAGGGGCTCTTCCTTGCCGTGCTCGAGCACACGTACGCGAGCATCCGCGCCGCGGAGCAGAAACTGCGCCTCCTCGACGCCCCGCCGGTCGAGGCGATCGCGCGGCTGGTCGAGTTCACCTGGCGCTACTATCTCCAGCACCCGGAGTTCCTGACGCTGCTCAACAGCGAGAACCTCCACCGTGCGCGGCACCTCAGGGGCTCGAAGGACATCCGGGCGATGAACTCGCCGCTGATCGCGACGCTCGGCGAGATCCTGCGCCGCGGGGCGGCGCAGGGGGTGTTCCGGACCGGCGTCGACCCGCTCCAGCTCTACGTGTCGATCGCCGGGCTCGCGTACTTCTTCCTGTCGAACAACCATACGCTGTCGCAGGTCTTCGACCGCGACCTCGCCTCGGCGCCGGCACGCGAGAAGCGCCTCGCGCACATGACGGCGCTCGTTACCGGGTTCCTCACCAACCGCGCCGCGCCGCTTGTGCAGCGCGCCGATCGGGTGCCGCGCGAGGCGCGGGGTCCCCGATTGACAGCGCGCGGCGCCGGACGCTAGGCTCGTTAACCGGATAGTTAAAACCTGAGCAGCGCGCCCGTGAGCACCCTCGTCCGCATCGAAACCGCCCGCCTCGACTATCCGCTGGTGGGGGAGTTCAAGTTCTTCAAGGGCGGCGCGCGACCGTCGGTCGTGGTGCGGCTCACCGACGACGCCGGCCGGCAGGGCTGGGGGCAGTCGGTGCCGGTCGAGACCTGGACCTACGAGACGCTCGAATCGGTCGAGACGACGCTTCGTCACTACCTCGCGCCGGCGATCCTTGGCGCCGATCCGGCCGATCTCGCGGGCGTTCACGAGCGCATGGAGCGCGCGATCCGGCCGTCGTTCTCGGTCGGCCAGCCGCTCGCGAAGGCGGCAATCGACCTCGCCTGCTACGACCTGTGGGGCAAGCGGACCGGCCGGACCGTGTCGCAGCTCCTCGGTGGCGCGCGCGCGCAGGAGGTGAAGCTGAGCTGGACGGTCCAGTCGCCGACGCTCGACGGCGCCGAGGTCCTGCTCGCGCAGGGCAAGGTGCTCGGATACTCGAGCTACAACGTGAAGCTCGGCTACCCACAGACACCGCAGTACGACGCCGAGCTCATCCGCATGGTCCGCCGCTTCGCGCCCGAGGGATTCCACTGGGCCGACGCGAACACGAGCTACGATCTCGACACCGCGCTCGCCCTGACGCCGAAGCTCGCCGACGCCGGCTTCGCCGCGATCGAGTCGCCGCTGCCGCCGAACCGCATCCGCGACTACCAGGCGCTCAAGCGCCAGAGCGCGGTGCCGGTGCTGATGGACGAGGGTATCGTCTCGCCGGTCGAGACGGCCGAGTTCATCGCGCTCGGAATGATGGACGGGATCGCGATGAAGGTCGCCCGCTGCGGCGGGCTGTGGCACGCGTCGCGCATCGTGCGCCAACTCGAGGAGAACGGCCTCGCGCTCTTCGCCTCCGGGCTGACCGATCCCGAGTGGTCGCTCGCAGCGTCGATTCACCTCTTCGCCGCGGCCGGGCTGACGCGCCCGGCGGCGCTGAACGGGCCGCAGTACCTCGCCGGCCGTGGGACAGCGGACCCGGGGTTTCGCGCGGTGCACGACGCGATCAAAGTGCCCACCGGACCCGGCCTCGGCCTCGCCGCCGACGAGCGCGCGGCGAGCGTGCTGCGCACGGCGGCGGAAAGCTGAGGGACCGGGTGTCGAGCCTCGCAGCCAACGCACCGACCCGCGAAGACCGCGGCCTTCTCGCTGCGCTCGTGCGGAAGCTCGTCCCGCTCGCCGGGATTCTCCTCTTCCTCGTGATCTGGGAGGTGGGGGTCGCGGTCTTCAAGGCGCCCGCTTACCTGCTGCCGCCGCCGACGACGATCTTCCGCACGTTCTTCGACGAGCTGCCGAAGCTCATGTTTCACGGCTGGGTCACGACCTACGAGATGCTCGTCGGCTACGCGCTCGCGGTCGGGATCGCCGTCCCGCTCGCGATCGCGATCACCTCGAGCTCGCGCTTCGACCGGTTCGTCATGCCGACGATGCTGTTCTTCCAGGTGGTGCCGAAGATCGCGATCGCGCCGCTCTTCCTCGTGTGGTTCGGCGTCGGGACGCTGCCGAAGGTGCTGGTCGCGTTCCTGATCTCGTTCTTCCCGATCGTGATCGACGCGGCGGTCGGCCTGCGGTCGATGTCCTCCGAGATGAACGATCTCGCGCGCTCGATGGGGGCGACGCGGATGCAGGTCTTCCTGCGGTTTCGCCTGCCCACCAGCCTGCCGTACCTATTCAGCGGCCTGAAGGTCGCCGCGACGCTAGCGATCGCCGGCGCGGTCGTCGGCGAGTTCGTCGGCGCGGACAAGGGGCTCGGCTACCTGCTGCTCGTCACCAACTCGAACCTCGAGACGGCGCTGATGTTCGCGACCATCCTCGCACTTACGATCATCGGCCTCGTGTTTTTCTACGCCGTCGAGTTCCTGGAGAGGCTCGCCATCCCCTGGCACGTGAGCCATCGCGTGCGCGAGGATGCCGGCACGATGTAGTGAAACGTACCCTTACCGAAGGAGGAAGCCAGATGAGAACACTTAAGACCATCCTCGCTGTCCTGACGGGCGTAGCCGCAGGCGCGGCGCTCGTCGCGCCCGCGGTCGCCCAGACCAAGTTCCCGTTCCGACTGAACTGGACGCTGTACGGCGAGCACGCGCCGTTCTTCGTGGCGCGCGACAAGGGGTTCTACAGAGAGGAGGGACTGGACGTCGAGATCCAGGAGGGCAGCGGCTCGACCACCGTCTCGCAACTGGTGGCGAACGCCACGAGCCCGGTCGCCTACGTCGACGCCGCCACGATGATGCGCGGCATCGGCGCCGGCATGCCGATCAAGGCGGTCGGCGTGACCCTGCAGCAGAGTCCGATGGCCTTCATCTACCGCGCCGACGCGGCGCGTCCGACCAAGATCTCCGAGATCAAGGGCAGCCGGATCGCGATCACCGCCGGCGACGCGAGCCTCGCGATCTTCACCGCGTTCATGGGCAGGCTCGGGATGAAGGTCGAAGACGTGCAGATGATCACCGTGGCCAACCCGGCGGCGAAGGAGCAGGCGGTGCTCAACAAGCAGGCCGACGCGCTGCTCGGCTACTTCATGGACCAGGGCCCGCGCATGCAGCTCCAGACCGGCGTGAAGATGGGCTGGACGCGGCTCTACGACATGGCCGGCGTCACGACGCTATCGAGCGCGATCGTTGCCAACAACGACTGGATGAAGGATCCGAAGAACCAGGACCTGCTGAAGCGGTTCCTCCGCGCCTCGCAGCGCGGCTGGCAGTACAGCTTCGACAACCGTGCCGAAGCGGCCGAGATCTTCCGCAAGAGCGCGCCGGTGTTCACGCAGGAGATCGCGCTGCTCGAGATCGACGGCTCGATGACGATCATCCACACCGACCGCACCAAGGGCAAGGCGATCGGCTGGACGGCGGCCGAGGACTGGAAGGACACGCAGACGCTGCTCGAGACCTACGCGAAGCTCAAGCCGCAGCCGGACTTGAACCAGTACTACACGAACAGCTTCCTGTCCGAAGCGCCCTACACGCCGGGCAAGTGATGCCCGCAGCCCGTCCCGCGGTCGCGGCCTCCGGCGGGGCCGCGGGACGCCTGCGCGAAGCCGTAATGGCACAGCCTTACATCCGCCTCGAGAACATCGCCAAGGTGTACGACACCAAGGGCGGCGCGGTCGAAGCCTGCGTCGACGTCAATCTCGACATCCGGCAGTCGGAGTTCGTCGCCATAGTCGGCCCGAGCGGCTGCGGCAAGACGACCATCCTCAAGATGGTAGCGGGCCTGGTGCCCTACAGCTCGGGCACCATCACCGTCGGCGGCAAGGTCGTCGACCGGCCGCAGACCGACGTCGGGATCGTGTTCCAGGACGCGATCATGCTCGATTGGCGCGACGTGCTGGCGAACGTCATGCTTCAGATCGACATCCGGCGCATGGACCGCACGAAGTACGAGCCGGTCGCGGCGCATCTGCTCCGCCAGACCGGGCTCGAGGGGTTCGAACGCAAGAAGCCGTACGAGCTCTCGGGCGGGATGCGGCAGCGGGTGTCGATCTGCCGCGCGCTCGTCCACGATCCGCCGCTCCTCCTCATGGACGAGCCGTTCGGCGCGCTCGACGCGCTCACCCGCGAGCAGATCTCCATGGACATCCAGCGGATCTGGATGGAGAAGCGGAAGACCGCGCTCCACATCACCCACAGCATTCCCGAGGCGGTGCTGCTCGCCGACCGGGTAGTGGTCATGGGGCCGCGCCCGGGGCGGATCGTGGAGATCATCGAGATCGACCTCCCACGACCGCGCCGCCTCGACAAGCTGCCGCCGGCGTTCAACGAGTACGCCGGACGCATCCGCGACATCTTCAAGTCGAAGGGCGTCCTCGCGATGGATTGATGCCGCAATGACCGCGCCCAGGTTCCAGGTCGTCTCGGTCGAGCTGTACGAGCGGCCGGTGAAGCTCCGGATGCCGTTCCGGTTCGGCGTCGTCACGCTGGTGGCGGCGCCGCAGGCGTTCGTGCGCGCGCGCATCCGGCTCTCAGACGGCCGCGAGGGATGGGGCGCGGGCGCGGAGCTCCTCGCGCCGAAGTGGTTCGACAAGAATCTCGCGCTCTCGAACGAGGACAACTTCGATCAGCTGCGGCTAGCGCTCGCGCTCGCGCGGGACGCCTATCTCGACGGCGGTACGCGCACTGCGTTCGCGCACTTCGCCGCGCACTACCGCGAGGCGATCGACGCGGGCGCGCGGCACGATCTCAACCCGCTGGTCGCCTGCTTCGGCCCGGCACAGCTCGACCGCGCGATCCTC
>Ga0335084_10003125_pt1 | contig 16110 bp, 16 predicted proteins | sample Lox_Sample_44_FD_206721 | JGI IMG/M metagenome (GOLD analysis project Ga0335084, IMG submission 206721) | Soil microbial communities from Loxahatchee National Wildlife Refuge, Florida, United States - Lox_Sample_4.4 | ecosystem: Environmental > Terrestrial > Soil > Wetlands | place: USA... | reverse complement strand
ATACTGTAGTAGCGCGCACTCAGCAGGCCGTTGACCTTCGCGCTGGCCATGACGACGTAGGCAAGTTCGTCGAAGGGCATCGCCAGCAGCCCAGCCAGAAGGGCCGACCGCATTTCGAGTCGGAAGAAACGTGCCAGGGCGAACAGCACGATGAACTTGATGAGCAGCAGTCCTGGCACATACAGGAGCAGATCCGCCTTGAACTCCACGAGTTCTCGCGGGTCGATCGCCATGCCGATGGCGATGAAGAAGAGCGCGAGCAATACCTGCTTCGTCGGAGCCACGGCCGCCTTGATCTGATCCGCATAGACCGTGGTCGAAAGGAGGACGCCGATCATAAAGGCGCCCAGCGCAATGGAGATTCCCACGGTATCCATCCACCAGCCTGCAAGAAACACGGCAGCAAGCACTGTCAGCGCAAAGCCGCCCGGGCCCAAGTGGCGCGCGGCCAGGCCGAGCGACCAGGGCAGGACAAAGCGGCCCAGAACATAGACGCCGACGACCGCAGTCACCACTGCGCCGGCCTTTTCAATGTCCAGGCCGTGTGGGCCCAGACCCGAGGCCATGCCCAGTACAGGAATCAGCGCCAGCATGGGTATGGCCATGAGGGATTGGAAGATGTCGATCGCAATGACGGCTCTGCCTTGCGTCGAGGCGCTGTCGCCGTGCGACTGCAGGATCGCTATGGGGATGGCCGATGAGCTCATGGCGAGGGCCAGGCTGACCACCAGCACCGATTGCCAATGCGCGCCGGCACCGCCGACCGTGGCAAACAGGAACGCCCCGATCGCGGCCGTGGTGAACGCGTACTGGGCCGAGCCCAGACCAAACACCAGGCGGCGCATGGACCACAATTGGGCCGGCACGGTATCCATCCCCACTGCAAACAGCAGCAGCATGATGCCGACTTCACCGACCGCCCGCAGTTCAACGATGTGCCCAGTCAGCAGCGGCGTCGGCGAATGCGGCCCCAGGGCCAGGCCGACGAGCAGCAGGGCGACGATCGCGCCGATGTTCAGTTTCTTCGCGACCCCGATGGCGACAATCGAGGACAGCATCATGATCGCGACGGCGAACATCAGCTGACCGACGTTCATGGGGAACCGGCGGCGGAAGCGCTGCGGCCGCTTGTCCACTCATGCCAGAGCGCGCCGAATAGCGCGAGCAAAACGGGCCCAATGAGGATTCCGGACGTCCCCAGGGCCTCGAAGCCGCCCAGACTGCCGATGAGAATCCAGACAAAGCCGAGATTGACAGCGCTGCGGATAAGCATCGGGCGGACCAGTTTGTCCACCGCAAAGAGCAAGGCTAGCCCCACCACGCACACCAGCAACGCGGCGCTGCCAGACCCCTTGGTCAGCAATACCACCGCGGCACCCAGCACCGCAAGATAACCAAGGAAGGGAATCATGGCGCAGACACCGGTGAAGGCACCCCACACCCCGGGTCGCTGGACACCCGCCAGCGCATAGACCGCAAAGCTCAGGATGCCGTCCAGCAACCCCACAATGACCATGGCATTGACGGTCGCGCGCACCGCAACGATCGACAGCTGGACGTAGGAATCGGCGCGCTCGCCGAACAGGTCATGGATCAATCGGATGAGCTGCCGTGCCAGCGCCTCGCCGTCGCGGAACAGCAGAAACAGCACCAGAATCGTGAACACGATGACCAGGATGTGGTGGGCGATGAAATAGCCCATCGTTTGCGCCCACCCGAGAACCGAAGGCGCATTGGGGCGCCGCAACCACGCCGACACGCCGCCCGGAACTCCGAGAATTGCGCTCCATTGGTCCGCGAGCCAGGCACCGAGGACCGGCGTGGACTCCAGCCATCCCGGGGTGGCGAGTCCGTTCCTGTCCGCGGCCACGATCTGGTCGGCCAAACTGCGCATTTCCAGGGTCAGCGCGCCCACGGCAAACATCACGGGCCCGAGCACGAACAGCGTCACGAGCATGGTGAACAGGAGGGGCGTCGCGCTCGAGGCGGCGCGCGCCGGTAGCCGCCGCGAGAAACGCCGATAGATCGGCCAGGTGGCGACCGCGATGACCGATGCCCACAGCAAAGGCTCTAGGAAGCTGTGCAGAATCCAGGCCGCAGGCAGGACGACGAGCGCAGCCCATAGATGGCCCGCGCCAGATGTCGGCTTCATGGTCCGGTCAAGTCTGCTTCCAGCCGCTTTTGCTCGATCGCAATGCCACTGCGTTCCATGCCCAGCGTCCACGAAGGCGGGTCGCTCGCCGGGTAGGAGTCGGCGAGCGCGGCGTCGATCTCTTGTTCACCAATGTCGTCGCGAGTCGGCACAGCGCTTCAGTGTCCGGTCGGATCGCCCTTGCGGCAGGCCTCGAAGAGGAACCAGGTGCGCCGCTCGGCTTCATCGATCCAGATTTCGATCAGGCTTGCGGTGGCAATGTCCCGGTGCTCGTCGCAAAGGCCATGGGTCTCACGAAGCCGCGCGACGAGCGCCTTGTTGTCCTCGCGCAGCTCCGCCAGCATGTCCAGAGGCTCCACATAGTCCGCATCGTTGTCCAGCACGCGCTGCGTGCGCGAAATGTGGCCGATGGACTTGAGCGTCGCCCCGCCGACCTTGCGGACCCGCTCCGCGACGGGATCGGCCATGGCGTAGAGCTGGTCCGCCTGCTCATCGAGGAGCAGGTGATAGTCGCGAAAGTGCGGCCCGCTCATGTGCCAATGAAAATTCTTTGTCTTCAGGTAGAGCGCAAAAACGTCGGCCAGGATGGCATTCAGGGCCGCGGCGATGTCCCTGGTCGCGTCCGCATGCAGATCGCTCGGCGTTGCCAGCGACGCGTCCCGCCTGCGCTTTAGCTCCGCGGTTACCTTTTTGGATTTGTTCATGTCGAGAATTCTCCGGTTGAGAATGTCCGCCACCTAAGAGACGAACCGATCGATCCTGCCCTTGAGGACCACTGCCGTCATTCGGGACCGGCCAGGCGCGAGCAACGGGCTGCCCGCAAGCCATCCCATGAAGCGGCGCCTGCCGATATCCCGTTTGATGAGATTCAGAGATGTTCTCGATACCTTCATCATGATCTTCCTTAGAGCACAAACACGTAGATCATGGCGAACCCGGCAACCATGACAAACGCGAGCGCGGGGATCCACTGGATGTGACGCAGCACGTATTCCGAGTAAAGTGGATCGGGCTCTGTGCTCTCAGCCGTTGCCGGCGGAGGAAACTCGTTCTGGGACATTGTGTCCTCCTGTAGTCTGATTCACTTGCTTTTGGCAGCTCACGCGCTAGCGCGGAAATTCACGCAAACCTGCTAGCCGAGACGGACGCGGCGGGGGCAGGCGCAGCCATGGACCTTCTGCCGCCCCTCCTCGACGCTGCGCGGAAAGCGCCCGGGGTGGTACCGGTGTGTTTGCGGAACAGGGTCGTCAGGTGGCTCTGGCACGAGCAGCCGACGTCCAGCGCAATGTCGCAGATGCTCTGATCGCTCGTGGCGAGCAGGTTCATGGCCTTGCGGATGCGGCATCGAATCACGTACTGGTAGGGCGTGAGGCCCGTCGTGACCTTGAAGCTTCGCCCGAAGGAAAACGGAGGCAAGCCGACTTCGCTTGCCATCTGTACCCAGCTCAGATTTGTGTCGAGGTTCTGGTGGATAAACCTCACCGCGCGCCGCAGGCAGTCCCTCGACAAGCCCGCCGTGCGGGAATTCGGCTCTCCGACGGGAACGTCCGCGGACTCACGCAGGCAGGTAACGATGGCCTGCGCCATCTCCTGAGCGCGCTTCTCGTCCCATTCGTTACGGGCTGTGCGCTCAAGCAGGTGCGCGCGCAGCATGCCCAGTGCCCGGTCGACGTACACCGCAGCCTCCGGACTGCTCGTGCCGTCTTGCGTATCCGCGCTGGCTTCCAGCATTGCGTCCGTATTCATTCCGATTTGCTCCTGGCCCTGTCGATGGCGGAATCGACGCATTGAAGAAGCTCCTCGGCCGTGAATGGCTTGGCGAGATAGCACGACACACCTGAGGCGAGCGCACGCTCGCGCACCTTCTCTTCCGGGTAGGCCGTCATGAGAACGGTCGGAATGGGCGTGCCCGATGCGGCGAGGCGATCGTGCAACTCCAGGCCGCTGATCCCCTGCATGCGCATGTCGGCGATCAGGCACGAGAAGTCGCGCGACTGCCCGGAACTCAGGAAGGCCTCCGCGGACGGGAACGCCACAGCAGCGAATCCCGCCGCCTTGAGCAGGTCTTCCGTGGTGGTGCGCATCGATTCGTCATCGTCTATAACAGCCACAGTGGCATTCCCGGCATCGGTTGATTTCACGGAACCAGTCTAGGCGGCGCGCACGCTGGCAGCCATTGGACATGAGTACAGGTCGCAGGCGCCCGCGCCTACCCCACCTGCCGGTGGGTAGTGACGGTCTACGACTTTGGTTTAGTTGGCCGGCGGCTTCTCCGCGGCAGACAGTCCCTGGCTGTCGCCTATTCGCAGGAACTCGGGCAGGATTCGTGAAGACGGCGGTCGACCTGGAGTTCAACCTGAACTCATGGACAAAAAGGTCATCAGTGTCGGGCTGCAGGGCGGCGGATCGCACGGCGCCTTCACCTGGGGCGTCCTCGATCGCCTGCTCGAGGACGAACGCATCGCCATCGACGGCGTAAGCGGCGCCAGCGCAGGCGCAGTCAACGCCGTGGTGCTCGCCCACGGCTTTGCCACCGGGGGGCGCGTTGGCGCGCGCCGAGCACTGACAAAGTTCTGGGACAGCGTCAGCGCCACGTGGAGCGGTGGGGAAGCGCTCTACTTTCTCACCCGGTATTTCTCGCCGTCGCAGGCCAATCCGCTCAATATCAATCCACTGCGCGAGATGCTGGCGGCGCAGATCGACTTCGAGCACCTGAGATCAGCCAGCACCATCAAGCTGTTCGTCTCCGCCACCGAAGTGAGCTCGGGATTGCCGCGATTTTTCGGCAACGGCGAGATCACCCTTGACGCAGTTCTGGCTTCAGCGTCGCTGCCGACGCTAATGCACCCTGTCGAAGTGAACGGCAAGGCCTATTGGGACGGCGGACTTACCGCCAATCCGCCCATCCGCCCATTGCTGTACGAATGCGCAGCGCGCGACATTCTCTTGGTGTTGCTCAATCCGGCCCGGCGGCCGGGTATTCCGGCGGATGCCGAGCAGATCCGGCGCCGGCTGGACGAGTTGAGCTTCAGTTCTGCGCTGTCCTCCGAACTGCAGGGGATCGCGCTTGCCAAACAGGAAGCAGAACGCCATTCGATTTCCCGAGGCTACCTCGAGGACAAGCTGCGCGGTCTCAACATGCATGCCGTCTACCCTCCGGACTCGGTGAGCCGGCTGAGCACGCTGACGCGGCTGAATACCGAGGGCCGATTTCTCAAAACGCTGCACGACGCCGGGCGAAGGCAGATGGACACGTGGCTCGAGAACAATTTTGCCAGCATCGGCCGCGCCTCGTCCTTCCCGCTCGATGCTTACCTGCCATCCCAGGCATTTGCTGCCTGACCGCGCATAGCCGAAGACGAGGGGTTCGCCAAGTGCCGACAAATGAAAGTGTTCCGCTCATCCAGCATGCAATTCAGCTTGCAATTGCGCCCGTGTTCCTGCTCTCGGGGATCGCGGCACTTCTCGGCGTCATGGCCGGCCGCTTGGGCCGCATCGTCGACCGCGCGCAGGAACTGGACCGAAGATGGGCGGCGCTGGATGAAACGGAGCGCGCGGCAGGTCGAGCGGAACTTGGCAATCTGGAGCACCGCCGTCAGCTGGCAACCTGGTCGATCAATTTCTGCACCGGCGCGGCGCTGCTATTGTGCATTGTCATCGTTACGCTCTTTGTCGGGCAATTCCTCGGGACGGATCTCAAGTGGCTCGCCGGCGCGCAATTCGTGGGCGTGATGATGGCGCTGATTGGCGGAATCTCCACATTCGTGCGGGAAGTCAATCTCACCGGCCAGCCAGGTCGGATTGACAAGGCGAAGTTCCATCAATGACGTTCTTTAGTTCGAGGGCGGCTTCCCCGAGGCGGACAGGCCCAGGCTATCGCCCATGCGCAGCAGTTCGGGCAGCGTCTTCGCCTGCATCTTGCGCATGAGCTGACCGCGGTGCACCTTGACGGTCGCCTCACTCACGTCGAGCTCGGCGGCGATTTGCTTGTTCAGGCGCCCAAGGATCAACAACGGCATGATTTCGCGCTCGCGCGGCGTGAGTGCGTCAAAACGCTTGCGCAACTCCGCGACGCGCGTGGCTTCCCTGCGCTGCGTACGGTTGCGCTCGAGCGCCGCCTGGATCGCGTCGAGCAATTCCTGGTCGCGGAACGGCTTTGCCAGAAACTCCACCGCTCCGGTCTTCATCGCCTGAACGGACATGCGGATGTCGCCATGCCCGGTGACGAAGACAATCGGCAGCTCCTGGGCGGTGTCGGCGAGATGGCGCTGGAAGTCGAGCCCGCTCTGCTCGGGCAGCCGGACATCGAGGACCAGGCAGCTGGGCGCGTCCGGCCGCTTCGCCTTCAGAAACTCCTGCGGCGACGCGAACACCCGGACTTCGAGCCCGACCGAATGCAGCAGATCCTCGACTGAGGCGCGGATCGAAGCATCGTCATCGACGACAAAAACTACCGGATTCTCGTGCGTTGGAGCCATCAGATCCCGCCCCCAAGTCAGCAGGTCCCGCCCGTGTTCTCTGCCGGCATTCTACCCAAATGACACGGGCGGGGGCTGATCGCCGATGGAGCATCGAACCCCGCCCCGCCGGATGCATCATGGCGCTTTCTGCGCCTCTGAGCCGGTCTCCTTCAGGAAGCATGCGACGACCACGGCCAACGCAATCGCGGCGGCAAAGATGTTGTCGGCCTTGACGAAGATATTCAGAGTGAACGGCCCGCCATCCGCGAGCCTTTGCAGCCACCAGCCCACGGCGGGCGCCACCAACGCGCTCATCACGAATACCAGGAAATTGATCGCGCCTGTGGCGCTACCCTTCGCGTTGTCCGGATTGACCTCCTTGATGATCGAATACGGGATCATGGCCGCGCCGGATCCGAAGCCGAGCAGGAACGCAAGCACATACGGAGGAAAGGTCTCGGGCGGCAGGTACAGGATCGCCAGCATCGCCGCCAGCATCAATGCCGCCCCGGCGATCAGCAACGGTTTGCGGCGGCCGATGAAGTCGGCAAGATAGCCAAGGACCGGGCAGCCGAACACCCAGCCAATCGGCACCATCGCCGCACGATCGACCGCTTGCGCGTACCCGAGTTGCCAACCATCGTGCATGAACGCCACGCCCCAGGTCATGGCGCCGACCGTGGTGGGCAGGAACAGCAAGCCCGCACAAAGGCCGCAGAGCCAGGACTGTGGGTTCGCGAGAACCGTCTTGTAGGGCGCAAACGTGCTCCAGATGCTCGCCTGCGCGTCCGCGGCCCGGGGTTCGCGAGGCGTAGCCATGAACATCGCCACTGCGATCAACAACGTGATGCCCCCCGAATAGAACCAGAACTGCTGCCACACGAGCGGGCCATGAATCAGCGGGGCGGCGACGAACTGGCCTGCCGCGCCGCCGAGCATGCCGATGCATTGCGTGACGCCGATGGCGCTGGCGATATAGCGCGCCGGAAGCCCATGGGCCGCTAGGTAGACGGCCGCAATGAACGCAAACGCCGCACCGGCGCCTTGCAGGAACCTCCCGACCGCCGCCACCCAGCTGATTTCCACTCCGAACATCGCGGTGCCGAGCGCAAGCAGCAGCACACCGATCGAGACCGTGTACTTGGCGCCCCACCGGTCGACCGCCGCGCCGGCGAGGATCGCGAACGCGGCATAGGAATAGAAATAGAGGCCAAGCAACGAGCTTAGGCCCACCGTCGTCAGGCCGAACGCCTTGGTGAGTTCGGGCAGCATGACGCTGGGCGCGGAGCGCACCGCGTATTCCATGAAGTAGAACAGCAGGCAGAACAGCCAAGCGACGACAAACGCCGCCTGGAAAACGCTTGCCGCCGGTTTTGCTGTCCGGAATACCACCGTTTGCGCGGACATGATTCGCACTCCCGGTCAGCGCCAGAGGTTGGAGCGTGCGAGGTCGACCACCTCGTTGCCGCGGCCGCTCATGATGGCTTTCACCATGAACAGCGAGAAGCCCTTCGCCATCTCCACCGTGATTGAAGGCGGCATCGTGAGCTCCGTGCGGTTGACGACGGCGTCGACGAGAACGGGGCCGTCATGGGCCAGCGCGGCGGCGATTCCCTCGTCGACCTGGCCCGGGTCTTCGAGCCGGATGCCGCGAATTCCGGCCGCCTCGGCCATCGCAGCGAAATTCGGGTTCTTGAACTCGGTGCCGAAATCGAGGAAGCCGGTCGCCTTCTGCTCGAGTTCGATGAAGCCGAGGGCGCCGTTGTTGAAGACGACTACTTTCACCGGCAAGCCGAGTTGCGCGAGGCTCAGGAAGTCGCCCATCAGCATCGCGAAGCCGCCGTCGCCCGAGAGCGAGATCACCTGCCGGCCCGGAAACGCCGCCTGTGCGCCGATCGCCTGCGGCATGGCATTGGCCATCGAGCCGTGCCAGAACGAACCGAGCAGCCGCCGTTTGCCGTTCATCGCGAGATAGCGCGCCGCCCACACCGTCGGCAGGCCGACGTCGCAGGTGAAGACCGCGTCCTGTGAGGCACGGTCGCTAAGCGCCTTGACGATCTGCTGGGGATGAATGAGTCCGCTTCCCGGCCTGCCGACGGCGAGGTCGTCGAGGGACTTGCGCGCCTTGCGGTAGTGGCTGCGCGCCTGCTCGAGATGCGCGCCGTCCCGCTTCTGCTCGAGTAGCGGCAGCAGCGCCCGGAGCGTCGCCTGCACGTCCCCAACCACGCCGACGTCGACGGCCGCCCGCCTGCCGATATTCTCCGCGCGGATGTCGACTTGCGCGATCCGCACGCCGCTGCCATTCGGATAGAACTGGCGATATGGAAAATCCGTGCCCAGCATCAGCAGCACTTCGCAGTCGAGCATCGCGTAATACCCCGAGGAGAAGCCAATCAGGCCGGTCATGCCCACGTCGTACGGGTTGTCCCACTCGACGTGCTCCTTGCCGCGCATCGCGTGCACCATTGGCGCCTGCAGCCTCTTGCCTAGCGCAAGCAGCTCGTCGTGCGCACCGGCGCATCCCGAGCCGCAGAGGACCGTCACGCGCTTGTCGCCGTTCAGCAGCGCGGCGAGCCGGTCGAGATCCACGGGCGCGGGCACCACCACGGGGGCCGGCGGCAGCAGGCTGCCGACGCGCGGCTCCGGCGCTGGGGCCGCGTCCTGCAATGCGACATCGCCCGGGATCACCACGACGGAAACGCCGCGCTTGCCGACCGCTTCGCGGATCGCGACTTCCAATGCGCGCGGCATCTGGTTGGCCCCTGAGACCAGCTCGCAGTAATGGCTGCACTCCTTGAACAGGGTCTGCGGGTGGGTCTCCTGGAAATAGCCCGATCCGATCTCGCCCGACGGGATCTGCGCGGCGATGGCGAGCACCGGCACGCGCGAGCGGTGGCAATCGAACAGGCCATTGACCAGGTGCAGGTTGCCCGGTCCGCAGCTGCCCGCGCACACGGCGAGCTCTCCGGTGAGGTGCGCCTCGGCCCCGGCGGCGAAGCCGGCGACTTCCTCGTGCCGGACGTGCAGCCATTCGATCTTGCCTTGCCGGCGGATCGAATCCGTCAGCCCGTTGAGGCTGTCGCCAACGATGCCGTAGATGCGCTTGACGCCGGCGGCAGCGAGTGTCGCGGCGAACTGATCTGCAACTGTTGTCATGATTTACCCTTGTTGGGTTGATGGCGCAAGGAACTCGGCAGGCGTGTCACGTAGTAGGTCAGCGCTGCATGCGCAAATCCATCAGGCCGGGCGACATCGTCATGTTCGCGTTCAGATTGGCCATGATCCAGAGCGAGCCCGCGATCACCAGGAAGACGATGAGCACGCCAAAGGCCAGCGCTAGTACGTTGTTGGTGCTGTCCGGTCCCGTCGTAATGTGCAGGAAAAAGACCAGATGAACGCCCATTTGGGCGATGGCGAGCACGGCAAGCCCAAGCGGCACGCCGGGCCCCCAGAGTAGCGACGTGTTGGCGACCCAGAACGAGGTCGCGGTGAGGATCACGGCCAGCAACAAGCCGATCGTATAAACGACGACACCGGGCGGCTGCGCCGCGTGCGCTTCAGCAGCGGATACCGCGTCTCCCGGGGCGCGATCATGTTCGCTCTCGTTCATTGGCTTACTCCCATCAGATAGACGACCGTGAACAGACCTACCCAGATGATGTCGAGTGCGTGCCAGAACAACGAGAAGCACAGCAGACGCCGCTGCACCGACGCGCGAAACCCCATGAATGCGACCTGCGCCATCATCACGACGAGCCAGACCAGACCGACGCCGACGTGCAGTCCGTGGCAGCCCACCAGCGCAAAGAAGGCCGAAAGAAACGCGCTGCGCCGCGGCGTCGCGCCTTCGGCGATCATGCTCGCGAACTCCCGGAGTTCCAGCGCGAGGAACGCGACGCCGAGCACGAAGGTGATTGCAGCGAAGAAATAGGTGGCAGGACGGCGTTGCGAACGGATGGCTAGCGACATCAGCCCGCAGGTGTAGCTCGAGACGAGAAGACAAGCCGTTTCAATGGCGGCCGTGACTTGATTGAACAGCTGGGCGCCGGCCGGCCCGCCCGCGGTGCCCCCCTTGAGCACCGCGTACGCTGCGAACAACGCCGCGAACATCACGATATCGCTCAGGAGGAAGATCCAGAAGCCGTAGGCAACCACGATCCGCTTCGAAGCGGGACCGGCCTCGCTTGCGGGTATTAGCGCTTCGGGCTGCAGTTCGTCTACGGGAACGGCGGCATTCATAGCGCGATCTCCACTGGGTGAGTGCGATCGAACTGGGCGATCTGCGCAGCCGGAATCTCGAATTCGCCCTCCTCGCGGAACGCGAAAACAAGAATCGTCAGGAATGCGCCGAGCGCCCCGAGTCCCGCCATCCACCAGATGTGCCAGATCAGCGCAAAGCCGATGACGACGGCAAAGAACGCGTTGACAAAGCCGGTCGCGCTGTTCCTCGGCATCTCGATCGGCTTGTACTCGCGCGCAGGCGCAGGCTGATCCTGTCGCAGAGGCAGCGCTTTCTTCCTGGCCCAGAAGGCGTCCTTCCCCGCTACGCGCGGCACGAAAGCAAAATTCCAGGATGGAGGCGGTGATGCCGTAGACCATTCGAGCGTACGGCCGTTCCAGGGATCGCCCGTCGCGTCGCGATACTGCTCACGGCGGCGGATCGATACGACCAGCTGCACAACCTGGCAGAAGATACCCGCCCCGATCACGAGGGCGCCGATTGCCGCTACGACGAGCCACGGCTGCCAGCCGAGATTGTCGTAGTGCTGCATGCGCCGGGTCATCCCCATCAAGCCCAGCACGTAAAGCGGCATGAATGCGAGATAGAAGCCGACAAGCCAGCACCAGAAAGAGGCTTTGCCCCATCGCGCATCGAGCGTGAAGCCGAAGGCCTTGGGGAACCAGTAGTTGTAGCCCGCCATTGCGCCGAAGACCACGCCGCCGATGATGACGTTATGGAAGTGCGCGATGAGGAACAAGCTGTTATGCAGCTGGAAACTGGCCGGCGGCACGGCCATCAGCACGCCGGTCATGCCGCCAATGACGAATGTCACCATGAACCCGACCGCCCACAGGACCGGCACGGTGAAGCGCACGCGCCCGCCGTACATCGTGAACAGCCAGTTGAAGATTTTGACGCCGGTCGGCACCGCGATGATCATGGTCATCACCCCGAAGAAGCCGTTGACGTCGGCGCCCGCGCCCATGGTGAAGAAGTGGTGCAGCCAGACCAGGAAGGACAGCACGCAGATCGCCATGGTGGCGGCGACCATCGAGCGATAGCCGAACAGGGGTTTGCCGGAGAAGGTGGCGACCACCTCCGAAAAGACGCCGAACATCGGCAGGATCAGGATATAGACCTCGGGGTGGCCCCAGATCCAGAACAGATTGACGTACATCATCTGGTTGCCCTCGCCGGCCAGCGTGAAGAAGTGAAAGCCGAGATAACGATCGAGCAGCAGCATGGCGAATGTCGCGGTCAGAACCGGAAAAGCCGCGACGATCAGCAGGTTGGTGGCGAGCGCCGTCCAGCAGAAAACCGGCATGCGCATCAGGCTCATGCCGGGCGCGCGCATTTTCAGGATGGTCGCGACGAAATTGATACCGGCCATCAGCGTACCGACGCCGGCAATCTGCAGGGCCCAGAGGTAATAGTCGACGCCGACGCCCGGGGAGAATTCCAGCTCGCTTAGAGGCGCATAGGCGACCCAGCCGGTTTTTGCATACTCGCCAACGACCAGCGAAATGTTCGTCAACAGAATGCCAGACGCAGTCAGCCACAAACTCACCGAATTCAACGTGGGGAATGCGACGTCGCGGATGCCGAGTTGCAGCGGCACCACAAAGTTCATCAGGCCGATCACCAACGGCATGGCCACGAAGAAGATCATGATGGCGCCGTGCGCCGAGAAGATCTGGTCGTAATGCTCCGGCGGCAGAAATCCCTGGGCACCGCCGGCCGCCACCGCCTGCTGCGCGCGCATCATGATCGCGTCGGCGAAGCCGCGCAGCAGCATGATCAGCGCGAGGATGAAATACATGATGCCGATGCGCTTGTGGTCCACCGATGTGAGCCACTCGCTCCACAGATAGGGCCAATATCCCTTCACCGTGATCCACGCAAGAATGAGCGCGATCGCCAGAACCATCCCTCCCGACGCGCCCATGACGATAGGTTGATCGAACGGGATTGCGCTCCAGTCGAGCTTGCCGAGTAGCTTCATTTTTCGCTCCTCTGCGGCGCCGAACAGACCAACTGCGCCATAACGTTCATCGCCGATGGCGGGTTCGCGATGTCATGAAAAAGTTTCGGGGCGACCGCACCATAAATAGAAGGCGCCACCGCCTTGCTCGGCTTGGCCAGGTCGGCGTAAGTCGCCGCATCGAGCACAGCACCGCTGCTGCGGGCATGCGTTATCCACTGGGCAAACTGCTCGGCCGATACCGCGTCGACATCAAAGCGCATGTCGGCAAAGCCGTCGCCGCTGAAATTGGCCGACAGCCCGGGGTAGGTGCCAGCGTGGTCGGCCTGGAGCTGGAGGCGTGTCACCATTCCCGACATCGTGTAGATCTGGCTGCCGAGCTGCGGTACAAAGAAACTGTTCATCACGCTGGATGACGTGAGCTCGAAGCTGATCGGCGTGCCGACCGGCACAGTGAGGTGGTTGACGCTGGCAATTCCCTGCTCGGGATAGATGAACAGCCATTTCCAGTCGAGTGATACGACCTGAACGGCAACCGGCTGCTGCGCGGAGGCAATCGGCTTGCGTGGATCGAGGTCATGTGCGCCGACCCAGGCGACACCACCGACCAGCAGCACTGTCATTGCGGGTATGGACCAGACGAGCAATTCCAGCCGTCCGGAATACTCGAAATCGGGCAGATAGCGCGCGCGCTGATTGGACGAGCGATACCAGAAGGCGACAGCCAGCGTGGCGAGGATCGTCGGGATCACGATCGCCAGCATGATGGCGAGCGAGTTGAACAGGATTTGCCGTTCGGCGGCGGCGATGGGCCCCTTCGGATCGAGGACGCCTTCAGTACATCCGCCTAGTGCCGCGGCGGCGATCAAGAGAACGGCGAATGCGCGGACACGCATGTCAACCCCCCAATAGCGCTGCGAACAGCACGAACAGGTAGGCAATGGAAAAAACGAACAGGCGATGGGCCGCGCGGCGATCGGTATCGCTGCTCCTGCCTACCTGCAATGCAAGCGCGACGAATATCGCTGAACAGACAGCGGCGGTCAGGCCATAGATGGATCCGACCAGGCCGAGCGCCCACGGCAGCATGGAAACCGGGGCCAGGAAGAGGCTGTAGATGACGATCTGCCGCTTTGTTTCGGCCTTGCCCGCGACAACGGGCAGCATCGGGACGCCAGCGCGAGCATAGTCGTCCGTCAGATTGAGCGATAGCGCCCAAAAATGAGGGGGCGTCCAGAGGAAGATGATCAGGAACAGAATCAGCGGTGAAAGACCGACGTCTCCGGTGGCCGCGGCCCAGCCGATCACCGGCGGAAGCGCGCCGGCGGCGCCGCCGATGACGATATTCTGTGGTGTGCGCCGTTTCAGCCAGACTGTATAGACAACGGCGTAAAAAAAGATTGTGAAGGCGAGCAGCGCTGCCGCCTTCACATTGCTCGCTATGCCGAGAACAACGACTGCGCCGCAGGCAAGCACGAGTCCGAAAGCGAGCGCTTCTGAGCGCGAGACCTTGCCGCGCGGAATCGGACGCCTGGCGGTACGCGTCATCAGTGCATCGATATCCGCGTCGTACCACATGTTCAGCACACCCGCGGCTCCCGCGCCCGCCGCGATTCCGAGAATTGCAATGGCCCCGGAAAGCGCGTCAGGATGAACCGGCGCAATCGTCAACCCGACAAGCGCAGTGAACACCGCAAGCAGCATGACACGCGGCTTCATGAGCGCAATGAAATCGAGCCCGCGTGTCGCGAGCGTGGAGCCTGCAGGCAACTGAGGGCGGGAGACGGGAAGCGCCGTGGTTTTCATGCTCGTTACGCCGCCACAGCTGAAGAAAGAATCCTGGCCGATAGACCCATACGGGCTGCGAGGCCCTTGCCGTACGCCGGATCAGCCTTGTAGCAATGCGCCACTTGGCGCTTGATGATCTCCACCGGCACGCCGGCCATGGCGTCGGCGTAATTGTTGAATAGCCTTTCCTGCGATTCTCTGCTCATCAGCCGGAACAGATCACCGGGCTGCCGGTAGTCGTCGTTGCCATCGCGATGGTTATAGCGGTCGGCCGCTTCGCTCGAAATCTCCATCGGCGGTTCCCTGTAACGTTCGTCCTGCGCGGCGCCGTTGAACGAGTTCGGCTCGTAGTAGGCATCGACATTGCCGGTTTCGGCCGGGAAGAATCGCATCGGCCCGTCCTTGTGGTAGCCGTGCACCGGGCACCTGGCCGCATTCACCGGCAGGTGCTCGTAATGCGTGCCGAGCCGGTAACGATGCGCATCTGCATAGGAGAAGATACGGGCCTGCAGCATCTTGTCGGGCGACCAGGAGATGCCGGGCACCACGTTTGACGGAGAAAAGGCGGCAAGTTCGATCTCCTGGAAATAGTTTTCCGGATTCTTGTTGAGCTCGAAATAGCCGACATCGATCGGCGGATAGTCGCCGTGCGGCCAGACCTTGGTCAGGTCGAAAGGGTTGTACCAGTGCTTGCCGGCGTTCTTCTCGGGCATCACCTGGATCTGCATCTTCCATCGCGGGAATTTGCCCTTCTCGATGGCGCCGAACAGCGCCTCCTGGAAAGACTCGCGATTCTTGCCGACGACTTCGCTGGCCTCGGCATTCGTGTAATGCCTGTGGCCCTGCTCGGTCTTGAAGTGGAATTTGACCCACACCCGCTCGTTCCTGGCATTGACCATCGAATAGGTGTGCGAGCCGTAGCCGTTCATGTGCATGGGCGAGATCGGCAGACCGCGGTCCGACATGAGGATCGTGACCTGGTGCAAGCTCTCCGGCGACAGTGACCAGAAATCCCACATGGCGGTCGGCGAGCGCATGTTGGTCCTGGGATGCCGCTTCTGGGTGTGGATGAAGTCGGCGAACTTGTAGGGGTCGCGCACGAAGAACACTGGCGTGTTGTTGCCGACTAGATCCCAATTGCCTTCCTCGGTGTAGAACTTGAGCGCGAATCCACGCACGTCACGCTCGGCGTCAGCCGCGCCGAGTTCGCCCGCGACGGTCGAGAAGCGCGCCAGCATCGAGGTCCTGGCGCCCTTCTGCAGCGCCTTGGCCTTGGTGTATTCCGAGATATCGGCAGTAATGACGAGATCGCCAAGCGCGCCCCAGCCCTTGGCGTGCACCGTGCGCTCGGGGATACGCTCACGGTTCTGGTGCGCGAGCTTCTCGATCAGCTGGTAGTCCTGCAGCAGCAGCGGCCCGCGCGGGCCGGCGGTCAGGGAATTCTGGTTGTCGGCAATCGGGTTGCCGGCAGTCGTGGTTAGGATTGGCTTCTTGGCCATGGAATTTC
>Ga0335084_10003123_pt1 | contig 16118 bp, 17 predicted proteins | sample Lox_Sample_44_FD_206721 | JGI IMG/M metagenome (GOLD analysis project Ga0335084, IMG submission 206721) | Soil microbial communities from Loxahatchee National Wildlife Refuge, Florida, United States - Lox_Sample_4.4 | ecosystem: Environmental > Terrestrial > Soil > Wetlands | place: USA... | reverse complement strand
GCCGGCGGCGCCGCCGCGGCGGCTCAGGGCGCGAATGGATGGCGCAGGACGATGGTCTCGTCGCGCTCGGGGCCCGTGGAAATGATGTCAACCGGAACCCCGCAGAGCTTCTCGATCCGCGCAAGATAGGCGCGCGCCGCCACGGGCAGCTTGTCGTGCGCCCGAACGCCTACGGTATTCTCCTGCCAGCCGGGCATCTCCTCATAGACCGGCGTGCACATCGCCAGCTCCTCTGCGCCCACCGGGAGAATGTCGCTCACCGTGCCGCCCATGTCATAGCCGACGCATATTTTCAGAGTCTCGGCGCCGTCCAGCACGTCCAGCTTGGTGATGCACAGGCCCGACACGCCGTTCAGCTGCACCGCGCGCTTCAGCGCCGCGGCGTCGAACCAGCCGGTGCGCCGCGGCCGGCCGGTCGTGGCGCCGAATTCCTTCCCGCGCTGGCGCAGGCGCTCGCCGACGTCGTCCGAGAGCTCGGTGGGGAACGGACCCTCGCCGACTCGCGTCGTGTATGCCTTCGTGATACCCAGCACGTAGTGCAGGTGCATCGGCCCAATGCCGGCGCCCGCCGCTGCCGCGCCCGCCACGCAGTTGGACGAGGTCACGTAGGGATAGGTGCCGTGGTCGATGTCGAGCAGCGCGGCCTGCGCGCCTTCGAACAGCAGGTTCTTGCCCGCCTTGTTGGCGTGGTAGAGCGCCCTCGGCACGTCCGCCACGAGCGGCACCAGGCGAGGCGCAAGCGCGAGAGTTTCGTCGAGCGTCTTCCTGAAATCGACTTTTTCCGATCGATAGAACTTTTCAAGGACAAAATTGTGGAATTCGAGCAGCTCCTCGAGCTTCCTCGCGAAGCGCTCGGGGTTGAGCAGGTCCTGCAGCCGCAGCGCGCGGCGCGCCACCTTGTCCTCGTAGGCCGGGCCGATGCCGCGGCCGGTCGTGCCGATCTTCTTCGCCGCCTCGCGCGCGCGGTCGAGCGCGACGTGGTACGGCAGGATCAGCGGGCAAGCCTCGGAGATGATCAGCCGCGCCACGACTCCCTTCACGCCCGCCGCCTCCAGCTCGTCCATCTCCGCGAGCAGCGCCTCGGGCGAGAGCACCACGCCGTTGCCGATGAAGCAATCCACCCCGCCGCGCAGGATGCCCGAGGGAATAAGGTGCAGCACGGTCTTCTTGCCGCCGATGACGAGCGTGTGCCCGGCGTTGTGGCCGCCCTGGAAGCGCACCACGCCCTGCACGTCCTCGGCGAGCAGATCGACGATCTTGCCCTTGCCCTCGTCGCCCCATTGCGTGCCGACGACGACGACGTTGCGCGCCGTACCCTTCATTTGCGTGCGGACTTGCCCGCGGACGCGAGGCTGCGCAGCTCGATCGAGAATCCCGTCGCCGGGCGCGGCCGGCCGAAGGCCCTGCCGACCTCGTCGTAGCGCCCGCCGCGCGCGACGGGGCCGGCGACGCCGCCGCAATAGGCGTCGAACACGACTCCGGAATGGTAGTGGTAGCCGCGCAGCTCGGCGAGGTCGAAGCCCAGCGGGATCGGCGAGGCCTTGGCGAGCGCGCTCAGGGTTTCCAGCGCCTTCTTCAATTCCGGAAGTTGCGGAAGCTTTTTCTCCGCGAGCCCGATTACTTCGGCTCCGCCATACAAGTCGGGCAGCAACAGAAGCGCCGCCCGCGTCTTCGCATCCGTTTTCCTGGTCAACGCCTTCAATGCAGAAGCGTCCTTCTTCTGCAATGCCTCGAACAACTCCACTTCAAGCTCGCGCCCGATCGCGGCAAACCTGACCAGCGAGCGGAACACGGCGACGTGGCCGACGTCCATGCGCGCGCCCTTCGCACCCGCGACCGCGAGCGCGCGGCAGAGCAGCGCCTGGATCTCCAGGTCGCCGGCGATGCCGGCCTGGCCGAACAGCTCGGCGCCGATCTGGATCGGCTCGCGCGTGGCGCCGGGCGCCGCGGGCCGCGCGTGCAGCACGCTGCCGCAGTAGCACAGGCGCGTCACGCCCTTGCGGTTCAGCAGGTGCGCGTCGATGCGCGCCACCTGCGGCGTGATGTCGGCGCGCACGCCCATCATCCTGCCCGAGAGCTGGTCGACCAGCTTGAAGGTCCGCAGGTCCAGGTCGTGCCCGGTTCCGGTCAGCAGCGAGTCGGTGAACTCGACCAGCGGCGGCATCACCAGCTCGTATTTCTTCTCGAAGAAGAGGTCGAGGATGCGGCGGCGCAGGTTCTCTATGCGCGTCGCCTCCGCGGGCAGGATGTCGTCGATGTGTTCGGGCAGCAGCCAGCGCACGGCGGCAGGTCCTAGATTCTCGCCAGGAAAAGCAGAATCAAGCCGGCCAGCATCGAAGTCAAGCCGAAGAAGCGGATCTGCCCGTCGGTGAGCTGCATCAGCCTGCGGAAGGTCTCGCGCCAGACGCTAGGCGCGAGGAACGGGAACAACCCCTCGATCACCAGCATCAGGGCGAACGCCATCAGCAGGGTGGTCGTGCCCATCGCCCATCATTTCTTTCCACCGGACTTGCCCGTGGCATCCTTCAGGTACTTGAAGAAGTCCGAGTTCGGCTCGATCAGCATGAGGTCGGACTTGCCGCGGAAGCTCTGCTTGTAGGCCTCCATCGAGCGGTAGAACGAATAGAACTCGGCGTTCTGGGAGAACGCCTGCGCATAGATGCCGGCCGCCTTGGCGTCGCCCTCGCCCTTGATCTTCTGCGCGTCGCGGTACGCGTCGGCGAGCACCACCTCGCGCTGCCGGTCGGCGTCGGCGCGGATGCGCTCGCCCTCCGCGGAGCCCGTCGAGCGCAGCTCGTTGGCGATGCGCTTGCGCTCCGCCTCCATCCGGCGGTAGACCGACTCGCTCACTTCCTGGGGCAGGTCCACGCGCTTCAGGCGCACGTCGACGATCTCGACGCCGATGCGGCGCAGGTCGAGCGCGGCCTTCTCGAGTACGCGGCCCATCACCGTCTCGCGCTCGCCCGACACCACGTCGTGCACCGTGCGGCCGCCGAACTCGTCGCGCAGCGCGCCGGAGATCGTCTGGCGCAGCCGCCGCGTCGCCTCCGCCTCGCTGCCCTGGACGGAAACGAAGTACTGGCGCACGTCGGTGATGCGCCAGCGAATGAACGAATCCACCAGCACCGGCCGGTTGCCCGACGTGAGGAAGCGCAGCGGCTCCGGATCGTCGTAGGCCAGGATGCGCATGTCGAACTGGCGAACGCGCTGGATCAGCGGCAATTTGAAATGCAGCCCGGGCGTGGTGATGACTTCCTTCACCTCCTCGAACTGGAACACGATGGCGTTCTGGCGCTGGTCGACGGTGAACACCACGCTGGAGCCGACCAGCAGCAGCGCGACAAGCACCGCGACGACGGGGCCGATCGCTCTCATGGCCGCTTCTCCTTCATGTCAGCGCTCCGCCCGGCCGCGGTCGCGCAGGGCTTCGCGCGATCGCGGCGTCGTCTCCGGCGCCGGCGCCGCGTCGGGCGCGCCGGCCGCGCGCGCCTGCGCACCCGGGTCGGCCACCGCCGCAGCCGCCTGCTGCAGCAGCTTGTCGAGCGGCAGGTAGAGCAGGTTGCCGCCGCCCTTGTAGTCGAGCATGACCTTCGAAGTCGAGCTGTAGACCTGCTGCAGCGTGTCCAGGTAGATGCGCTCGCGCGTCACCGCGGGCGCCTTGGCGTACTCGGCGAGCACCTGGCGGAAGCGCGAGGCATCGCCTTCGGCCGTCGCGATCACGCGCTGCTTGTAGCCCTCGGCCTCCTGCATCAGCCGCGCGGCAGACCCGCGCGCCTTCGGCACGATGTCGTTGGCATAGGCCTGCCCTTCGTTCTTCTGCCGCTCGCGGTCCTGGCCGGCCTTGACCGCATCGTCGAAGGCCGCCTGCACCTGCTCGGGCGGCTGCGCGTTCTGGATGGTGACGCGGCTCAGCTCGATGCCGGTCTTGTACCGGTCGAGGATCTGCTGCATCAGCACCTGCGCCTCGTTGGCGATCTTGTCCTGCGACTCGTACAGGATCGAGTCCATCTTGCTCTTGCCGATGATTTCGCGCATCGCGGTCTCCGCCGCCTGCATCGCCACCTCTTCCGGGCGGCGGTTGTTGAACAGCCAGGCCTTGGCGTCGGTGACCACGTACTGGACCGCGAACTGCAGGTCGACGATGTTCTCGTCGTCGGTCAGCATCAGCGATTCCTTCAGCACGCGCGTTTTCACGGTGTTGCGGTAGCCGACCTCGAGCGTGCGCACCTGGGACATGTTGACGATCTCGTGCGACTGGATCGGCCACGGCATGCGCCAGCTCAGGCCCGGATCGGTGAGGCTGGAGTACTTGCCGAACGTCAGCACGACGGCGCGCGAGGCCGCATCCACGACGTAGAAGCCGCTCGCCAGCCAGATCGCGACCACGATGACGGCGACGATGCCGGCGCCGCCGCCGATGCGCGCGTTGGAGGGCGGGCGAGGCGGCTCCGCGCCGCCGCGCCGGCCGCCCAGCAGCTCGCTCAGCTTCCGATTGAAATTGCGCCAAAGCTCGTCCAGGTCGGGCGGACCCTGGTTGCCGCCGCCGGGCCCGCGATTTCCGCTCCCGCGGCCCCAGTTCGGGTCGTTCAGAGACATTACAAGCTCGGTTCTGGGGAAGGGTTGGGAATGGAGAAGGAGTCTGGAGCGCCCGGCGGCCGCTGCCGCGATGCCGCCGCCTCGGCGATAGCGCCGCGCAGCCCGGCAAGCCCCGCGCCCGTCCGCGCGCTCACGAGAACGCGGCAAATCCTACCATATTCATCTCGTTCTACCCCGGGGTCCAGGCCGCGGGCTCCTGCCGCGACATCGATCTTGTTCCAGACCGCGACCTGCGGGATTCCGCCGGCGCCGATCTCCTCGAGCACCTTATCGACGTCCTCCGCCTCGCGCGCGCGGCCCGGCGAGGCGCTGTCGACCACGTGCAGCAGCAGATCGGCGCGCACCGTTTCCTCCAGCGTGGCGCGGAACGCGGCCACCAGGCCGTGCGGCAGGTCGCGGATGAAGCCGACCGTGTCTGAAATCACCACCGGCAACCCGCGCCCAAAGGGGATTGCCCCCTCTATCCAGATCTTGCGCGTCGTGGTGTCGAGCGTGGCGAACAGGCGGTCGGCCTCGTAGGCCTTTGCGTGCGCCAGAGCGTTGAACAGAGTGCTCTTGCCGGAGTTCGTGTACCCCACCAGCGCGACCGAGAACACGTCGCGCCGCGCGCGTGCGCGCCGCTGCACGCTGCGCCGCTGCGCCAGTTCCGCCAGCTTCACCTTCAGCATGCGCATGCGCGCGGCGATCATGCGGCGATCGAGCTCGATCTGCTTCTCGCCCGGGCCGCCGGTCTTGCCCAGGCCGCCGCGCTGGCGCTCGAGGTGGGTCCAGCCGCGCACCAGGCGCGTCGACAGGTGCTGCAGCTGCGCGAGCTCCACCTGCAGCTTGCCTTCGTTCGTCTTGGCGCGCTGCGCGAAGATGCGCAGGATCAGCTCGGTGCGGTCGAGCACCGCGCGCCCGAGCGCCTTCTCCAGGTTGCGCTGCTGTCCCGGCGACAGTTCATGGTTGAAGATGACCGTCGCGGCATCGAGCGCGTCCGCCGCGCGGCCGATTTCCTCGACCTTGCCGCTGCCGGCGTAGAGCTTCGAGTCGGGCCGCGCGCGCTTGCCGCCCACCACCGCCGTGCGCCGCGCGCCCGCGCTCGTCGCCAGGCGCACGGCCTCGGCACTGCTTTCCTCCTGGCCGGGATCGCCGAAGTCCAGGCAAACAACCACGGCAGCGGCCGTATCGCCGGCCCGGCGGGCAATGACGGCTGCGGTATCGTGCAAGCCGACGGCGCTACTCTGCGGCGCCGGGCTCGAGGCTGATCGGGCGCGACGGCACCACGGTCGAGATCGCGTGCTTGTACACCATCTGCGTCACCGAATTCTTCAGCAGGACCACGTACTGGTCGAAGGACTCGATGTGGCCCTGCAGCTTGATGCCGTTGACCAGGTAAATGGAGACCGGGACATGCTCCTTGCGGAGAGTGTTCAGGAACGGGTCTTGTAGGAGCTGCCCTTTGCTGCTCATGTTGTTACCTCTGGCGAGGCTGTTCTGAAACGCTACTGTAATTGATTCCGTTCGGTTTTCCTAGCCGAGCGCTCATTTGAACTTCACCGGCGGCGTGACGTCGCCGCATTGCGCCCGGTGGCGCAGCGCGTGGTCCATCAGGACGCAGGCGAGCATCGCCTCGGCGATCGGCGTGGCCCGGATGCCCACACAGGGATCGTGGCGGCCCGTGGTCTGGACGGTGGTCGCCCCGCCCTTCGCGTCGATCGTGCGGCGGGGCACGCGGATGCTGGAGGTCGGCTTTAGCGCGATGGAAACAACGACGTCCTGCCCCGTGGAGATGCCGCCCAGCACGCCGCCGTTGTTGTTGGACAGGAACCCCTGCGGCGTCATCTCGTCGCCGTGCTCGCTGCCCTTTTGCGCGATCGATGCGAAGCCGGCGCCGATCTCGACGCCCTTGACCGCGTTGATCGACATCATCGCGGCGGCGATGTCCGCGTCGAGCCGCCCGTACACCGGCTCGCCCCAGCCGACCGGCACCTTCTCGGCGACCACGTTGACGCGCGCGCCAACCGAGTCGCCGCTCTCGCGCAGAGCGTCCATGAACTGTTCCAGTTCCCTGGTTCTCGAATCATCGGGGGAAAAGAACGGATTCCCCCCGACGGCGTCCCAGGACTTGAAGGCAATCTTGTGCGGACCCAGTTGCGCCAGATATCCCCTGATCAGAACGCCGTAACGCTCGCGCAGCCACTTCTTCGCGATCGCGCCTGCCGCGACGCGAATCACCGTCTCGCGCGCCGAGGCACGGCCGCCGCCGCGCGGATCGCGGATGCCGTATTTCTGCAAGTACGTGAAGTCCGCGTGACCGGGCCGGAATTTCTCCGCGATCGCCGCGTAGTCCTTCGAGCGCGCGTCCTCGTTGCGGATCAGGAAGCCGATCGCGGTGCCGGTGGTCCGGCCCTCGTAGACGCCCGAGAGGATCTCCACCGCGTCGGTTTCGCGCCGCTGCGTCACGTGGCGCGAGGATCCTGGCTTGCGGCGATCGAGTTCCTTCTGGATATCTTCGCTTTTCAGTTCGAGGCCGGGCGGGCAGCCGTCGACGACGCCCCCGAAGGCCGGCCCGTGCGATTCGCCGAACGAAGTGACGCAGAAGAGCGTGCCGAAACTGTTGCCGGACATGGGAAAAGCTTAGCATAGGGGTATGAGAACACTGGCTTTTTCGCTGCTGCTGGCGCTCGCGGGCTGCGCCGCGATGGACGCTCCGGAAACACTGAGCGGAGCGCAGATCGTCGCGCTCGCCCGCGAAGGCAGGACGGCGCCGGAGATCATCGCGGTACTGCGGAGCACGGGCACCGTGCTGTCGCTGCAAGCCTCGGACATCGTCCGCCTGCACGAGGCGGGCGTACCAGAGGAGGTGCTCGACTACCTGCAGAGCGCGCAAATCGAAGAGATGCTCTGGCGCGAGCGCAGTTCGTACTGGGGAGCCTATTACCGCTACGGCCCGTGGCCGGACATGTCGCCGCGCCGCTACCGCGCGCATTGAGCCCGGCCTAGGCGGCGTCGAAGAAGCGCCGAGTTTCGAACACCGAGTTCGAGAGCGCCTTGCCGTTCGATCGCAGGTGGCGCTTGAGCACGAAATCAAAGAGCAGCGGGTTGTGCTCGCGGATCTGACGCAGCAGCGGCGCGGCGGACGCCTGCACGAGGCCGAGCGACGCCAGGTACTCCACGGAGAAGATCGGCATGAGGCCCGGCAGCGGGTAGTCCGAGCCGTTCAGCAGGCGCGCGTGCCAGTCCGTGCGCTCGATGACGGTGGCAAGCGCGGGCACCGCGCGCGCCGTCTGCGTCAGCGCGGAGATGTCGCCGAACAGGTGATTCCTGTATTTTTCGATTTCAAACAGCCTGGCAAAAAGCGAAAAACTGTCCACGTAAGGGCCGTTCGGGCCCTTGTCGAGGTCGACGTCCTGTCCCATCGAGGCGCAATGCGCGACCACTACGCGCACGCCGGCGTCGAGCGCGCGCCGCAGCCGCAGCGGGTTGCCATAGGACTGCACGTCGGTGCCGAGGACCGCGCGCTCCTGGCCCGCGTGCGAGACGACCGGCATGCCCAGGCGAGCCGCCGCCTCGTAGAAGCGGTCGCAGCGCGGCGAGCCGGGATCGATGCCCATCGAGGCCGGCAGCCACTTCACCGCGCGTGCGCCGTCCTTCTTCGCCTGCGCGAGCGCTTCCGCGCAGTCGGCACGGTACGGGTGGATCGAAGCGACCCACTCGAAGTAGCGCGGATGCTCGCGCGCGAGCTCCCGCGCGTAGCCGTCGGGCACGTACAGCTCGGTGCGTTCGCGGTCGGGCTTGCCGTCCTCGCCGTAGACTCGGTCGAACGCGTACAGCATCAGCTTGACGCCCGTTCGCATTGCCGCCATCAGGTTCAGCAGGCGCCGCACGTAGGCAAGGTCCAGGCTGCCGCCCTCGACGTCGTAGGCGCAGCCGGCATTCAGGAAAAACAGGCGCCGAACGTAGTGCGCCGGGCTGAGCACGCTGTACATGCGCGGATTGATGACGATGCCGCTCGGCGAGTCGCCGACGCCGGCCAGGTGCACGTGGCAATCCCAGAGCTGCGACGGGTCCAGCCCCTGCCAGGCCTCGTTCACCAGCGCGTGGTGCGTGACGTACAGCAGCAGCCCGCCGCGGCAGGGGTTCCAGAGGCCCTCGTCGGGCCAGAATTTCCACGCAGCCAGCGACGCAGCGCCGGCTGCGGCCACGCCGCCAAGAAGGAATTTACGTCTTTTCAGAGATGCTTCGGCCGGGCCCTGAGGCTGGAAAGTCAGGCGGGCCAGTTCTTGATATAACCCTTCAACATCTTATTCTCGAAGTCCTGCTCCTCGAGCACGGCCTTCGCGACGTCGCGGAACGAGATCACGCCGAGCAGCTTGCCATCCTGCATCACCGGCAGGTAGCGCGCGCCCGATTCGAGCATGGTGCGCCGCAAGTCGTTCACTTCCATCTCGGGCGTCGCCGTCACCGGGTCGCGGACCATGATGTCGCTCACCTTGACGTCGCCGAGCGCGCCGCCGCGCTTGGCGAGCGTGCCGAGCAGCTCGTGGAAAGTCAGCATTCCAGCCATGCGCCCCTGCTCCAGCACCACCAGCGAGCCGAGGTTCTGCTCCGCCATGGTCCTTACCGCGTCCACCGCGCGGCCGCCGGGCTCGATGCTGATCAGCCGATTGCCCTTGACTCTGAGGATTTCCTTGACTTGCATGGCAAGCCCTCCCAGGCGCAACGCAGGACAGACATACTATTCCAATCCGGCGGCGCGAACTAGAGTCCTACGGCCTCCGCCACCAGGCGTTTCAGTTCGCGGCGCAGCATGTCGCGCACCGTCGTGTGCGCGCGACTGGCGATCAGGTTATTCAGCTCCCAGGGATCTTTTTCCAGGTCGTAGAGCTCGTCCAGTTCCCCGGCCTTGCCGCGGTTCACCCAGTGGATCAGCTTGTAGCGGTCCGTGCGCACCGCCTTGTAGGTCATGCCGACGAGCCACGGCAAGGCCTGCTCGGCCCAGTACTCGATGAGGAACGATCTGCGCCAGGGCTTCTTCCCCTTGTCGAACAGTCCCTGCAGCGCCCTGCCCTGCACCTGCGGGCCGGGCTTGCCGCCGGCGAACCCGATCAGCGTGGGAGCGATGTCCTGGCAGATGACCAGATCCCGGATCCGCGTTCCGGCCTTGAGGGCCCTCGGATAGCGCATGACGAACGGCGAGCGGATGCCCGCCTCGTAGGCGAACCGGCGCTCCGGCCCCAGGCCGTGCTCGCCGAAGAAATAGCCGTTGTCGCCGAGAAAGAGGATCAAGGTGTCGTCGAGCTGCCCGCTGCGCTCGAGCGCCGCGAAGATCATGCCGATTCCTTCGTCCACCGAGGCCATCATCGCCGCGCGCAGGCGGATCTCCTCCTGCTGCCCGGCATGCAGCGAATCGAGGATCGCCTTCGAGCGATCAGACTTCTTCAGCTCGAACGCGTCCGCCCAGGCCGGCTTCTGCTTCACGACTTCCGCTGGCGCCAGCATGTTCGGGGTTTTCGGGAACACGCAGCCCTTGTAGAGATCCGCGTGGCGCGGTGCCGGCTTGTAGCCGCCGTCGCCGCCGATGGTCAGCGTGCCGTCCGCGGCCTGCGCCGCATCCGGGTGCACCGCCTTGTGGGCGAAAAAAAGCGAGAACGGCTTGCGCCGCTTCCTCTCCAGGTACTCCACCGCCATGCGGTTCATGATGTCGGTGACGTAGCCCCGGTGCTGGACGTAGGTTCCGTTCTCGTTCAGCCTGGGATCGGTGAGCCGGCCGTGGCCGTCGTAGGCCACCCAGTGGTCGTAGCCCGGGCGCGGCTTGCCGTCGTTGCCCATGTGCCACTTGCCGATGTGCGCGGTCTCGTAGCCGAGCCGCTGCAGCTGCAGGTGGTAATTCGGCAGCCGGTGGCTCATCGCGTCGCGCGCCACGTTGTCGATGATGCCGTGGCGGCTCGCGTACTGGCCCGTCATGATCGAAGCGCGATTGGGCGAGCAGATCGGCGTGGTATGGAAGGCGCGCTCGAACAGTACGCCCTCGGCGGCGATGCGGTCCGTATGCGGCGTCTTCATGTAAGGATGGCCGCCCGCCCCGAACTCGTCGTAGCGCAGGTCGTCGATGAGAATGACGATGAAATTGGGCCGCTTCACGCGACGTCCCCCAGGAATTCTCGCCGCAGGTCGACCGTGGAGCGCTCGCCGATGTCGGGGTAGCTCCGTTCGAGCCACGCCGCCGCGGCTGCGCGGCCGCGGTCGCGCAGCCCGCAGAGGAACTGCCAGTCGGTGTTCAGCTTGCTCGCGGCGGGCAGGTCGCACATCACGTCGTCGGCGCGGATCGAGTGGATCAGCACGTGCTTCAGCTTGTCGCGGTGCTCGTCCTTCAGCCAGTCCTGCTCGATCAGCTTGGTGACGAAGGCGATGGCGCGGAACTCGCGGATCAGCGAGGAATTGAACGCGATCTCGGTGAGCCGGTTGTGGATCTCGGCGGGAGTGGTCGGCAGCTGCGGACGGACGATCGGATTGACGTGCACGATGACGATGTCCCGGCACTGCGTGTTGTAGATGAGGGGATAGATCGGCGGGTTGCCCATGTAGCCGCCGTCCCAGTATGCCTCGCCGCCCACCTCGACCGCGCGGAACAGGTGCGGCACGCAGGCCGAGGCGAGCACCATGTCGAGCGTCAGCTCGCGCGTGGCGAAGACGCGCGGCTGGCCGCTGCGCACGTTGGTCGCGCAGATGAAGAGCTCCAGCTGGTCGCAAGCGCGCACCGCCTCCATGTCCACGTTCTGCGCCAGCACGTCGCGCAGCGGATTGAGGTCGAACGGGTTGAACTGGTACGGCGACAGCAGGCCGGTGAGGGGCTGCAGGAACATCGTCGCGGCGGCGTAGGGGCGGCCCGCCTCGCTGATCGCGCGCCAGAATTTCTCCAGCGCGGCGCGCGCGCCGTCGTTGCCGCCGTCGATGCGGCCCTGCGCATAGACCACCGCGTTGATCGAGCCTGCGCTCGCCGCCGAGACCCCCCCAATGTCGAGCCGGCCGTCTTCCGCAAGCAAGTCGAGCACGCCCCAGCCGAAGGCGCCGTGCGAAGCGCCGCCCTGCAAGGCAAGATTCACGCGCTTCGTGTCGCCCCGGCTCATGCCATCGGCTTCAGGTTTCCAAGCAAGGTGGGCACGAGCTCGGTGACGGTCGGGTGGATATGCACGGCGCGCTGGATCGTCGTGTAGGGCTTCTTCGCATACATGACGTCCAGCAGAGAATGCACGATCTCGTCGCCGTTCAGGCCGAGGATGGCGGCGCCGAGGAGTTCCTGGCTGCCGGCGTCCACCAGCACCTTCATGAAGCCCTGCGTCTCGCCCATCTCGCGCGCGCGCCCTACGCGCGTCATCGGCATCTTGCCGGCGAGCAGCCGGCGGCCGCTCTTCCTCGCCTCGGCCTCGTTCATGCCGACGCGGCCGAGCGGCGGGTCGATGAACAGCGCGTAGCAGGGGATGCGGTCCGAGATCCTGCGCGCATCGTTGTCGAACAGGTTGGCGGCGACGATCTCGTAGTCGTTCCAGGAAGTGTGCGTGAAGGCGCCCCTGCCGTTCGCGTCTCCCATGCACCAGACGCCCTCGGCGCTGGTGCGGCACTGGTCGTCCACGGTAATGTAGCCGCGCGCATCGGCGGCGATGCCGGCTGCCTTGAGGCCGAGATCGCCGGTGTTCGGCAAGCGGCCCACGGCGAGCAACAGGTGGCTGCCTTCGATGAATTTTCCCGAGAAGCTGATGCTGATTCGCCCTGCGGCCTTTTTCACTTTCAAATCTTCGGCGCCAAGAAAAATCTCCACCCCTTCCCGTTCCAGGATCGCGCGAATCTCGGCAACGACGTCCTCGTCTTCCCGCGGCAGCAGCCTAGGAAATTTCTCGATGACGGTGACTTTCGCGCCGAAGCGCCGGTAAATCTGCGCGAATTCCAGGCCGATGTAGCTGCCGCCGACAATGACCAGGTGCTCCGGCACGTGGTCGAGCGCCATGATCGTGCTGTTGGTGAGATAGGGCACCTCGTCGACGCCGGGAATGTCCGGCACCAGCGCGCGGCCGCCGACGTTGAGGAAGATCCGGTCCGCCTGCAGCGTCCGGCCGCCGACTTCGAGCGTGCGCGGCGCGCTGAAGCGCGCCTGGCCGTCGATGAGGGTGACGTTCTTCATGCCGCCGATCCAGCTGGCGAGGCCGTCGGAGGACTGCTTCACGACGCGGTCCTTGCGCGCCTTCACGGCCCGCATGTCCACGCGCGGCTCGCCGGCGCTGAAGCCGTATTCGGCGCCGCGACGCGCCATGTGGATCGCGCGCGCGCTACCGACGAGCGTCTTGGTGGGGATGCAGCCTACGTTGACGCAGGTCCCGCCGAGCAGCTTGCGCTCGATGAGCGCGGTCTTCAGGCCCTCGGCGTCCAGGCGAGCGGCGAGCGCAGGCCCTGCCTGCCCGGCACCGACCACGATCGCGTCGAAGCGTTCCACCGCCGATAAATCATGGCACAATCGTCCGCGTGAAGAAAGAGATCGGTGCCGCCGTGATCCGTCTCGCCGAACCGGGCGACGCGCATGCGATCGCCGAAATGTCGCGCGACTTCATCGAGTCGGGCCTGGGCTGGCGCTATGACGCCGCGCACATCGATCGTGCGATGCGCCGGCGCGAAACCGCCGTGCTGGTGGCCTCCGAGCGGCAGACCTATGTCGCGCGCGCGCGGCCGGCGCTCGCGGGCTTCGCGGTCATGGACTTCGGCGAGGAGCGCGCTCACCTGGTGCTGCTCGCCGTGCAGCCGGCGCGGCGCCGCCACGGCATCGGCCGGCGGCTCGTCGACTGGCTGCTCGAATCGGCGCTTACTGCCGGCATGGCGAGCGTGCACCTGGAGCTGCGCGCCGACAACGAGGCGGCGCGGCGCTTCTACCGCGCGCTCGGCTTCTCCGAGACCGTGCTCGTGCCGCGCTACTACAACGGACGCGAAGCCGCGATGCGCATGATCCTCGTGCTGCGCGCGCCTGGACCGCTGCCGCTCACCTGGCGCCCTCCGGTGCTCGGGCAAAAGTAGTTTCCGACCGGACGCGGCACGGATGGACCTGGGCATATCGGGCAAGGGCGCGCTCGTCACCGGCGCGAGCGCCGGCATCGGGCGCGCCATCGCCAAGGCGCTCGCCGCCGAAGGCGTGAAGCTCGCGGTCGTGGCGCGCCGCCGCGACCTGCTCGAGTCGCTGGAGCGGGAAATCGGCGCGCAGCTGGTCATCATCGAGCAGGATTTCATGGCGGAGGACGCGGCCGGCCGCATCGCGCGCGCCGCGCTGGCGGGCCTGGGCGCCGTGGACATCCTCGTCAACAACGCCGGCGGCTCGCGCAAGTTCCAGCTGCACACGGACGAGGCGCAGTGGCACGAGGCGCTCACGCTCAACTTCACGCGCCAGCGCCAGCTCGCCGATCTCCTCGTCGACCAGATGATCGCGCGCAAGTGGGGACGCATCGTCAACATTACGGGAAAGTCCGAGCCCGAGGGCATCAATGGCGCCTTCTGCGCGAAGGCCGCCATGCACTCCTGGGCGAAGGGGCTGTCGCGCGAGGTCGGCAAGCACGGCATCACCGTGAACTGCATCCCGCCCGGTCGCATCATCAGCGAGCAGATCTTGCGCAACTACACGCCAGAGTACCGCCAGTGGCAGTCCGAGCACGAGATCCCGGTCGGCGAGTACGGCCAGCCCGAGGACCTCGCCAACCTGGTCTGCTTCCTCGCTTCGCCGCGCGCGCGCTACATTACGGGCACGGTCATTCCAGTCGACGGCGGTTTGAGGAGGTACCAGTTTTGAAACGCCTGTGCTGTCTTGTCGTCTTTCTGCTGTTTTCTCCCTGGGTAAATTCCCAAAGTTACCCCTCGAAACCCATCCGTCTCGTCGTGCCGTTCGCGCCCGGCGGCAGCTCCTCGATCGTCGCGCGCGCGGTGGCGGCGGAGATGGAGAAGGGCCTGGGCCAGCCGATCATCGTCGACAACAAGGGCGGCGGCGGCGGCAACGTGGCGATGCAGGAGGTCGCCCATGCCGATCCCGACGGCTATACGCTGATCATCGGCCATGTCGGTTCCCTCGCGATGAATCCGTTCATCTACGACAAGCTGCCGTACGACGTCGACCGCGACTTCACGGCCATTTCTCTGCTTGCCATCGTTCCCGCCATCTTCGTGGTGCACGAGTCGGTGCCGGCGAAGGACCTGCGCGAATTCGTCGCGCTGGCGAAGAAGGAGCCGGGCAAGATGTACTACGGCAGCGCGGGCAACGGCTCGGCAGGCCACCTGGCGATGGAATATCTCAAGCAGGCGACCGGCATCGACCTCCAGCACGTCCCCTACAAGGGCACCGGGCCGAACATCATCGATCTCGTCGCCGGCCGCACGCAGGCGGCCTCGGCGGGCACGCCGCCGCTGATGCCGCACGTGAAGTCCGGGAAATTGCGCGTGATCGCGGTCGGCACGACCAAGCGCCTGCACAGCCTGCCTGACGTCGGCACGGTCGCCGAGCAGGGCTACCCGGGCTTCGAGACCTCGCAGTGGTACGGCCTCAACGGCCCGGGAAAGATGCCCGAGGCCATCGTCAAGCGGCTCGCGGAGGAAGCGGCCAAGGCGGCGAAAAGCCCGAAGGTGCTCGAGCGCTTCGCGGCCGACGACGCAGAGGGAGTCGGCTCGACGCCGGCCGAGTACGCCGCATTCATCAAGAAGGAACAGGCGCGCTGGAGCAAGGTCGTGCGCGCCGCGCACATCAAGGCAGACTGATCGGCTCCACTCCGGTCCAGGCGCGCGAGTCCATGAGGTCCAGCGCCGCGCCCTTCAGCTCGGCGGCGACCGCCGCCGCCGCGGCCGACAGGCGCTCCGGCGGCAGCGAATACAGGTAGTTGCGGCGGCTCATGTGCGCGTCCGAGATGGACAGCGCGCGCCATTTCCTGCCGCGCTGGCCTTCCTGGTAAATGGCCGCCATCGGCTTGATGGTCGCCGCCATGCCGCTGTAGACGCAGTTCATCAGCAGCGACAGCGAATCGATCTCGGCCACCACCTGCGCCACCAGGCTGCGCTGCTCGAATTCGGCGGCAATCCGGCGGCGCAGGCCGTGCGTGCTGGTGGGCAGGATGAGCGGCAGCGCGGCGGCCTCGGCGATGGTCAGGCTGGTGCGCCGCGGCGCGACGAGCGTGCTGTGCCGGGGCAGCATGACGAACAATTCCTCTTCCAGCAGGGCATCGACCGCCAGGTCCGGGGCGACGTCGCTGCTGAACAGCACCGCGAGGTCCAGCTGGCCCGTGCGCATCATCTGCCCCAGGTGGCCGCTCATGCCCTCGACCACGTTGAGAAGGATGCTCGGGTAGCGGTCGCGGATCCGGCGCACGAGCGGCAGGCCGAGCGCGGCGACCGTGGTCGCGGGCAGCCCCACCGACACCATCCCCTGCACCGCGCCCGACTCCTTGCGCGCGATCGACAGCGCCTGGTCCAGCTGGCGTAGCATGAACCGGGCGTGGTGGTAGAGCGCCAGGCCGTTGTCGGTC
>Ga0335084_10003119_pt1 | contig 16129 bp, 11 predicted proteins | sample Lox_Sample_44_FD_206721 | JGI IMG/M metagenome (GOLD analysis project Ga0335084, IMG submission 206721) | Soil microbial communities from Loxahatchee National Wildlife Refuge, Florida, United States - Lox_Sample_4.4 | ecosystem: Environmental > Terrestrial > Soil > Wetlands | place: USA... | reverse complement strand
GTTCGTGGGCGTCGGGCTTCTCTACCGGCAGGGCTACTTCTTCCAGACGATCGACACCGAGGGCGCGCAGCAGGCGGAGTATGTCGACTCCGACTTCGACGACCTACCGGTGGCGCCGGTCGAGACGAGCGACGGCCGCGATCTGCGCGTCGAGGTCGAGCTGCCCGGCCGGTCGGTGATCGCGAAGGTGTGGCAGGTGCGCGTCGGCCACGTGACGCTCTACCTCCTCGACACCGAGCTCCCCGAGAACCCGGAGCACGACCGCGACATCACCCACCGCCTCTATGGCGGCGACCGCACGACGCGGCTCGAGCAGGAGATCGTGCTCGGCGTCGGCGGGGCGCGCGCGCTCGCCACGCTGGGCATCAGGCCGACCGTCTGGCACATCAACGAAGGTCACGCCGCGTTCCTCCTGCTCGAGCGCATCCGCGGGCTGATGGGGCAGGGTCAGGACTTCCGCACGGCGCTCGAGGCGGCCGCGGCGAACACGGTGTTCACGACGCACACGGCGGTCGCCGCCGGGCACGACCACTTTGCCGAGGACATGATCCGCGGCTACTTCGAGGGGTTCTGCCGCGACGCCCACATCACGCTCGACGACCTGCTCGCCCTCGGGCGCACCCCGGGCAACGCGGACTTCAACATGACCGCGCTCGCGGTGCGCGGCTCGCGCTTCCACAACGGCGTGTCGCGCATCCACGGCGGCGTGTCGTCGCGGATGCTGGCGGGGCTGTGGCCGCAGATCCCCGCCGAGGAGAACCCGGTCGCGTCGGTGACGAACGGCGTGCACGTCGCGACGTTCCTCGCCACCGAGTGGATGGATCTCTTCGACCGCTTCCTCGGCTACGGCTGGCGCCAGCGCATGGGCGACCCCGAGCTGTGGGACGGGCTCGCCGACATGCCCGACCACATCTTCTGGAGCGTGCGGCAGCACCTGAAGACGCGCATGTTCCACCTGGTGCGCTACCGCATGCAGCGCCAGCACTTCCGCAACCAGGGGAGCGAGTCGCACCTCGACCGCATGCTCCGCCTCGCGAACCCAGACGACCCGGGGGTGCTCACGATCGGGTTCGGCCGACGCTTTGCGACGTACAAGCGCGCGACGCTGCTCGCCGAGAGCCTGGACGAGCTGCGCAAGATCGTCGGCGACCCCGCGCGGCCGGTGCTGTTCATCTTCGCCGGCAAGGCGCACCCGGCGGACGGGCCGGGACAGGACATGATCCGGAGCCTCACCAACATCTCGAAGATGCCCGAGTTCGAGGGCAAGCTCCTGCTCGTCGAGGGCTACGATCTGCGCCTCGCGCGGCGGCTCGTGTCGGGCGTCGACGTGTGGCTCAACAACCCGATCTACCCGCTGGAAGCCTCGGGCACCTCGGGCATGAAGGCGGCGATGAACGGGGTCATCAACCTCTCGGTGCTCGACGGCTGGTGGGGCGAGGGCTACGAGGGGGACAACGGCTGGGCGATCAAACCCGCGTCGAGCGCCCTCGACCAGTACCGCCGCAACCGCGAGGAGGCGCAGACGCTATACGAGCTGCTGCAGGACCAGGTGATCCCGCTGTACTACAGGCGCGGGCCCGGCGGCTACTCGCCGGAATGGATCAGGATCGCTAAGCGGTCGATGGCCTCGATCCTGCCGCGCTTCAACGCCGCGCGGATGGTCCACGAGTACGTCGGCAAGTTCTACCTGCCCGCCTCGCAGCAGTGGCGGCGGTACTCGGAAGGCCACTTTCGCCGCGCGCGCGAGGTCGCCGAGTGGAAGGCGCGCGTGCGTGCGGCCTGGCCGGGCGTCGGCCTGCGCCGGCTCGATGCGCCGCCGCGGCGGATCCGGTTCGGAGAGACCATGCGCATCGAGGTCGCGGCGAGACTGAACGGGCTCGCGCCCGGCGACGTCGTGGTCGAGTGCCTCCTCGCGCGCGGCACGCGCGAGCCGGAGGACCGCCGCGTGCGCCAGGATCTCGTGTTCGACGGCACGATGACCGAGGCGGGCGAGCACCGCTTCGTCCTCGAGCTCTCGCCCGAGCTCTGCGGCCGGCTCGACTACCACATCCGCGCCTATCCCTGCATCGAGGCGCTCACCCACCCCTTCGAGCTCGGATTGATGGTCTGGGTGTAGGCTTCACCCGATGAAGCCCACGGACGATGCCGGCATCGGCGCCTCGCCCGCCGAGCGTCTCGCCTTCGAGCAGCTCCTCGCCGACCTGTCGGCGACCTTCGCGAACGTTCCCGCCGACCGCGTCGTCGCGGAGATCGAGGACGGTCTCGGGCGGCTGAATGCGTTCCTCGGTTTCGACCGGAGCACCTTCTGGGAATTCGCCGACAACGGCGAGCGGATCGCACTTTGCTCCGCCGCGGCGGGGGGCGTCGAGCCGGTGCCGCGCGGTCCGTCCGCGGTGCGGATGCAGTGGCTCTTCAGCCAGGTTCGCGCTGGCCGGACCGTGGTGCTGCGATCGCTGCCCGACGATCTCCCCGCGGAGGCGGTCGAGGAGCGCGAGTACGTCGCCCGCGTCGGCATCCGGTCCCAGCTCTCCATACCGCTGAGCGTCGGCGGGCAGATCATCGGCGCGATCGGCTTCGGCGCATTCCACGACACGCGCCCGTGGCCGGAGGAGCTCATCGCGCGGCTCAAGGTCGTGGGCGAGGTCTTCGCGCAGGCGCTTGCGCGTGGCCGCGCCCACGCCGAGCTCGCGGCCGCGCACGAGGAGATCAAGCGGCTGAACGCTCGCCTGCAGGCGGAGAACGTCTATCTGCGACAGGCCACGCACGGGGGCTCCCGCGAGCGCCTGGCGAGCCGCTCGCCGTCGTTCAAGATGGTCATCGAGGAGATCGACCGCGTTGCGCCCACCAACGCGACGGTGCTGCTCCTCGGCGAGACCGGCACCGGCAAGGAGCTGCTGGCCGAAGCGATCCACGGCGCGAGTGGACGGAGCAAGCGGGCGCTCGTCAAGGTGAACTGCGCCGCACTCCCGGCGACACTCATCGAGTCCGAGCTCTTCGGCCGCGAGAAGGGCGCCTACACCGGCGCGCTCGCGCGCCAGATGGGCCGGTTCGAGATCGCCGACGGGTCGACCATCTTCCTCGACGAGGTGGGCGAGCTGCCGCTCGAGCTGCAGCCGAAGCTCCTGCGCGTGCTCCAGGACGGCCGGTTCGAGCGCGTGGGCAGCACGCAGACGATCCGGGTCGACGTGCGGCTGATCGCGGCCACCAACCGCGATCTCGCCGCAGCAGTGAGCGAGGGGATCTTCCGCGAGGACCTGTACTACCGGTTGAACGTGTTTCCGATCGAGCTGCCGCCGCTGCGCGAGCGGCGCGAGGATATCGCGATGCTCGCGTGGGGGTTCGTGAAGGAGTTCAGCGAGGCGATGGGCCGCTCGGTCGAGCGGATCGCCGATGAGTCGATGGCGGCGCTCGAGACCTATGCCTGGCCGGGGAACGTGCGGGAGCTGCGCAACGTCATCGAGCGCGCCATGATCCTCGCGCGCGACCCCACGCTGCACATCTCGCTCGGGCGCGCACCGGCGTGGGCGCCCGCCAGCCCCGCGCCCGGCACGCTCCACGATGCCCAACGCGCGCACATCCTCCGCGCGCTCGAGCAGGCCGGCTGGCGCGTCCGCGGCGCGGGCGGCGCCGCCGAGCGGCTCGGCATGAAGCCGACGACGCTCGACTCGCGCATCCAGAAGCTCGGGCTCCGCCGCCCGCGCTAGCGCCGCTACGGAATTCCGGAGTTCACTCCGAAATCTCGGAGATTCCGGCGGTCCGGCCGATCGCCGGGTGCGTACCGCTGCAGCACCCAACTCCCTGACTCGACGAGCGCTCCTGGCGTCGCGTCGGTAGTGGAGCGCGACTGGCCCGCTTCGTGCGAACTGGGGCGCAACGAAGCCGAGCACCCAGTAGTAATGAGCAGACTGCTTTCCCTCGCCGCGGTCATCGAAGCCGCCACCGGCGTGGCATTGATGGTCGATCCGTCCGTCGTCGCGCAGCTGCTCCTCGGCACGGAGATCTCCGGGGCTGCCGTCGCGGTGGGGCGCGTTGCCGGCATAGGCCTGCTCGCCTTGGGCCTCGCCTACTGGCCAAGCACCGACGTCAGCCGCGTCCCTCACCCGCGGCGGGCACTTCTGACCTACAACCTGCTCACTACGCTCTATCTCGCGTATCTCGGCTTTCGCGGGGAATGGGTCGGCCGCTTCCTGTGGCCGGCGGTGATGGTGCATGCCGTTCTGACCGTCTTCCTCGCCCGCGCCTGGTTCCAGGCGCGAAAGGCGGCGGACCCCCGATGATCGTGTTCACGTTGCGCATGGTCGCACCCCGGGCCCAGCGGCACCAGCTGCTCCACAGCCTGACCGTGCTGCTGGAGCCGACCCGGGTGCAGCCGGGCTGTACCGGGTGCCACCTCTACGCGGACATGGAGAACCTGAGCGTGTTCACGTTCGCAAGCGAATGGGAGTCGCAGGCCGACCTCGACCGCTGCCTCGGGTCCGATGCATTCAAGACGGTGCTGGCCGCGATGGAATTGGCGGTCGAAGCGCCGGAGATCCATTTCGACTCGGTCGTCAGGCGCGCCGGCCTCGAGGTGATCGCGGCGGCGCGTGCGCCGCGCATCGCATGAGATCAGGACCCGCAGGAGGAACGAAGCAATGAAGACCCAATCCGTGTCGTCAACGATCCTCGCATCCCTCATGGCGCTCGCCCTGACGGCCGCACCGGCATCGGCCCAGCAGACCACGGGCGTGCCGGGCTCGCCCGGGGCCACGATCACGCTCGACGGGAAGCAGCTCCCGCCGGAACCCCCGAAATTCGGCGGTGTGATCAGGGAAAGCGCCAAGGATTCCAAGCCATGGTGGCCGCCGCGCGTAGTGCCGCCCAAGGGCGCGCCCAACATCCTGCTCATCATGACGGACGACCAAGGCTATGGCGTCAGCGGCACGTTCGGCGGCGTCATCCCGACGCCGGCGCTCGACCGGATCGCCAAGGCAGGGCTGCGCTATACCCAGTTCCACTCGACCGCACTCTGCTCGCCCACGCGGGCGGCGCTAATCACCGGCCGCAATCACCACTCGACGGGCTTCGGCGTCATCACCGAGCTGTCGACGGGTTTCCCCGGTTACGACTCGATCATGGGTCCTGAGAACGCGACCGTCGGCAGGATCCTCAAGGACAACGGCTATGCGACGTCGTGGTTCGGCAAGAACCACAACACACCGGGTTTCCAGGAGAGCGTCGCCGGCCCCTTCGATCAATGGCCGTCGGGGATGGGCTTCGACTACTTCTACGGCTTCATGGGCGGAGAAACCGACCAGTGGCACCCGTACCTGTTCCGGGACCACACGCAGATCTTTCCGTGGGTCGGCAAGCCCGGCTACAACCTGATCACCGACATGGCGGACGAGGCGATCTCGCGCATGCGGGATCTCAACGCCGCGGCACCCGACCAGCCCTTTTTCGTCTATTACGTTCCCGGTGGAAGCCACGCGCCCCACCATCCGCCCAAGGAGTGGATCGACAAGTTCAAGGGCAAGTTCGACATGGGCTGGAACGCGATGCGCGAACAGATCATCGCCAGCCAGAAGAAACTCGGCGTCGTTCCGGCGAATACCGAGCTCACGCCCTGGCCCGACAGTCTCGCGAAATGGGAGACGCTTCCGGCCGACCAGAAGAAGCTCTTCGCCCGGCAGGCGGAGGTGTTCGCCGCCTACACGGCCTACACCGACCACGAGATCGGCCGTGTGATCCAGGCGGTCGAAGACATGGGCAAGCTCGACAACACGCTGATCATCTACATCGTCGGTGACAACGGCACGAGCCCCGAAGGTTCGACGCTTGGCACGCCCAACGTATTCACGGCGTACAACGGTGTCCTCGACGTCCCGGTCGAAGAGCAGCTCAGGTTCTACGACTCCTGGGGCTCGGCCGCGACCTACCCGCACATGGCGGTCGGGTGGGTATGGGCGTTCGACACGCCGTTCAAATGGACCAAGCAGGTGGCGTCGCACTTCGGCGGCACCCGGCAGGGCCTGGCGATCTCGTGGCCGGCCCGCATCAAGGATGCCGGCGGCATCCGCCACCAGTTCCACCACATCATCGACATCGTGCCGACGATCCTCGAAGCCGCGGGCATCAAGGCGCCGTCGATGGTCAACGGCATCAAGCAAAAGCCGATCGAAGGGGTCGGCATGGCCTACACCTTCGACAAGGCGAACGCCAACGTCGCCTCGAAGCGCAAGACCCAGTACTTCGAGATGGCCTCCAACCGCGGGATCTACAGCGACGGCTGGTACGCGAACACGACGCCACCGGTTCCGCCGTGGATGCTCGGCGCGGCGTTTCCGGACATCAATACCTACAAGTGGGAGCTGTACAACCTGAAAGAGGACTACTCCCAGGCCAACGATCTCGCCGCGAAGATGCCCGGCAAGCTGAAGGAGATGCAGGCGCTGTTCATGACGGAGGCGGCCAAGTACAACGTGCTGCCCTTGGACAACCGGCAGTTTGCGCGGGCGATCACGCCGCGGCCGAGTGCCACGGCCGGCAAAACGCTCTTCACCTATACCGGCGTGAACTCCGGTATTCCGGACGGCAACGCGCCGAGCATCCTGAACAAGTCGTTCACGATCACCGCGGAGGTCGAAGTGCCGCAGGGCGGCGGCGACGGGATGATCGTCACCGGAGGGGGGCGGTGGGGCGGATACGGGCTCTACCTGCTCAAAGGCAAGCCGGTGTTCACGTACAACCTGCTCATGCTCCTGACGGCCCGCTGGGCAGGCGACGGCGACCAGCCGCTCGCGGCCGGCAAGCACACGATCGTGTTCGACTTCAAGTACGACGGCCCCGGCATCGCGAAGGGCGGCACCGGGGTATTGAAGGTCGACGGCAAGGAGGTTCGCACGCTGTCGATGCCGAAGACGGTCCCGTTCATCCTGCCGCCGGGCGAGACCTTCGACATCGGGCTCGACACGCGCACCGGGGTGAACGACCAGGACTACCAGGTGCCGTTTCCGTTCAACGGCAAGATCAACAAGCTCACCTTCAACCTCGGGCCGTCGCAGCTGAGCGCCGAGGACCAGAAGAAGGCGCAAAAAGCGCTCGCCAAGGCGAAAGACTAGACGAGGATCGACGACATGAGTAAATCGATCGTTGCAGCGATGTCCGTTTCCGCCGCGCTCGTCGCCGGTGGCGCAGCGGCCCAATCGAACCTGCTCCTCGACTACGCGGCCGACCAGATGGTCCAGAAGTTCCAGAAATCGAGCTGCGCGGAGCTGAAGGCGCAGAAGACGAAGCCACCCACCGACAAGGAGAAGGAGGCGGCGGAGTTCCTGCGGAACGACGCGCAGGCCCGGGCCGCGTTCGTCAAGAAGGTCGCCGCACCGGTTCTCAACAAGATGTTCGAGTGCGGGATGATCCCGTGATCAGGAGCGCAACATGAGCAAATCCACCCGGCTAGCGGCGATCGTCCTCGCCTTGGCCGCCGTCGTCATCGCGGGCGGCTGGGCATCCCGGGGCATGGTCCTGAGCGCTGCGGCCGACGAGGTGATCAGGAAGTTCCAGGCCGCGAGCTGCGAGCAGCTGCAGGCGCAGAAGGACGAGCCGCCGTCGTTGATCAAGCGGGCAGCCGTGGGGTTCCTGCGCGCCGACCCGGAGGCACGCGTGGCCTTCATCGACATGATCGCCGCACCCGTCCTGAACAAGATGATCGAATGCGGCATGGCGCCGTGAGCTTCGTGCGGCGTCGAGTGGCCGAGGCCGGGGTACCCGTCCTCGCGCGGCGGATCAGCGGGCCGCTGCGGGACTTCGACTACACTCGGGAAAACTGACTCGGCCGCCCGGCACAGGCGGCGATTACGAACCTCTTGTCTGTCCTACCGCCGGACCGGCGACACTCCCGTGCGGCCTCATTCGGCCTGCTCGCGCTCGTGGTGCTGGCGGCAGCGCCGGTCGCGGCGAGCTTTGCCCAGCAGCTCGGTCCGGCGCGCACCATCGCGGCGCAGAACGCCGAGCTGACTGCTCAGATCGCCGACGGCACGTCGGCGATCGACCGCGCGGCTGCCCACCTCGCACGTCTGCGCAAGAGTAAGGACGATCTGGACGAGAGCATCCGCCAGGTCGAGGAGAGCGCGAAGGTGCACACGCGCGGCGGGGAGCTCGCGCGGACGCTGGTCCAGCGGTTGCGCGAGCTGCCGAAGCCAGGGCAATTCACGCCGTCGCGCCTCGAACGCCGCCGGATGATGCAGGTGGCGAGCGATGCGAATCTGCGTGTCGAGCGGGTCTTGCGCGAGCTCGACGACCTCGACACTGCGGTCGCGACGCGCCTGGCGGCGGCGCAACCGCCTGTGCCGGAGTCGGAGCGGTCGCGGGCCGAGGCTGCGGTACGCAGGCTGCTTGCCGAGCAGCGCGACCTGCTTACCCGGCTGGACGAGCTGCAACGCAAGCTCATGGATACCTTGCGCGACGGCGGCAGCGCCGAGCGCAATCTCGAGCGGCGGGCCGCCGCGGCGCGTGCGGAGCTGAATCGCCTCCTGTTCTGGATGCGCGTCCCGCCGGGGCCGCGGATGCTCCCCGAGTTCGCGCAGTCGCTCGCCTGGACGATCTCGCCCGCGAACTGGGGGGCGGCCGTTGCGGTCCTGTGGGACGAGGTGGCGCGCCGACCCTTCTGGCCTGCGGTCGCTGCACTGATCGCCGCCGGGCTTTACGCCGGGCGCAGGCGCCTGCAGCGCGGGCTCGTGTCGCTCGCGCCCGCCGCGGTGACCCACCACCGCTATCGCATCGGCCACGCGCTGGCGGCGCTCGCAATCACGTTCGCGCTCGCGGCACCCGGCCCGACCCTGATGTGGGTCGCCGGGACCCTGCTCGAGTCCGCGCCCGATACCGAGCCGTTCGCGCAGGCGCTCGGCGATGCCTTGGTGCGGATCGCCCCCCTCCCGTTGGTACTGTCGGCCCTCGGCTGGCTCCTAGACCGGCGCGGGATGGCGGTCAGCTACTTCGGCTGGGACGAGGCGTCGCTGACATTCGCCGGGCGCGCGGTGCGCAGGTTCGCGGTGCTCTTCGTTCCGCTGATGCTCATCGTGGCCCTGAACGGGCTTGACCGCGCCCCGTTCTCCAACCGGGAGAGCCTGGCACGCGTCACCTTGAACGTCGCGATGGTCGTCCTCGCCGCGTTCTTCGTGTACCTCCTCCGGCGCAGGAGCCCGTTGATGCAACGACTCTTCGCGCGTGCGCCGCACAGCTGGGCGGTCAGGCTGCACGCGGTCTGGTCCGGGGCGCTGGTCGCACTGCCGCTCGGGGTCGCGGCGCTCGCCGGCGTGGGCTACTTCCTGGCCGCTGGTTATTTCTACGGGCGGATGGTGTATTCCCTGTTCCTCGTCCTCGGTGCGCTGATGCTCTACGGCCTGATCGCGCTGTGGGTGCAGCTCCAGGGCGCCTCCCTCCTCCGTCGGCGGGCGGAGGAGGCGGCGCAGCCGCCGGCGGGCGAGGCGGCGGGAAAAGCCGCGAGCGGAATCGCGGAGGTGCCGCCGCCGCGGCTTGACATCGCGGCGATCGGCGAGCAGACGCGATCGCTCCTCGACGTGCTGATCACGCTGCTGCTCCTCGGGGGCATGTGGTGGATCTGGAAGGACGCCGTGCCGATCCTGTCGGTGATCGGCGACTACAAGCTGTGGACCTACACCGAGACCGTCGATGGGAAGGAGGTCGTGCACCAGCTGACCGTCGCCCACCTCTTCCTGGCGATCCTCGTCGGGGTGGTCACCGCCGTCGCGGTGCGCAACGTCGGGGCGCTCCTCGACATCCTGCTGCTGCAGCGGCTCGAAATGCAGGCCGACGCGACCTACGCGATCAAGGTCGTCGCGCGATACGCGATCGCTGCCGGCGGCGTCGTGCTCGCGTCGAACATCCTTGGCATCGGCTGGAGCGACGTGCAGTGGCTGGTCGCCGCCCTCGGCGTGGGGCTGGGCTTCGGGCTGCAGGAGATCTTCGCCAACTTCGTGTCGGGGATCATCATCCTCGCCGAGCGCCCGATCCGCATCGGCGACGTGATCACGGTCGGTGACGTCTCGGGCACGGTCGCGCGCATCCGCGCACGCGCGACCACGGTGATCGACTTCGACAACAAGGAGGTCCTGATCCCGAACAAGTCGTTCATCACCGACCGCGTGATCAACTGGACGCTCTCCAGCCAGACGACCCGGCTACTCCTCAAGATCGGCCTGCCGGTCGGGACCGATGTCGCGGTCGCGCAGCGGGTGATGCTCGAGGTGGTGCGGGGCAACCCCGATGTGCTCCGGGCACCGACGCCGTCGGTCTTCCTCACCGGTTTCGGCGCCGCCTCGCTCGACTTCGAGATCCACGCGTTCGTCGACTCGTTCGAGAAACGGCTCCCGGTGCAGCACGAACTCAACCTCGCGGTGGACGGCGCGCTGCGGGCGAACGGCATCGCCGCGTCTGGGATCGCGGGGTCGGCGGAAGCCGCCCCCCACGGCTAGCCGGCGAGCGACCGATATAGCGCGACGTAGCGCTCGGCGCTCGCGCGCCAGCCGAAGTCGCGCGCCATCCCGTTCCGCTGCAGCGTTCGCCACGTCACAGGATCGCGGTACACGGCGATCGCGCGCTCGACGGCCTCGCCGAGGGCGCCGGCGGTCGGCTCCCGGAACAGGAAGCCGGTCGCGCTCCCGGCCGCCAGCGTCGCGGGCGTGCAATCGACGACCGAATCACAGAGGCCGCCGGTCGCGTGCGCGATCGGCGGCGTGCCGTAGCGCTGGCTGTACATCTGGTTGAGCCCGCACGGTTCGAACCGCGACGGCATCAGGAAGGCGTCTGCGCCTGCCTCGATGAGGTGCGCGAGCGCCTCGTCGAAGCCGATTTCCGCCGCGACCTGCCGCGGGTGCGCGCGCGCGAGTGCGCGCAGCGCTTCCTCCAACCCGCGCTCGCCGGCGCCGAGAACGGCGAGTTGCGCGGGAGCGGCCGTGATGCGCGGCGCCGCTTCGGCGATCAGATCGACGCCTTTCTGTTCGGTGAGCCGGCCCACGAAACCGAGGAGCGGCGCGTCCGGGTCCGCCGGGAGCCCCATCCGCCGCTGCAGCGCCAGCTTGTTGTCGCGTTTCGCCTCGAGCCGGGCGGCGTCGTAGCGGCGGGCGATCAGCAGGTCGGCCGCGGGGTCCCACGCTTCCTCGTCGATGCCATTCAGGATTCCGTGCAGCTCGCCCGCGCGCGCGGCGAGCAGGCCCTGCAGCCCGAACCCGAGCGGCTCGCGCTGGATCTCCTGCGCGTAGGTCGGGCTGACCGTCGTGATCGCATCCGCGTAGGCGAGACCGGCCTTGAGGAACGAGAGGCGACCGTAGAACTCCGCGCCTTCGATCGAGTAGGCGGCAGGCGGGAACTCGATCTCGGGCGCGGTGGCGGGCGGGAACAGCCCCTGGAAGGCGAGGTTGTGGACGCATATCACCGTCGCCGCGCGGGAGCCGCCCGCGAACCGCGCGTAGACCGGTGCGAGGGCGGTCTGCCAGTCGTTGCAGTGGAGCACCGCAGGGCGCCATGCGAGCGGGCTCGATTCGCCGGCGAGCAGCGCGGCGACGCGCGCGAGCAGCGCGAACCGCAGCGCGTTGTCGGGCCAGTCGTGCGCCTCGTCACTCTGATATGGGCCGCCGCCGCGATCGTAGAGCGCCGGGCAGTCGACGAGCCAGGCCGGCACGCCGCTCGGCAGCGGCGCTTCGACCAGTCGCGCGGCAGGGAAGCGCGCGGTCGCCGCGAGGCTCGCGAGCTCGCGGTGCTGCCCGGCGGTGGCGGCGAGCACCGGGCGATAGGCAGGCAGCAGCACGCGCACGTCGAGGCCGCAGGCCTCGAGCGCCGGGGGCAGCGCCGCGCTCACGTCACCGAGGCCGCCGGTCTTGGCCCACGGGGCGCACTCGGGCGTGGCGAAGAGGACGCGTAAGTCGGGCTTCATCGGCGGCGGGTAGGATAGCAGCCATGTCCGGGCCCCTCGTCCTGTGCGGCGACATCGGCGGCACCAAGACCCTGCTCGCGATCGGCGCGCTCGACGGCGATCGGCTCAACGTCATCTTCGAACGGCGCTACGCCGATCGCGACTTCGCCGAGTTCACCGACCTCGTCAGCGCCTTCCGCGACGAAGCGCGTACGCGCATCGACGGCGCGTGCCTCGGCGTGGCGGGTCCGGTCGAGGGCCGTCGTGTAGCCGTCACGAATTTCCCCTGGCGGATCGATGCCGATGCGCTCGAGGCGATCCTCGGCGCGCCGGTCGCGCTCGCGAACGACTTCGTCGCGGCGGCGCACGGGATCGACCTCCTGCGGCCGGGGGATGTCGTGACGCTCCAGGCCGGTGAACCCAAGCCGCGGGCGCCGCAGGTCGTGATCGGCGCCGGCACGGGGCTCGGCGTCGCCTACCGCGTATGGCAGGGCGACCGCTATGCGGTGATCGGCGGCGAGGGCGGACACGCCGGGTTCGCACCAGCGGACGAACGGCAGGTGGGGCTGTGGCGGGCGCTTCATGCCGAGCTCGGGCGCGTGGGGGTCGAGCAGATCGTCTCGGGCCCCGGGCTCGCGCGCATCCACGATTTCCTGCGGGAGGGGCGCGGGGCGGCGCTCGCGCCGGAAGAGATCGCGTCCAGCGCGGATCCCGTCGCCCGTGCGGCACTCGACCTCTTCCTCGAATGCTTCGGCGCAGAGGCGGGTGACCATGCGCTCGCGGTACTCGCCCGCGGCGGTGTCTTTCTCGCCGGCGGGATTGCGCCGAAGATCCTGCCGCAGCTGCGGACCGGCCGGTTTCTCGCAGCGTTTGGCGCAAAGGGCACTCACGCGAGAGTCATGGCGCGTTTCCCGGTGCGCGTGGTGGTGAACGAGCGGCTCGGCCTGCTCGGTGCGGCAAAGCTCGCGGCCGGCCTTTGACGCCGGTCGAGCCGCCAGGGCCGACGGCGGGTCCGAGCGGGGCCCGACCGCAGTTCGGGAGTGGTCAGCGGCGCATCAAAGCCCGCCACCCCATCGATACTGCCAGGCGATCCCGATCAGGTCGTAGCTGTCGCCGGTGCGGGCCGACACCCCGTTGCTCGCGTAGAGCTTTACGGAGTTATGTGCGTCCACCGGAAACGCGAGCGTCCCGCCCAGGCGCCAGTTCTGCTGGAGATCGTTGTTCAGCGTTCCGTTGAGAGTCGTGCGGCCGCCGGCGAAGTACGTCGCATCGAGGGACCGCAGATCCCGGAGTTGAAGTTATAGATCGCGTGCCCCTGAAACGAGTAGAGCGGATCCTGCGAACGCGTGCTGCCGTTGAAGAAGTCGTTGTTGTTCGTGAACAGCGTCACCCCGGCCGTTCCACTGGCCAAGCACCACCGGTGGGTGCCGAGGTTGACGAGCTTGGTGTCGTCGTACTGCCCCACCGGCACTGAAACCTGCAGGCTCGCGCCCACGATCAGGTCCTGCTCATACGACTTGAACTCCGGGAGCGTCAGTGCGGGCGCGCCGTAGAAGTTGACCGAAAGCCGAACCAGGGGGTCTGCGAATCCGTCAACCTGGCGTTCCACGGGACCTCCCTGGAAGGACGCCGATCCCGATAGCCAGGTGTAGGGAACGATGACGTCGAACTTCCCCGACTTGCCCCAGAGGTCCAGTGCGCGCGCGTAGCCCAGCACCGCGTTGGACGTCGTGAGCCTGGGGTCGGTGATCGGCAAGGCTGTGTCGAACGACACGCCTCCCCGCGTGTAGGCGTAGCCGCCGATCAGGAAGTTCGCGCCCACGGGCGCGTTGGAGTAAGACCGCGGCTCGATGCTTTGCGCGTGCGCGACCGATCCGCTCGCCACGAGCGCGCACGCGGCGAGCACCGCGATTGGAGTCGTCTTGGGAGAAATGCGCTGCATTGGGACGCCGGGTCGAGGCTCACGAGTCGCGCAGGTCGGCGTGCGGACGACCCGGGTGTCCTGTGGGTGGACGCGGCCCGAGTCTACTTGGGTTCGACGCCCGACGACTTGTTCCGATCGAGAGGCGGCTCGGTCTGCCCGGCGCGGCGAGGCTCACGGCCGGCCTTTGACGCCGGTCAAGCTCCGGCAACATGCGGCGCGTAGGCTGGCCGTCAACAACGAGAACGCCCAACCACCGAAGCGAGGATTGCCCCGATGAAATCCAGCCAAGCCGTCCATCCCCATTACGCCGCACGGCAGCCCGTGCCGCAGCCGAAACCGCGGCGGCGGGTGGTGCAGCCGCCAGTCGAACCCGAGATGCGCGAGATCATGATCGCCGAGGCCGCCTATTACATCGCCGAGCGGCGCGGCTTCGAGCCGGGCGCCGAGATGGAGGACTGGCTCGAGGCCGAAACCGCGATCGATCAACTGCTCGCCGCGCTCGTGGCCGAAGGCGACGACGAGGACGAGGAGGACGGGGCGCGCTCGCCCGATCCCGGGGATCGAAGCTAGAAGGCGGAAGTCCCCGCCGCGCCCGATCGTCGCCGGCCGCAGGCGCGCCCGGGGGGGGGCGGGCGCAAGCGCTGCTGTCGCCGCTCGTCCGCGGGCAACTTCCAGGATCCTTCTCGCGCTGCGTTCCCGACTTCCTGTAGCATCGATCGGGCGCGCTTTCCAGGCGCGCGCGAATCAGGGAGTCGCCGGTGACGGAGCATCCTTCGAAGGTCGTCCGCACGATGTGCCCGATGAGCTGCCATCCCACGCTCTGCGGCATGCTGGCGGAGGTCCGCGACGGCAGGCTCGTGGGCGTCAAGGGGGATGAGGCCAACCCGGACAGCCAGGGCTTCCTCTGCATCCGCGGGCAGGCGTCGCGAGAGGTCATCGACAACCCCGCGCGCCTGCTCCACCCGCTGATCCGGGATCGCCGCACCGACGAATTCCGGCGCGCCACCTGGGACGAGGCACTCGACCGGGTCGTCGCGGGCATGGGCAAGCCGGAGGCCGTGGGCATCTGGCCGGGGCACGGCACCTTCACGACCAGCTACGGCACGCGCATCGGCGCGCAACTCCTCGCCCGTTTCGCGAATTTCCACGGCAGCCAGTTCTGGAGTCCGACCATGATCTGCTGGGGCCTGGGCGCGTTCGGCCTCGGGCTCACCGGCATGCTCGAGACCAACACGAAGGAGGACATGGGCGAGCACGCCCGGCTCATCCTCCTCTGGGCCGCCAACCTCGCCAGCCAGCCGAATACCGCCCGGCACCTGCTGGCCGCGAAGCGCCGCGGCGCGCACATCGTGACGATCGACGTGCGCGGTACCGAGACGGCCGCCAAGTCTGACGACGTGCTGATCATCCGGCCCGGCACCGACGGCGCCCTGGCACTGGCGATGATGCACGTGATCTGCTCGGAGCAGCGGCACGACGCGGCCTTCGTCGCGAAGCATACGGTCGGGTTCGACCGCCTCGCCGCACACGTGCGGGCGTACCCGCCGGCGTGGGCCGCCGGAATCACCGGCGCTCCGACCGACCGGATCGTGGCACTCGCGCGGCGCTATGCCGATACGCGCCCGGCGATGATCGTGCTCGGCGGAAGTTCGATGCACAAGGGCGCCAACGGCTGGCAGGCCGCGCGCGCGATCGCCTGCCTGCCGGGGCTCACCGGGAACGTCGGCATTCCGGGTGGCGGATTCGGCCCGCGCCATGGCAGCGCGGCCCATGGGCGTGGCCTGGGCAGCATCATCGAACCGGGTCGGAGGGTGCCCGGACCGGTCATCCCCAACCAGATGTCTGCGCTAACGGCGGCATTGCGCGAGGGGCGCATCCAGACCCTGCTGCTGTTCGGCACGAACATGCTGTCCTCGTTCGCCGACGCCGGCGCCGTGGCGCTCGGCCTGCAACGCACGCCGCTGGTCCTCAGCTACGACCTGTTCCTGAACGAAACGGCGCGCCGCTTCGCCGATGTCGTGCTGCCGGGCACTGCCTGGCTGGAGGAGGTCGGATGCAAGATGACACATACGCATCTCTATCTGATGGAGCAGGCGCTCGCCCCGGCCGGCGAGACGCGATCGCTCTACGCGCTCGTCAAGGAACTGGCCGAGCGCCTCGACCTCGCCGGCTTTCATCCCTGGGCGTCGGAAGAGGCGATGGTGGATGCCATCCTCGATCATCCCTGCACCGGTCACGCGACGGTGGCGGCGTTGCGCGCAGAGGGCGGCATCCGGGCGCTCGATGTGTCGCACGTC
>Ga0335084_10003118_pt1 | contig 16130 bp, 21 predicted proteins | sample Lox_Sample_44_FD_206721 | JGI IMG/M metagenome (GOLD analysis project Ga0335084, IMG submission 206721) | Soil microbial communities from Loxahatchee National Wildlife Refuge, Florida, United States - Lox_Sample_4.4 | ecosystem: Environmental > Terrestrial > Soil > Wetlands | place: USA... | reverse complement strand
CCAGCGGCAGCTCGCCGATCTCGTCCAGGAACAGGGTGCCGTCGGCGGCATCCTCGAAGTAACCGGACTTGTTGGTCATGGCGCCGGTGAACGCGCCCTTGACGTAGCCGAAGAGGGTCGGCTCGACCAGCGTCGGCGCGATCGCTGCGCAGTTGAGCGCGAGCGAGGGCTTGTCGCGGCGGCTCGAGAGCCGGTGGAGCGCGGTCGCGACCATCTCCTTGCCGCTGCCGGATTCGCCCTCGATCAGCACCGGGAACGGGGAATCGGCGCACTGCGACGTCTGGCTGCGGAGCTTCTGCATCGCCGGGCTCCGCCCGATCAGCATCCCTTCCTCGACCGAGCTCGATCCGGAGATCTCGGCCGCCCGGAACTGCAGGGCGTGCTGCAGGATCCGCTTCAGGTTGATGGGGTCGGCCGGCTTGGCGACGAACTCGGCCGCGCCGAGCGCGCGCGCATGGCGCGCGTTCGAGGCGTCGTTCTGGCCGGAGAGCACGAGGATCTTCATGCTCGGCGAGTGCGCGAGCAGATCGCCGATCAGCGCGAACCCCTCGTCCGGGCGGTGCGGCACCGGCGGCAGCCCGAGGTCGACCAGCGCGAGCTGCGGCGGATGATCCATCTGGCGCAGCAGGCTCACCGCGTGGCCGCGCGAGTCGCTCGCGAGGACCTCGAAGTCCTTGCCGAGCGCGTAGGCGAGCGTGTCAGTGATCAGCGGATCGTCGTCGACGATCAGCAGCGTGGGCTTGGCGCTGGGGTCGGACATGGGCGAGCGTCTCCGATACAGCGGAGAAAGGCTCTCTCCGTCGAAATCTCGCCATAATGGTCGCACAGGGCCCGGGGCGCTCCTGAGAAATACGGCACACCTTGGTGCAGGACGATCATCCGGTCGCAAATCTCTTCCATGTCCGCCAGCGCGTGGGACGTGAAAAGGAGGCTCCGGCCGCGGGCGCGGAGGTCCGCGAGCAGGGCCTTGACGCACGCGCGCGCCTTCGGATCGAGCCCGCTCATCGGTTCGTCGAGCACGTAGAGGTCCCGCCGCGCGAGGAAGGACGCCGCGAGGCCGAGCTTCTGCGTCATGCCCTTCGAGTAGGCGCGTACTGGCTTGCCGAGCGCGGCCGGATCGAGGTCCAGGGCCGCGAGCATCGCCCCCACTTCGGCATCGTCATAGCGCCTTTGCTGCAGTTGCAGCATGAAGGACAGGAAGTCGCGGCCGGTCAGGTAGTAGGGCGGCACGAACCGCTCGGGCAGGAACGCGAGCCGGGCGCGCGAGCGGGGCTGGGTGTGGGGGATGCCGAAGAGCTCGATCGCCCCGGCGTCGACGGCGCAGAAATCGAGCATGCATTTGATCAGCGTCGTCTTGCCGGCGCCGTTCACGCCGGCGAGGCCCAGGAACTCGCCGGGGGCGATCTCGAGATCGACGCCGCGCAGCACCTCGGCCTTGCCGAAGCGCTTGGTGACGCCGGTTGCGCGGACGACGGGGTCGGGCATGCGAACGAGGCAGTGGCCGGAAACGGTCGCGGCGATGATATAGCAGGTGCGCCGGTGCACCCTGAGGCAAAGGTGGCTCTCGCGCACTCTTTCCTTTAGTATTCAGCCCTTTGTTGCCGGCTCCCCGCCCGTACTTGCCGCCCCCCGCGCCGCCCGCCGGAAACCTGGTCGAGATCGAGAACGTCACGTTTTCGTACGGGGGCGCGAACGTGCTCGACGGCATCTCGCTCACCATTCCGCGCGGCAGCGTGGTGGCGATCATGGGCGGCAGCGGCAGCGGCAAGACGACGCTGCTCAGACTGATCGGCGGGGCGTTGCGGCCGGGGAAGGGCGAGGTCCGCGCGTTCGGGCGCTCGGTCAGCCGGGCGCGGACGCGCGAGCTCTACCAGCTGCGGCGCAAGATGGGGATGCTGTTCCAGTTCGGCGCGCTCTTCACCGATCTTTCGGCGTTCGACAACGTCGCCTTCCCGATGCGCGAGCGCACCGACCTGCCGGAGGCACTGATCCGCGACCTGGTGCTGATGAAGCTGCAGGCGGTCGGCCTGCGTGGCGCGGCGGATCTGATGCCGCAACAGCTCTCCGGCGGCATGCAGCGGCGCGTGGCGCTCGCGCGCGCGATCGCGCTCGACCCGGCGCTCATCATGTACGACGAACCGTTCACCGGGCTCGACCCGATCTCGCTAGCGGTGACCGGCCAGCTGATCCGCGACCTGAACGACGCGCTCGACGCCGCGTCGATCGTCGTCACCCACGACGTCCACGAGTCCCTCGCGATCGTCGACTACATCTACTTCCTCGCCAACGGCCGGGTCGTGGCCCAGGGAACGCCCGACGAGGTGCGCGCCTCGACCGCGCCGTTCGTCCACCAGTTCGTGCACGCCGAGAGCGACGGCCCGGTGCCGTTCCACTACCCGGCGCCCGACTACCAGGGCGCGCTGCTCGCCGCGCGGTGATGCTCGCACGCGTGCTGTCCCTCTTCGAAGCGCTCGGCGCGCGCGTGAACGGCATGATCGCGCGCCTCGGGCTCGCGAGCCGGTTCTTCTGGATCATGCTGCGCCTCTCCGGCACGAGCTTCCGGCGCCTGCCGCTCACCATCCGCGAGATCTACTTCGCGGGCGTGCTGTCGCTCATCATCATCGCGGTGTCGGCGCTCTTCGTCGGCATGGTGCTCGGCCTGCAGGGCTATGACACGCTGGTCCGCTACGGCTCGGCGGACGCGGTCGGGACGCTGGTCGCGCTTTCGCTCACGCGCGAGCTCGGCCCGGTGGTGGCGGCGCTCCTTTTCGCGAGCCGCGCCGGCTCGGCGATCACCGCCGAGATCGGCCTGATGAAGGCGACCGAGCAGCTCTCGGCGATGGAGATGATGGCGGTCGACCCGATCGCGCGGGTCGTCGGCCCGCGCTTCTGGGGCGGCGTCGTCTCGATGCCGCTGCTCGCGGCGCTCTTCTCCGCGATCGGCATCTTCGGCGGCTACCTCGTCACCGTGCCGCTGATCGGCGTCGACGACGGCGCGTTCTGGTCGCAGATGCAGAGCTCGGTCGACCTGCGCGAGGACGTCGTCAACGGCATCATCAAGAGCGCGGTGTTCGGCGTCGCGGTGACCTGGATCGCGGTGTTCGAGGGCTACGACGCCGCGCCGACCGCGGAAGGCGTGTCGCGCGCGACCACCCGCACCGTGGTGACCTCGTCGCTCGCGATCCTCGCGCTCGACTTCGTGCTCACCGCGTTCATGTTCAGAGGAGCTTGAGCAATGATGAACCGCAGGGCGCTCGACATCTGGGTCGGTTTCTTCGTCGCGCTTGGCTTCGCCGCGATCATGTTTCTAGCGCTGCGCGTGGCGAGCTCGGCGACGCTCGCGGCTGCCGACGGCTACGAGGTGAAAGCCAAGTTTGATAACATCGGCGGACTGAAGGTCCGCGCGCCGGTGAAGAGCGCGGGCGTGGTGGTGGGACGCGTGGCAGGCATCCGCTTCGACAATCAGAACTTCGAGGCGGTGGTGACGATGAACGTCGACAAGCGCTACGCGTTCCCGCAGGACACCGCGGCGAAGATCCTCACCTCCGGGCTCCTCGGCGAGCAATACGTCGGTCTCACCGCCGGCGGCGACACCGCGATGCTCAAGGACGGCGACACGTTGAAAATTACCCAGTCGGCCATCGTGCTCGAGAACCTCATCTCGCAGTTCCTGTACAGTAAGGCGGCTGAAGGCGGCGAGAAGAAGTAGCAGAAGCAGCAGCAGCCGGGAAGAAGTCCTCAGGGAATGACAAGAACCCTCCGAGCGGGCGCCGCGGCGATCGCCTTGATCGCGCTGGCCGGCTGCTCCACGATGAGCAACCCCGACCCGCGCGACCCGTGGGAGCCGCTCAACCGCGTGACCTTCGACTTCAACGACGGCGTCGACCGCGCGTTCTTCAAGCCGGTCGCCGAAGGTTATCGGTTCGTCATGCCCGGCCCGGCCCGCGCCGCGGTCAGCAACTTCTTCTCCAACCTGAACGACCCGTGGGTGGCGCTCAACCAGCTGATGCAGGGCAAGGTGCGGCTCGCGGTCGACGACTTCGGCCGGTTCGTGTGGAACTCGACCTTCGGTCTCCTCGGCCTGATCGACGTCGCCACCGACATGGGTCTGCCGAAGCACCGGGAGGACTTCGGCCAGACGCTCGGCGTGTGGGGCGCAGACTTCGGCCCGTACGTCGTGATCCCGATCCTCGGGCCGAGCAGCGTGCGCGACGGCACCGGGCTGATCGTCGACGCGTTCGCGTACCTCCCGTGGCAGATCCCGAAGTGGGCCGATTTCAATCACCGCGTGACCTGGCAGTGGTCGCTCCTCGGGCTCGACCTGATCCAGACGCGCGCGAGCCTGCTCGACGCGAGCAGCGTCCTCGAGGAGGCGGCGCTCGACCGGTACGCGTTCGTGCGCGATGCGTACTTCCAGCGCCGCCGCTTTCTGATCTACGACGGCGAGCCGCCGCCGCTGCCGGCCAAGCCGGAATCTTCGCGCGCGCGCCCGGGCGCCGGGCCCGACGGACCCGGCGCAATGCCGTTCGTGCCGGCCCGCCCGCCGTCGAGCGAGGTGCAGAGCATCGTGTTCGTCGCGGAGCCCGGCGCGCTCGAAGGTCTGCGGTGGGGCGAAGAACCGCAGGCCGCGCAGATCGAAGAAGCGCCGGCGGCGCAGGCCGTGCGGGAGACTGCAGAGCCGCCCCAGGAACCCGCACCGGGGAACGATGCCTCTCCGGCTGCCGAACCTCCGTCCATCGGCCCGCTCGTCGAACCGAAGATTCCCGCCAACTACCACGCCGTGCTCGAGGCCGACGCGCCGCGCGCGCTCGCCGCGCGGTGACCCGCTACCATCGGACCGATATGACCCGTGCTTGGTTGCTTGCTTTGCTCGCGCTCGCCGCGCCCGTCGCGCTCGCCGAGGACGTCGCGCCCGACGTGCTGGTGAAGAACGTCACGCAGGAGGTGATCGGCATCGTCAAGCAGGACAGGGAGATCCAGGCGGGGAGCCAGAAGCGGACGGTAGCGCTCGTCGAGGAGAAGGTGCTCCCGCACTTCAACTTCAACCGCATGACCGCGCTCGCGATGGGGCAGAACTGGCGCAAGGCCACGCCCGAGCAGCAGGCCCAGCTGGTCGAGCAGTTCAAGACGCTGCTCGTCCGCACCTACTCGACGGCGCTATCGTCCTACCGCAACCAGGTGATCGACTTCAAGCCGCTGCGCGCGCAGCCCGCGGACACCGACGTCACGGTCCGTTCCGAGGTCAAGCAGTCGGGCGCCGAGCCGGTGTCGATCGACTACAGCCTGGAGAAGACGCCGAACAGCTGGAAGGTCTACGACGTCATCGTCGGGGGCGTCAGCCTGGTCACCACCTATCGCGACACCTTCACCAGCGAAGTACGCGCGAACGGCATCGACGGACTGATCAAGGCCCTGTCCGAGAAGAACCGCTCGCTCGCGGCGAAGAGCTAGCCCCACCGATTGCGACCGTGCCGCGGCGCGAAGGCAACCGCCTCTTCCTCGACGGCGCGCTGACCGTCGACACGGTCGCCGGCGTGATCGGCGGTACCTCGGCGCAGGATCGCACCGCTGCCGAGGTGGTCGATTTCGCCGGCGTCACCGAGGTCGATTCCGCCGCGGTCGCGCTCGCGATCGCCTGGCTCCGCGAGGCGCGTGCGGCCGGACGCACGCTCCGGTTCGAGCACCTGCCGCCCGCGATGGCGAAGCTCGCCCGCCTCTACGCAGTCGCCGATCTGATTCCCGGCGCCTAGGCCGACGCCGTCGTTCGGCCGCCGCGGCATGGTTGCAGCGATCGAGGTCCGGGGACTCGTCAAGCGCTACGGCACGCTCCAGGCGCTCGCCGGCGTCGATCTCGAGATCCCGCGCGGGGAATTCTTCGGCCTGCTCGGACCGAACGGCGCCGGCAAGACGACGCTGATCAGCGTGCTCGCCGGCCTTGCGCGCGCGGACGAAGGCGTCGCCCGCGTGCTCGGGCACGATGTCGTCGGCGGATACCGGTCGGCACGCCGGCTCCTCGGCGTGGTCCCGCAGGAGCTCGTGTTCGACCCGTTCTTCACCGTCCGCGAGACGCTCGCCATCCAGTCGGGGTACTACGGCCTGCGCGCGAACCGCGCCTGGATCGACGAGGTCATGCATCACCTCGACCTCACGCCCAAGGCGGACGCCAACATGCGCACGCTGTCCGGCGGGATGAAGCGCCGGGTGCTGATCGCGCAGGCGCTGGTGCACCGGCCGCCGGTGATCGTGCTCGACGAGCCGACCGCCGGCGTCGACGTCGAGCTGCGCCAGGGGCTGTGGGAATTCGTCCGCCGCCTCAACCGCGACGGCCACACGGTCGTGCTCACCACGCACTACATCGAGGAGGCGGAGATGCTCTGCGACCGCATCGCCATGCTGAAGGCGGGGCGGATCGTCGCGCTCGACGCGACCTCCGAGCTCATCCGGCGGTTCCACGCGCTCTACCTGCGCGTGCGCCTCGACGGTCCGGTTCCGGCGGGTCTAGCCGGGCGGGCGGTCGAGAGCGAACCGGGGCGGCACACGTTCAAGCTCGCCGAGTACGCCGAGGTCGAGGCGGCGCTCGCCGACCTGCGCGCCGCGGGCACGCGCATCCTCGAGATGGAGCTCGTGCAGCCCGACCTGGAGGAGGTGTTCGTGCAGATCATGCGCGGCGCCGGAACGCCGGATGCAGAACGCCGAACGCACCATTGAGGCCGCCGCGCAGCCGCCGGCGGGATCCCCCTGGACCGGCTTCGCGACGCTCCTCTACAAGGAGCTCCTGCGCTTCTGGAAGGTGAGCTTCCAGACGGTCGCGGCGCCGGTGCTGACCGCGCTCCTCTATCTCCTCATCTTCGGGCACGTGCTGGAGGGGCGCGTGCAGGTGTACGAGCGGGTCTCCTACACCGCGTTCCTCGTCCCGGGGCTGGTCATGATGTCGATGCTGCAGAACGCGTTTGCCAACAGCTCGTCGAGCCTGATCCAGTCGAAGGTCACCGGCAACATCGTGTTCGTGCTGCTGACGCCGCTGTCGCACGCCGACTTCTTCGCCGCCTACGTGATTGCGTCGATGGTCCGCGGCCTCGCCGTGGGCGCGGGCGTCCTCCTGGTGACGCTGCCGTTCGCGGCGGTGCCGCTCGCGCATCCGTTCTGGGCGGCGGGTTTCGCCCTCGCCGGCTGCGCGATCCTCGGCACGATGGGGCTCGCCGCCGGGATCTGGGCCGAGAAGTTCGACCAGCTCGCGGCGTTCCAGAGCTTCGTCATCATGCCGCTCACGTTCCTCGCGGGCGTCTTCTATTCGATCCATTCGCTGCCGGCATTCTGGGAGCGCGTGTCGCGCCTGAACCCGTTCTTCTACATGATCGACGGCTTCCGCTACGGCTTCTTCGGCGTGTCGGACGTCGATCCGCTCGCGAGCCTCGCGATCGTCGGAGTGTTCCTGGCGGGCCTCGCGGCGATTACACTCGCGGCACTCAAGGCGGGCTATCGCCTGCGATACTAGGAAGCAATCGTCATGGTGCGTCCAGAAGACATCAGGCAGTACATCGAGCAGGGGCTCGCCTGCGACCACGTCGAGGTCGCCGGCGACGGCCATCACTTCGAGGCGGTGATCGTGAGCCCGGTGTTCCGCGGCAAGAGCCGCGTGCAGCAGCACCAGCTCGTCTACCGGGCGCTCGGCGAGCGGATGCGCGAGGAGATCCACGCACTGTCGATGCAGACCTTCACGCCCGAGGATTGGGCCGCAGCCGGCAGGTAGCGGCCGGGCCAATGCCACTTTTTCGCCAGATTCGGGGTGGATACTCCGCCGGATGGACAAGCTAGCGATTCAGGGTGGCGTGCCGCTCCGGGGCGAGGCCCGCGTGTCGGGAGCGAAGAATGCGGCGCTGCCGCTGATGTGCGCGGCTCTGCTTTCGTCCGAGCCGCTTCGGCTAGCGAACGTGCCGCGGCTGCGCGACGTCCGCACGATGATGGAGCTCCTCGCCCAGATGGGCGTCGGCGTCGAGCGCGACGGCGACGCCGTGCTGCTCGCCGCCCGGCAGGTCGACCGTCCGGTTGCGCCCTACGAGCTCGTCAAGACGATGCGCGCCTCGATCCTGGTCCTCGGACCGCTCGTCGCGCGCGGCGGCGAGGCGCGCGTGTCACTGCCCGGCGGCTGCGCAATCGGGCTGCGCCCGGTCGACCAGCATATCAAGGGGCTCGAGGCGCTCGGCGCGGACATCCGCGTCGAGCAGGGCTATATCCACGCCCGTGCGAAGCGCCTCAGGGGCACGAAGCACGAGATGGAGCTCGTCACCGTCACCGGCACCGAGAACCTGATGATGGCCGCGGCGCTCGCCGAGGGCACCACGGTGCTCGCGAACGCGGCGCGCGAGCCCGAGGTAGTCGATCTCGCGAACTGCCTCAACGCGATGGGCGCGCGGGTGAGCGGCGCCGGGACCGACGTGATCACGATCGAAGGCGTCGAGCGCCTCGCGGGCGCGGCGCACCGGATCATGCCCGACCGCATCGAGACCGGGACTTATCTCGCGGCGGCGGCGGCGACCGGCGGCGCGGTGACGCTGCGCGACGCGGGCGCGAGCCTGCTCGGCGCGGTGATCGACAAGCTGCGCGAGGCGGGTGCGGCAATCGAAGCCCGCGACGGGGCGATCCATCTCGAGATGACGCGCCCGCCGAAGAGCGTGGACGTCCACACCGCGCCCCATCCGGGGTTTCCGACCGACATGCAAGCGCAGCTGATGGCGCTCGACGCGATCGCCGAAGGCACCGCGACCATCACCGAGAACATTTTCGAGAACCGCTTCATGCACGCGCTCGAGCTCGCGCGCCTCGGCGCCGACATCGAGACGGCCGGCCACACCGCGATCGTCCGCGGGGTGAAGCGCCTGCAGGGCGCTACGGTCATGGCGACGGACCTCCGCGCCTCGGCGAGCCTGGTCATCGCCGGGCTGGTCGCCGAGGGGGAGACCGTGGTCGATCGCATCTACCACCTCGACCGCGGCTACGAGGCGATGGAAGCGAAGCTCGCCGCCCTCGGGGCGCGCGTCCAGCGGGTCAGGTAGGGGACGGCACGGTTTTCCTTTAGAATCGGGACTTTGCAGAACAAGTCCCGTACCCGTGCCCGGCATCACGTTCGCGCTATCCAAGGGCCGGATCCTCGACGAAACGCTGCCGCTGCTCGAAGCCGCGGGCATCGCCCCCGCCGAGGACCCGGAGACCTCGCGCAAGCTCATCGTTCCCACGCGCCGCGCCGACGTGCGGCTCGTGCTCGTGCGCGCCTCCGACACGCCGACCTACGTCCAGTACGGCGCGGCCGACCTCGGCATCGCCGGCAAGGACGTCCTTTACGAGCACGGCGGCGCCGGGCTCTATCAGCCGCTCGACCTCAAGATCGCCGCGTGCCGGATGGTCGTGGCGGTGCCGAACGGCTTCGACTACGCGAACGCGGTCCGGCAGGGCGCCCGGCTGCGCGTCGCGACCAAGTACCTGCGCGTTGCGCGCGAGCACTTCGCCGCGAAGGGCGTCCACGTCGATCTCATCCGCCTCTACGGCTCGATGGAGCTTGCGCCGCTCACCGGTCTCGCCGACGCGATCGTCGACCTCGTCGCGACCGGCAACACGCTACGTGCGAACGCGCTGCACGCGGTCGAGGAGATCATGCCGATCTCGAGCCGCCTGATCGTGAACCAGGCGGCGCTCAAGCTCAAACGCGAGCGCCTGCAGCCGCTGATCGAGGCGTTCGAAGCCGCGGTCGCCGCCCATGCCTGAGATCGCCCGGCTCGCCACCCGCCAGAGCGACTTCGACGCCCGCCTCGCCGCGCTCACCCGCCTCGAGGCGTCGCAGGACGAAGCGGTCGATCGCGCAGTCGCGGCGATCGTCGACGACGTCCGCGCGCGCGGCGATGCTGCGGTGCTCGACTACACGCGGCGTTTCGACCGCGTGGACGCGGCGAGCGTCGCCGATCTCGAGATCCCGAAGCCCGAGCGCGAGCGCGCGCTTCGGGCCCTCGACCCGGGGGTGCGCGATGCGCTTGGCGCGGCGGCAGCGCGCATCCGCGGCTACCACGAGCGCCAGCGGGCCGAGTCGTGGAGCTACGTCGAGGCCGATGGCACCGTGCTCGGGCAGCGCGTGACGCCGCTCGATCGCGTCGGGCTCTACGTTCCCGGCGGCAAGGCGGCCTATCCCTCCTCGGTGCTGATGAACGCGCTGCCGGCGCAGGTCGCCGGCGTCGGCCAGCTCGTCATGTGCGTGCCGACGCCGGACGGCGAGCGGAACCCGCTGGTTCTCGCCGCCGCCCAACTCGCCGGTGTCGACCGCATGTTCGCGATCGGCGGCGCACAGGCGGTTGCCGCGCTCGCCTACGGCACCGCGACGATCCCCGCGGTCGACAAGATCGTCGGTCCGGGCAACGCCTACGTCGCCGCGGCGAAGCGCCGCGTCTTCGGTACGGTCGGCATCGACATGGTGGCCGGACCGTCCGAGATCCTCGTGATCTGCGACGGCTCGACCGATCCCGACTGGATCGCGATGGACCTCTTCTCCCAGGCCGAGCACGACGAGGTCGCGCAGGCGATCCTGCTTGCACCGGACGCGGCATTCATCGACCGGGTCGCCGCAAGCATCGACCGCCAGCTCGCCGCGATGCCGCGCCGCGAGGTCATCCGGGCGGCGCTCCGGAACCGCGGCGCGCTGATTCTCGTCCGCGACCTCGCCGAAGCGTGCGAGATTGCGAACCGCATCGCCCCCGAGCACCTCGAGCTCTCGGTCGCGCAGCCGGAGCAGTGGCTGGACCGGATCCGGCACGCGGGTGCGATATTCGTCGGCCGCTACAGCTCGGAGGCGCTCGGCGACTATTGCGCCGGGCCGAATCACGTGCTGCCGACGTCGCGCACCGCGCGCTTTTCCTCGCCGCTCGGGGTCTACGACTTCCAGAAGCGCTCGAGCATCGTCAACGTGTCGCGCGCCGGCGCGCGCTCGCTCGGGCCGCTCGCGTCCGTGCTCGCGCAGGGCGAGGGGTTGCCCGCACACGCGCGTTCGGCGGAGCTGCGCCTGGAGACCGAATCGTGAAGCGCGACCCGGTGAAACTGGGCCCCGGCGACCTCGTGCGCGAGGAGATCCTCTCGCTGAAGGCGTACCACGTCGCACCCGCGGCGGGGATGATCAAGCTCGACGCGATGGAGAACCCGTACCGGCTCCCCGAGCCGCTGCGCGAGGAGCTCGGCCGGCTCGTCTCCACGCTGCCGATCAACCGTTACCCCGACCCGGCGGCACCGGAGCTCGTGGCGCGGCTCCGCTCGACCTTCGGTATCGGCGCGGAACATGGGCTCCTGATCGGCAACGGTTCGGACGAGATCATCCAGATCGTCGCCCACACGCTCGCGCGGCCCGGCGCGGCGCTGCTCGCGCCCGAGCCCTCGTTCGCGATGTACCCGATGAACGCCGTCATCTCGCGCATGCGCTACGTCGGCGTTGCGCTCAACGCCGACTTCACGCTCGATCTCGCGCGGTCCCTCGCCGCGATCGAGGAGCATCGGCCGGCGGTCGTTTTTCTCGCGTATCCCAACAACCCGACCGGGAATCTCTTTCCCGAAGCGGCGGTGGAAGCGATTCTCGCGGCCGCACCGGGGCTCGTGGTACTCGACGAGGCGTATCACGTCTTCGCCGGGCGGACGTTCATGACCCGCCTTGGCGAGTTCCCGAACCTGATGGTGATGCGCACCGTCTCGAAGCTCGGGCTCGCCGGCGTGCGTCTCGGCTACGCCGCGGCGCACCCCGGGTGGATCCGCGAGTTCGACAAGGTCCGGCCGCCGTACAACGTCAGCGTGATCGCCCAGCACGTCGCCGAGCGGCTGCTTGCGCACATCGACGTGCTGCACGGCCAGGCCGAGCGCATCAAGGCCCAACGCGCCGCGATGTTCGACCGGCTGGCCGACCTGAAAGCCGTCGAGGCGTTCCCGAGCGACGCCAATTTCATCCTCGTCCGCGTGCGGGACGCCGCGGCGATCGACGCGCGCCTGAAGGCGCGCAACATCCTGGTACGGAACTTCCACGGCAGCCACCCGCTGCTCGCCAACTGCCTGCGGCTCACCGTCGGCACGCCGGGCGAGAACGAGCTGTTGCTGTCCGCCCTCGCGGAGAGCGTATGAGAACCGCCGCGGTCACCCGCAAGACGGCCGAAACCGAGATCCGGGCGTCGGTCAACCTCGACGGCACCGGGAAGGCGAAGCTCGCCACTGGCGTGCCGTTCCTCGACCACATGCTCGACCAGGTCGCGCGCCACGGCCTGATCGACCTCGACGTCGAGGCGAAGGGTGACCTGCACATCGACGCCCACCACACCGTGGAGGACATAGGGATAACCCTCGGCCAGGCGGTGGCGAAGGCGATCGGCGACAAGAAGGGCATCCGCCGGTTCGGGCACGCTTACGTGCCCCTCGACGAGGCGCTCTCGCGCGTGGTGATCGACTTCTCCGGCCGGCCGGGCCTCGAGTTCCACGTCGCGTTCGTGCGCGCGCGGATCGGCGAGTTCGACGTCGACCTGGTGCACGAGTTCTTCCAGGGCTTCGTGAATCACGCGCAGGTGACGCTGCACGTCGACAACCTGCGCGGGTCGAACGCGCATCACCAGGCCGAGACGGCGTTCAAGGCGTTCGCGCGCGCGCTGCGGATGGCGGTGGAGCCCGATCCGCGCACGGGCGGCGCGGTGCCCTCGACCAAGGGCACGCTGTAGGCCGCTTGCTTCCCCTGCCGTATCCGCGGTCCCTGCCGGCATGATGCACATTGCGGTGGTCGACTACGGCATGGGCAACCTGCGCTCGGTCTCGAAGGCGATCGAGCACGTGGCGGCCGGGCGGACGGTGCTGGTGACGTCCGACGCGGCGGACATCGACGAGGCGGAGCGCGTCGTCTTCCCCGGCCAGGGGGCGATGCCGGACTGCATGCGCGAACTCGAGCGGGCGGGCCTCCGCGAGGCGGTCGTCCGCGCCGCAGCGGCCAAGCCGCTGCTCGGCATCTGCATCGGGGCGCAGATGCTGTTCGACTGGAGCGCGGAGGGCGATACCCCCGGCCTGGGCACCTTCCGGGGCAAGGTGATCCGGTTTCCGGCCGACCGCCTGCACGCCGCGCCGGGCGGGCCGCTCAAGGTCCCGCACATGGGGTGGAACCGGGTGCACCAGACCGTGGCGCACGCGCTGTGGCGCGGCATCGGTACCGGCGAGCGATTCTACTTCTGCCACAGCTACTTCTTCGCCCCCGAGGAAAACGACCTCGAAAGCGCGCGCGCCGAGTACGGGCTCCCCTTTACCTGCGCGGTGGCGCGGGATAACATTTTCGCGGTACAGTTTCATCCAGAGAAAAGCCACTCGGCCGGATTGCAGCTGCTCGCCAACTTCGTTTCCTGGAAGCCCTAAGCCGCTCGATCCTCCGCGGCGCACCAAGCGCCGTCCCCAGCACTGCCAAACCCGCTCTTCCCGCCACCGCACCCGCGATGGTCATCATCCCGGCGATCGATCTGAAGGACGGCCGCTGCGTCCGCCTGAAGCAGGGCGACATGGCCCAGGTCACGACGTACTCCGACGACCCGGTCGCGATGGCGAAGCACTGGGTCGCGCAGGGCGCGCGGCGGCTCCATATCGTCGACCTGAACGGCGCGGCGGCAGGGCGCCCGAAGAACGAGGGCGTGATCCGCGACATCCTCAAGGCGGTGGGCGGCAGCCTGCCGGTCCAGCTCGGTGGCGGCATCCGCGACCTCGACACGATCGAGAAGTACCTCGACTACGGCGTGAGCTACATCATCGTCGGGACGGCCGCGGTGAAGAACCCCGGCTTCCTGTCCGACGCGTGTACCGCGTTCGCGGGGCACATCATCGTCGGGCTCGACGCGAAGGACGGCAAGGTCGCGGTCGAAGGCTGGTCGAAGCTCACCGGCCATGACGTCATCGACCTCGCGAAGAAGTTCGAGGACTACGGCATCGAAGCGGTGATCTACACCGACATCGGCCGCGACGGCATGCTCACCGGCGTCAACGTGGATGCGACGACGCGCCTTGCGCGCGAGCTGCGGACGCCGGTAATCGCGAGCGGCGGTCTGACCGGCCTCGACGACGTGAAGGCCCTCTGCGCGCTGGAGCCGGAAGGGGTGATGGGCGTGATCACCGGCCGGGCGCTGTACCAGGGCACGGTCGATTTCAAGCAGGCCCAGGCGGAAGCCGACAAGCTCAATGAAGCAGGAAGGGAGAAGGGGGAAGGGTAGGCCCTCCCCCTTCTCCCTTCCTGCCCCGCTCCCATGCCCCTGGCCAAGCGCATCATTCCCTGCCTCGACGTCACCGCGGGTCGGGTGGTGAAGGGCGTCAACTTCGTCAACCTGCGCGACGCCGGGGACCCGGTCGAGATCGCGCGGCGCTACGACGAGCAGGGCGCCGACGAGCTCTGCTTCCTCGACATCACCGCGAGCTCCGACGAGCGCGACACGATCGTGCACGTGGTCGAGGGAGTCGCGGCGCAGGTCTTCATCCCGCTGACGGTCGGCGGTGGCGTGCGGAGCGCCGCGGACGTGCGGCGGCTCCTCAACGCGGGCGCCGACAAGGTCTCGATCAACACCGCGGCGGTGCAGGACCCGGGCGTCGTCGAGGACGCCGCGGGCCGGTTCGGCTCGCAGTGCATCGTCGTGGCGATCGACGCGAAGCGCTCGGGGGAGGGATGGGAAGTGTTCACTCACGGCGGGCGGAAACCCACCGGGCTGGACGCGGTCGAATGGGCGCGCCGGATGCAGGCCGCCGGGGCCGGCGAGATCCTGCTCACGAGCATGGATCGCGACGGCACGCGCGCCGGCTTCGATCTTGCGCTGACGCGCGCGGTCGCCGAAGCGGTGGGCGTGCCGGTGATCGCGAGCGGCGGCGTCGGCAACCTCGAGCATCTCGCGGCCGGGGTGATCGAGGGAAAGGCCGACGCGGTCCTGGCGGCGAGCATCTTCCACTACGGCGAATACACCGTGCGGCAGGCGAAGGAAGTGATGGCCGCGCGCGGGATCGAGGTCCGACTGTGAACGAGGAGTGGCTGGACGAGGTCAAATGGGACGAGCGTGGGCTCGTGCCGGTCGTGGCGCAGGAAGCCGAGACCGGGCGCGTGCTCATGTTCGCCTGGATGGACCGCGCGGCGCTTGCGCGCACCGCCGAAAGCGGCGAGGCCGTGTACTACTCCCGCTCGCGCGAGCGGTTGTGGCGCAAGGGCGAGGAGTCCGGGCACATCCAGCGAGTGCGGGAGATCCGTATGGATTGCGACAACGACGTCGTACTGCTCAAGGTGGAGCAGGTGGGCGGCATCGCGTGCCACACCGGGCGGCCGAGCTGCTTCTTCCAGCAGCTCGTCGACGGCCGCTGGGTGACGGTCGAGGCGGTGGTCAAGGATCCGCGGGAGATCTATAAAAAATGAGCGACATCCTCGACCGGCTGGCCGAAGCGATCGAAACCCGCAAGGGCGGCGACCCGCAACGCTCATACGTCGCGCGGCTCCTCGCGGACGGCGAGGACGCGGTGCTGAAGAAGATCGGCGAGGAGGCGACCGAGGCGGTGATGGCCGGGAAATCCGGCGATCGCCTGCGGTTCGTCAACGAGATGGCGGACCTGTGGTTCCATTGCCTGATCGCGCTTGCGCACTACGGCCTCGGCCCGCGCGACGTGCTGGCGGAGCTCCGGCGCCGCGAGGGCATCTCGGGCATCGACGAGAAGGCCGCGCGCGGCGCGGCGAAGAAGGAGTAGCGGGATGACGCAGGGCGCCACAACGCCGGAGAACTGCATCTTCTGCAAGATCGTCCGCGGCGAGATCCCGTCGCAAAAGGTCTACGAGGACGCCGAGGTGCTGGCGTTCAATGACGTCCGCCCCGCCGCACCGGTGCACGTCCTCCTGGTCCCGAAGCTGCACATCGCTTCGCTATACGAGACCGACTCGACCCATGCGCCTCTCCTCGGGCGCCTGTTCGGCCTGGCCGGGCGGATCGCCCGGGAGCAGGGTGCCACCGACGGCTTCCGGACGATCGTCAATACCGGTCGGGTGGGGGGGCAGGAGGTGTATCATCTCCACATTCACGTGATCGGCGGTCCGAAGGCCCTCGGCCCGATGATCGTCCGACAGTAGGCAAGGA
>Ga0335084_10003116_pt1 | contig 16138 bp, 16 predicted proteins | sample Lox_Sample_44_FD_206721 | JGI IMG/M metagenome (GOLD analysis project Ga0335084, IMG submission 206721) | Soil microbial communities from Loxahatchee National Wildlife Refuge, Florida, United States - Lox_Sample_4.4 | ecosystem: Environmental > Terrestrial > Soil > Wetlands | place: USA... | reverse complement strand
GCGCGCGCCGCGCGCGGCACCCCCGAGTTCCACTCACTCCTGGCGAGAGCCGTGCGCACCGGCGTCGGCGCGCGCCACCGCTGCGACGCCTTGCCGCTCACGCCTCCCGAGCTCTCGGCGCGCGGCGCGGAGCGCGAGGCGATCGAGCTCCTGGAAGCGCTGGACCGGGCGCGCTTCGCGCGCCGCACGGCCGACGACGAGTCACTCCTGGAGCGCGCGCGAGCCTATCTCGAGCTCTAAGAGCGACACGAAGCGCCCGTCCGAGACGCGCAGCTGGCCCACCTCGGCGAAGCCCTGCGCGGCGTGGAAGGCGAGCGAGCGCGGGTTGGGCGGGTCGAGATTCACTTCGCAGACGATGTACGGCAGCGCGCGGCGGCGCGCCTCGCGTGCGAGCTCGGCGTAGAAGGCGCGGCCCACGCCCGCGCGCCGCTGCGGCTCGGCGATCGCGATCGAGTCCACGTACAGGAAGCGCGCATGGCGCGCGGAGAACCAGCGGTACTCGTCGCCCAGCTCCGGAAAGCCCTCGCCGAACACCAAGAGGTAGCCCGCGACCTCGCCGGCCTGCTCGGCGACCCAGAACAGCGTCGCCTTCTCGACGCACGCCTCGATCTCGCCCGGCGCGAAGCGCGTCACGCCGGGCAGCCCGGCGCGGTTGATGGCGGCGATGGCGCCGGAGTCTTCGCGCCTGGCCGGGCGGATGCGAAGCGTCACGCTCGAGTCAGTAGCGCTCGATCACCTGCTTGGCGAAGTCGCGGAACAGCTCGCGCGCCTGGTCCATCGGCGGCAGCAGCGTGATCTCGCGCAGCCCCGCGGCCTCGGCCTCGCGCAGCTGGTGGACGAGCTCGTCGGGCGTGCCCGCCAGGATCCAGGTGCGGATCGCCTCTGGAGTCACGAAGCGCCGCTCGGCCGGTACCAGGAAGCAGCAGTGACCCTCGTGGATCTGGAGATATCGCTTCTCGGGCGGCGTCTCCATCTTGTCCACGTAGGCGCAGTACTCCTCGAACAGGCCGGCGAGCGCGGGCGGGACGGGCGGGCCCGCCGACGGGTCCATGCGCCAGCCCTCCCAGGCGTAGTGCCAGGCGGCGGCGACCTGCGAGCCGCAGGCGTCGATCACGCGCTCGCTCGAGAGTGTCTCACCCGGCCGGAGCACCACCGCGGTGGTGAGCGCCGCGGTGTGGAAGTCGGCAGGCAGCTTGCGGCCGAGCTCACGCGCGCCGGCTTCGATCGCCGCCAGGCTGCGCCGGGTCATGGCGGGCGGCTCGTTCAGCGCCGAGATCCGCCCGTCGCCGTACGCCCCGGCGGCACGCAGCGCGCCCGGCCCGTTGGCGGCCACCCAGATCGGGATCGGCTGGCCGAGCTCGATGAAGCCGCGGTCGAGGTGCAGGAAACGGATCGCGCGCGTCTCGCTGCCGTGCGTGTACGTGACTTCCTCGCCCGCCAGCAGGCCGCGCACCACGCGGAGATACTCGCGGAACTCTCGCGGCACCATCGGCTTCATGCCCATGACGCGCATGGCCGTGTGACCGGTGCCGATGCCGAGGAAGACGCGCCCGGGCGCGAGCCGCGCGATCGACGCGATCGAGTGCGCGGTCACCGGCGCGAGCCGCGTGGGCGCGATCGCCACGCCGGTGCCCAAGCGGATGCGCGAGGTGTTCGCCGCGGCCAGCGCCAGTGTGGCGTAGCAGTCCGACCAGATCATCTGCGAGTCCGGCGCCCAGCCGTGGTCGTAGCCGAGTGACTCGCACTCCTGGAAGATGCGCCAGTCGTCCAGCTTGGTCGCGACCATGGCCCCGAACTTCATCGGCGACTCACGCGTGCACGGGCGGCTTGCGCTCGCGCCACGGCCGGGCCTGCTCGAGCTGGCCGGCGATGCGGTAGAGCACGTCCTCGCGCCCCCACGGCGCCACCAGCTGCACGCCGATCGGCAGCTTGGCGGCGTTCCAGTACAAGGGCAGCGAGATCGCCGGCTCGCCGGTCATGTTCTGGATCGGCGTGAACGGGATGAACGCCAGGAGCTTGTCCCAGGTGGCGAGCGGCGCAGAGCTTTCCGGAGTGAGTGAGCCGAGCGGCAGCGGCGGCGCACCGAGGGTCGGAGTCAGCAGCAGGTCGAAGCCCGAGCTGTAGAACTCGCCGAAGGAGCGCGAGATCACGTTGCGCCACTCGACCGCCGACAGGAAGTCGAGCGCCGCGATCTTCTTGCCCTCCTGCCACAGCGCCCAGGTCCAGACTTCGAGCTCGTCGGGGCGGATCGGGCGGCCGATCATGCCCTCCACGATCGCCAGCAGCCCCGCGGTCTGCGCGATGATGATGTGGTACAGGGTCTTCGGCGCCTGCGGGTCGTCGATCGCCGCCGGGTGTCTCGGCTCGACGGTGTGGCCGAGTGACTCGAGCAGCTTCGCCGCGTCGCGCACCGCGGCCGCGCAGTCGGCGTGCAGCGGCTGCGGCGCCCAGCCGGGCGAGCGGTCCATGAGACCGATGCGCAGCCGGCCCGGCGCGCGGCCGACCTCGGAGAGATACGGGCGCTCCGGCTCGGGCGCGGCATACGGGTCACCGGGCATGTAGCCCTGCGTGGCGTCGAGCAGCGCGGCCGAGTCACGCACGGTGCGCGACACCACGTGCTCGCCGGCGAGCCCGTTCCAGCCCTCGCCCGCCAGCGGGCCGAGCGAGATCCGGCCGCGCGAGGTCTTCAGCCCCACGATGCCGCACAGGCTCGCCGGGATGCGGATCGAGCCGCCGCCGTCGTTCGCGTGCGCCGCCGGCACCATGCCCGACGCCACCGCGGCGGCCGAGCCGCCGCTGGAGCCGCCGGGCGAGCGAGTCAAATCCCACGGGTTCTTCGTGGGCCCGTAGGCCAGCGCCTCGCTCGTGGCGGTGAGTCCGAACTCCGGCGTCGAGGTCTTGCCCAGGAACACAAGACCCGCCGCGCGGTAGCGCGCCGCCAGGTTCGTGTCGACCGGTGGAATCACGCCCAGTGACTTCATCAGCCGGCTGCCGCTCGCCAGCGGGTCGCCCGCGCTGGCGCAGATCAGGTCCTTGAGCAGGAACGGCACGCCGCGGAACGGCCCGCGCGGCAAGTCACTCGCGGCCTGCGCGCGCGCCTTCTCGAACAGCGGAGTCACGACCGCGTTGAGCTGCGGGTTCAGCTTCTCGATGCGGGCGATCGCGGCCTCGACCAGCTCCTTGGGCGACGCATCGCCCTTGGCCACGGCCTCGGCCTGCCCGACGGCGTCGGTCCAGGTCCAATCGTTTGCCATGGCCGCAGCCTAACGCAGATCGTCGGGCGAGTTCGCGTTGTGAAACGAGCGCAGGCTCGCGTCGAGCGCGCGCAGGTCGGCTTCGGGAACGAGCGTGCATGCGGAGTCGCGCAAGAGCGCCTGCAGCGCGAACTCGCCGCGCGCGATGCGGCGCTCGAGCTCGGGCAGGAGGCGCGCGCGGTAGATCGCGCACAGCGGCTCGGGACCGTGCGCTCCGACGGGCGCGATCACGTCGGCCGGCCCGTCGACGGGAGCGAGCGCGCACAGCGCAAGCACCACGCGCGGGTCGAGATGCGGCAGGTCGCACGCCGCCACCAGCACCGCGGGAGCCTCGCACGCCGCCAGCGCCGCGGCCACGCCGACCAGCGCCGCGCGTTCCGGATGGCGGTCGACGATCACGTCGCGGCCCAGCGCCCGCAGCGCGTCGTCCTTCGCGACCAGGCGCACGCGCCCCAGGCAGCGGCCCAACGCATTCGCCACGCGCAGCGCGAGCGGCACGCCGTCGAGCTCGAGCGTGGCCTTGTCCCGGCCCATGCGTGTGGACTCGCCGCCGCACAGCACGGCGCCCTCGACGTGCGTGAGCTTCAAATCCCGGGCTCGGACGAGAGTGACTCGCCGCCGAGCAGCTGCACTGGCACGCGCTCACCGCGCGCCAGGCGCGTGGTCTCTGCGGGCACGAACGCGAGCCCGTCGGCGCGCACCAGCCCCAGCAGGATGTTCGAGCCCTGCTCGCCGGCCACGCGCGCCCACGGCTCACCGGCGCGCGACTCGAGCGCCACGCGTACGAAGTGGGCGCGGCCCGCGGGCTTGGCGTAATCGGCATCGAGCCGCGCGGACACCACCGGCCGGTACACGTTGGTGTGTCCCATCATGCGCAGCAGCGACGGCCGCACGAACTGTTCGAACGTGACGTAAGTCGAGACGGGATTGCCCGGCAGACCGAACACCGGCTTCCCGGCCACGCGCACGAAGGCCAGCGGCGCGCCCGGCCGCATCGCCACGCGCCACAGGCGCATCTCGCCGCCCAGCCCGAGCAGCACCTGCTTGATCCAGTCGCGGTCGCCGACCGAGACACCGCCGGTCGAGATCACGGCGTCGCAGGCCAGCGCGGCGCGGAAGCGCGCCTCGATCTCGGCCGGCTCGTCGGGCGCGATGCCCAGATACACCGGCTCGGCGCCGATCTCGCGCAGCGCCGCGCACAGCGCGTAGGAGTTCGAGCTGGCGATGCGCCCATCGTCGCGCAGCCGGTCGGGCTCGACCAGCTCGTCGCCGGTGGCGAGCACGGCCACGCGCGCGCGCGCGCGCACGGCGACCAGCGCGCGGCCCAGCGCCGCGAGCATGCCGCACAGCGGCGCGCGCAGCACGGCACCGGGGCCGGCGATCCGGGTGCCGGGCCGCACGTCCTCGCCCGCGCGCCGCACGTGCTGACCGAGCGACGCAGCTTTGTGTATGCGTACCCGGCTGCCCTCGGTCTCGGTGTCCTCCACCATCACGACCGCGTCGGCGCCTTCGGGCATGGCCGCGCCGGTCATGATACGCGCGGCCTCGCCGGGCAGGAGCTTGCGCTGACTGCGCTTGCCCGCGGGCAGGTCTTCGCCCACCGCCAGAGTCACTGGCGCGCGCTCGGTGTCCGCAGCGCGCACCGCGTATCCGTCCATCGCGGAGTTGTCGGATGGCGGGATCCAGACGCCGGCCACGACCTCTTCCGCGAGCACGCGCCCGGTCGCCTCGGCCAGCCCCACGGTCTCGATCCCGAGCGGCGCGACCGAGCCCAGGATCAGCTCGCGCGCCTCGGCCACGCTGACCGAGGTCCGTTCTGCCTCCACCGGTCGCTGCCCCTGCCCCTCGCGCATTCCGCCTCCTCGATGTTAGTCTGCCCAAATCCTAGGCAGCTTTCCCCCCACGCGACCCGAGAGCCCAGTATATGCAGCGGAAAACCCCCCGATGACCGAGACCGCCGAGCGTCTCGACGCCATCTTCGGCTCGCTGCGGGTGGGGGTGCTAGCCGCGGACGCCGACGGCCGGGTCGAGCTCCAGAACCCCGAGGCCAGCCGGATCCTCGGCCTCTCGGGCGTTTCGACCCTGGGCCGGCCGCTCACCGAGAGCCTCGGACCCGACCACCCGGCGGTGACCGTGCTGGAGACGGCGCTGCACGAAGGCCGCGAGGTCGCCGAGCACGGCGCGCGCGTGCGCGATCGCCTGGGCGGGCGCGCGCTGGTGGTCGACCTGACGGCCTCGCCGATCGGCGTCGGGCGCGAGGTCCGCGGCGCGGTGCTATCGCTCGCCGACCGCACGATCGGCCTCGAGCTCGAAGACCTCCTGGGCCAGCGAGCGCGCGCCGCGCTGTTCGCTCAGCTCGCCGCCGGCATCGCGCACGAGCTGCGCAACCCGCTGGGCGGGATCCGCGGCGCGGCGGAGCTCCTGCTGGGCAAGCTCGACGACCCCGGCCAGCAGCGCTACGCGGAGCTGATCCGCGCCGAGACCGAGCGCATGCGCCGCTTGCTCGACGACCTGGCCGAGCTCACGCGCGGCGGTGACCTGCGCCCGCGGCGCGCGAACCTGCACCGCGTGATCGACGACCTGGTGGAGCTCCACAGCAAGAGCGAGAGCTGGCGCGGGGTGCGCGTGCTGCGCGAGTACGACCCGAGCATCCCCGAGTTCGACTTCGACCCCGACCGCACGACCCAGGTGCTGCTCAACCTGGTGCGCAACGCCGTGCAGGCGATGGCGGGCAAGGGCACGCTCACGCTGCGCACGCGCATCGAGGCCGGCTATCACCTCGAGCGCGTCGGCCCGGAGCGCGCACGCATGGTGCGCGTCGACGTGGAGGACACCGGCCCCGGCATTCCGGAGGCGGACCTTCCGCTCTTGTTCACGCCGTTCTTCACGCGCCGCGCGCAGGGCACGGGGCTGGGGCTGGCGGTCGCGCAGCACTGGACGGTGCGCCAGGGCGGGCGCATCCAGGTCACGAGCCGGGTGGGGATGGGTACACGAATGCGTGTAGAGCTGCCGCTGCGGAAGCCCGCATGACGCGCGTGCTGATCGCCGACGACGAGTCCTCGATCCGCTTCGTGCTCCGCGAGGCGCTGGTCGAGGCCGGCCACGACGTGGTCGAAGCCGCCGACGGGAACGAGGCGCGCCAGCTGCTCGCGTCGCAGCGCTTCGAGCTGGCGCTGCTCGACATCCGCATGCCGGGGCCGTCGGGCCTCGAGCTGCTCGATGAAGTCGCCGCGCGCGGCAGCGACGGCCCGCTGGTCGTGATCCTCACCGCGCAGAACACCTTCGAGAACGCGGTCGAGGCCATGAAGCGCGGCGCGTTCGACTATCTCACCAAGCCCTTCGACCTGCCGCAGGTGCAAGCGCTGGTCGAGAAGGCGCGCATCCTGCGCGGCCTGCGCGGCGAGGTGGCCGAGCTGCGGCGCCAGGTGGGCGACGCGTTCCGCGCGGGCGAGGCGCTGGTCGGCAAGACACCGGTCATGCTCGACTTGTTCAAGACCATCGGCCGCGTGGCCGCGAGCGACGCCGCGGTGCTGATCCTGGGCGAGAGCGGCACCGGCAAGGAGCTGGTCGCGCGCGCGATCCACTACCACGGCCGGCGCCGCGAAGGCCCGTTCGTGGCGGTGAACATGACCGCCCTGCCCTCGGAGCTGATCGAGGCCGAGCTGTTCGGCCACGAGCGCGGCGCGTTCACGGGCGCGACCGAGGCGCGGGTGGGACGCTTCCGCGAGGCCGAGGGCGGCACGCTGCTCCTGGACGAGATCGGTGACCTGCCGCTTCCGCTGCAGGCGAAGCTCCTGCGCGTGCTGCAGGAGAGACTCGTGGTGCCGCTGGGCGCGCGCCACGCGATTCCGATCGACGTGCGCATCGTGGCCTCGACGCACCGCGACCTGCCGGGCCTGGTCGCCGAAAAGAAGTTCCGAGAAGACCTGTACTTCCGGCTGAACGTCGTGCCGGTGCGCATCGCGCCGCTGCGCGAGCGGCGCGCCGACGTGCCGCTGCTCGTGAGTCACTTCATCGAGCGCTTCTCGCAGGAGCTCGGGGTGCCGCGCCGCTGGCCGACCGAGGCCGCGCTCGAGCGCCTCACGCGCCACGCCTGGCCCGGCAACGTGCGCGAGCTCGAGAATGCGGTGAAGCGTGCGCTCGTGCTCGCGGCGGGCGACGTGATCACCGCCGACGACATCGAGCACGCCACCAGCGCCACGCCCTCGGGCGCCGCCGACTGGTCGGAGCTGGCGCGCCGCGAGCTGGCCGAGAGACTCGCCAACGGCGAGCCGGGCGCCGAGGAGGACGGCACGGGGCCGTACTGGAGCTTCGTGTCCCGGCTCGAGCGCGCGGTGATCCGCGAGGGGCTCACGCGCTCGCGCGGCAACCAGATCCAGGCCGCGCGCCTGCTCGGCATCAACCGCAACACGCTGCGCAAGAAGATCGCCGAGCTCGGCCTGGGCCCGGCCGACGGCGACGAATACGAGAGGTGACTCGCGTCGGCCTCGAGCGCCTGCGCGGCGTGTACGTCTTGTGCGACGACGACCCGCGCTGGAAGAACGACGCGCTGGCGCAGGTCGAAGGCGCGCTCGCCGGTGGCGCCACGGTGCTGCAGCTGCGCTTGAAGCACACCCCCGATGGCGCGGCGCTGGCGCTGGCGCGCCGGGCGCTCGAGCGCACGCGCGCGGCCGGGGCCCTCTTGTTCGTGAACGACCGCTTCGACCTCGCGGCGCTCGCGGGCGCCGACGGCGTGCACCTGGGCCAGGACGACGTCCCGCCCGCGCTCGTGCCCGCGGACGTGCGCCGGCGGCTCTGGATCGGCTTCTCGACTCACACACGCGCGCAGGTCGAGGCCAGCCGGGCGCTGCCGATCGACTGCGTGGCCTTCGGCCCGGTGTTCGGCACCGCCTCGAAGCAGTCGGAGTACTCGCCGCGCGGGCTCGAGGCGCTGCGCGAGGCCGTGTCACTCGCGGCGCACCCGCTGGTGGCGATCGGCGGGATCGACGCCGGGAACGTGGCGGGCGTGCGCGCCGCGGGCGCGGCGGCCGCGGCCGTGATCTCGGCGGTCGCCGACGCGCCGGACCCGGCGGCCGCGACGCGTTACCTTCAGGCCCGGTTCTTCGAGTCACCCCCCGGGAGTCGCTAGCGCTTGGATCGCGCAGTCAGTGTCCTGGGGGTATTCGTCCTGCTCGGGATCGCCTGGGCCTGCTCGAGCAACCGCGCGGCGATCCGCTGGCGCACGATCGCCAGCGCGCTCGCGATCCAGCTGGCGATCGCGCTGTTCGTGCTGCGCACGCCCTGGGGCGGCTGGCTGTTCGCCAAGGCCAGCGACGGCGCCGACGCGTTCGTGGGCGCGGCCAACGCCGGGATCGAGTTCGTGTTCGGGCGCTGGCCCGAGATCGTGCTCGGGCCCGACGGCCAGCCGCTGCACCTGCCCTACGTGTTCGCCATCCGCGTGCTGCCCATCATCGTGTTCATGTCGAGCGTGTTCGCGGTGCTGCAGCATTTCGGCGTGCTGCAGCGCGTGGTCGAGGTGCTGGCGATCGGGCTGCGGCGCACGCTGCGCACGAGCGGCGCGGAGTCACTCGCGGCGATCGCCGAGATCTTCCTGGGCATGGCCGAGTCACCGCTCATGATCCGCGCCTACGTGCCGTCGCTCACCCGCAGCGAGCTGTTCTGCGTGATGACCGCGGGCCTGGCCACGGTGGCCGGCTCCGTGCTGGTCGCGTACATGGGCATGCTGGGGCCCGCGTACGCGGGTCACCTGGTGGCGGCGAGCTTCATGGCCGCGCCCGCGGCGATCGCGGTGGCCAAGCTGATGGTGCCCGAGGAGGGCGTGCCGCAGACCTCGGGCGAGGTGCGCGTGGACGTCCCGCGCACCACCGTGAACGCGATCGACGCCGCGGCCTCGGGCGCGATCGACGGCGTGCGGCTCGCGATCAACATCGGCGGCATGCTGATCGCGTTCGTGGCGCTGATTCACATGACCGACGCGCTGCTGGCCTGGCTGGGCGCGGGGCTCGGCATGCCCCGGCTCTCGCTGGAGTCGCTGCTGGGCAGTGCGCTCGCGCCGCTGGCGTTCCTGCTGGGCGTGCCCTGGCACGACGCGGCGAAGGTCGGCGAGCTCCTGGGCGTGAAGACCGTGCTCAACGAGTTCATCGCCTTCGGCATGCTCGCCGACCAGCGCGAGACACTCGACCCCCGCTCGATCGTGATCGCGAGCTACGCGCTGTGCGGCTTCGCGAACTTCGGCTCGCTCGCGATCCAGATCGGCGGGCTGGGCGGGATCGCGCCCGAGCGGCGCAGCGACGTGGCGCGCGACGCGCTGCGCGCGCTGCTCGCCGGCTCGCTCGCGAGCTTCATGACGGCCGCGATCGCGGGCGCGATCTACTGAGTCCCGGCCGCCGGCTCCGGCGCGGCCGGCAGGAAGGCAGTGACTCGCGCGCCGCCGCGCGGCCCGTTCTCGCGCCGCAGCGAGCCGCCACTCGCCGCCAGGATGTGCTCGGCGGTGTACAGGCCCAGGCCCAGCCGCCCCGGCTTCGCGCTCGCGAACGGCTGGAGTGACTCGCCGAGCTGCGCCGCGGAGAAGCCCGGGCCGTCGTCGGTCACTTCGAGCGAGACCACGTCGACTTCACCCTCGGCGCCGATGCGCAGCACGACGCGCGTGGCGCCGCGCGCGCCGTCGCCCTCGCAGGCGTTCATCAAGAGCGCGTCGAGCAGGCCGGCCAGACCTTCCGCGCCGGCGCACACCACCACGCGCGCGCCCTCGAGCGCGGGGCGCGCCAGCTCGACTTCGAGCGCCAGCCGCGGGAAGCGCGCCCGCAGCCGCGCTGCGGCGGCAGTCACCGCCTCGAGCAGACGGACGGCGCTGACCAGCGGCGCGCGCGGGCTCGTGGTCGTGGTGGCCACGCCCTGGGCCTCGCCGATCAGGCGCTTCAGCCGCTGCAGCGCCTCGACCAGCTCGCCCGCCGCCGTCTTCTGGTCGCTGAGTGACTCCGCGCGCTCGCCGGCGGCCACCGAGAACAGGAACTGCGCCGAGAGCAGCGCGGTCGAGAGCGCGTTGTTCGACTCGTGGCGGCGGCGGCGCACCTCGTCCGGAACGTCGCTGCGCGAAACGACGCGCTCGACCTGGTCCTGCCAGATGCGCGCGTCGAGCGCGCCGCGCAGCGCCTCCCCGCGCTGCCGGCGCGCGCGCGACACCGAGGCGAGCCTCGCGCACAGGAGCGCCAGCGGCAGCGCGCCCGCCGCTGCGCCGAGCAGGAACAGCGCGACGCCGTGCACGGGCCCGCTCGGGGCGGCTCAGCTCTGCTCGCGCCCGCCGCGGCGGCGGTCGCCGGCGTCGAGCTCGCGCACGATCTGCTGGACCGCCTGGCGCGTCAGGTCGAGCAGCCGCGCGGCGCCGCTGCGGCTGTTGTTCGCCTTGGCGAGCGCCTGCTCGATCATGACCCGCCGCACCTCGCCCTGGACTTCGCGCAGCGGCGTGTTGCCGACGTGCGCGGCGACGAAGGCGCCGAGGTCCGGCCGATCGGCCATCGCTTCCTCGACCGAGCGGGTCAGCTCCTCGAGCGAGATCGGCTTGCGCAGATAGCGGCGCGCGCCGGAGCGGGCGAGCTGAAAGGCCTCTTCGGCCGACGCCTGGCCACTCATCGCGATCACTGCGGCAGCCGGCCGCATGCGCACGGCCTCTTCCACGATCGGCAGGGCCTGACCGTCCGGCAAAGCCACGTCGACGATCACGACGTCGGGCAGGCGCGCGAGCAGCTCCTGGCCTTCCCGCACGGTGCCGGCCTCGAGCACCTCGGCGCCCCAGCCACGGCCGGCTCGCGCGATCGCCTGCCGCAAGGGTTTGTGGTCTTCCACGATGAGCACGCGCTCTGGCTGCGGGAACATCACCACCCTCCCCCTCGTATCCCAAAGTACCACGCCCGGACCGGAGCCCGGGTGAAGATCCGACGGAGTCGGACCCCGCAAGTAGTCTTGCATTCCGGTCCGACCGAGAACAGCGCACTCTTCCAGTGGTGTGAGAACAGATCCCTTCCCTCTCGCACCTGAGCGATCCGAGGAAGCGATTCGTTTCTAGGGTGGCTCCGCTGGGGCGGCGGTGAGCGGCAGCTCACCGTCCGCCCTTTGCGCTTCTGCTGGGTTTTCGGTCGCCGGCGCTTCAGGCCAGGAGCTCGGCCATCGTTGGTTGCGAGCGGACATAACGCTCGTGAGTTCCGAGGTAGATCGAGCGATAGAGCTCGTCCACGTCGGCGGGCGCCGGGAAGCGCTTCGAGAAACCCGGGCTCACCGGGTCGAGCGCGAGCTCGGCGGCGCGCTGGAAGTGAGCCAGCAGCGCCCGCGGGTCCTCGTCGCCGACCGCGATGCGGATCGTGGTCGGCGAGATACCGGCCGCGGCCAGCGCCTCGGCCGAGAGCTCCGAGTGACTGGTCTGCGCGGGGCACAGCACCACGGTGTTCACCTGGCCGAGACTCACCTGCAGGCCGAAGGCCGGCTCGAGGCAATCGAAGAAGCGCTTGAAGGCCGCGATCGGAATGCCCGAGCCCTCGAACGAGATCGTGAACAGCGGCGCCGAGAGACCCAGCACCATCGTGCGCCGGCACAGCTCGGCGTTCTCGTTGCCCGGCACCGCGTTGCAGTGCACCTGCACGCCGGGGTGACTCGCGAGCGCGCGCGCCAGCGTCGCGGTCGAGATGCACTTCTGCAGCATGCGCAGCTCGAGCGTGCGCATGCCGTTGATCACCTCGAACGCCTTGTCCGCGTCGAGAAACGCGCCCTTCACGTAGTACACGTTCCAGAACAGCGTCTCGCTCCAGTCGATCTCGCGCGTGCCGCCGGCGGGCGCGGGCACCGTGACCCGGCTGCCCTTGGGCAGGAACATGCGCTCGTTGCGCGCGATCGCCACGCCGGCGGTCGTGGTGCCGGTGCCCACCAGGTCCTTGGTGTAGGAGTGGATCACGAAGTCGGGCCGCTCGCGCGGGTCGGCGCGGCGCAGCACCGGGTGCAGGAACGGCGTGCCCACGGTCGAGTCACAGATCACTTCGAGCCCTGCGTCGTGCGCGGCCCGGCAGATCGCGGGCACGTCGAGCACGTAGCCGTGCGGGTTGCAGGGCGACTCGAGATACACGTACACGTTTCGGCCCTGGCGCAATCGCTCCGCGTGCACCGCGCGCAGCTCCGCCAGCGCGAGCTCGAAGTCGCGCGCGCCGAAGCCGTCGAACCACTCCACGGCCACGTCCAGGTTGCTGCGTTTGCCGTACCAGTCCGCCAGCAGCTGGTGCGCGCCGCCGTACACGTTGCGGCTGGAGAGCACGACGTCGCGGTAGCCGACCAGGTGCGCCAGCACCGCGTCGATCGCCGCCATGCCCGAGTTGAAGTTCCAGGCGAAATACTCGCCGGCCAGCGGCCCGGCCTCGACGTCGACGATGTAGTTCGCGAGACACGTCGAGGTCGGGTTCATGAGCCGCGAGTAGATCTCGTGCAGGAGCTCCTTGCCCTGGAACGCGTCGTCGATCCACTCGGTGCAGGCGTACAGGTATGTGGCGGTGCGCGTGATCACCGGCGTCGAGCTGAAGATCGCGGTCACGTTGTCGAACATGGCGTAGGGCCCGCGCTGCGCGGCATGGCCCTGCTCGAGCGAGAGTGACTGCCAGGTCTTGCGCATCGGGTTCTGCAGCGTGTCGAGCAGCTTCGCCAGCTGGAAGCACAGGAAGCGCTTGGCGTTCCAGAACGCGATCCGGTCCTTGCGGTCGAGCGCCGCCAGTCGCGCGACCGTGGCGTCCCACAGGCCGTGCATGGCCTGGTTCGCGCGGTACACGTGCGTGGCGACCTCGGCCAGCTCGCGCCCGAGCTCGCTCTCCGGGTCGAGCGAGAAGTGCGCCAGCTGCTCGCGCACCAGCGCCTCGACGCTCCGTGCGCCCGTGGTCTTGCGCAGCGGCGAGAGCTCGCGTGCGGCGTCGAGAAGCGAGCGGTCAGCCATCAGCGGCTCTCGAACAGGTAGAGCGAGTGACCCTGGTCGTCCTCGAGCGAGAGCTCGCGCGTTCCGTACGCCGTCTCGTAGACGCCGCGCGTGAGCCGCACGCCCTTCGCAGCGAGCTCCTGCGCGGCCGCGCGCACGTCGTCGACGCCGATGTAGAGGTGCACGTGCTCGCCCGCGCGCGCGAACGCGATCGAGGGATCGGCTGCGTCGACGAGCTTCAAGTGGAAGGCGTACGCGCCCGCGCAGATGCCCGCATAGAAGTCCTGGTACTGGAACGCGAGCTCGAAGCCCAGGATCTCGGTGTAGAACCGGATCGAGCCGGCAAGGTCGGTGGTCCGCAGCTGCGGAGTCACACTCTGGATCTTCACGTCTCCCCCTTCGGCAGCGCCGCGAGCAGCGCGCACAGTGCGCCGTTCAGCGGCGTCGCGATGCCGTGCCGCGCTCCGATGCGCACGATCGCCCCGTTGCGCGCATCGAGCTCGAGCGGCCGGCCCGCCCGCCGGTCGTAGAGCATCGAGTTGCCCGAGCCCGACGGCAAGGCGAGACAGCGCGCCAGGATCTCGTCGGCGACCTCGTCGCCCAGCGCGGCGCCCTCGGCGCGCGCCACCGCCAGACACTCGCGCATGAGGCCGAGCGCGAGCTCCGCCATGCCGGGCTCGTGCAACACCTCGATCGGGCGCGCCGTCGCTGCGCACAGCGCGCCGCTGGCCGCGTTGAGACACAGCTTGCGCCAGGCGGCCGTGGTGAAGTCGGGCGTGACCTCGACCGGGAAGCCCGTGTCCGCGAACAGCGCCGCGAAGGACTGACCGGCCGGTCCCGCCGGCACCGTGAGCCGTCCGCCGGCGCGCATGCGCACCCGGCCCGGAGCCGTGCGCTCGGCCGGGAGCTCGACCACCACCGGCAGCACCTCGGCCTCACCCGCGAACGGAGTGACTCGTGCGCGCTGCTCGACGCCGTTCTGCACCACCGCGATCACGGCGCCCGGGCGGCCCAGCTCGGCCAGCCACTTGGCCGCGCCGGGCACCTCGTGCGCCTTGGTCGCCAGCAGGACCCAGTCGGCGGGGCCGACCCGCGCGGGGTCGGTCTCGCAGCGCAGCGCCACGTCGATGCGGCGCGCCGGTGACTCGACCACCAGCCGCTCGAACGGCTGGCGCACGCACAGCACGAGTTCGTGCCGGCCCTGCGCGGCGAGCGACGCGGCGAGCGCGCCGCCGATCGCGCCCACCCCCACGCAGGCGATGCGCATCGGAGCCGGGCTCATTCCAGGCCCAGGGCCACGACGCGGCCGTGCGGGTGCGAGTACTCGAGCATGCGAGCCGGCTCCAGGTCGAAGTAGGCACCGAACAGCGTGCGGCTGAACATTTCGTGAGTCACCGCGATGGTGTGCACGCCCGGCTTTCGGGCCGCGAGCCAGGCGCGCGCGCGCAGCGCCACGTCCGCATAGCTCTCGCCGCCCGGAAACACGTAGTGCCACTTGTCGCGCTCGCGCGCGGCGCGCGCGCCGGGATAGCGCGCGTCGATCTCCGGCGGAGTGAGTCCCTCCCAGGTCCCCTGGCGCAGCTCCGCCAGCAGCGGATGGGTCACGATCGAGGTCTCGGGCCAGCCCAGCTCGCGACACACGATCTCGGCCGTGCGCTGCGCGCGGCCGAGCGGGCTGCACTCGAGCACGACGTCAGTGCGCTCGCGCAGCGCCGCGCGCAACACGCGGCCCGCGGCCACCGCCTGCTCGATCCCGCGCGGGGTGAGCGGCGAGTCGAGGCTGCCCTGCCTGCGGCCTGCGACGTTCCACTCCGTCTCGCCGTGACGGACCAGCCAGATCGGGCCGGCGCCCTTCACGGCTCGACCTCGAGGTCGCGGTCGGCCTCGACCTCGGCGCGCTTGGCCGCGATCCAGGCGCGATACTCGGGGCCGTCCCAGGCGCGGTGCAGGCCGCGCGCGTAGTGACTCGCGTTGCGCTGGTACTGCCAGGCGTTCAGCCGGTTCTCGCGCGACGCGTCGCGCGTGGCGATCACTCTGGCCGGCACGCCCACCAGGATGGAGCCGGGCGGAAACACCTTGCCTTCGGGCACGAGCGCCCCGCCGCCCACGATCGAGCCCTTTCCGATCACCGCACCGTCCATGATCGTGGCGCCGATCCCGATCAGGCAGTGGTCGCCGATCGTGCAGCCGTGCACGGTCGCGCGGTGCGTGATCGAGCAGAAGTCACCGATCACCGTGCGCGCGTCGTAGCCCACGTGCAGCATGGCGAAGTCCTGGATGTTGGTCATGCGCCCGATGCGCACTTCCTGCGCCTCGGCGCGAATGACCGCGTGCGGCCAGAGACTCGCGTGCGCGCCGATGGTGACCCGGCCGTAGATCTGCACGCCGGGGGCGATCCAGACGGATCCGTGAATCGACTGGAGAGACTCCACCGGGGCCAAAGCTTGGCACGAACGCCGATCCGACGATAGGATTCGGCCCCCTATGGCCAAGAACACCCCCGACCCGTCGCGCGGCCGCGTGGTCGCGATCGCCGGCGCCACGGGCGCCGTCGGCGAGGTCCTGCTGCGCATCCTGGAGCAGCGCTCGTTCCCCGTCTCGGAGCTGCGGCCGCTCGCGAGCGAGCGCTCGGCCGGCAGCGCGACCGTCCGCTTCCGCGGCCAGACGCTGCCCGTAGAGCTCGCGCGCGCGGAGGCGTTCGACGGCGTCGACTTCGCCTTCTTCGCCGCCACCGGCGCGCTCGCGAAGGAGCTCGCGCCCGAGGTCGCCAAGCGCGGCGGCATCGCGATCGACAAGTCCAACACCTGGCGCATGGACCCGCAGGTGCCGCTGGTGATTCCCGAGATCAACGGCGCCGCGCTCGAGAAGCACCAGGGCATCGTCGCCAGCCCGAACTGCACCACCACGCCCTTCGTGATGGCGCTCGCGCCGCTGCGCGCGCTCG
>Ga0335084_10003115_pt1 | contig 16139 bp, 14 predicted proteins | sample Lox_Sample_44_FD_206721 | JGI IMG/M metagenome (GOLD analysis project Ga0335084, IMG submission 206721) | Soil microbial communities from Loxahatchee National Wildlife Refuge, Florida, United States - Lox_Sample_4.4 | ecosystem: Environmental > Terrestrial > Soil > Wetlands | place: USA... | reverse complement strand
GAGAACCGCCTGCGCTTCATCGTGCCGCCCGACATCGGGGGCTCGTTCGGCATCAAGTCGAGCATCTATCCGTACCTGGCGCTGATCGGGCTCTGCGCCATGAAGCTCGGGGTGCCGGTGAAGTGGATCGAGGACCGCCGCGAGCACCTGCTGGCCTCCTCCAGCGGCACTGATCGCGTGGCGTGGCGCGAGATCGCTGCCACGAAAGATGGCACGGTCCTCGGCATGCGCTTCAAGTGGCTTGATAATGTTGGTGGGTACATTCGCAGCCCCGAGCCCGGCTGTAGCTTCAGGCCCACGGGGAATTTCGTAGGACCCTATCGGTTTCAAAATCTTGAAGTTGATGCTTCTGTTGTCATGACCAACAAGAGCCTGACCGGACCGAACCGCGGCTACGCGTGCGGGCACCTCTACTTCGAGACCGAGCGCATGATGGACCTGCTGGCGGACAAGGTCGGCCTCGATCCGGTGGAGATCCGCCGCAAGAACCTGATCCCGGCCCAGAGCTTCCCGTATCGCACCCCGACCGGCGGCCTCTACGACAGCGGCGACTACCAGGCCACGTTCGACAAGGCGCTCGCCGTCGCCAAGTACGACGAGCTGCGGCGCGAGCAGGCCAGGGCGCGGGCGGCCGGCCGCTACTTCGGTATCGGCCTGGCGCTGGCCGTCGATCCCTCCGTCTCCAACATGGGCTACGTGGCGACCGCGCTCGACCCGCAGTTCCGCGCCAAGCCGGAGTACCTGCCGAAGTCGGGCGCGGTGGACTCGGCCACCGTCAAGATCGATCCGCTCGGCCGCGTCATCGCGATCCTCGGCACCACGCCGCAGGGGCAGGGGCACCAGACGATCGTCTCGCAGATCGTCGCCGACGAGCTGGGCGTGGAGCCGCGCGACGTCACCGTCGTGGACGAGATGGACACGTTCACCCGCGTGTGGTCGATCTCCTCGGGCACGTACTCGAGCCGCTTCGGCTCGGTGGGCACCAGCGCCGTCGCGCTCGCCGCGCGCAAGCTGAAGGCCAAGCTCACCGAGTACGCGGCCCACCTCATGGGCGTGACGCCGGGCGAGGTGGAGTTCCGCGACGGTGGCGTGCACCGCACCAGCGGCAAGGCGGCGCCCTACTCGATCAAGGACCTGGCCGGCCGCGCGCACTGGAACACCGAGTCGCTGCCCGAGGGCATGGAGCCCGGGCTCTCGGCCACCGCGGTGTTCGGCTTCTCGGTGGCCAAGGCCGTGGACGCCGAGGACCGCGTGAACTCCTCGAACACCTACGGCTTCATCGCCGAGGTGATGGCGGTGGACGTCGATCCCGACACGGCCGCCATCAAGATCGTCAAGTACGTCACCGTGCACGACGCCGGCACGATCATCAACCCGATGATCGTGGAGGGGCAGATCTACGGCGGCGCGCTCCACGGGCTGGGCGGCGCGCTCTACGAGGAGCTGGCCTACGACGACGACGGCCAGCTCCTGACCGGCACCTTCATGGACTACCTGGTGCCGACGGCCAGCGAGGCGCCCGAGATCGAGATCGCGCACGTCGTGTCGCCCTCGCCGCTCACCACGCTCGGCTCCAAGGGCCTCGGCGAGTCGTCCTCGATGACCGTGCCCGCCGTCATCGCCAACGCCGTCAGCGACGCGCTCAAGCCGCTCGGCATCTCCATCACCGAGCTGCCCATGACGCCGAGCCGGCTGCACGCGCTGATCGCGGCTGCTCGAAAGCGCCCGTGAAACCTCCGCGCTTCGACTATCACGCCCCGCGAAGCGTCGACGAGGCCGTCGCGCTGCTGGCGCGCTACGGCGGGGACGCCAAGGTGCTGGCCGGCGGCCAGAGCCTGATGCCGATGCTGAACTTCCGCCTGGCGCGCCCGGCCGCGCTGGTGGACGTCAACCGCATCGCCGCCCTCGCCTACATCCGCGAGGACAACGGCACGGTAGCCTTCGGGGCGATGACGCGTCAGCGCACGATCGAGTTCTCGCCGGTGGTGGCGGCGCGGCTACCGCTGCTGCGCGAGGCCACGCGCTGGGTCGGCCACCTGCCGATCCGCTCGCGCGGCACCATCGGCGGCTCGATCGCCCACGCCGACCCGTCCGCGGAATACCCGGCTGTCCTCACGGCGCTCGCCGGCGAGGTGGTCGTGCAGGGGCCGCGCGGGCGGCGCACCGTGAAGGCCGCCGATCTCTTCGAGACCTACCTGACGACGACGCTCGCCGCCGAGGACCTGGTGGTCGAGGTCCGCCTGCCGGTGATGGAGGCGGGCGCGGGGTACGCCTTCGAGGAGTTCGCGCGCCGCCACGGCGACTTCGCCATCGTCGGCATCGCGGCCATGATCGTAGGCCGCGCGGGCGGCCGCTGCTCGGCGGCGCGCCTGGCCACCGCCGGCGCCGGGCCGGTGCCGGTGCGGCTGCGCGCGGCCGAGGAGATCCTCGAGCGTGACGGCCTCGGCGAGGCCGCCATCGAGGCCGCGGCCGCGCGCGCCGCCGAGCTGGTCCAGCCGGACTCCGACGTCCACGCCTCGGCCGACTACCGGCGCCATCTCACGCGCGTGCTCACCGCGCGCGCGATCAGGCGCGCGCTCACGGTGGCCACGGCATGAGCGACGTCCTCGTGCGCCTCACGGTCAACGGCCAGCCGCGCGAGGGGCGCTGCGCGCCGCGCACGCTGCTCGTCGATTTCCTGCGCGAGAGTCTGGGACTGACCGGCACCCACGTCGGCTGCGAGCACGGCATCTGCGGCGCCTGCACGGTCCTGATCGACGGCGAGGCCGCGCGCTCGTGCCTGATGCTGGCCGTGCAGGCCGACGGCGTTGCGATCGTCACCATCGAGGGCCTGATGCAGGACGGCGCGCTGCATCCGCTGCAGGAGGCGTTCCGCGAGCACCACGGGCTGCAGTGCGGCTTCTGCACGCCGGGCATGCTGATGACGGCGCTCGACCTGCTGCGCGTGAAGCCGGAGCCGAGCGAGGCCGACATCCGCGAGGGGCTCTCGGCCGTGCTCTGTCGCTGCACCGGGTACCATGGCATCGTCAAGGCCGTGCAGGCCGCCGCGCCGCGGGTGCGCGCCGGCACATCGTGAAGGGGGCACTCATGAGACGCACCGGGTTCGCGGTACTCACCGGGCTGCTCACGCTGGTCATGGCATCGGGCGCGCTCGCCCAGGCGCCGATCAAGATCGGCGAGATCAACTCGTTCAGCGGCATCGGCGCGCCCTTCACCGGCCCCTACAAGCAGGCGGTGGAGATGGCGGTGGAGGAGGTCAACGCCAGGGGCGGCCTGCTCGGCCGCAAGGTCGAGGTGATCTTCCGCGACGACAAGGGCCAGCCGGCCGAGGCCGTCAAGCAGGCGCAGGAGCTGGTCTCCAGCGAGAAGGTCGCGCTCATCTCCGGGACGTTCCTCTCCAACGTCGGCCTCGCCGTCTCCGACTGGGCCAAGCAGAACCAGACGCTGTTCGTGGCGGCCGAGCCGCTCACCGAGGCGATCACGTGGTCCAAGGGCCACGACCACGTCTTCCGCGTACGGCCCAACACCTACGAGCAGGGGCGCATGCTCGCCGAGAAGGCGGGCAAGCTGAAGTACACGAAGTGGGCGACCATCGGGCCGAACTACGAGTACGGCAAGCGCGCGTGGGAGACCTTCCGCGACCGCCTCAAGCAGATCAAGCCCGACGTGCAGGTGGTGGGCGAGCACTGGCCCACGCTCGGCAAGCTGGAGGCCGGCCCCTTCGTGACGGCCATCCTCAACCAGAATCCCGACGCGCTCTACGTGTCGCTCTTCGGCAGCGACTGGCTGGCCTTCGTGCGCGAGGCGCAGAAGCGCGGCCTCTTCGGCAAGACGTTCGTCGTCGGCATCCTGCTCGGCGAGCCGGAGTACATCGACCCGCTCAAGACCGAGGCGCCCGAGGGCATGCTGGTGACCGGCTATCCCTGGTACGACATCGACGCCGCCGCCCACAAGGACTTCGTCGCCCGCTTCACCAAGAAGTACGACCACAACCCCGTGCTCGGCTCGCTGGTCGGGTACATCACGTATCTCTCGATCTTCGAGGCGATCCGCAAGGCGGGCACCACCGACACCGACAAGCTGGTGGCGGCGTTCCGCGGGCTCAAGGTCGAGACGCCGATCGGGCCGATCAGCTACCGCGCCTCGGATGGGCAGTCCACGATGGGGGCGTGGGTCGGGACCACCAAGGTGGACGCCAAGCGCGGGGTCGGCGTGATGGTCAACCACGAGTACATTCCCGGGGATCGCGTGCTGCCGGCCGACGACGAGGTGAAGAAGATGCGGTCCGGCAACTGAGTGGGGCGGACCTCGTGCGGATTCCACCGGCGGAGTTCCTGGCCCTCGACCTGGAGGCGCATGCGCTGTTGAAGGACGTCCCCCTGCGGGACGTCTCCGTGGTCGACCTGCCCGACGGCGGCGATGCGCGCACGATCGCCGACGTCCGGCGGCTGCTGGAGGCGGCGCGCCGCCGCCCCCCGTTCTTCGTGCGCGGGCTCGTGCGGCTGCGCCGGGTGCTCGGGCGCGTCTTCCACTGGGACGGCGCGCCGCCCGAGCCCGGCTACGCGAGCCGCGTGAGCGAGGACCAGCGCCGGCGCTCACTCTCGCCGGTGGGCTCGGCGTCCGGGCCGCTGCGCCTGCTCTACGAGTTTCCCTACGAAATGGTCGGCGAAGCGCGGAACGCCACCGTCCACGCCTTCAGCTGCATGGCGCTCCGCCGGCGTCCCGGCGGCTACCGCCTGTACTGGGCAATCTACGTCGAGAACGTCTCGGCGTTCACGCCGCTCTACATGGCGGCCATCGAGCCGTTCCGGCGCTTCGTGGTCTACCCGGCGATCCTCGAGTCGATCCGGGCGGCATGGACATCGCGGCCCGCGCACGGGCATGCCGCGCCTTAGCGTATCGCGCCTGACCTGATCCTCCTGCAGCTCCTCTCGGGGCTGGCCCACGCGATGGTGCTGTTCCTCATCGCCTCCGGGCTCTCGCTGATCTTCGGCGTCACGCGCATCGTGAACTTCGCGCACGGCTCGTTCTACATGCTGGCGGCGTACCTGACCTACTCGCTCACCGCCGCGCTACCGCTGGGACCGGCGTCATTCTACGCGGCGGTGGTGCTGGCGGCGGGGCTCACGGGCCTCGTGGGACTCGTCGTCGAGGTGGGGCTGCTGCGCCGGGTCTACCGCGCCCCCGAGCTCTATCAGCTGCTGGCGACGTTCGCGCTGGTGCTGGTCGTCTCCGACGTCGTGGCATTCGTCTGGGGGCGGGAGAACAAGACGGGACCGTCGGCGCCGGGGCTGGCGGGCTCCGTGCGCATCCTGGGCCAGCTCTTTCCCTCCTACGATCTCGTGCTCATCGCGGTGGGGCTGCTGACGGCGCTCGGGCTGTGGTGGGTGTTCCATCGCACGCGCTGGGGCGTGCTGATCCGCGCGGCCACGCTGGATCGCGAGATGGTGGCGATCCTCGGCGTGGACCAGCGCCGGCTCTTCACCTCGGTGTTCGTGCTCGGCTCGGCGCTGGCCGGGCTCGGCGGCGCGCTCCAGGTGCCGCGGCAGGCGCTCACCAACGTGATGGACACCACGATCATCACCGAGGCCTTCGTGGTGGTGGTGATCGGCGGCATGGGCTCGCTGCCCGGCGCGCTGCTGGCTGCGATCGTCATCGGCGTGGTGGACGCGCTCGGCGTGCTGTGGCTGCCGCAGGCCTCGCTGGTGATGACGTTCGTCGTCATGGCGATCGTGCTGATCGCCCGGCCGTGGGGCCTGCTCGGCCGTCCCGAGTCGCAGGCGCGCGGCCCCGCCGGCCCCGGCGCCGCCGCCGACTTCGCGCTCGGCTGGCGCTGGGCGCTGGCCGCGCTCGCGCTCCTGGTCGTGGGGGGCCCGTGGCTGCCGCGCTTCTGGGTGCTGGTGCTGGTCGAGATCCTCGTCTACGCGCTGTTCGCCGGCAGCCTTCACCTGCTGATGGGCACCGGCGGGATGGTCTCGTTCGGCCACGCCGTCACCTTCGGGCTCGGCGCCTACGCCGCGGCGCTGCTGGCGCAGCGGGGGCACGCGCCGATGCTGCTGGCGTTCGCGGCGGCGCCGGTGGCGGCCGCGCTCGGCACCGCGCTCATCGGCTTCTTCGCGGTGCGGCTCACCAGCATCTACTTCGCGATGCTGACGCTGGCCTTCTGCCAGATCGCCTACGCGATCGTCCACCAGTGGTACGACGTGACCGGGGGCGACAACGGCCTGCTCGGCGTGTGGCCGCCGCGCTGGCTGGCCGACCCGGCGCGCTACTACTTCCTGGCGCTGGCGGCCTGCGGGGGCGGCCTCGCGCTGCTGGCCGTCGCCGGCCGCGCGCCCTTCGGGCTCACGCTGCGCGCCATCCGCGATCACGCGCGGCGCGCCGAGGCCAGCGGGATCGACGTGCGCCGCCAGCAGTGGCTGGCCTTCGTGCTGGCCGGCTTCCTCGGCGGGCTGGCCGGCGCCACCTTCGTCTTCCTCAAGGGCAGCGTGTTTCCGAACTACCTGACCGTGGCGACGTCCGTGCAGCCGCTGGTGATGGTGCTGCTGGGCGGCGTCGGCGCGCTGGCCGGGGCGCCGATCGGGGCGGCGCTCTACACGCTGCTCGACACGCTCGTCTCCCGGTACACGGAGTACTGGCAGCTCGTCGTCGGCGCCATCCTGATCGTGCTGGTGGTGGCGTTTCCGCGCGGGATCGTCGGGCTCCTGGCCGAGCGCCGCCGTGGCTGAGCGCGCCGTCCTGCGCGTCGAGGGGCTGCGCAAGTCGTTCGGCGGCGTGGACGCGGTGGCCGGCGTGAGCCTGGCCCTGGCCCGCGGCGAGATCCGCGCGCTCATCGGGCCCAACGGCGCCGGCAAGTCCACCCTGTTCAACGTCCTGGCCGGCCAGCTCCGCGCGGACGCCGGCGTGGTCGAGTTCGACGGCCGGCCGATCACCGGGCTGCCCTCGCACGTCATCGCCCGGCGCGGCGTCGGGCGCACCTTCCAGATCACCGCCACCTTCGCCACGCTGAGCGCGCTCGAGAACGTCCAGGTGGCGCGCGTGAGCCACCGCCGGCGCACCGGCGACCTCTTCACGCCGGCCGCGCGTGTCGAGCGCGAGCGCGCGAGCGCGCTGCTGGCCGAGGTGGGCCTGGGCGAGCACGCGGCGCGGCCGGCCGGCGAGCTCGCCTACGGCGATCTCAAGAAGCTGGAGCTGGCCATCGCGCTGGCCGGCGAGCCGACGCTGCTGCTGCTCGACGAGCCGACCGCCGGCATGGCGGCCGCCGAGCGGGTCACTCTGATGGCGCTGACCGTCGCCCTCGCGCGCGAGCGCGGCCTCACGGTGCTGTTCACCGAGCACGACATGGACGTCGTGTTCGCGGCGGCCGACCGCATCGTCGTGCTCCACGAGGGACGCGTGATCGCCGACGGGCTGCCGGCCGCCGTGCGCGCGGACCGGCAGGTGCAGGCCGTCTACCTCGGCGAGGACGGCTGATGCTGGAGGTGCGGGGCCTGCACGCCGTCTACGGCCGCAGCCACGTGCTGCACGGAGTGAGCCTGGCCGCGCGCGAGGGCGAGGTGGTCTCGCTCCTCGGTCGCAACGGAAGCGGCAAGTCGACCACGCTCAAGGCCGTCATGGGCCTGGTGCGCGTCACCGGCGGCGCCGTCACCTTCCGGGGCGAGCCGCTCACGGGCCTGCCCACGCACGTGATCAGCCGCCGCGGCCTCGGCTACGTGCCCGAGGACCGCCGCATCTTCGCCGACCTCACCGTGCGCGAGAACCTCATGGTGGGCGAGCGCGCGGGGAGCCGCTGGCCGATCGAGCGCCTGCTCGCATTGTTCCCCGGGCTGCGGCCGCTGGCCGAGCGGCGCGGCGGCAGCCTCTCCGGCGGCGAGCAGCAGATGCTGACGATCGCGCGGACGCTGGTGACCGACCCCGCGCTGCTGCTGCTCGACGAGCCCTCCGAAGGCCTGGCGCCGGTGATCGTGCGGCGCCTCGGCGACGCCATCGCCGCGCTCAAGCGCGAGGGGCTGACGATCGTGCTCTCCGAGCAGAATCTGAAGTTCGCCCGGCGGCTCGCCGACCGCGCGTACGTCATCGACAGGGGCGAGATCAAGTTCGAGGGGCCCATCGCCGCCCTCGACGCCGACGAACCGCTGCGCCGCGCCTATCTCGGCGTCTGAGGCAGGCCCGCGATGGCGTCGTGGAGCGCCTCCAGCGTCACGGGCTTGGAGAGGACGAAGTCGACCGCCGCGTGACCGCCGGCCGGTGAGTCCGGCAGGTCGCCCCAGCCCGTGATGACGCCGACCGGCAGGGCGGGCCGCCGCGCCTTCACCGCCACCGTCAGCTCCCAGCCGGTCATGGCCGGCATGACGAGGTCCGTCACCACCAGCTCGATGTTCGGGTCGGCGTCGAGCCGGCGCAGTGCCTCGGCGCCGTCGGCGGCCGTGACCACGGCGTGGCCTTCGCTCGCCAGCATCTCGGCCAGCGCCCGCCGCACCTCCTCCTCGTCGTCCACCAGCAGGATGCGCAGCGGGCCGGGCCGTTCGCCGGGCCGCGGCGCCGCCGTCCGCTCGGTCTCCGCGGTGGCGGGCAGGCGGACGAGCGCGGTGGTGCCGCGGCCCGGCTCGCTGGTCAGCGTCAGCTCGCCGCCGTGACGGCGGGCGATGCCGTAAGCCACGCTGAGGCCGAGGCCCGTGGCCTTCACGCCCTTGGTGGTGAAGAACGGCTCGTGGGCCCGCCGGCGCACGTCGTCGGGCATGCCGACCCCGGTGTCGGTCACCGCGAGCGCGACCGCGCCCTCGTCCATGCGCGTCTCGATCGTGACGCGGCCCCCGGCCGGGAGGGCGTCGACGGCATTGAGCACGAGGTTCGTCAGCAGCTCGCGCAGGGCGGCGGCGTCGCCGGCGATGGGCGGCACCGCGCCCAGCGCGGTGTCCACGGTGATCTCGATGCCGGCCGCGCGCGCGGCGTCCTGCCAGCGGCCGCGCGTCATCTCCAGCACGTCGGCCACGATCTCGTCGAGGCGCACCGCGCGCGGCAGCGTGCGGCGCCGCATGCCGGCGAATTGCTGCAGGCGCCGCACCACCTCGGCGCCGTCCTTGGCCGCGCGCTCGACGATCTCCAGCGGCCGCGCCAGGTGCTCCTCCGTCACGCTGCGCCGCAGGAGCTGGATGCGGCCGACCACGACGGTGAGCAGGTTGTTCAGGTGATGGGCGGCGCCGCCGGCCAGCTCGCCCAGCGCGCGCAGCGTCTCGCCCTGCACGAGGCGCTCCTGCATGGCGCGCAGGTCGGCCAGCGCCCGCTGGGCCTCGTCGTAGAGGTGCCCGTTGTCGAGCGCGATGGCCGCGTGGTCGGCGAACGAGCCGAGGTAGGCCAGCTCGTGGGCGGAGTACCGGCGCGGCGCCGTCGTGTGGAAGGCCAGCACGCCGACGACGCTGTCACGGATCTTCACCGGCAGTCCGAGATAGGTCACGATCCCGGCCTCGCGGTCGCGCGCCGCCAGCACGTTGCGCGGATCGTCGCGGGTGTCGGCCACGAAGACCGGCGCCCCGCTGGTGGCCACCTGGCCCGAGTAGCTCTCGCCGAGCGACAGCGCGTGCTCGGGCGGGGCGGGATCGCCGGCCACCGCGGCCAGGCGCAGCGCGGCCATCTCGCGGTCCACCAGCAGCAGCGAGACGTGCGGCGTGCCGGCGATGGCGGCCGCCTCCTCCACGATCGATTCCAGAATCGTCTTGGTGTCGAGGCCGCCCAGCATCGTGCGCACCGCGCGCAGCAGCGCCGCCAGCTCCTCGGCCCGGCGCCGCTCGGCGGCGTGCAGCGCCGTCAGCTCGTCGGCGCGCGCGTGCGCCTCGCTGTAGAGGCGCGCGTTCTCGGCCACCAGCGCGATCTGCCCGGCGATGGCGCTGGCCAGGTCCACCGCCGAGCGCTCCCAGCGGCGGCGGCCGCGCGCCGTGAAGCGCAGCACGCCCACCGGCTCGCCCTTGCGCACGATGGGGACGACGAGCCGCTGATCGTCCACCTCGACCGGCCGCCGGTACCGGACCGCCTCGGCGTCACCCAGCGGCGCCTCGGGCGGCGCCGCGCCGTCGCGCCAGAGGGCGACCACGCAGCGCTCGGCGTCGAGCGCGCGCGCGGCCCGCTCGGCGATGTCGTCGAGCGCGGCCGGCAGGTCGAGCGTCGCCCCCAGGGTCTCGGCGATGGCCAGCAGCACGGCGGTGCGCTCGGCGCGCGCGAGCTGATCGGCGTACAGGCGCGCGTTGAGGATGGCCGGCGGCACCGCCATGCAGAGCGCCTCGGCGCGCGCGAGGTCGGCGGCGGTGAACGGGCGCCGGCGGCGGCGGAAGAGGCCGAGCATGCCGAGCGGCACCTCGTCGCCGATCAGCGGGACGCCGAGGAAGGAGCGGGCCTCCTCGGCCTCGAGCCAGCCGCGCGCCTCGGGCGCGGCGCCGATGGGCAGCCGGCGCAGCACGAGCGGGCCGGGCCGCTCGGTGAGCCACGCCGAGACGTCGCGCCCCGGCGCGTGCGTGACGCGGGCCACCACCTCCGGCCGGTTGAACCCGGTGTCGCCGCGCAGGACCATCTCGGAGGCGTTCTTCTCGAGCAGCCACACGCCGGCGGCGTCGGCGCCGAGCGCCGATTGCGCCAGCTCGGTGAGGCGTCCCATGAGACGGGCGAGATCGAGCGTGCCGCCCAGCGTGCGCGTCGCCTCGCCCAGCAGCCGCACGTCCGGCGACGGCACTGGCCGCCGGCGCCCGCGTCTGCCCGTGGTCATCGCGCGGGCGGCGGCTAGGAGCTCGGACCGAAGCCGACGGCCGTCTGGCCGTTCTTGGTGAGCGGACGGAAGCGGACGGGGAGACCGATCTTCAGGCGGTCGAGCGGGATGTCGACGACGCGGCCGAGCAGCGAGACACCTTCCTTCAGATGCACGGCGGCGATCGCGTAGGGGACCTCGCCCGCGTAGCCGCGCGGCGCCACGCGGATCACGGTGAAGCTGGCGATGGTGCCCTCGCCGGAGAGCGCGGCCGGCTGCCACGCGCGCTCGGCGCACTCGGGGCAGAACTCGCGCGGCGGGATGGCCAGCGCGCCGCAGCGGCCGCAGCGCAGCGCCGACAGCTCGCCGGCGGCGGCCTTCTCGAAGAACTGCTTCTGCGTGACCCGCGTCTCAGTCACGGCCGAAGAGCGAGACGAGCACCGTGGCCGTGTTGCCGCCGAGCGTGTGGGTGAGGCCGACGCGCGCGCCGTCCACCTGGCGTGCGGCGGCGTCGTGCCGCAGCTGGGTGACGATCTCGGCGATCTGCGCGGCCCCGGTGGCGCCGATCGGATGGCCCTTGGCCTTGAGCCCGCCCGAGGGATTCACCGGCATCTTGCCGCCCACGCTGGTCCAGCCCTTCTCGGCGGCCGGCCCGCCCATGCCGGCCTCGAAGAGGCCGAGCCCCTCGGTGGCCACGATCTCGGCGATCGTGAAGCAGTCGTGCAGCTCGACGACGTCGATATCTCGAGGACCGAGGCCGGCCTGGCGATAGGCGGCCGCCGCCGCGCGCTCGGTGGCCGGCACCCGCGAGAGATCGCGCTTGTCGCCGATGAGCATCCAGTCGGAGGCCGCCGCCGAGGCCAGCACCCAGATCGGCCGGCGCGCCTTGCGCGCGACCTCCTCGGAGGCGATCACCACGGCGGCGCCGCCGTCGGTGAACGGGCAGCAGTCGTAGAGCTTGAGCGGGTCGGCCACCAGCGCCGACTTCAGCACCTGCTCGAGCGTGATCTCCTTCTGGAACTGCGCCTTGGGATTCCGCGTGCCGTGCTTGTGGTTCTTGACGGCCACCGCGGCCATCTGCTCCTCGGTGGTGCCGTGCTTGGCCATGTGGGCGCGCGCGACCAGCGCGAACACGCCGGGGAAGGTGAGGCCGAGCGTCTGCTCCCAGCGGGCGTCGGAGGCGTAGGCGAAGTACTCGGTGGACTCCTCGGTGGTCACGTTCAGCACGCGCTCGGCGCCGCCCACGAGCACGACGTCGGACACGCCGCTGCCCACTTCCATCACCGCGTGACGGAAGGCGGCGTGCGAGGAGGCGCAGGCGGTCTCGAAGCGCGTGGTGGGCACGGCCGGCAGCCCGAGCACGGAGGCGGCCTGCGGGCTCGTGTGCAGCTGCTTCTCGGTCTCGCCCCCCACGACGTTGCCGTAGTAGAGCGCCTGGACCGCGGTGGCCGGCAGCCCCGCGTCGGCGAGCGCGTCGGCCGCGGCCTCCGCGAACAGCTCCGCCGACGTCCGATCGTGCCGGCCGAACTTCGTGACCCCGACGCCGATGACCGCCACCCGACGCATGCGTCCTCCCGAATTTCCGTGGTGAATACGGGCTCATGATAGCAGAAGGTCTGTACGCCGGAGCGGCTGCCGCCGCTAGAATAGGCACCATGCTCACCGAGGAGGCGCTGATCGTCCTGGCGGCCTTCGGCGCCGGCGGCCTGCTGATCCTGGGCATTCTCGAGCTCCTGTGGCCGACGCGGCCCAAGCATCCCGTCCCCCGCCCCCGGCCGGTCGCCCCGCGGGCCGCCCGGCCGCACCGGCAGAGCGCGCTGGCGCGTCACACGCGCGAGCGCAGCCAGACGCCGTACATCCGCCGCCAGACGCCTCTGGCGCCGTCTCCCGTCCCGCTGGCGCCGCTGCCGCAGGCTTTGCGCTCGACGCCGCCGGCCGAGGCCGTGGCCCAGACCCCGATCGATGACGTCGCCGCGGCGCCGGCCTCGCCGGAGGCGGTGCCGCCGCCGCCGATCGAGGCGGCGGTGCCGATCGGGCCCGGGATCACCGCGCCCGAGCCCGTGCCCGCCATCGAGCTGCCCGCGGAGACGGAATCCGTCATCGAGGTCTGCTTCGCGCTCTACCAGGAGCAGCGCTTCTCCGACGTGATCGATCGCACGGCGGATGCGCTCACGGCCGGGCCCGACGGGCTGCCGCCGACCGATCCTCAGCAGAAGGCCGCGCTGTGGAGCGTGATGGCGCTGGCGCGCCAGGCGCTCGGCGAGGACACCGGCGCGCGCGCGGCCCTGGAGCGCGCGATCGCGGCGGCGCCGGACGCCGATCGGCCGACGTACCTGCGCCAGATGGCCTCGCTGGCCGGCAGCGTGGCCCAGGGGCTGCTCGCCGAGGTGGAGCGTCACGTCAGCCCGGATTCCGAGGACTGCCTCGGCATGATCCGCAGCGCGGCGGCGTGGCTCGAGCGCGGCGCGGCGGCGGCGCCCACCGACACCGGGCTGGCCGAGCTCCTGGCCGCCGCCCAGGCCCTGCTGTGGCCGACGTGGGAGCGCACGGTGGTGGCGCTCGCCCAGCGCCAGGACTTCCGCGCGGCGCGCCGGCTGCTGCGCGAGGCGCTGGCCGATCCGCGCTTCCCGGCCGGCAAGGCGGAGACGTTCAAGGAGCTCTTCTCCGGCACGTTCAGCGGCGAGATCGGGCAGCTGACCGCGCAGGCCATCCGCAGCATGCAGGAGGCACGCGAGAGCGACGCGCTGGCCTCGCTGCAGCGCGCGGAGACGCTGCTCGACACGCTCAACGCCGAGGCGCTGCCGCCCTCGCGCCGCGAGGAGGTCGATCGCCGGCTGTGGTGGGGTTACAACAAGCTCGGCGCCCGCCGCGTCGAGGCCGGCGAGCACGAGACGGCGCTGGAGGCGCTTGTCCACGCGCTCGGCTACGACGTGGGACCGGCCCGCCGGCAGGAGACGATCGCCCTGCTGGTGCGCGCGCTCGACGGCGTGGCCGACGCGCGCACGCTGGTCGTGCGCGAGCTGGCCGACGCGGGCGATCGCGAGGCGGCGATCGTCCAGTGCGACAAGCTGTGGGCGCTCCTGCGCAGCGCGAGCGACATGGGCCCCACACAAGCCGAGCTGGCGAACGTGTTCGGGAAGGTCCAGCGGGTGTTCGAGAGCCTCGGCCGCTCGCGCCCGGCCTGACGTCAGCGCAACGCGCCGCTCCAGTCCACGGTCCTCAAGCCGAGCACCGGCTTCATCGCCTCGAAATCGCTGTCGCAATGAAGCAGCGCAACATCGTGGTCCATCGCCAGCGTGGCGACCAGGCAATCGGCCGCGGTGACCGTGACCCCTCGCCGCCGGAGCGCCGCGGCGTTGTCCCAGGCGTGTTGCCACGTCTCGTTCGCGAGCGGCAGTCGCCGGATGGCCTCGAAACGCGCGAGCAGCGCCCGGGCCGTCTCCTCGCGGCGAAGTCCGGTCATGAGCTCGAGAATGATCCAGTCGCTCACGGCCGCCTGGCCGGCGATGACGAGCGGTCCGAATCGCGCGCGGATCGCCTCATGGCCGCCGGGTCGAAGGGCGTGGATCCAGACGGCGGTGTCAACGAGATACATGCGTTCGCTTGCGGCGTTGAGCGCGGAGCGCGTTGTGCGTCAGATCGAGATCGACGGCGCCGAACGAGTCGACCAGCTCCTGAAGCTTGCGCTGATGAACGACCGCCTTGAGGCTCGCATTGACCGTGTCCTTGATCGACGTGGTGCCCAGGATTCGCCGCGCTTGCTTCAGCAGCTTGTCGTCCAGATCCACCGTCGTGAGTCCCATACATAAACCTCGCTGTGCCAGTATGTATACGAAGTGACACCACTAAATATACCACGACGTGCAGACCGGGCGCCGGCCCGCTAGCCGACGGTGATCGAGCGGACGAAATCGCGGCGCAGCGTGATGCCGAGGCCGGGGCGCGCGGAGGGCACCAGGTAGCCGTCCACCAGCTCGAAGGGCTCCTCGATCAGGTCGTGGAGCAGGGGATTCTCGCCGCGCGAGAACTCGAGCGTGGTCACGCACGGCGTGGCCACGGCCAGGTGCAGGCCCGAGGCGAAGAGGACGGCGCCGCCCCAGAGGTGCGGCGCCACCGTGAGCCCGTGGGTGGCGGCCAGCGCGCAGATGCGCAGCGTCTCGGTGATGCCGCCGGCGATGGCCACGTCGGGCTGCAGCACGTCCACCGCGCGGGCCTCGATGAGATCGCGGAAGGCGAAGCGCGTCTGCTCGCTCTCGCCGGCGGCGATCGGGATGTCGGTGGAGGCGCGCACCTCGGCCTGGCCGGCCACGTTGTCGGGTGAGACGGGCTCCTCCATCCAGCCGAGGTCGCAGTCGGCCACCTTGCGCGCGAAGCGCTGCGCCTCGCGCACCGACCACGTGCCGTGCGCGTCGACCATGAGGCCGATCTCCGGGCCCAGGCTCTCGCGCGCCTCGCGCACGCGGGCGGCCGAGTCGTCCACGCTCTTGTCTTGGAGCCCCACGCGCATCTTCACCGCGCGGTGGCCGCGCTCGACGTACTGGCGCAGCTGCGTGCCGACACCGCCCACCGGCGCCCAGCCGCCGGAGGCGTAGGCGGGGATCCGGTCGCGCAGGCGGCCGCCGAGCAGGCGCCACACCGGCTGCCCGAGCGACTTGCCCAGCAGGTCCCACAGCGCGATGTCGATGCCGGAGATGGCCGAGAGCGTGATGCCGCGGCGGCCGACGATGGGGAACGTCCGGCCCTCGCGCGCGACGTAGTGCGCGCGCGTGCCGTTGTAGAGGCTCTCCCAGAGCGCGGTGACGTCGCGGGGATCGCGGCCGATGAGGACAGGCGCGAGCTCGGCGTGGATGAGGGCCACGATGCCGGCGTAGTTGCCGAGGTTGCCGACGCCGATCTTGGCTTCCCCCAGACCCGTATGCCCGGCGTCGGTGTCGATCTCGACCAGGCAGGTGTTGAAAGAGTCGTTGAGCCCGAAGTCGCTGCGGTGGGCGCGCTCGGCGGGGATGACCGCGCGCAGCCAGGCTGCGCGCACCGCCGTGATCTTCATCTCAGGGGGCGACGCTCCGCCGCCGGATCTCCTCCAGCAACGCCTCCGGCACCCGGAGGAAGGCCTCGACCACCGCCGGATCGAAGTGCGCGCCGGCGCAGCGCTTGAGCTCGGCCTTGGCGGTGTCGAAGGCGATGGCCTTGGAGTACGGCCGGTCGAACGTCATGGCGTCGAAGGCGTCCACCACCGAGAAGATGCGGGCGCCCACCGGGATCTCCTCGGCGGCGAGGCCGTGCGGGTAGCCGGTGCCGTCCCACTTCTCGTGGTGCGAGTAGACGATGGGCACGGCGCCGCGCAGGAAGGGGATGTTCTCGATCAGCCGCTTGCCGATCTCCGGGTGGGTCCGCATCGTCTTCCACT
>Ga0335084_10003113_pt1 | contig 16139 bp, 16 predicted proteins | sample Lox_Sample_44_FD_206721 | JGI IMG/M metagenome (GOLD analysis project Ga0335084, IMG submission 206721) | Soil microbial communities from Loxahatchee National Wildlife Refuge, Florida, United States - Lox_Sample_4.4 | ecosystem: Environmental > Terrestrial > Soil > Wetlands | place: USA... | reverse complement strand
TGATGGAGCGCGCCGGATGCGCCGCGGCCGAGCTCGCGCTCGAGCTGGCGGGCGATGCCGGGCTCGCGGTGCTCGTGCTCGCCGGTCCGGGCAACAACGGCGGCGACGCCTTCGAGGTCGCGACGCATCTCAAGCGCGGGTTTCATCGCGTGGATGTCGTGTTCGCCGGCGATGCGGCGAAGCTCCCGCAGGACGCGGCCGCGGCGCTCGCGAAGTGGAACGCCGCGGACGGACGTCTGCTGAAAGCGATCCCGGCGGAAACGCGCTACGACCTGGTCATCGACGGGCTCTTCGGCATCGGCCTCGTGCGGCCGCTCGCCGGGGCGGTGGCCGGGCTGGTGCGCGCAGCGAGCGCCCTGCCCTGCGCCAGGCTCGCGCTCGACATCCCGAGCGGCATCGACGCCGACACCGGCGCGGTGATGGGCGCGGCGTTCCGCGCGACGCACACCGTCACGTTCATCGCCCGCAAACCCGGGCTCTACACGCTCGACGGGCCCGACCACTGCGGCGAGATCCGCCTGGCGACGCTCGACGTCGACGCCGAGTCGTTCGTGTCATCGGCGGGGCATCTCGTCACCCGCGCGCTCGTCGACGCGCCGCTCGTCGCGCGGTCGCGCAATTTCCACAAGGGGCTGGCGGGCAGCCTCGGGATCCTCGGCGGCGCCCCCGGAATGGTCGGCGCCGCGATCCTCGCCGGCCGTGCGGCGATCAGGCTCGGCGCCGGCAAGGTCTTCCTCGGGCTGGTGAGCGACCATCCGCCCTGCGCCGACTACGCGCAGCCGGAGCTCATGCTACGCAAGCCCGAGCAACTGTTCGCGGACACCCCGCTCACCGCGATCGCCGCCGGTCCGGGCCTCGGGACCGACAGCGCCGCGCAGCGGCTGCTCGCGCAGGCGCTGCGCCTCGAGCTGCCGCTCGTGCTCGACGCCGACGCGCTGAACCTCATCGCCGCGTACGGTGTGCTGCAGTCGGCGGTGCAGGCCCGGAAATCGCCGACGCTGATGACGCCGCATCCCGCGGAAGCAGCGCGGCTCGCCGGTTCGACGACGGCGGAGATCCAAGGCGATCGCATCGCGGCGGCGCGGCGTCTCGCTGCGAAGTTCAAGGCGTTCACCGCGCTGAAGGGCAACGGCACCGTGAGCGCCGCGCCCGACGGCCGCTGGTGGGTCAACGACTCCGGCAATCCCGGCATGGCGAGCGCCGGCATGGGTGACGTGCTCACGGGCATCGTCGGCGCGCTCGCGGCGCAAGGCCTGCCGGCCGAGGAAGCGCTGATCGCGGGCGTCTATCTGCACGGCGCGGCGGCCGACGCGCTCGTCGCGCGCGGCGTCGGGCCGGTGGGGTTGACCGCGGGCGAGCTCGTCGACGAGGCGCGGCGCCTCGCGAACGCGCGCATGAACAGCTGACCTTGGCCGGCCGACGGCCGGCCACGCAAAGAGAAGCCCCTTCCCCGAGGTGAAACTCCGATGGCCAACGGCTTGCTGATCGACGCGAGGACGTTCCTCGGCAACGTGTGGAAGCTCGCCGCGCCGTACTGGCGCTCGGAGGAGAAGTGGCGCGCGTGGGGCCTGCTCGGATCGATCCTCGCCCTTTCGCTCGGTACGGTCTACATGCTGGTGGTGTTCAACGACTGGAACCGGATGTTCTTCAACGCCATCCAGGACAAGAACGAGCAGGACTTCTTCGCCCTGCTCCTCTACTTCTCCTTTCTCGCCGCCGTTTACATCGCGCTCTACGTCTATCGCAACTACCTCCAGCAGATGCTCCAGATGCGCTGGCGCATCTGGCTCACCCGACAGTACCTGAGCGACTGGCTCGGGGAGGAGGTGTACTACCGGCTCGAGCTCGAGCACCGCGGGACCGACAACCCCGATCAGCGGATCCAGGAGGACCTCCGGTTGTTCACCGACGGGACGCTCACCTTTGCGCTCGGCCTCCTGCGCGAGACGGTCACCGTCGCCTCGTTCATCGTCATCCTCTGGAACGTGTCGAGCACGCTGCCGCTCACGATTGGTGGCGTCGACTACGCGGTGCCCGGGTATCTCGTCTGGGCCGCGCTCGCCTACGCCGCCGTCGGCACCGTGCTCACGTTCTATATCGGTCGCCCGCTCATCAAGCTCAACTTCCAGCAGGAGCAGCGCGAGGCCGACTTCCGTTACGCGCTCGTTCGCCTCCGCGAGAACGCGGAGGGTGTGGCGTTATACCGCGGGGAGGCGGCGGAGAACCGGGGTTTCATGAGCCGCGTCGAGCGGATCCGCGAGAACTGGTGGGGCATCATGCAGTACACCAAGCGGCTCAACACGCTGACCATCGGCTACAACCAGGTGGCGATCGTGTTCCCGTACTTCGTGGCCGGCCATCGCTACTTCACCGGCGCGCTCACCCTCGGCAACCTCACCCAGATCGCCGACGCGTTCGGCCAGGTGCAGACCTCGCTCTCGTGGTTCGTCAACAACTACGCCGGGCTCGCCAACTGGAAGGCGAGCGTCGACCGGCTGCTGACGTTCCACCGCGCGCTCGAGGAGACCCGGGCCGAGCAGGCGCGCCACGACGGGCTCGACGTGCAGCGCGACGGCGAGCGCACGGTCCGCGCCGAGCATCTCGACCTCGTGCTGCCGAACGGACGCACGATCCTCGCGGACACCGCGTTCACGATCGAGCCGGGCGAGCGCGTGGTCCTCACCGGGCCCTCGGGCTCGGGCAAGAGCACGCTCTTTCGCGCGCTCGCGGGGATCTGGCCGTTCGGCCGCGGCCGCGTCCGCTTCCCCGGCAACGCGCGCGCGCTGTTCCTGCCGCAGAAGCCGTACATCCCGATCGGCGCGCTCCGCGACGCGGTCGCCTACCCGGGTGCCGCCGCGGATTTCGGCGACGACGCGATCCGGACGACGCTCGCGGAGGTCGGTCTGCCGCAACTCGCCGGCAACCTGGAGGACATGCAGAACTGGAGCCTGCAGCTCTCCGGCGGCGAGCAGCAGCGGCTAGCGATCGCGCGCGCGCTCCTGCACAAACCGGACTGGCTGTTCATGGACGAGGCGACGTCGGCCCTCGACGAGGCGAGCGAAAAGCGGCTCTACGAGCTCGTCACGCAGCGCCTGCCGGGCGCAACGCTGGTGAGCATCGCGCATCGGCCGGCCGTGGCCGCCTATCACCGGAAGCGGTTCAGCCTCATCCCCGACGGCGAGGGGATGCGGCTCGCCGTCGCACCGGCCTGAGACGGTCAGGAATCGGCGACGCGGAAGCGCACAGCGCCGGGATCGTCCGCGTGCCCCGCCTCGATCTCGTCCGCGGTCGCGCCGCGCACCTCCCGCACGGTGGCACGGAACTCGATCGCGATCCCGGCGAGCGGATGATTGCCGTCGACCACCACCTTGTCGCCGGCGATGTCGGTGACGGTGTAGATCACGCCGTCCTGCGCGGCGCCGGGCACGCCCTCGAACTGCATCCCGGTGTCGAGCGCGTCGGGGAAAGCGCTCCGCGGCTCGACGCGCAGGAGGGCGTCGTCGTACTCCCCGAACGCGTCCTCGGGCTCGAGGCGGAGCGTCAGCTTCTCGCCCGCCCCCTTCCCCTCGAGCGCGCGCTCGAGCGCCGGGAGGATCTCGTCGTAGCCATGGAGGTACCGGATCCGCTCCTCGCCCTGCAGCGGGTTGCCCCAGAGATCGGCCAGCTCCAGATCGAGTGCTACTACCGTGTCGCGGCCGACCCGCATTCGGCCTTCAGGACAGGGACTTGAGCAGCCCGAGGATCTCGGCGGCGTGGCCCTTCGGGGTGACGCCGTACAGCGCGTGCTGGACCTTGCCGCGCTTGTCGATGATGAACGTCGAGCGGACGATGCAGCTCCGCCGCGCCTCGGTCGGCTCGCGCCACACGCCGTAGGCGCGGCAGACGTCGCCGTCGGGGTCGGCGAGGAGACGGATCGAGAGGCCGTTCTCGTCGCGGAACTCGGCGTGGGTGATGCAGTCGTCGCAGGAGACGCCGACCACGACCGAGTCGAACTTCTCGAAGTCCTGCTCGTGGTCGGAGAACTCGATCGCCTGCATCGTGCAGCCCGGCGTGCGGTCCTTCGGGTAGAAGTACAGCACGACGTTCTTGCGGCCGCGGAAGTCGGCAAGCGCCACGGTCTCCATGTCGGCGTCCGGCAGGGAGAACGGCGGAGCGGCTTGACCGGTCTGCAGCATCGACGATTTCATCGTCAAGGGTCGCGGCGATTCTAAACCATCTCCCTCGACCCGTTGTCAAGCGCGCCGTGATCCGTTCAAATAATCCGATGTCCCGGGACGCACCGACGCAACGCGCACTCCTCGGCGGACGCCCGCCGCGCGAGTTCCTCGCCGATTACTGGCAGAAGCGGCCGCTCGTCGTCCGCGGCGCGTGGCCGCGCCTCGCCGATCCGGCGTCGGTGAGCGATCTCTTCCGTTTCGCGGCGCGCGCGGACTGCGAGTCGCGGCTCGTCGTCCGCGACGGCGCGCGCTGGCGGCTCGAGCACGGGCCACTCGCCCCGACGCGCGCCCGCCGGCTGCCGGCCCGGCGCTGGACCCTGCTCGTCCAGGGGCTCAACCACTTCGTGCCCGCGGCCGACCGGCTGCTCCGCGCGTTCCGGTTCCTGCCGTACGCGCGGCTCGACGACGTCATGGTGAGCTACGCCGCGCCCGGGGGTGGTGTCGGGCCGCACGTCGATTCGTACGACGTGTTTCTGCTGCAGGGCCGCGGCCGGCGGCGCTGGCGGATCGCGCGGACCCGCGACCTGGCCCTCGACGAGCGCGCGCCGCTGCAGGTGCTCCGGCGATTCCGCCCCGACCGCGAGTGGATCCTCGAGCCCGGCGACATGCTCTACCTGCCGCCGGGGATCGCGCACGAAGGGACGGCGCTCGAGCCCTGCTTCACCTACTCGATCGGATTCCGTGCGCCGTCCGGGCGGGAGCTCGCGGACGGGTTCCTCGCGTTTCTCGAAGATCGTCTCGACCCGGGCGGACGCCGCTATGCCGACCCCGACCTGCGTCCGGCGCGCCGGCCCGCGGCGCTCGACGACGCCTTTGTCGAGCGGTGTGCGGCGCTGCTCGCCGGCGTCAGGTGGACGCCCGGGGACGTCGAAGCGTTCCTCGGCGCCTACCTGTCCGAGCCGAAGCCGCACGTGCGCTTTTCCCCGCCGGCGCGACCGGTGGCGCAGCGCGCCTTCGAGCGGACGGCCGCCCGCCGCGGCGTCCGCCTGGCCGGTGCGAGCGGGATGCTCTTCCGGCGCGGGCACCTTTACCTGAACGGCGAGCCGATCGCGGTCGCGGGCAGGACGCGACGGATCCTCGAGCGGCTCGCCGACGAGCGCGCGCTTCCGCCCGGGACTTCGGTCACGCCGGCGGCCGCCGCCCTGCTCTACACTTGGTATCGGGCAGGGTGGATCGCCCTGCCGGACGAAGCGACGGGGGACGGGTATGGATGACCTCGCGAAAATACTGCCGCAGCCCGAGCGGGAGCTGATCGGATCGCTCCGCGAGTATCTCGCCGCATTCGACGTGCTCGTCGGCGGCCTGCGGCGCGAGCTGCGGGTGTTCGACCCCGACTGCGCGCAGCTCGAGCTGAACGCGCCCGGGCGGATCGCGGCGCTGCGCACCTTCCTGCTCGCGAGCCGCGACAATCGCCTCCTCATCGCCGTCCACGATCCCGAGCACCTGCGCAAACACACGCCGCGGTTCCTCGGGCTGCTGGCGCAGTTCAGCGCGTCGATCGCGATTCATCAGACCGAGGGCGAGGCCTTGCGCGCGCAGGACTGCTTCGTGCTCGCGGACATCGAGCACTACGTACGCCGGCCGGTCGCCGGCGCGGCGCGCGGCGTCTACGCGCGGAACGAGTTCCAGGAGGCGCGCCTCTTCCGCGAGCGCTTCGAGGAGATCTGGGTCTGCTCGGTGCCGGCGGTGTCGGCGACTTCGCTGGGCCTGTAACGGCGGTCGGCCGCGCCGCGGGTCGCGATGGCCGCTCGCCCGTCGCGGGCGGGCCCTGGTCCCTGCTACGTCAGAGCGAGCCAGCCGAACCCGTCCGCCTGATCGGCCACGACGATCTCGGCCGGTGCGCACCCGAGCACGCGCGCGAGCGCGGCCGTCGCGAGCGCCGGACGGTTGTTCGTTTCGGAAAGATGCGCCGCGACCACGTGCCGCAGCCGCGACCGGTCGAGCGCCGCGAGGAGCGCGGCGGCCGCCTCGTTCGCAAGATGCCCGAACGGGCCGCCGATCCGCGTCTTCAGCCAGCCGGGATACGGGCCGCCCGCGAGCATCGCCGGATCGTGATTGCACTCGAGCACCAGGGCGTCGCATCCGGAGAGCATTGCCTCGACGTGACGCGTCGGCGACCCCGTGTCGGTCAGCACGCCGAGCCGCGACGTGCCGTCGGTCAGCACGACCTGCGCCGGCTCGCGCGCGTCGTGCGGCACCGGGAACGGGTGCACCTCGAGACCGTCGATCGCGAACGGCGAATGGCTGTCGAACAGGCGCACCTCCGGCGCTGCGCCGGGCACTGCCCGGGCCGTCCCGTGCGTCATCCAGATCTGCACGCCGTGCCGGCGCGCGAACGGCAGCGCGCCGTCGGCGTGGTCGCCGTGCTCGTGCGTCACCACGATCGCGGTGATGTCGGCGGGAGCGAGGCCGATGCGCGCGAGCCGCCGCTCGGTCCCTTCCACCGGGAACCCGCAGTCGACGAGGATGCGCGTCGCGCCGGCCTCGACCACGAGGCCGTTGCCGGCGCTGCCGCTGCCGAGCGATGCGAAGCGCACGCCCGGGGCCCGGGCTACTTCAGCTGGTCGTAGAGGAGCGAGAGAATGCGTTTGGACGTGCTGCCCGAGTCGGGTGCGCCGTCCTTGTTGAGCACCTGCACCTGGCTCACGGTGGTGCCCTGCTGGACGATGACGCGGTACTGCTCGGCTTTCGCCGGCTCGTTGGTGCGCCAGAACGCGAGCTTCGCGAGGAATCCGCCGCCTGACTTCGTGCCGCCGTCGTTGGCCGGGTCCACGTAGCGCACGAAGTAGATGCCCTTCGTGCGGTCGCGGTCCTCGACCGTGAAGCCGACGCGGTCGAGCGCGAGGCCGACGCGGCGCCACGCGCGATCGAACGGCTCGTTGACGTCGAGCGCCGCCGCGCCGCCCGCCGCCGTCACCATCTTCGCACGCTCCTCGCGCGGGCCGCCCCGCGCCGCGAGCTGGGCACGCGCGCTCTGCTCCTGGTTGCCGAGCTTCACCATCAGCTTGCCGAGAAACTCGGCCTCGAGCTCGGGATCCGGCGGGCGCGGCTGCCACATCGAGCTGTCGTACTGGCCGCTGCGCCCGGTCAGCTGCTCGACCATGCCGCGGTGGGTGATGAAGATCTCCGTGCTCTTGCCGTCCTGGCCGCGCTCGAGGCGGGTGCGGAACTTGTCGCGCTCGCCGGTCGAGTAGACCTGGTCGAGCAGCTTGCCGAGCGCGTTGCGGATCCCGTCCTGCGGCAGCTTCGCACGGTTCTCCGCCCAGTCGGTCTCCATCACGCCCGCGTCGGGCAGGTCGACGACCAGCAGGAAGCCGTTCTCCTGCCAGAACTCGCGCACGACCGGCCACAGCTTGTCCGGCGGCACATCGGTGATGATCAGGTAGCGGTGGTTGCCGTCGCGCGCGATGCGCATCTTGTCCGAGGTCGGCAGCACCGCGCTCGACGCGGAGGTCTGCACGCCCTGGCGCTCGGCGTTGTACTGGGAGAAGGTCGCGGTGCCGCTCGGGTTCGCGTCCGGCATCGCATAGCGGTCGTCGCGGCCCGGCCGCGTGAGATCGGGCGGGACCTCGAGCGTCGGCAGCTTGCCGGCGCTCTTGTAATCCACCTTCTTGCTCTCGAACAGCTCGCCGAACGAGCAGCCGGCGACGAACGCCGGCACCGCGAGCACAACGACCAGGGTGCGCGCCGGCGCTTTCATGCCGCGCCCCCTTCGACCAGGCGGAGGCCGTTCGCCGGCAGCACGCCGGCCTCGCGCATCGCCTCCCTTACCGTCTCGTGATGCTCGGCCGAGAGCGGCGTCAGGGGCAGGCGGATCCCGCCGGCGATCAGGCCGAGCTCCGCGACCGCCCATTTCACCGGGATCGGGTTCGCCTCGACGAAGAGCTTGCGGTGCAGCCCGAGGAGCCGGAAGTTGAGCGCGCGCGCGCGGACGAGCTCGCCGCCGAGCGCGGCGGCGCACATGTCGTGCATCAGGCGCGGCGCGACGTTCGCGGTGACCGAGATCACGCCCTGCCCGCCGAGCAGCATCAGCGCGAGGCAGGTCGCGTCATCGCCGCTGTAGAGCGCAAACCCCTTCGGGAGCCGCTTGAGGAGGTCGGAACCGCGCTCGATGTTCGCCGTCGCGTCCTTCAGGCCGACGATGTTCGGGACCTGCGCGAGCCGCAGCATCGTCTCGTTCGACATGTCGGCGACGGTCCGTCCCGGCACGTTGTAGAGGATGTTCGGGATGTCCACCGCCTCCGCGATCGTGCGGAAATGGCGGTACAGCCCCTCCTGCGTCGGCCGGTTGTAGTACGGCACGACCGACAGGCAGGCCGCGGCGCCGGCGCGCTTCGCCGACTCGGTCAGCTCGATCGCCTCCGCGGTCGAGTTCGCGCCGGTGCCGGCGATCACCGGTACCCGGCCGGCAGCGTGCGCCACGGCGACGTGGATCAGCTCCTTGTGCTCGTCGAAATCGACGGTCGGCGACTCGCCCGAGGTCCCGACGACGACGATGCCGTCGGTGCCTTCGGCGACGTGCCAGTCGATGAGGGACTTGAAGCGCGCGATGTCGAGACGTCCATCCTCGAGCATCGGGGTGACTATGGCGACCAGGCTCCCTGTGATCATGGTCTCACGCCCTTGATGGAATGGCGGATTTTAGCCGGATTTGGACACCTTTCACACCCGCCTCAGGCGATCGTTACATCCTCCGGCGGGCCACGCAGCGCACAAATCCGCTGGATGACGGCCGGCTTGGGCCGCTCGACCCGGCCCTGCTCGAACGCCACCACCTCCAGCCGCCCGCGCCATGCCTCGGCGAGCTCGTACGGCCGGAGCAGAAACTCCGGGTTCGACGGCTTTCCGTACCGTTCGTTCCCGGCCATGAAAGTTTCGTAGATCAGCACCCCGCCGGGCGCGAGGCTGGCCGCGAGCGCCGGGAACAGTGGCCGATGAAGATAATTCGTCACGACGACGCCGTCGAAGGCGCCCGCTTCGAACGGCCATGGCGCCCCTTCGAGGTCCGCCTGGACGGGGCGGACGCCGTCGAGCCCGGTCAGCGCCGCGAGCGCCGCCGCGTCCCGATCGACCGCGGTCACGCGAACCCCGAGTGCCGCGAGGTGGCGGGTGTGGCGCCCGTGCCCGCAGGCGACATCGAGCGCAGCGCCACCCGGCCGGATCAGCCCGGCCCAGCGCACCAGCCACGGCGACGGGGTCTGGAGCTCGTGCGGATCCGGCATGCGCGAAGATTACAGGTTCCGACCCGGCGCGAAGGAGACGCGATGGCACCGAACACCGAGAAGGTCGAGTTCCCGGGCGCATCCGGGGAATCCCTGAGCGCGCGCCTGGATTCCCCGATCGCGCCGCCGATCGCCTACGCCCTCTTCGCGCACTGCTTCACCTGCTCGAAGGACACCCGCGCCGCGGCGTACGTCGCCGCGGCGCTCGCCGAGCGCGGCATCGCCTGCCTGCGCTTCGACTTCACCGGGCTCGGCGGCAGCGGCGGGGACTTCGCCAACACGAACTTTTCGTCGAACCGGGCCGATCTGGTCGCGGCCGTCGATTTCCTGCGCCGCCGCTATCGCGCCCCGGCGCTGCTGATCGGGCACAGCCTCGGCGGCGCCGCCGTGCTCGCGGCCGCGCGCGAGGTCCCGGAGGCAGTCGGCGTCGCCACCATCGCCGCACCTGCCGATCCGGCACACGTGCTGGCGCTCATCCCGAAGCGCGACGAGATCGAGCGGACCGGCGAGGCCGAGGTCGTCCTCGGCGGACGGACGTTCCGGATCCGCCGGCAGTTGCTCGACGATCTCGCGGGCCAGCGGCCGGACGAGACGCTCCGCAACCTCGGCAAGGCGCTTCTCGTCATGCACTCGCCGCGCGACGACACGGTCACGATCGACAACGCGGCGCGCATCTTCCAGGCGGCGCTGCACCCGAAGAGCTTCGTCTCGCTCGATCCCGCCGATCATCTGCTCACGCGCCGCGAGGACGCAGCCTATGCCGGCCACGTGATCGCCGCATGGGCGGAGCGCTTTCTCCGTAGCACCGGACCCGCCGCGCCGGACCCGGTCGCGGGCAAGGTCGTCGTGCGCGAGACGCGGGAAGGCAAGTTCACGCAGCTCGTCGCGGCCGGGCGCCACGTGCTGCGCGTCGACGAGCCGGTTTCGGCCGGCGGCCTCGACTCCGGGCCGTCGCCCTACGACCTGCTCCTCGCCGCCCTCGGCGGCTGCACGTCGATGACGGTGCGGCTGTATGCCGACCTGAAGGGCCTGCCGCTCGAGCGCGTCGAGGTCGAGTTGAAGCACGACAAGATCCACGCCGCCGACTGCGCCGACTGCGAGACGCGCGAGGGCAAGGTCGACCGGATCGAGCGCGTGATCCGCCTCGAGGGCGCGCTCGACGCGGCGCAGCGCGCGAAGCTGCTCGAGATCGCGAACCGCTGCCCGGTGCACCGGACCCTCCACTCGGAGGTCACGGTGGCCACGCGGCTCACCGAGCCGGGTTAGAAGGACGAGCCCGGCGCGGCGAGGAACGCGAGCTCCCCGGGCGTCGAGGCGCGTCCGAGGATCGCGTTCCGGTGCGGGAATCGCCCGAAGCGCTCGATGACCGCGTAGTGGCGCATCGCATACCCGAGCGTGCCCGCGTTCCCCGGGTCATCGCGCAGCCGGTCGAAGAGCGCGAGCGACTCGGTCTGCGCGGCCAGGTCCTCGGCGTGCTCGAACGGAAGGTAGGCGAACCAGCGCTGGACCGGGACGTACGTCGCGTCGAAGCTGCGCGACACGATGCCGCGGGCGACCGCGAGCGCCTTCGTGTCGGTCGCGAACGCCCGCGGCGTGCCGCGGAACATGTTTCGCGGAAACTGGTCGAGCGCCACGACGAGGGCGAGCGCGGCGAGCGGCCGCTCCGCCCAGCCGTCGAGCCGGCCGGCCGCCGCCGCTTCGTGGGTCGCGAGGAAGCGCTCGCGGATGGACGCATCGAACGCGTCCGATTTCTGGAACCACTGCCCGCGGTTGCGGCCGAGCTCGGGCGAGCCGGGCGCACCGAACCAGAACTCGAGGACGTCCGGCCAGTTCGCGGCCATTGGACTACCCTCGCGCCAAGATCGCGCTCGGGGGTTCGCCCTTGGGGCGGCCCGGCGGGTTCATTGGACTACCCTCGCGCCAAAACCGCGCTCTGGGGTTCGCCCTTGGGGCGGCCCGGCGGGCTCACGCTTCCGGCTCGACGACCAGCTTGCCGGCGACCTTGCGGCTCGCGAGCGCGGCGATCGCTTCGGCGGCGCGGGCGAGTGGGTAGCGTCCGGCGAGATGCGGCCTGAGCTTGCCGGCGGCGAGCCAGCCGAGCAACTCCTTCATCCCGGCTGCGGCGGCCTCCGGCTCGCGCCGCGTCCAGTCACCCCAGTAGACGCCCACGAGCGAGCTGCCCTTCAGCAGCATCAGGTTCAGCGGGATCCGCGGAATCTCGCCGTGCGCGAAGCCGATGATGAGGTACCGCCCGCGCCAGCCGGTCGAGCGGATCGCCGGCTCGGCGAAGGGGCCGCCCACGGGGTCGTAGACGACGTCGACGCCCTTGTCGCCGGCGATCGCCTTCAGGCGCGCCCGCAGATCCTCGGTCGCATAGTCGATCGTCTCGTCCGCGCCGTGCGCGCGGCACACCGCGAGCTTCTCGGCACTCGAAGCGGCCGCGATCACCCGCGCGCCGAGCGCCTTGCCGATCTCGATCGCGGCGATTCCCACCCCGCCTGCGGCACCAAGCACGAGCAGCGTCTCGCCCGCGCGCAGCTGGCCGCGGTCCTTCAGCGCGTGCCACGAGGTGCCATAGGTGAGCGTGAAGGCCGCGGCGGTGGCGAAGTCGAGGCCGGCCGGCATGCGGATGAGCTGTTCGACGCGCGCGACGCACTCCTCGGCGAACGCGCCGTACATCGTCATCGCGATCACGCGGTCGCCGGGCCTGAACCCGGTCACGCCCGCGCCGGCTTCCTTGATCACGCCCGCGAGCTCGGCACCAGGTGAGAACGGCAACGGCGGCTTCACCTGGTACTTGTTCTGGATGATCAGCACGTCGGGAAAGTTGACGCCCGCCGCCTTGACGTCGATCACGACCTCCCCCGCTGCGGGCCGCGGCGACGGCAGTTCTTCGAGCACGAGCGTCTCGGGCCCGCCCCAGGTCTTGCAGAGAAGCGCTTTCATCGCGGCGGGAATTCCGGTTATCCGGGCGCGGAGCCTAGCACGCGCATGGCGAGCGGCACTGCACGGGTCATTGCAATGTCTCGGCCGTCCAGCCGATCAGGCGATCGATCGCCGCGTCGGCCGCGAGCGCGAGCGCGCGTGCGCCGCCGGCGGCGTCCGGGCTCGGCGCCGGGCGGTCGACGGCGAAGCTCGTCTGCGCGAGGAGACGGCCGCCCGATACGAGCACGGCGCGCACACGGACGACCGCGCGGCTCTGATCGGGGGCGTCGAACACCTGGCTGAACTCCAGCAGCTCGACCCGCAGCGTGGCGGCGGTGCGCACACCGTCGCTCGGCGCGAGCACCCCGCTCCGCGTCGTCGCGACGAGCCGCTGCCGGAGCTGCGCGGTGAAGAGCGCGGCCGGCGGCGCCACCCAGCGACTCTCGACGTAGGCGCGCGGCTGGGCGGCGTCGCGATAGGCGAGCCGATAGACGAGCGCGGGCGAGTCGAGCCACGCGGGCGCAGTCGCGTCGGCCACCGCGATCTCGCGCTTCAGGCGCGGCGGCTCCTCGAGCGTCGCGCCGCCGATGCCGAAGTCGTATTCGGCTGGCGGTGCCGTCGAGTTGCCGGCGCAGGCGGACAGGGCGAGCGCGGCGAGGAGCAGGAGACCGCGCATCGTCAGCGCCCGGCAGTGAAGCCCGCCTCGCCCGGCCCGGGGCGCCGCGGCGGCGGACCGAAGACGACGCTCTGCGGCTGGTCGGCGAGCCCGGTGAGCACGCGGTCGAGCACCCGCGCCTCGCGGCGCAGCTCGTCGGCGAGCGCGTTGAGGCGCGGCAGCGTTTCGTCGTTGAGCGCCCGCGCGGTGGCGCCGACGTCGGCGGCGTTGTCGCCAAGCTGCCCGAACGCGGCCGAGCGCTCCTCGAGCTTCGTCGCGAGAGCGGTCATGGCGGCGACCATCTGGCTCGCGTTGCGGACCGTCTCGCGCGCGTCGTTCACGGCGGCGCGGGTGTCGGCGAGAAGCGGCGCGATCGCCTTCGCGCTGGGCTCCAGGCTGGCAGCGAGCTTCGCGGCGTTCGCCGACGCGGTGTCGAGACGCGCGAGCGTGCCCATCAGCACCTTCTGGTTGTCGTCGGCGAGCAAGCGGTTGATCCGTTCCGCGACTTCGCCGAACGCGTTCACCAGCCCCTCGCCGGAGTCGAAGAGCGAGGGCCGCAGCGGAATGGTCCCCGGCATCTCGGCGGTGGTCGCGAGCGGCTCGCGCTTGCCGCCGTCGTCGTCGAGATGGATGAACGACAGCCCGGTGACGCCTTGGAAGCCGAGCTGCGCGTAGGTACCGGGCGTGATCGGCGTGCCCTCGGCAACGGTGATGCCGATCAGGACGCGCCCCTGCTCGGCGGGATCGAAGCGGATCGTCTCGACCTTGCCGACGTCCACGCCGCGAAAGCGCACCGGCGCCTCGACCTTCAGGCCCGAGACCGCCCGCGTCGTCGCCACGACGTACGGAACGCCGCCCACCCGCTCGTCGCGGTTGAGCCACAGCACCCCGGCGACGAGCGCCACACCGAGCAGGAGCACGAACAGCCCCGCCGCCAACGCATACGCCCTGTTTTCCATTTCGTTCTCCCGATTGCCTTCAGCCGCCGGCGAGCGCTGCCGGCCCGAGCACGCTCAGAGCGCGCCGGCCCCGGTCGCCGAGGAAGAAATTGCGAATGAACGGGTGGTCGACGCGCACCACCTCCGCTACCGTGCCGAGCGCGACCAGCTCGCCCATGTACAGAACGGCGACGCGGTCGGCAAGCGAGACCAGCGTGTCGAGGTCGTGCGTCACCATCACCACCGTCAGCTCGAGCCGCTCGCGCAAGCTGGCGATCAACCGCACGAAACTCTCGCTGCGGTCCGGATCGAGCCCGGCGGTCGGTTCGTCGAGGAACACCAGTTCCGGCTCGAGCACCAGTGCGCGCGCGAGCGCGACGCGCTTTACCATGCCGCCGGACAGCTCCGATGGCATCCGCGCAGCGGCGCGCCGGTCGATGTCGACCATGTCGAGCTTGAGGAGCGCGAGCTCGCGGATGAAGTCCTCGTCGAACGCGCGCAGCTCGCGCAGCGGAAGCGCGAGGTTGTCGAAGACCGGCAGCGCGCTGTAGAGCGCACCTTCCTGGAAGAGGACGCCCCAGCGCTTGCGGATCTTCGCCCGGATCGCTGGCGGAGCAGTCGCGAGGTCGAACCCGAACACCTCCACGCGGCCCCGGCTCGGCCGCTCGAGGCCGACCATCTGGCGCAACAGCGTCGTCTTGCCGCTCCCCGAGCCGCCGACGAGGGCGAGGATTTCCCCCGGCTGGACCTCGAGGTCGATCCCGCGATGGACGACGTGGCCGTCGAACTCGGTCCACAGGCCGCGGACGCCGATGACCGGCCGCTCGGGCGTGCGCGGCATCCGCTCAGCCACGGAGCTCGAGCCCGATGTGGGAGAACGCGACCGCGAACATCGAGTCGACGATCAGCACGATGGTGATCGCGGTGACCACCGACTGCGTGGTGCCGGCGCCGAGGCTCTCGGTATTCGGCCGGATGCGCAGTCCATAGTGGCAGGCGGTGAGCGCGATGAGCGCGCCGAACACCGCGCCCTTCGCGAGGCCGAGCCAGAAGTTCGCGGTCGGAACCGCGACCGGCAGCGTCTGGATGAACAGGCTGAAGCTGATATCGAGCTCGAGGCGTGCCGCGAGCATCGCACCGATGAGCGCGACCGCGTTGGTCCAGACGACGAGCAGCGGCACCGCGATCGACAGGCCGAGAACCTTCGGCAGGATGAGCCGGACGCCGGCGGGAATCCCCATCACGTTGAGCGCGTCGAGCTCCTCGGTCACGCGCATGACCCCGAGCTGCGCGGTGATCGCGGAGCCCGAGCGCCCGGCGACGAGGATCGCCGCGAGCACCGGTCCGAGCTCGCGGATGATGCCGATGCCGACGATGTTGATCACGTAAATGCCGGCGCCGAAAGTGCGCAGCTGCTCGGACGAGAGGTAGCTGAGCACGATCCCGATGAGGAAGCCAACGAGCGCGGTGATGGCGAGCGCCTGTGCGCCCGCCTTGTACAGCGTCGCCGACACCTCGCGCCACGGGCCGCGCGTGGGATTGGCGATCACCCAGGCGGCGTCGAGCACGACCTGGCCGGCGAGGCGGACGATGCCGGTGAGATGGCTCCCGACGTTGATCGCCCCGCGTCCGAACGCAACCAGCGGATCGAGGAGCGAGCGGCGCAGCACGCCGCGCGCGGCGCCGTCGGCGTGGTCGAGGCGTTCGAAGAAAAGCTCGTGGGCCGGGGCGAGCTGCAGCCGTTCGGGACGCTTCCGCGCCCAGGCGCGCCAGAGCAGCAGCGCGCCGACGTGATCGAGGCGCTGGACGTTGGTCAGATCCCAGGTGTCGCGCGCGGCGAACCGCGCGAGCTCGCTGCCGAGCGCCCGCGCGCGGGTCTCGAGCGCGCGGATGTCCCATGCGCCGCCCAGCCGGATGGTGCGCGTACCGTCCGCGCCGTTGACGGCGTCGATCTCGGGTTCGCGGATCCGCGCTGGCGCGGGTGTGGACATCGACCGTCGTCGGCGCTCGCGCATCGCGCGCCGCCGGCTCTCTCCCCTTTGCTGCCGAATGCGAGGCTAGCAAATTAATCCGGCTCCGGCCATCGCGTAGAATCCGCGCGGCCTCTCGCCGTAGTTCAATGGATAGAACGAGCGCCTCCTAAGCGCTAGATCCCGGTTCGATTCCGGGCGGCGGGACCAGG
>Ga0335084_10003112_pt1 | contig 16141 bp, 13 predicted proteins | sample Lox_Sample_44_FD_206721 | JGI IMG/M metagenome (GOLD analysis project Ga0335084, IMG submission 206721) | Soil microbial communities from Loxahatchee National Wildlife Refuge, Florida, United States - Lox_Sample_4.4 | ecosystem: Environmental > Terrestrial > Soil > Wetlands | place: USA... | reverse complement strand
CAATACCCTCGCCCTGATCGCCTCCGATCTCGAGGAGGCCGCGTCGATCCTCGGCGCCAGCCGGTTCCGTGTGGCCCTCGGGATCACCCTGCCGATGGTCGCGCCCGCCATCCTGAGCGGTTTCATCCTGTCGGTCCTGCAGGCGCTGGCGCTCTTCGGCTCCCCCGCGATCCTCGGGCTGCCCGCGGGCTTTCACACGATCACGACGCAAATCTGGGCGCTCTTCCACTACCCGCCAAAAATCGAGATGGCGGCCGCCTTCTCGGTGCCGCTCCTCCTGGCGACGGCGCTCCTCCTGCTCGTGCAGAAGCGGCTCCTGGGCCGGCGCGGCTACGCGGCAGTCGGCGGCAAGGGCGCGCAGCGCCGAGCGATCCCGCTCGGCTCGTGGCGCGACCCCGCGCTCCTGGGCTGCCTCTCGGTCCTCGCGTGCTCGGTCTTCCTGCCGTACGGGATCCTCGCCAAGGCCGCCTTCGCCCGCGCCTGGGCCCAGCCGATGACCTGGGAGAATTTCACGCTGGCGAACTGGTCGTTCACGTTTTTCTACAGCTCGACCCAGGGCGCCATCGTCAACACGCTCGAGCTGGGCGTGCTCACGGCCTGCGTCGGCGCCGCGCTCGCGGCGCTCCTCGCCTATGTCACGAACCGCAAGCTCATCGTGGGCCACCAGGTCCTGGGCTTCCTCGCGCTGGCGCCTGTCGTCATCCCCGGCACCGTCCTCGCGGTCGCGCTCTTCATCGCGTACACGCGCCCGCCCTTTCTCCTCTACGGCACGCTCTGGATTCTCTTCATCGCGTACTTGACCAAGGAGATGCCCGTCGGCTACTCCCAGTCCGACGCGACGTTCCGCGGCATCCACCCCGAGCTGGAGGAGGCGGGCCGCATCCTGGGCGCCGGGCGCCTGCGCGTGCTCGGCGAGATCACCGCGCCGCTCGCCAAGAGCGGCATCATCGCTACGTGGTGCTTCATCTTCATCGGCGTTATCCGCGAGCTCTCCGCGTCGATCATTCTCTTCACGCCCAACACGAAGGTCATCTCGGTCGTGCTCTTCGACCTCAAGGAAGAGGGTCAGTTCGGCGCCATCGCGGTCCTCGGGATCTTCATGCTCGTGATGACGTTCGGCATCGTGGCTCTCATGCAAACTCTCCTCGGCAGGGACGTCCTCGGGCAGCGGTCGTCCGCGGGCGCGCAGGGGTAGGCGCCGTGCCCGGCGTGAGGATTCAGAGCCTGACCAAGCGCTACGGCGACGTCGCCGCCGTCCGGGGCCTCGACCTGCGCGTTGAGCCCGGCGAGATGGTGGCGCTGCTCGGCCCGTCCGGCTGTGGGAAGACCACCACGTTGCGGCTCGTGGCGGGTTTCCTCGAGCCCGAGGCGGGAGAGATCTGGGTCGGAGAGCGCTGTCTCTCCTCGCCGGCGGCGGTCATCCCGCCCGAGCGGCGCCGGATGGCGATGATCTTCCAGAGCTACGCTCTGTGGCCGCACATGACGGTGAGTCAGAACGTCGCCTACGGCCTCAAGTTCAGGGCGGCGCCGAAGGCCGACCGGGACCGGCGGGTGAAGGAGATCCTGAAGGCGGTCCAGCTCGAGGGCTACGAGTCCCGCTATCCCGGCGAGCTGTCGGGCGGGCAGCAGCAGCGCGTCGCGGTCGCGCGTGCGCTCGTGGTCGAGCCCGAGATCCTGCTCCTCGACGAGCCGCTCAGCAACCTGGACGCGAACCTCCGCGAGGAGATGCGCTTCGAGATCCGCCGCCTGCACGAGCTGTTCGCGATCACGACGCTCTACGTCACGCACGACCAGGCGGAAGCGATGGTGATCTCGGACCGCGTGGCCGTGCTCCAGGACGGCCGGGTCGCGCAGGTCGGCACCGCCGAAGAGCTCTTCGAGCGGCCGCGCACCCGCTTCGTGGCCGAGTTCATCGGCAGGACCAACCTCATCGACGGCCGCGCCGAGGGCACGTCCACGGTCGCCCACGGGGATCTCCGCCTCCGCGTCGCGTCGGAGGGCCTGACGCCTGGCGCGGCGGTCGCCGTCTCGATCCGCCCCCACCAGATCGATCTCCGGCCGCGGTCCTCCACGCCCGCGGCGCCCGCGCCGGGCACGAACACCCTCGCCGGGACGGTCATGCGCGCGAGCTATCTCGGCGACGGGATGGACTACCAGGTCAGGATCGAGGGCAGCGCCGTCGTCCTGCGGGTCGCCGGGCCGGCCCCCGCTCGCGTGCGCGAGGGCGAGCGGGTCAGCGTGAGCGTGGCGGCCAGCGCGTGCGTCCCGCTGCCGTCGGAAGACGGCTAGGCCCCCTTCACGCTCCCCGGAACAGCACCGAGACGTCGAGGTCCGGGTTCAGTCTGCCCATCTCGGCGTCGACGGCCTGGCGCACGCGCTCCCGCTCCTCCAGCGACTCTTCAGGATTCTCGAGGAATGACACGATGACGAATATCCGGCGCCCCGCCTTTCGGACCCGGACCCACTGGACGGCCTTCAGGCGGTAGCGCTCGACGCACGCGCGCGCCGACTCCTCGACGATGTTCGTCGTCTCAGCGTACGGATTGGCGTCGACCAGATCCGCGAAGCTCTCCCTCAGGATCTCGACCGGCTTGCGCAGAAAGATCAGGGACAGCACGATGCACACGGCCGGATCGACGTACGCGCTGTACTCCGCGGTGGGCGTGCGAGAGAGGATTACGGCGAGGAGGAAGGCGACGCACACGCCCAGGCTCAGCCAGCCTTCGATGATCCACAGCTCAGCCTCCGCCAGCACGAGATTGGACTTGGCGCGTCGCCCCACGCGCTTCGTGTAGGCCCCGAAGACGATCGACAGGACGAAGCTCGCCAGCGCGTAGATAATCACGAGACGCGGGTCGTCCACGGGGTCGGGATGAAGAATGTCCCTGACGGCGTAGGCGATGGCGGTCAGGCAAACCGCCGCGATGAGCGTACCCTCCAGGCCGATCATCAGCGGCTCGTACTTCAGGTAGCCGAAGTGGTAGCGGCTGTTCGCCGGCTCGTGGACCTTGCGGACGACGTAGATGGCCAGCAGGGACACGACCACGTCCACGAGGCCGGACATCGCCTCGAGGGTCATGGTCTCGGAATCGGACACGAGGGCGACGGCGACGGCGCCGACGGCGAAGAGGGCGGTCAGGATCGAGGAGAAGCGCAGGACCCGCAGCTCGTCCTGCTGCGCGGTCGCGGTCACGTATCAGCGCCCCCCGCGCTTGAAGTTGACGACCACGCGGCCGGAGCCAGGCGCGGTCGTCCAGGCCGCCGGTCGTCCCTGTGCGAGATCGTCCGCGTTGTCACAGATCTTCAGGGCATCTCTCTCCAGCAGGTAGATGCCCAGCCAGGTCTTCCCCTTCAGCTCACCCTTCGTATGCGTGAAGTCGATCGTGGCCGGCTTCCTCGCGGGATCGACCCGAAAGGTCCCCCGGTACAGGAGCTTTCCCTTCGAGCGGATCGAGAAACGATCGCCCGAGAAGGTCAGCCGGTTCCCCTTGACATCGTCGGCCGCCGCGCCGTTCCGCTCCGCGGCCGCGGCTATCCAGACTCCGGAGAGACGCTGCGCCTCGCCTGCCTCGGCCTCCACGGGCGCGACCCCCGCCCCAAATCCCAGGGCTATCACGGCCATCAGGAACCGGAGTCGCATGCACCTCCCCCTCGATCGGTGGTAGCTGGCGCGGCAGGCCATCCTGCCGCCGATCCTGCCAGATGACCACAGACGGGTCAAACCTCAGAACTCGACCGCGAGCTGCGCCCCGGCCACGACGGCGTTCCCGACGCTCGATCGCCCGCCGGGGTTGATGACGTACTGGAAGTCCGGCTGCACGGTCAGCCACGGTGTGACGGCGATGGCGTACGTCCACTCGAGCACGAGCTCGTAGGTCTGTCCCGGCAGGTCCCGGCTGAAGCCACCGTAGTAGAGCGCGAAGGCTGCCGTGTCCTTCTCGCGGCCCGGCACCAGCCCGCGGTAGCTCGCGCCGGCCGACGCGAACCACGGCAGCGTGTTGATCGACTGCCGCGGCGCGCAGATGAGCGCGCCGAAGAGCGACAGGCCCTGGTCGCTCCCGGGCCGGCCCTTCCGGTAGACCATCTGCTCGCCGAGGAGAAAGAAGCCGTAATTGCCGGTCTGCACTCGAGGAGGATGGCCCAGGGAAGCGTACTGGTTGGAGTCGCAGTACCCGCCCAGCCGGAAGCGCCCGGGAAGGCCCGTGTCGCCCGGATCGGCGTTCCGGCGGTAGCCGGCCTCTCCGATGACGAAGTATCCGTTCGAGGCGTTGATCTCGAACTCCGTGCCGTTGGCCGTTGTCTGATCGAGGGTGGGGTCCGAGTAGTACGCGCCGGCCGACACGGACAGGCTCGTGGTCGGCCGCGCGATGACACGACCGCCCCACGTCGCGTTCGGATCGGCGGTGACGCCGGGAACGTTCTTCTGGACGGCCAGCACGATGGGGTTCAGCGCCTCGTTGACCATGCTGAGGTCGGCAGGCGACGACAGAAAGTCGGAGCCGGTCGCGATGCGCCCTGCCTTGACGTCGAGCCGGCCGTCCCAGAGCGACTGTTGGAGGTAGAGGTTGTAGAGCCGCACCACGCTGCCTTCGAAGTACTGCGCAACGGTGAAGATGTTGCCGATGTCGCCGGAAAGGTCGGTGCCGGAGGCCCAGTCGCCCGAGACGTCGAAGGTGAGCCCTCGGAGACCAGCCAGCCTCTCCATGTCGACGCGGACCTCGACGGCAAGCTGACCCGCGTAGGCCTTGCCGCGCTGCTGCCCCCCGGCAGCGTTCGCCAGGAGATCGGTCGCGTAGCGGATGCTCGGTGTGATGCCCCAGCCGGCGAGGGCGTCGCGGCCGCCGAGCCAGTTCCCCGTCAGCTGCGGCTGCGCCGCCCAGCTCTGGAGCCAGGATCCGCCGGGTGGTTCATCGGCCTCCGCGCCTGCCGCGGCAAGCGGGAGCACGACCACGAGCGCGGCTGCCACGAAAAGACGCGACATCGCGCGCGAGCCTACCATGGTGACAGGTTGATTCCGTGATATTCTCGCCGCCATCGCGATGATGACGACGGACCGTACCGGCGGGAGCGCGCTCTGTCTGCTTGCCCTTTTCGTCATGTGGGAAAGGCGGGCGCTCCCGCTCGGGAGCTGGCGGCAGCCGGGCCCCGCCTACTTCCCCGTGCTGCTGGCGGCGATCCTGCTCGTCCTTAGTACGCTCGTCTGGATCATGGGCGGCAGCACCGCCTACGTCGCGGGATGGGGAGACAAGCGGGTGGCCGCGCTCCCCGACGTCCCCACCTTTAAGGAGCTGGGCTACCCGGACGCCGAGCTCTACATCTGGGCCGGGCTCTTCGCCCCTAGAGGCACCCCTGAGCCCGTCCTCGCAAAACTGCGGGACGCGGCGCGCGCAGGCGTGGCCGATCCCGACTTCAAGTCGGCCATGGACAAGCTCGAGACCCCGATCACCTTCAAGCAGGGCGAGGAGTTCCAGAAGTTTTTCGAGGCGGATGCCCGCCGGCTTGCGGACGGCGTCCGCAAGGTCGGCCGCGTCGAGCAGAAATAGCGCCATGACTGCCCGCTCGACGGCGTACCTGTTCATGCGGTTCGGCCTCGGCCACGCGCCCGAGGACCTCCAGCTCAAGGTGACCGGCAACTTTCTCACGCTGCTCCGGAGCGACCAGGAGGCGCCGGCCGCCCTCCTCTTCTACACTGACGGCGTCCGGCTCGTTTGCGACGGCTCGCCCGTGCTGGACCTGCTCCGCGAGTTCGAGTCACGGGGCGTGCCCGTCATCAGCTGCCGCACCTGCGTGGAGTATTTCAGCCTCGCGGACAAGGTGCGGGTCGGGACCGTCGGCGGCATGCCCGCCATCATGGAGGCCATGGCGCGCGCCGACAAGGTGGTGAGCCTCTAGCCGGGCGGCGCTAGTCGGCCAGGTCGGCGAAGAGCGCGGTGCTCAGGTAGCGCTCGCCGAAGGAGGGGATGATCACGACGATGAGCTTGCCGGCGCTTTCGCTCCGGCGCGCGACTTCCACGGCGGCCCAGATGGCCGCGCCCGACGAGATGCCCACGAGGAGGCCTTCTTCCTTCGCCGAGCGGCGGGCCGTCGCGAAGGCGTCCTCATTTTGGACCCGGATGATCTCGTCGTAGATCTTCGTGTTCAGCACGTCGGGGACGAAGCCGGCGCCGATACCCTGGATGGGGTGCGGGCCCTTCTGCCCTCCGGACAGGACCGGGGAGGCATCGGGCTCCACCGCCACGCACCGGAACGAGGGCTTGCGCCCCTTGAGCACTTCCCCCACCCCGGTGATGGTCCCGCCGGTGCCAATGCCCGCGACCAGGATGTCGGCCTTGCCGTCGGTGTCGCGCCAGACCTCCTCGGCCGTCGTCTTGCGGTGGATCTCGGGGTTCGCCGGATTCTGGAACTGCTGGGGAATGAAGTAGCGCGGGTCGCTCGCCGCCAGGTCCTCGGTGCGCTTGATGCAGCCGGCCATGCCCTCACTGCCCGGCGTCAGGATCAGCTCGGCGCCGTAGGCTCTCAAAAGCATCCGCCGCTCCTTGCTCATCGTATCGGGCATGGTCAGCACCAGCTTGTAGCCGCGGGCCGCGCAGGCGAAGGCGAGGCCGATGCCCGTATTGCCGCTGGTCGGCTCGAGAATGATCGTGTCGGGCTTGATCTTGCCGGCCTTCTCCGCGGCGTCCAGCATGGACACGCCGATCCTGTCCTTGACGCTGTGGGCCGGGCTGTAGAATTCGAGCTTGGCGACCACCTCGGCCTTGCAGCCCTCGGTCAGGCGGTTCAACCGCACGAGCGGCGTGTTGCCCACGAGCTGGGTGACATCGTTCGCGATTCGCACTGATCTCCTCCTCCTGGCTCAGTTGACTCCAGAACTCCTGTCCACCGTTTCCTCGATGCGATCGAGGACCGCGCCGCCCACCGTCAGCCTGTCCATTCCCGTCCTCCGGGTCCCTCCGTGATCCGTCCGCCGGCCAGGGCCAGATTCTACGCGAACCCCCGCTCTCCTTCACATTCGTTTACACTCGCCACATACGGCCTTGACATGCTCGCGGCACGCTTGGAGTCGAGCAGGCCCGACCAGATTCGGTCGCCTGCGATGGGAACTGATCAAACGGAGGGACGTGATGAAAACGACTGCGATACTCGTAGGGTTGGCGGTAATGCTGGGGACGGGCGTGCCGGTGTTCGCCGAACCGCCCGACATCGTGCAGGCGGGTCCGGATATGTTGGTCGCTTATGACGGGATGGGCAGCGGCGGAAACCGCCCCATGATGCAGGCTCCGGGACGCCCTGGCGGGTGGCAGCGGGGCGCCGGGCAGCATCAGCGGCGTCGCAGGCCCCCATTCATCGCGATCGTGCTGATGAACCGGCAGGCGCTGGGCCTGAGCACCCAGCAGGTGGACTCGCTTCGCAAGCTCGGAATGGATTCCCGCCGCGCGGCGATCCAGCGCAAGGCGGACCTGCAGATCGGCATGCTCGACCTCATGAACCTGCGCTGGAGCGATCCAGTGGACATGGGGAAGATCGAGACCAAGGTGCGCGAGATCGAGAAGCTCAAGGGTGACGGGCTTGTCGCGAAGATCCGAACGGGCGAGGCCGTCAAGGCGCAGCTCACGGCCGAGCAGCGTGAAAAGCTGAAGAATCTCTGGGGAACGCGCGGGGGAATGCGCGGGGGGCCGCGCAGGGGCTCCGGTGAGGGCGGCTCGGAAGACTCAGCCGCATCGGAAGACGACTCGTAGGCCGCGCCGGCCGGCGTCGGCGAGCGCCCTCGAGGAGCGCCCGCCGACGCCGGCCGGGCTCAGTTCTTCTTGAGGCGCACCTCTTCGAGGGGGGCCGCCCAGGGGTAGGGGTCGATCAGCATGAGGGCGGGGTCGGCGACGCGCGGACCGACACCGCTCGGCCAGATGTACTCGTAGATGGGTCCGAAGCGCACGCGCTCGTAGAGCAGCCGCTGGATCTGGTGCAGCATCGCTTCCCGCTTCTTCCGGTCGGTCTCGCGCGCCTGCTGCTTGTAGAGCGCATCGATGTCGGGATAGCTGCCGTAGGCGAAGGCGCCGTCGGCCGGGACGAGCTCCGACATGCGAGAAGCGGCATTCCCGTACACCGCGTCAATGCAGAGACACAGGCCGCGGAGCTTCTTCGAAGCCAGCGCCGAGTAGAAGGCCGCGCGCTCCATCGTCCTGAGCCTCGTCCTGATCCCTACCGTGCCGAGATAGCCGCCGACTGCCTCCCCCATCGAAAAATAGGGCGGCCACGGATAGAGGTCGCCGGCGTCGAAGCCGTTCGGGTACCCCGCCTCGGCGAGGAGCTGCCTGGCCTTCGCGGGGTCATACGCGTAGGGCTCGAGGGGAAGCGCGAAGTCGAACTTCTTCGGCACGATACTGCCGGTGAGACGCGAGGCTCCGAGGTTCTCGGCCTCATTGATTGCGCGGCCGTCGATGGCGTGCATGGCGGCCAGCCGCACGCGCCTGTCGTGCCAGGGCGACTTGGCATCCCACTGGTCGAGGAAATCCATGTAGAAGGTGCCGATGCCTCCGGAGAAGGCGAGCTTGAGGGTGGGATCGCGCTTGATCTCCTGCGCCTGCGGGCCGTCGAGGAGATACGCGAGATCCACCTCGCCCCGCTTCAGCATCGCCATCCGCGTGGTCGACTCGGTCACGCTCTTGAAGACGAGACGCTTCACGGAGGGCACCTTCCGCCAGTAGCCCTCGAACGCTTCCATGACCAGCTCGACGCCGGGCGTGTTGCTCACGAACTTGTACGGCCCGAGGCCGATCGGGTGCTTCTTGAAGCCGTCGGCGCCGACCTGCTCGAAGTATTTCTTGGGGACGATCCAGCCCGCCCCGGACGCGAACGTGCCGTAGTAGGTCATGAAATCCGGAAAGGGCTCGTGGAGCTGGAAGCGGACACGGTAGGGATCGACGATCGTCACCTCCCGGACCTTGTCCTGGAGGGTCTTGGCGCCGGCGCCCTTCGTCCGGAGGAAGCTCCATTTCACGTCCTCGGCGGTGAAGGGATCGCCGTTGTGGAACTTGAGACCTTCGCGCAGCTTGAACTCGTAGACGCGATGGTCCGCGCTGACGGTCCACGACTCCGCCAGGCTCGGCGTCTGGTGGCCGGCGGGCATGGGCTTGACCAGCGCGTCGTGAAGGGCGTACAGGACCCAGAAGGGCGTGATCACGCCCACGACAGACTCGCCCGGATCGAACCAGGCCGGCGCCAGCGTCACGTACAACGCGAAGCGCATCTCGCCTTCAGGTTTGGCCTGCCCCGACGCCGGGGCGACGGAGCCACCCGCGAGGAGAACGCACAGCAGGAGCAGGCACGACAGGGCGGGCGGCCGTTTACCCTTCATTTTCGAGCCTCCTTCCATGGCATTGCGACTCAGCCGGCCGTGGCGGCTCGGCCCTTGGCGGCCGTGCCACGCACCGTCACGCCGGTCCACTGCTCGTATAGCGCGGTGACCGCGGCCATGTCCAGCTGACCGAGTCCTTGGGCGTGCGCGGCCTCGTAGACCTGGCGCACGGTCGAGGTTACGAGCATCGGCATCTCGAGCCTGGCGGCCAGCGCCAGCGCGAGCGACACGTCCTTGCGAGAGAGCCCGATGCTGAAGTGCGGCGTGAAGTCTCCGGCGAGCACGTTGGGGAAGCGTTTGAGGAAGTGATGAGACCGGCCGCCGCTCGTCGACAGGATGTCGAAGAGGCGCTGAGGGTCTACGCCCGCCTTCACGCCGAGCACCATGGCTTCGGCCGCGACCGCGACGTTGCCCATGGACATCACGTTGTTGACGATCTTGACGATCTGGCCCGAGCCCAGCGGACCGATGTGGTGGAGCTCCGTGCCCAGGGTGAGGAGGACCGGGCGGCATCGCTCGAGCACGGCGCGATCGCCGCCGATCAGGAAGACGAGCTTCCCACTGCCCGCCTCGGTGGGGCCGCCGCTCACAGGGGCATCGAGGCAGTCCACCCCCCGGTCTAGCGCCGCCGTCGCGACCTCGCGCCAGGTATCGGGGTCGATGGTGCTCAGGTCGACGAGCGTCGTCCCTCGGCGCGCCGTGCTGAGGACCCCGTCCGCGCCGAGGTAGGCGCGTCGGACGGCGGCGGGATCCGGCAGGCTCGACAGGACGAAGTCCGCGCTCGCAGCGGCGCCGGCCGGGGACGCGGCGAGGGTCACGCCACTCTCATGGGCACGAGCCGCGCGGCCAGGGTCCACATCGTAGCCCGTGACGACGTAGCCGCTCCCGGCGAGACGCCTCGCCATCTGCCCACCCATCGTGCCCAAGCCCACGAATCCGATCGTTTGCCTCGTCGTCACGCTCTCACTCCTCTCCGCGCGGTGGCATAAAACTGTCCGTTGAACGGGTCGGCCAAAAAAGGGTGGTGAGGACATCGTGGTCCGTCACAGGCGGAAGCATACACGATGGGAATGTGCCCCCGCTTTCGCTTCGTCATCACCCCGCGCCCACCCGCCTCGGTTGACTTGCCTCGCCCCCGGGCCTAGCATCCCGGGGGAGGGCGAGATGGCCTACGACTACAGGCGCTACTTCGGTGAGATCGCGGTCATTCGAGACCTGACCAACATGCCGGAGGACGTGAGGTGGCGCACCGCCGCCCCGCCGCTGGACGCCGAACCCCACCGGATCGTGCTCTATCTCGGCTGCAACGTCTTCCGCACCTCCCACATGATCCAGACCATTACCGCGATCTTCGACCGCCTCGGGCTCGACTACGTGGCGGTCGGTGGCCCCACGTACTGCTGCGGCATCGTCCATCACCAGCAGGGTGACGCGGCCGCCGGCGGCGGCATGGCGGATCACACGATCAAGCTCTTCGAGCGCTACCAGCCCGAAGAGGTGGTGATGTGGTGCCCGTCCTGCATCTACTTCTACGACGAAGTCCGGCAAGCGCGGCTTCCCTTCAAGGTCAGCCACGCCGCGGAGTTCCTCGTCTCGCGGCTGCCGGAGATCCGGTTCACGGGAGGCGTGAACGGCTCGGTCGCGCTTCACTATCACAACTTCAACGAATCGCGGCGGCGTGAGGGGCTGGCGGGGCGGCGGCTCCTGGAGGCGGTCCCGGGGCTTCGCGTCGCGGACATCGAGCCCGACCCGCGCTTCGGCCGGAGCTGCACGCCGGCCGTCCAGCAGCAGGTCGGACCCGACGCGTGGAGCCAGATGGCGCGCGACGAGATTGGCCGCGCCCGGGCGGCCGGCGCCGACACCCTCGCCACGATCTACCATGGCTGCCAGCGCTATCTCTGCGCCTTCGAGCCCGAGAGCCCCACCGCCATCGAGCACTACCTCTCGGTCTTCGGTCGAGGGCTCGGCATCGAGTTCGAGGACAAGTTCAAGAAGTACCGCCTCTGGCAGGATCCGGAGCGAGTCCTCGCCGAGACGACGCCCTGCCAGCAGGCGAACAATGTGGATGCCGCGCGAGCGCGCGAAGTCGTGCAGGCCGCATTCGGACCCCTTCCGTCCCCTCGGGGCGAGGCGTCCTCCCTGTCGTCGTAACGGCGGCGCTCGCTCCGGCTCACCCCTCACCGGAGGACACATGATCGGCGCTTCGCACTGCCGCATCGGCGGAGACCGGCTCGCGACGGGCGCGGGGCACTTCGTGGCCGACGTCCGCGCGCCGGGCATGCTCCACGCGGCGGTGCTCCGCTCGCGCCACGCCCACGCCCGCCTGGTCGGGATCGACGCCAAGCGGGCGATCGGGCTGCCGGGCGTGCTCGCGGTGCTCACGGCCGCCGATGTGCCGGAGGCCGCCGTCATCCCGAACCGCGTGGGAGCGCCCCCCGGTACCGAGCGCTATCTGCAGCCCGCGATCGCCCGCGGCGTCGTGCGGTACGTGGGCGAGCCGGTGGCGCTGGTCGTGGCCGACGACCGCTACGTCGCGGAGGACGCGCTCGAGCTGATCGATGTCGCCTACGACCCGCTGCCGGCCTGCGCGACCGTGCCGGCGGCGCTCGCGCCCGGCGCGCCGCGCCTCTTTCCGCGCACCGAGTCCAACAACGTCGCGCTGATCACGATGCGGGTCGGCGACGTGGACGCGGCGCTCGAGGCCGCGGCCGTCGTGGTCCGCGAGCGGTTCGTCCATCCCCGGCAGACCGCCGCGGCCCTCGAGACGCGTGGTCTCGTCGCGGTGCCGCCGAACCCCGCCGGCGGCGAGCTTCACTTGATCGGATCGACCAAGTGCATCCACATCAACCGCGGGATCCTGGCCCCGATCTTCGGAATCCCGCTCGGCGCCCTCCGCCTGACCGAGGTGGACGTGGGTGGCGGATTCGGCGTGCGCGGCGAGCTGTATCCCGAAGACATCCTGGTGCCGCTCGCGGCCATGAAGCTCGGGCGACCCGTGCGGTGGATCGAGGAGCGCCGCGAGAGCCTGATGGCGACGAACCACGCTCGCCAGGTCGACTACGAGGTCGAAATGGGCTTCGACGGAGCCGGGCGCATCCTCGGACTCCGCGCGCTGATCCACGCCGACATCGGCGCGTACGTGAGAACGGCGGCGCTCGTGCCCGCCGAGTTCGGTGCCGCGCTCTTCCCGGGCCCGTACCGCGTGCCGAGCTACGCGTGCGATCTCTGGTCGGTCGTGACCAACAAGACGCCGGCGGGGACGCTTCGCTCCCCGGGCCGCCCCGAGTGCAACTTCGCCCGCGAGCGCCTGATGGACCTTGGCGCCGCCCGCCTCGGCCTCGACCCGGCGGAGATCCGGCGGCGCAACCTGATCCGCACCGACGAGATGCCCTACGATTGCGGCACCAAGTCGTTCGGCGCCAACACCGTCTACGACTCGGGCGACTACCCGGCGCTCTTCGACGAGCTGCTCCGCCGCCTGGACTACGATGGCGCGCGCGCCGAGCAGACGGCGCGGAATGCGCGGCCGGGACCTCGCCGGGGAATCGGGCTCTCGGTCTACGTGGAGAAGACCGGCCTGGGCCCCTTCGAGACGGCGCACATCGAGGCGCGGGCAGATGGGCGGTTCACGGTCGACACCGGCGCCTCGTCCATGGGGCCAGGGCTCGAGACGGTGCTCTCACAGATCCTGGGCGAGAGCCTCGGCGTGACCGCCGACCGCTTCGACGTCCGCCACGCCGACACCGGAAACGTCGAGAGCGGCGTCGGCACGTATGGCTCGCGCGGCACGGTGACGGCGGGAAATGCGGCGGCCATGGCGGCGGCCAAGCTCGTCGGCGAGGCGACGTCGAGGGCGGCCGTCACGTGGGGCGTGCCGGAGACCGACGTGACGTATGCCTCGGGAAAGCTCGAGGCGCGCGGCCGCCGCGTCACGCTCGGCGAGATGGCCGGCGAACGACGGCTTGCCGCGGGCGCCTCGTTCACAGTGCCGAAAGTCACGTACGCGGGCTGCGCGGTCGCGGTGATCGCCGACGTGGACACGGAGACAGGCGCCGTCCGGCTCACGCGGGTCGTGATCGGCGCCGACGTCGGCCGCGCGGTCAACCCCGCCCTCGTGGACGCGCAGCTCGTCGGCGGCGTCGCCTTCGGCATCGGCAACACGCTTCACGAGACGATCGAGTACGACGCCGGCGGCCAGCTCCTCTCGGGCACGCTGATGGACTACGCCCTGCCGTACGCGCAGGACGTCCCGCCCGTGGACGGCTTCTACCAGGAAGTCAGGGCAACGACGAATCCGCTCGGTCTGCGGGGCCTGGGCGAGTGCGGCAACCCGGGCCTGGGCGGCGCCATCGCCAACGCCGTCTCCGACGCGCTCCGCGACCGGGGAGTCGGCATCACGGCGCTGCCGCTGACTCCCGCGCAGGTGTTCGCCGCGATCCGGGCGAAGGCCAACCCTTGACAGCCGATGGATAGTAGACGCCGGAGACCATGATGCCGGCCGAGACCGAGAGTAACGACGAGGCGCCCGCAATCCCGGAGCTCGCCCTGCGGCCGAAGCCGGATGCCCGCGAGCCGGCCGCCCCTGCCCGGGTGCTCTCCATCCACGCGCATCCGGACGACCAGGAATTCACCGTGGGCGGCACGCTGGCGAAGTGGGCGCGGGCCGGCAGCCATGTCGTCACGCTGTGCATCACCAGCGGTGGCGCCGGCTCGAACGATCACACGCCCCCGGCCATGACACGGGACACGCTGGCGCCGATCCGCGAAGAGGAGCAGCGGCAGGCCTGCCGCGTGCTCGGCGTCGCCGAGACGATCTTCCTCGGCTACGAGGACGGCATGCTCGAGTCTTCCCTCGCCCTGAGACGGGATCTGACACGGGTCATCCGCCGCCACCGTCCCGACGTGGTCGTGTGCGGCGATCCGACGGTCCGCTTTTACGGCGCCATCTACATGAACCATCCCGATCACCGCGCCGCCAGCGACGCGGCTCTCGACGCCGTTTTCCCCTCGGCCGAGACGCGGCTCATCTTCCCCGAGCTTCTCGACGAAGGCCTCGAGCCCCACAAGGTCCGCGCCGTGTACATCCACGGCTCGGAGTCGCCCGACACCTTCATCGACATATCAGAGGTCCTCACGGTCAAGCTCGCCGCCCTCAAGGAGCACCGGACCCAGATGGGCACGTGGGATCCGACCGAGATGATCACCGGGTGGGCGGCCATGCAGGGCGCCCCGCGGGAGCTCCCCGCGGCGGAGGCGTACCGCGTCATGCGCCTCCACGACCCGTAACCCGCGGAACCGCGCCCACCGTGTCTCTTGCTGAATGGCGCCAATGGGCCGTCGGCGGCGGCCCGCAGCCACCGATATCGGATTCCGTGATCTTGGTCGTGGCAACAAGGTCCGGCAAAGGTGTGGTGAGGTGATGTATAAGGTGACGCCGGCACTCAACGCGCGAGCTCGGCCGCCGGTCCGGCGTGGAATTCTGTCCGAGGCGGCGCGGGTGACCAGTCTGAATTCGGCAAGGGGGGACGTGGGCGACATGAAGTCCGGAGATTCAACGAATGAGCATTGCGATCCAGAGCGAAACGGATTCGACCGACAAGCCGCCGGAGCCCAGCGGGTAGCGTGGAGATCTCCGACGGCGTGAGCCATGATCCGGTCTCCAGGCCTGGCGGGCCCGCGCGAGGCAAGGTGGAGCCGGGATGGCGGGCCAGCCTCAAGGGAGACCTCGCGGGCGGCGTGACTGCCGCCGTCCTGACCGTGCCCGGCGCGGCCGGCCTCGGGATCCTCGCCCTCTCGCCCCTCGGCGATCAGTACGTATCGCACGGCATCCTCGCCGCGCTCTACTGCGCCGTCTTCGTGCCATTGACGGCGCTGGCGCTCGGGGCCCGGGGCGTCATGATGTACTCGCCGCGCGGCGTGCTGGCCTTCCTCATCGCGGCCTTCGCTCTCAAGTCCCTGGCCAATCCGCGATCGGGTCTGGTCCGCCTGGAGGATGTGCACCAGACGCTCGGGGTCCTGTTTCTCGTGGTATTCCTCGCGGGCCTGTTCCAGACGGCGTTCGGCGCCTTCCGGCTGGGAACCCTGGTCAAGTACATCCCCTCACCCGTCATGGCCGGCTTCCTGAACGCGGCTGCCGTCCTGATCTTCGTCGCCCAGGTAGACCCGATGTTCGGGTTCCAGCAGCATGTGCCCCTGCTCGAGCTGCCCGCGCACCTGGGATCGCTGCAGCCGATGACGCTCCTGGTGGGCCTGACCACGGCCCTGGCCATGTGGCACGCCCGCAAGTTCACGCGCTCGATTCCCCCGCCCCTGGTCGGGCTCCTGGCCGGGACCGCGGCCTACTACCTCGTGGCCGGCCTGGGCTTCGGGCAGACGCTGGGCTCCGTGATCGGCGCGGTGCCGACCGCGATCCCGACGCCCACCTACCTGGCGAGCTTTGTCGATCTCGTGACAAGGCATGACCGGTGGCGGCTGCTGGCCGTCGTGGTGAGCGAGGGCATGAGCATCGCCGTCATCGCCGCGCTCGACGGCCTGCTCACGGCCAAGGGCCTGGAAAGCGTGACGGACCAGCGCGCCGACGGCAATCGCCTGCTGATCCAGCTCGGTGCCGGAAACATGGTCGGGGCTTGTTTTGGCGGCATCCCCTGTGGCCTGAACATGGTCGGCACCGTCTCCGCCTACCGGGCCGGCTCGCGGAGCCGGGCCTCGGTGCTGGTCTTCGCCCTGGCTGTCCTGGCCTCCATCCTCGTGCTCCCACCGGTCATCGCCCGCATCCCGCGCGTGGTGATC
>Ga0335084_10003111_pt1 | contig 16145 bp, 10 predicted proteins | sample Lox_Sample_44_FD_206721 | JGI IMG/M metagenome (GOLD analysis project Ga0335084, IMG submission 206721) | Soil microbial communities from Loxahatchee National Wildlife Refuge, Florida, United States - Lox_Sample_4.4 | ecosystem: Environmental > Terrestrial > Soil > Wetlands | place: USA... | reverse complement strand
GCACAGGGTCGAGGCAAACGGCAGCGAGCGCGTCTCCGCGTCGGCGGCGAGCGCGGGCGCGAGCACCGCGCCGATCGGGCCGGGCAGCGCCCAGCCATACGCGTGGCCGCCCGCGCGCCGGTACACCGGGCAGGTGTTCAGACACGCGCCACAGCGGATGCAGGACAGCGCCGAGCGGTGGCGCGGATCGGCGAGCAGCCGCGTGCGCCCGTTGTCGACGAGCACCACGTGCAGCTGCGCGCCGGGCCGCGGCCCGGTCACCAGGCTGGTGTACGCCGAGATCGGCTGGCCGGTGGCGCTGCGCGCGAGCAGGCGCAGGAACACCGCGAGGTCGGCCAGCGACGGCACCAGCTTCTCGATGCCCACACACGCGATGTGCACCGGCGCGAGGCTCATGCCCAGGTCGGCGTTGCCCTCGTTCGTGACGACGACGAGCGTGCCCGTCTGCGCGACCGCGAAGTTCGCGCCGGTGATCGCCGCGTCGGCGGCCAGGAAGCGCGCGCGCAGATCCTGGCGGGCGACCTCGGTGAGCCGGCCCGGGTCGGTCTCGCCCGCGGGCGCCGCGAGCTCACGCGCGACGAGCGCACCGAGGTCGCCGCGCGACTGGTGGTTCGCGGGCATGATGATGTGCGACGGCGGCTCGTCCGCGAGCTGGACGATCCGCTCGCCGAGGTCCGTGTCGATCACCTCGACACCGTTCGCCTCCAGGTGCGGGTTCAGCGCGCATTCCTCGGTCAGCATCGACTTGCTCTTCACCACGCGCCGCGCGCCCGCGCGCGCGAGGATCTCGAGCACCACCGCCCGCAGCTCGGCGGCGTCCTCGGCCCAGTGCACGCGCGCGCCCGCCTGCTGCGCCGCGGCCTCGAAGCGCGCGAGGTGAGTGTCCAGATCGTCGAGCACGTGCGCCTTGATCCGCCGCGCCTGCTCGCGCAGCCGCTCGAAGTCGGGCTCGGCCGCGCCCGCGCGGTCGCGCTTCTCGCGCAGCGCGAAGACCGACGCGTCGTGCGCGGCGAGTCGCTCGCCCTCGGGCAAGAGCTCGGCGGCCCGGCGGTCGAGCCCGGCGCTCACGCGCCCTCCCGCGCGGCGAGGATCTCGGCCAGGTGGATCGGCGTCGGCCCGCGGCCCTCGCGCCGGCGCAGGCCGTCCAGGTGCAAGAGGCAGCTCGCGTCGGTGGCAGTCACGTACTCGGCGCCGCTCGCGACGAGTGCGTCGAGCTTGGCGCGGCCGATCCGCGCCGACAGCTCCGGGTAGTCGACCGAGAACGCGCCGCCGAAGCCGCAGCACTCGTCGCGGCGCGGCAGCGCGCACAGCTCGAGCCCCGCCACGCCGCGCAGCAGGCGCTCGGTCGCGCCCAGGCCGGGGGCGCGCGCGGTCCGCTCGCTGGGCCAGCCGAGCTCGAGCTCGCGCAGGCCGTGACAGCTCTCGAGCAGCGCCACCTTGTGCGGGAAGCGCGCGCCGACGTCCGTCTTGTTCAGCACCTTGAGCAGGAACTCGCCGAGCTCGAAGGTGCGCTCGGCGAGCGCGCGGGCCTCCACGTCGCCCACGAGCTCGCCGTAGCGGTGGCGGACCGTCGCGACGCAGCTCGCGGAGGGACACACGACGGCGTCGCCGCCCGCGAAGATCTCCAGGTGCCGGCGCGCGAGCCGCGCCGCCTCGGCGCGCGAGCCGGTGGTGACGAACGGCTGGCCGCAGCAGGTCTGGCGCGGATCGAACGCGACCCGACAGCCGAGCCTCTCCAAGAGCTCGACGGTGGCCAGCCCGACCCGCGGAGCGAGCTGGTCGACGTAGCAGGGAATGAAGAGGGCGACGTCCACCGCCGCTCAGCCGTCCGGGAGGAGTGCACCGACCTCGTCCGGGGCGAGCCGGTAGTGCGTGGCGCAGAACTCGCAGCGGACCTCGAGCGACTCGCCGGCTGCGGCGATCGCGCGGGTCTCCTCGCGGCCGAGCAGGGCGACCGCTCGCTGGATCTTCGCCGTGTCGCAGCCGCAGAAGAACTCGGGCTGCGAGCGCTCCCGCGCGCGCGAGCCCAGGCCCGCGAGCAGCGCGTCGAGCAGCCCGTCGGCGCTCAGGCCCGAGCGGATCAGCTCGGTGGGCGCGGGCAGCGCGCGCACGGTCTGCTCCAGGTGTGCGAGCACGCTCTCATCCGCGCCCGGCAGCGCGTGCACGAGATATCCGCCGGCCGCGCCGACCGAGCCGTCGCTGCGGACGAACACGCCCGCGGCCAGGGCCGAGGGAGTCTGCTCGCTGGTCACGAGATAGTGGGCGAGATCGGCGGCCACCTCGCCGGAGACGAGCGGCACGATCCCGGTGTACGGCTCGCGCCAGCTCGGGTGGTAGCGCACGACCGCGAGCACGCCGCGGCCGACCGCGGCACCGACGTCGAGCTTGCCGCCGCGCGGTGGTGGATGCGCGCTCGGATCCGAGACGAAGCCGCGCACCCGGCCGCGGTTGTCGGAGATCACGGTCACCTGCCCGATGGGGCCGTCGCCGCGGATCTGCAGCTGGAGGGTCTCGTCGTCCTGCGCGCCGGTCGCGATCAGCACCGCGCCCATCAGCGCGCGGCCGAGCGCAGCGGTTGCAGTCGGTGCAGTCGCGTGCCGGCTTGCAGCTTCCGCAACGAGACCGGTTGCAACGAGCGCACGCACGCTGAGCCCCCCGTCCGCGGAGACGGTGCGCACGAGCTCGCTCGCTTCACTCGCGCTGCTGCGGGGCTTCACGCGGGGCGAGGATACCGGCCGACGCCGCGCTCGCTACAGCGCCAGCTCGGCCAGCGTGCGGATCGCCTCGATCTGGCCCGAGCCGATGCACATCGTGCCGACCGGGGACGCCTTCCACGCGGCGATACGATCGCGAATTCGCTCCCGCGGGCCGACCAGCGCGACCTCGTCGACCAGCTTGTCGGGCACCGCGGCCATCGCCGCGTTGCGGTCGCCGCCGAGGAACGCGTTCTGGATGCGGACCGCGGCTTCTTCGTATCCGAGCCGCTTGGCGTAGTCGTTGTAGAAGTTCTTGTCGCGCGCGCCCATGCCGCCGATGTAGAGCGCGAGCATCGGCTTGACGGCGTTGCGGCATTTCTCGAGGTCGTCGCCGACGATGCAGGTGACGAACGGCGCGACGTCGAAGTTCGCCAGGCTCTTGCCGCCGCCGGCGAGCTTGAAGCCCGCCTCGACGTGCGGCGCGAACACCGACCACTTCTCCGGCGACATCCAGATCGGGAAGAAGCCGTCGGCGAGCTCGGCCGCGGCCTTCACACCCGCCGGGCTGATCGCCGCGGTGTAGATCGGCAGGTCGGCGCGGCCGTGCAGGATGCTCTTCAGCGGCTTGCCGAGACCGGTCGCGCCGGGTCCGGTGTACGGAAGCTCATACTCCTCTCCTCGAAGCTCGGCCGGCTTCTCACGTTTGAGGATCTGCCGGATGATCGCGATGTACTCGCGCGTGCGCGTCAGCGGCTTCCCGTAGCGCACGCCGTGCCATCCTTCGACGACCTGTGGACCGGACGGTCCAAGACCGAGGATGAAACGGCCTCCAGAGAGCGCATCGAGCGTCATCGCCGTCATCGCGCACATGGCAGGCGTGCGCGCCGGTATCTGCATGATCGCCGTGCCGAGTCGGATGCGGGTGGTCTGCGCCCCGATCCACGCCAGCGGAGTGATCGCGTCGGAGCCGTACGCCTCCGCGGTCCACACGGAGTCGAAGCCTAGCTTCTCGGCTTCGCGGATGAGCTCCATGGGCAGACCCATTCCGCGTCCCGAGTATCCGACGGTCAAACCGAGCCTCACGATGCGTCTCCCTTCCTGCTGTGCTCGTCGATCCTACACCGGGGTGAACGCCCGGCGCAAAGTCGCTCCGACTACGTCGGTACGAGCGTCACCGACGGAAATGAGAGAACAATGCTCGAATCCTCTCGACACTCTCGAATCAGCCTTCTAATCTACGAACGAGTCTCACGAGAGACTCGTTTCAGCGAATCGAAGCTACTTGGGAAGGGAGTCTTGTATGTCGTGGCAACGATCGATTCAGGCTGCGGTACGCGCCCTGAGGTCCGAGGAGCAGCAGCTCGTGCGTCGGCTCGACCATCTGCGCGGCCGCATCGCCGAGCTGACTGGCGTGGCGAAGGGCGGCCGCGGTGGTCGCGGCACCACTCGCCGCTCGGGGGCCAACCGCCTGTCCCCTGCCGGGCGACGGGCGATCTCGTTGGCGGCCAAGCGCCGCTGGGCGAAGTACCGCGCGAAGAAGAGCTGAGGACGCCGCTGTCTTTGGTCGCAGCGACGTCGGGGTGGGTGCCGAGTCTCGGTACCCACCCCGCTTCTGCTTCCAGCGCATCCGCTCACTCCCCACCTGACTCGAGGACTCGATGATCCCGCGCGCCGTCCTCGCTGCCGCCAGCGCGGCTGCCCTGCTCCTCACCGGCTGCATTCTCTACTCGCCGATCGACCTCGGCTCGCTGGGCAGTCCCGGCCCGCTGAAGGAGTCGGTCGTGCTCGGCGACCACGGGCCGAAGATCCTGCTCGTCGAGATCGACGGCGTGATCAGCGACGAGGCCGAACGCTCGCCGCTCGGCATCGCGCGCCGCCAGAGCCTGGTCGCCGAAACCAGGAGCGTGCTCGACCTCGCCGCCGACGACGACCAGGTCGTCGCGCTGCTGCTGCGGATCGACTCGCCGGGCGGCTCGGTCTCGGCGAGCGACACGCTGTACCACGAGCTGCTGACCTGGAAGACGGCGCACAAGCGCCCCGTGGTCGCGTTCTTCAGCGGCATGTCGACGTCGGGCGCGTACTACCTGTCGATGGCGGCCGACACGCTCGTGGCACACCCGGCGTCGGTGACCGGCTCGATCGGCGTGATCATGCCCGGCCTCAGCATCGAGGGGCTGATGGAGAAGTACGGCGTCGCGGACCAGACGCTGACCAGCGGCCCGTTCAAGGACACCGGCTCGCTGTTCCGCGACATGCGGCCCGACGAGAAGAAGCAGCTCCTGTCGGTGATCGACGACCTCTACGGGCGCTTCACCGACGTGGTCGCCGCGGGCCGGCCCGCGCTCGACAAGGCGAAGATCAAGACGCTCGCCGACGGGCGCATCTACAGCGCGCCGCAGGCGCTCTCCAACGGACTCGTCGACCAGATCGGCTACTTCGAGGACGCCGTCGCGCAGGCGCAGAAGCGCGCGGGCATCTCCGAGTCGCAGGTGGTGGTCTACACGCGCGGCAGCCAGGCGCCCGAGAACGTGTACAGCCAGGCGCCCGACCTCTCGCTCGCGTCGCTGCAGCTGGCACTGGCGGAGCTGCGCCGCGCGCAGCTCCGGCCCGGCTTCTACTACCTGTGGCCGCAGTTCCTCGCGCGCTGATCCGCTGACGCGACCGTCGCACGCCGTGCACGACGCGCACGCCAGCCGTCGGGGCGACCGCGCGGCCGCGGCTTTCCGCTCAAGAGGCCCGGCCAAAAACACGAATCGAAGCCGAGATGCGCCGGCTCACGATCAAGCTCCGGATCAGCGCGTACGCGCTGCTCGTCGCAGTCGCCTTCGCGACCTTCATGATCCTGTTCTTCCCGTGGCAGGCGGCGCGCATCGGCGACCGCGTCATGAAGGACACCGGGGTCACGATCGCCGCCATGTTCGCCTCGAACATCGAGCCGGCGTTCGATTCGCTCGGCCGCGGCGGCGAGGAGATCATCGGCGCGGCGCTCTCCGACCTCTCGAGCGACCTCACCGCCGGACTCGGCCACAACGGCCCGAAGCGCGCCGCGCACCGCGACGAGTCCGACTCGGTCGCGCGCATCGCGGTGGAGAGCGCCACGGTGTACGGCGACTCGGGCGCGCGCATCTCCGGCTTCAACGACGAGGAGCAGCGCGGCAACGTCACGCCCGAGCGCGAGCTGTCGGTCGTGCCCAGCGCCGACGGTCTCGGCCTGCGTGTGACGGCGCCCGTCTACAGCCGCGGGGTCTACCGCGGCTTCTTCCGCATCGACTTCTCCACGCAGACCTTCGCCGAGCTCGCGCGCAAGAACCTGTGGACCTGCATCGGCGTTTCGCTCTTCGCCTGCGGGCTGATCGTGCTGATCGCGTATCTGGTCGGCATGCAGATCTCGGCGCCGATGATCCGCGTCGCGAAAGCGATGGAGTCGCTCGAGGCCGGCGAGGGCGACCTCTCGTTCCGGCTCGCCGTCGAGTCCGACGACGAGGTCGGTCAGCTGGCGCGCCACTTCAACGGCTTCGTGTCGAAGCTGCAGAACCTGATGCGCGAGGTCGCGGAGAACGCGGCGACCCTGTCGACCTCGTCGAGCGAGCTCGCGCAGATCTCCGATCGCCTGGTCGAGAACAGCCAGACGGTGAGCCAGGGCGCGACCGCCGTGGCCGAGCGCACGCACGAGGTCTCCTCCAACGTCGAGGCCGTGGCGAGCGCCGCGGTCGAGGCGACCCGCAACGTGGCGAGCGTGTCGAGCTCGACCGAGCAGATGAGCCAGAACATGGCGCAGGTCTCGCTCGCCGCGGAGGCCGTCGCCTCGAACGCGGTCGAGGTCGAGGGCTCCATCCGCGACATCTCCGACGCGATGGCCACCATCCGCGGCAACACCGAGAAGGCCGCGACCGTCAGCCGTCAGGGCGCCGAGAAGGCCACACCCGTGCAGCAGCTGCTGCGCGAGCTGACCGAGAGCGCCGAGGCGACCGGCAAGATCGTCGCGCTGATCCAGAAGGTCGCCGACCAGACCAACCTGCTCTCGCTCAACGCGTCGATCGAAGCGGCGTCCGCGGGCGACGCGGGCAAGGGCTTCGCGGTCGTCGCGAACGAGGTGAAGGACCTCGCGCGCGAGACCACCGAGGCGACCAAGAAGATCGAGCTGCAGATCAGCGACATGCAGGGCTTCACGCGCCAGTCGGTCGGCGCGATCGGCACGATCATCGAGCTGATGGAAGGCGCGCACGCGATCAACTCGGCGATCGCCAAGGCGGTCGAGGACCAGACCCAGACCTCGGCGAAGGTCTTCGAGGCGACCTCCGACTCGACCAAGATGATCGCCGACGTCACCGGCAACATCGGCGAGGCCTCGAACATGGCGGCCGAGGTCGCGGGCAAGGCCTCGGACCTGATGCGCGGCATCTCGAACATCTCCGAGAGCGCCGGCAAGGCGTCGCGCGGCGCGCTCGAGGTGGCGTCGCACATCGAGGCGGTGCGGCGCTCGTCGATCGACTCGTCGAACGAGGCGGCCGGCATGCGCAAGCGCTCGCAGGCGCTGCTCGAGCTGTCGGCCAAGCTCAAGTCGCTCGTCGTCCAGTTCAAGACCTGAACGGGCTCGCTAGCTCGCCGCGAGCTCCGTCGTTCCGTCGCGGTCTTCCGCCGAGACCGGCAGCCCGTCGCGGAACGTGATCCAGCGCGTGTGGCCCGCCGCGACGCGCGCGCCCGGCGTGAGCACGCCGACGAGGTTCAGCGGATCCGACGCGGACACGCGCACGAGCTCGCCTTCGTCGGGGCGCGCGCGCATGCGGCGCAGGCGCGGGATGGCCTCGGCGAGCGCGAACTGCTCGCCGGTGAAGCCGGTGACGAAGCGGCCGCCGCGCACCAGCCCGCGCGCCTCGAGCCGGCGCAGGGCCGCGTGCACCGGGCGCCACCGCTCGGGCAGCCACTCGCGCGCGACGAGGTCGCGGAACACCACGCCGTAGCGGCGCAGCAGCCGCCACGCGAACGACTCGGCGAGCTCGTCCGGGTCGGGCGCGGGGCCGAGCGCAGCGAGCAGGTGCCAGCGGCCCTCCGGCGTCGGCAGCCCGGACGGCAGCACGCGCGCGCGGCCGGGACGGCGGCGCGCGTCGCGCCGCGAGCTCGGACCGAGGAGCCGCCGCAGCGGCGCGAAGCCGTCGCAACTCACCAGCCCCTGCGCCACGAGCTCGCGGAGGCCCTCCTCGAGCTGCACGGGCAGGAGGCGCGTGGCCGCCTCGATCTCCTTCGCGAACAGGGCGCCGCGCGCGCGCAGCACCTCGAGCACGCGCTCGGCGGGGCCGCGCAGCTCGGGCGCGCCGGCCGGATCGCCGCCGCGCGCGTGGAGCAGCTCGTCGAGCTCGGCGCGCGGGAAGACACAGATCGGCGTCAGCCGCGACGGCTGCGTGCCGCGCTCGCCGCTCGTCGGCGAGACCCGCCCCCAAGCGGCGGCGCCCGACAGGCAGAGCGCGTCGAGCAACACGGGTTTGTAGCCATCGACGCGCGCGGGCAGGAGCTCGGCCTCCCAGGCGCCGGCCGCCGCCTCGAAGCCCGACAGGCTCTCGAGCGCCTTCAGCAGCCCGCCCTCGCCTGCCAGCTTCGTGCCCGGCGCGAGGTGCTGCCACTCGAGGAGGAAGCGCAGGTACACCCGCGCGCTGACCGGCTCGATCTCGCGGCGCAGCCGCGCCAGCGTGTAGCGGTGGATGCGCGCGAGCAGACTTCGCTCGCAGAACTGCTCGGCGCCCAGCTCGGGCTCGAAGCGGCCGCGCACCGCGACGCCGCGGCCCTCGAGCCGCGCGAGCGCCGCCTCGACCGGGAGCTCCCCGACACCGATGCGCGTCGCGAGCTCCGCCGCGGTCGTGGGGCCGAGGATCGCGAGGTGCCCGCGCGCGGCCGCGTCGAGCGCGCTCTCCGCGTCGCTGGTCCGCTCGGCCAGCGCGGCCGGCAGGACGGGCGGTGGCGCGAGCGCGGCGTCCGGGAACAGCGCGCGCACGCGCGCCGTGCGCTCGAGCGCGAACACCCGCGGCGCGTCCGGCGTGAGCACGCGCGCGGCGCGGCCGCTGGCGAGGAGCGCCGCGAGCGCGTCCGGCACGTCGGGCATATCCGCCTCCCGCGCGACCCCCAGATCGCAGAGCAGCTCGTGCAGCTCGTCGGCGTCGCGCACGTCGGGCGCGGCCTCCTCGCGCACCTGCGCGATCGCGGCGGGCTCGAGCTTCGCCAAGTCGCGCGCGTCGTCGGGCAGCGAGTGGCGCAGCGACACCGCGCGAGTGCGGCGCTCCTCGAGCGGCGCGTCGTCCAGGAACGCGTAAGGCCGCGCGTTCAGGATCTCGTGCGCGAACGGCGTCGGCTCCACCGTGTCGAGACAGACCATCTGCGCGCGCCCGGACTCGAGCGCCTCGAGGAACGCCACGAGCGACTTCAGATCGGCCGCCTCGGTCAGGCAGTCGCGCATGGTCTGCTCGACCAGAGGATGGTCGGGAATCTCGATCGGATAGGTGACGTTCTCCTGACAGGCGGCCTGCTCCGGGAACGCGGCGGCGAGCAGGTCGTCGGACTGCATGCGCTGGATCGGGAACGGCACGCGCCCCTTGCCGCGCGAGCGCAGCACCGCGAGCGAGCGCGTCGCGTTCCAGCGCCAGCGCGCGCCGAACATCGGCGAGCCGAGCAGCGCCTGCTCGAGCACCTCGCCCACGGTGCGGGAGCTGAGGAAGCGCGGCAGCGTCTCGAGGTCGAAGGTCTGCGGGTTGCCGAGCGACAGCACGATCGCATCGTCGGTCGCGGCGGCTTGCAGCTCCATGTTGAAAGACGCGCAGAAGCGTTTGCGCAGCGCGAGACCCAGACCGCGGTTCAGCCGCGCGCCGTTGGGCGAGTGGATCACGAGCTGCATCCCGCCCGCCTCGTCGAAGAAGCGCTCGGCGAGCAGCTTCTCGCAGGTCGGCACGAAGCCGACCGCCTTCTGCTGCGCGCCCACGTAGCGCAGGATCTGATCGGCCCCGTGCGGGTCGAGCCCGCACTCCCGCTGCAGCCACTCGAGCGTGGGCTCGAGACCGTCGTCCTCGAGCCGCTGCGCCGCCTCTGCGCGCAGCTCGGACACTTCCTGCGACAGCTCGATGGTGCGCGCGGGCGCCTCGCCGAGCCAGAACGGGATCGACGGCGGCGCGCCGCCCGCGTCGGTCACGCGCACCACGCCCGACTCGACGCGGCGGATCCGCCAGCTGTGCGTGCCGAGCAGGAACACGTCGCCCGCCATCGACTCGATCGCCCAGTCCTCGTTCACCGTGCCGATCGTGGTCTCGTCGGGGTCGAGCACGACCTTGTAGTCGCCCAGCTCCGGGATCGCGCCGCCCGAGCGCAGCGCCGCGAGCCGCGCGCCGCGCCGCCCGCGCAGCCGGCCGTTCACCCGGTCGCGGTGCAGGTACGCCGCCCGCCGGCCCTTCGGCGTGTCGAAGCCCTCGCTGAGCATCGCCACGACCTTCTCGAAGTCCGCGCGCGCGAGCTCGCGGTACGGCCACGCCTCGCGGAAGCGCTCGAACAGCGCGTCCTCGCTCCAGTCGTCGCACGCGCACGCCGCGACGATCTGCTGCGCGAGGATGTCGAGCGGCGCCTCGGGCATCACGATCTGATCGAGCCGGCCCGCGTGCACGGCGCGCAGCAGCGCCGCGCACTCGACCAGCTCGTCGCGCGACGTCGGGAAGAGGCGCCCCTTCGGGCGCAGCCCGAGCGCGTGGCCCGAACGGCCGATCCGCTGCAGCGCCGTGGCGATGCTGCGCACCGAGCCGATCAGGCAGACGAGCTCGATCTCGCCGATGTCGATGCCGAGCTCGAGCGACGCGGTCGCGACCAGCGCGCGCAGCTCGCCGCCCTTGAGCCGCGCCTCGACCTTGAGCCGGCGCTCGCGCGACAGGCTGCCGTGGTGCGCCGCGACGTGCTCGGCGCCGATCCGCTCGCCCAGCCGGTGGGCCAGGCGCTCGGCCAGCCGGCGCGTGTTGGTGAAGATCAGGGTCGTGCGGTGCGCGGCGGTGTAGCCCGCGAGCACCTCGCACAGGTCGTCCCACTGCTCCTTCGAGGCGACGGCGGCCAGGTCCTCGCTCGGCGGCACCGTGATGGCGAGGTCGAGGTCGCGCTGATGGCCGAGGTCGAGCACGGTGCACGGACGCGCCTCGCTCCCGACGAGAAAGCGCGCGATGCGCTCGATCGGCCGCTGGGTGGCGGACAGGCCGATGCGCACCGGCGGCTTCGCGCACAGCGCGTCGAGCCGCGCGAGCGTGAGCGCGAGGTGCGAGCCGCGCTTGTCGCGCGCCAGCGCGTGGATCTCGTCGACGATCACCGTCTTCGCGGTTGCCAGCATCTTGCGGCTGCGCTCGGAGGTGAGCATCACGAAGAGCGACTCGGGCGTCGTGACCAGGAGATGGGGCGCCCGGCGCAGCATCCCGGCGCGCTCCGCCTGGCTCGTGTCGCCGGTGCGCACGGCGGCGCTCAGCGGCGGCAGCTCGATCCCCATCTCGCGCGCCTGCTCGCGGATCTCCGCGAGCGGCGCCTCCAGGTTGCGCTGGATGTCGTGCGACAGCGCGCGCAGCGGCGAGACGTAGATCGCCTCGACCTCGTCGGCCAGCTCGCCCGCGAGCGCGCGGCGCACCAGCCGGTCGATCACGAGCAGGAACGCGGTGAGGGTCTTGCCCGAGCCGGTCGGCGCGGCGACCAGCACGTTCTCGCCGCGCGCGATCGCGGGCCAGCCGGCGGACTGCGCCGGCGTCGGGCCGCGGAAGCGGCGCTCGAACCAGGCGCGGACCGGCGGGCTGAGATCGAGCGCGCCCGTCACGGTGCTAACCGGGAAGGCCGCTCGCCTCGGGCAGGCCGAGCATCAGGTTCAGGTTCTGGATCGCCGCGCCCGCCGCGCCCTTGCCCAGGTTGTCGAGCACGGCCATCAGCAACAGGTGCCCGCTCGGGTGCGGGATCACGCGCAGCTCGATGCGGTTGGTGTCGTTGCAGGCGCGCGGGTCGAAGCTGCGCTCGTTGGAGTCGAGCGGCTCCCGGATCGGGAGCACCTTCACGAACGGCTCGCCGCGGTAGCGAGCCTCGAGCGCGTCGACCACGTGCTTGCCGCCCGCCAGCGCGGGCAACACCGCCGCGTGCAGCGAGATCTCGACGCGCATGCCGCAGCGGAACGGGCCCACCGCGGGGACGAACACCGGTGTGTGTAGAAGGCCCGAGTACTTCGTCATCTCGGGGATGTGCTTGTGCACGCGGTCGAGCGCGTACGGCGCTTCGTACACGTGCGAGAGCAGCCCGCCGACCGGGTCCTCCCAGCGTTCGATCAGCTCGCGCCCCCCGCCCGAGTAGCCGGAGAGCCCGTGCACGTGCAGCGCGAGCTCGGGCGGGACCAGCCCGGCGTCGACGAGCGGGCGGATCAGCAGGACGACCGCCGTGGGCCAGCAGCCGGGATTCGAGACGGTGCGCGCAGCGGCGATCGCCGCGCGCTGGCCGCGCTCGAGTTCGGGCAGGCCGAAGGTCCAGCCCGGCGCGACGCGATGCGCGCTGCTCGCGTCGAGCACGCGCGTGCCGGACTCGGCGGCGAAGCCGGCGGCCTCGCGCGCGGCGGCGTCGGGCAGGCACAGCACGGCGACGTCGGCCGAGGCGATCGCGTCGCGCCGCGCGGCCGCGTCCTTGCGCTTCACCTCGTCGATCTCGACCACGTCGAGGTCGCGCCGGTCCGCGAGCCACTCGCGGATGCGCAGGCCCGTCGTGCCCACGTGTCCGTCGATGAAGACCCGCCGAGTCATCCGGCGAGTATAGCGGGGCGTGCGCTCAGCGCGCGGGCGCGGCCGGCGGCGCTTCGTCGGCGCGGATCTCGAGCGCCCGCCGCTGCGCCTCCTGCTGCGCCGCGCGCGCCGCGTCGCGGAGCTCTCCGGCGCGCACTTCCAGCGCGCGGTTGCCGGTGCGCAGCTCGGCGAGCGCGCGCTCCAGAGCGCCGGGCGCCGAGTAGACGCGGAAGCGGTACAGCGCCGCGACACCCCGATCGCTCTCGACGGCGAGCTCGATCTCGTTCGCGTCGGGCGCGAGCGGCAGCATGCCGCGCAGCTCCGCGCCGCCCGCCTGGCGGAGCTCGCCCGTCTCGGCGCCCGTGCCGACGTTGCGCGCGACCACGCGGGTGACCCGGCTCGCGACGAGCGCCGGCAGCACGGCGTCGATCGAGCTGTCGGCCTCGACGACCGGCACCTCGACCGCTCCGCCCTGGAGCGCGGTGACCAGCGGCCAGCCCGCCTCGAGCCCGACTCCCGAGACGATCGGCCCGTAGGCCCGATCGGCGGGCCACTCCCGGCGGATCCGCTCGGCGAACGCCTCGGCCACGGGCTCCGGCCAGCTCCGCCCGCCTCGAGGAGCGGCCGCACCGCTTCGGGCGGGCCGGGCGCCGCCAGCGGGCTCGCCGCCCAGACTGCCAACCCCGTGGCGAGAAGCGCGCTGGTCCCCACGAATCCGCCCAACGGAACGGCCGATGGAAACCTGAAGCGGGTAAGACCCGTCAGACGAGTCGGAAATTGCCGGCCGCTTTGACCCGAATTCCCGAGCTTCGTAGACTGGCTTCGGGGCCCGGGCCAGTGCTGCCAAGGAGCCTCTGATGGGGAGCCGAAGCGTGACCGTGACCCGCGAACCCAACCTGCCGCGCGTGCCGGAGGCCGTGCTGGAGGAGGTGCGCTCGGGCCAGCTCGCGACGCTCTCGGCGGAAGAGCTCCTGCAGTGGGGCTTCGACCGCTTCTTCCCGCGCATCTCCCTCTCCGCGAGCTTCGGCTCGCCGGATGGGATGGTGCTGCTCGACATGATGCACCAGCTCGACCCCAAGCGGACGCGCGTGTTCACGATCGACACCGGCCGCCTGCCCCAGGAGACCTACAACCTGATCGATCGCGTGCGCGACCGCTACGAGGTCGAGGTCGAGGTGTACTTCCCCGACATGGAGCGCGTGCAGAAGATGGTGCGCGCGCACGGCGCGAACCTCTTCTACGAGTCGCCCGAGAAGCGGAAGCTCTGCTGCGGCATTCGCAAGGTGGAGCCGCTCGAGCGCGCGCTCGCGGACCTCGACGCGTGGATCAGCGGGCTGCGCCCCGAGCAGAGCGTGACCCGCACGGACGTCACGAACGTCGAGATCGACGAGGTCCACGGCGGTCGCATCAAGCTGAACCCGCTCGCCGCGTGGACCAAGGACGACGTCTGGGCGTACGTGCGCAAGCACGCCGTTCCGGTGAACGCGCTCCACGCGAAGGGCTACCCGTCGGTGGGCTGCGCGCCGTGCTCGCGCGCAATCCGCGAGGGCGAGGACGAGCGCGCCGGCCGCTGGTGGTGGGAGCTGCCCGAGAACCGCGAGTGCGGCATCCACACCGGCTACGAAGAGGAAGGCTCGGGGATCTGACGATACGGGCCCCGTGCCCGATGTTGACGCAGATCACACTCCGCGCTTCTCTCCGCGCGTGGGGGAATGGGCGCGGCGCCGCAGCGGGCGCGCGGCTGTCGTCGGGGTCGGGCTGCTGCTCGCCCTGTGCGCCACGGCCCCGAGCGCGGCCGCCGGCGACCCCGGCCAAGCCTGTCGCGCGACGCAGCTCGGCGCGGCCAAGAAGCTCTACAAGGCCAGCCTCGCCTGCTGGTCGAAGGCGTACAAGAACCCGAACTTCGATCCGCTCGCCTGCCTGGTGAAGCACGAGCAGAGCTTCCGTCAGGTGTACGACGCCTCCGCCACGAAGGCCGCCAAGAAGGGCGCGCTCTGCGGGCTGCGCCTGGACGTGGAGGCGCTCCTGCAGCTGGCCGCGGGCGACGTAGATCCGCTCGCGGGCGCGATCGGCGTCGACGCGGACTTCGCCAATTCGGCCGACCTGAAGCAGCGCGGCGGGCTCGTCGCCGCGGCGGCGTCGTTCGCCGGGCAGGCGTTCGCGGCGGAGCTCGCGTACGCCAAGAAGGCCGACGACGCCAAGCGCGCGAGCGCGCTCGCCGCCGCGCAGGCCAAGCTCGACAAGGCGTTCGCGTCCGGCGCGAAGGCGCTCGCCAAGAGGGGGATCGCGTACGGGGGGCTCGACTCGGCAGGCGTCGGCGAGGTGCTTGCGAACGCGGCCGGTCTGTGGGAGCGCATCACCCGTGCGAGCAACGGCGCGTTCGCGCTGGGCGGGACGGTCTACGCGGCCGAGTCGACCTTCGTCGACTCCGACGTGAACGACACCAACACCGGCCCGGTCTACAACGGCAGCTTCTTCGCGGCGCAGACGCTGCCCGTGCCATCGACGGTCGGCGGCTACGTGAACCTGCCCGGCGCCGGCCCCGATGGGAACTCGTTCTTCGCGGGCGACAAGTTCGACACCTACCACGTGCACCTGAATGCGGGGCAGGTCGTGGTGCTGGTGCTCGGCGACGACCCGAACTTCGAGGACCTCGACCTGTGCCTGTACGGCTCGTCGATCCCGGCGGGGCTGTGCTCGAAGGGCACGGGCTCGATCGAGCTGGTCGTCGCCCCGACCAACGACGACTACTTCATCGACGTGTATCCGTGGGCGGGCTGCAACTGCGGCGGGACCTACACGCTGTCGATCGGCCAGACCGTCCCGGCGGCGGCGGCGCGCGCCGAGCGCACCGACGTGGAGTTCGTGCCCGGCGAGCTGATCGTGAGGCTGCGCGACCCGGCGCTCGCCGCGGCGCAGAGCGTGTCGGCCGCCGGCGGGCTGCTCGCGCGGCCACAGCCGGCGCCGGGGCTGCCGGCCGAGCTCGGGCTCGAGAAGGCCGCGGGCGATCCGTCGCGCGAGCTCCTCGTGCGACTCCCCGCGACGGGCGCCGCGCGCGCGCGAACCCTGGCGGCGCTCGGCGCCGGAGCGGAGAGCCAGCAGCTGTCGGCGCAGGACCTCTCGTCCGATCAGCTCGCGCGCGACCAGACGCTCGTCGCGCTGAAGGCGCTGCGCGCGCGGCCGGAGGTGGCATCGGCCTCGCTCAACACCATCGTGCGCGCGTCGTTCCTGCCGAACGACCCGTACTTCGCGCTGCAGTGGCACTACCCGCTGATCAACCTGCCGCAGGCGTGGGACATCGAGACGGGCGACCCGTCGGTGATCGTCGCCGTGGTCGACACCGGCGTGCGCCTCGACCACCCCGACCTGCAGGGCCAGCTCGTGGCGGGCTACGACATGATCTCCGACGCCTCGCGCGCGCGGGACGGCGACGGCATCGACGCCGACCCGAACGACCCCGGCGACCTCGGCCTGGGCACGGGCTCGAGCTTCCACGGCACGCACGTGGCGGGCACCGTCGCCGCTGCGACGAACAACGGCATCGGCGTGGCGGGCGTCGCGTTCGGCGCGAAGGTCATGCCGGTGCGCGTGCTCGGCAAGAACGGCGGCACCCTCTACGACGTGATGCAGGGCGTGCGCTGGGCGGCCGGCCTGCCCAACGACTCGGGCACCGTACCGGCGAAGCGCGCCGACATCA
>Ga0335084_10003109_pt1 | contig 16154 bp, 16 predicted proteins | sample Lox_Sample_44_FD_206721 | JGI IMG/M metagenome (GOLD analysis project Ga0335084, IMG submission 206721) | Soil microbial communities from Loxahatchee National Wildlife Refuge, Florida, United States - Lox_Sample_4.4 | ecosystem: Environmental > Terrestrial > Soil > Wetlands | place: USA... | reverse complement strand
AGCAGCGTATGCGGGATGCGGCTCTCCACGAGAATCCGCGGCGTGAATCCGGCGACGCGGCAAGCGTCATCGAACGTTCTGCGGACCTGGAAGCTGGAAACCAGAAGCAGGAGCGGGAATCGGCCAAGATCGGCTACTTCGATGTGGCCGGCGGACCCCAGCGGAAGCGATGCGTGGCCGGCGGCGAGAAACTCGATCGAAGGGAGCGGGGAGTTCTCGAACGTGTGATTCTCGGCCTTGACGGATCGCAGCAAACCGATACCCAGGTGCAGTTCCCCGCTCTCCAGCCGGGCAAAAAGATCGGCCGGGCCGGCATTGTCGCTCAACTTCACCTGCACGTTGGGAAAGCGCGCGGCATAGCGATGCAGGAACGTCGCAAAAACCTCGTCGAGCATGACCGCCGCCACCTTGAGCACGCCGGCGTCGCCGCGACCGAGCAGCCGGGCTCGATCGCCCAGGGCGTCCGTCGCGGCCAGAATGCCGCGGCAGTCGGCGAGCAAGCGCTCGCCTTCGCCGGTCAGCACCAGCCGGCGGCGAACGCGATCGAACAAGCGCAATCCAAGCTCGTCCTCGAAGTCGCTGATTTGGCGGGACAGCGCGGGCTGCGCGATTCGCAGGCGCTGCGCCGCCTTCGAGACCGTCCCTTCGTCGGCGACGGTGACAAACGTCTTGATGTGCCGCAGCTTCATGCCGCAAGTAGTTTATGCTTTTGCGGCATGGGTGATCAACGAAACATGGTATTGGACGCGACAATCTTCCGGACCTATTCTGCCCGGTGTCGAAGCGATACCGTGCTACATGGACAAGGAGGAGATCATGACGCATATCCGCCTGGCGCTGGCACCGATTCTCGCCCTCGTATTCTCCGCAATGAATGCCGCGGCCGAGACCTGGCCGTCGAAACCGCTGCGGGCAATCGTGCCCGTCGGGGCCGGCAGCACCACCGACATCGTCCATCGCGTGGTGCTCGAGCAGGTCTCGCCGCTGCTCGGTCAGCCCATCGTCGTGGAGAACCGCACCGGCGCGGGCGGGACGATCGGGTCGAGCCTTGTCGCCAAGGCGGATCCCGACGGCTACACCATACTCGCGCATGGGTCCGCACACACGATCGCCCCGGCGCTTTACAAAGAACTGAACTATCACCCGGCGCGGGATTTTGCCGCGGTCGTCCCGCTCGGCATCTCGCCGAGCGTGCTTGTGATTTCGCCGGCGAAGGGCTACAAGACGGTCGGGGATCTGGTTGCTGCCGCAAGAGCCAGGCCCGGCGCGCTGAACTTCTCCTCGGTCGGCATCGGCACCGCAACGCATCTCAGCGCCGAGCGATTCGAGCACAGCGCGGGGGTGCAGGCGATGCACATTCCCTTCAAGGGCGGAGCGGAAGCGATGTTCGAAGTCATGGCCGGTCGGGTCGATTTCTTCTTTGGACCGGTCGGACTTGTGCTGCCGAATATCAGGGACGGCAAGCTCGCCGCGCTCGTGGTGAACGGCAGCCGGCGATCCGCTGCGCTTCCCGAGGTGCCGACGACGCGGGAAGCCGGACTTACCGATGCCGAGTATCCGATCTGGTTCGGACTCTTTCTGCCGGCGAAGACGCCGCGCGACATCGTCGACAAGCTCAACCGCGAAACGCTCAAGGCCCTGCAGGCGCCCAAGCTGCGGGAGAAACTGGCCGGGCTGGGGCTCGATCCCATGGTCATGACGCCGGAAGAGTTCGACGCGTACGTGCGGAGGGAAGTGGCCCTCAACGCCGCGCTGGTCAGGGCGATCGGGATCAAGCCGGAATGACACGGGGTTGAGCTCGTCCGATCGCCGACCTGGGAGCTGCCGCCCGTTAGCGTGGACAATCAATACCGCTTTGACGACAGCGCTGCCTACGAGCACGCCATGGGGCGCTGGAGCCGCGCCGCCGCTCCGGTCTTCCTTGAGTGGGTGGCGCCCCCTGCGGGTGCGCGCTGGCTGGAAGTCGGCTGCGGCACCGGCATTTTCACCGAAGTGGTGCTCGATACGTGCTCGCCCGCGGCGGTGTCCGCTGTCGATCCGTCGGAAGCGCAGATCGCGCAGGCGCGCATGCGGCCCGCGGCGCTGCGTGTGGATTTCCGGGTTGCCGATGCGCAGTCGCTGCCCTTCGCCGAGGCCGCGTTCGACGTCGTCGCGGCGGCTCTCGTCTTCAACTTCGTCCCCGATCGCCCGAGGGCGCTGTCCGAAATGCGCCGGGTCGCGCGCTCGGGCGGCATCGTCGCCGGCTACGTCTGGGACCTTGCCGCAGAACTTTCCCCGAGCGGGCCGCTGCGTCTCGGGATGCGCCGCTTCGGCGCCGACGTGCCGGACCTGCCCGGTGCCGCCGATTCGGGCCTCGCCGCGCTTCAAGCATTGTTCGAGCGGGCAGGGCTCGAAAGGATCGCCACCCGGACCATCGAAGTCACGCAGTCGTATGCCGACTTCGACGATTTCTGGCAGGCGCAGACGCCGGGTTACGCCCCCACCACCAGGATGATCGCCGCGATGCCGGTGAGCGAGCGTGCGAGTTTGATGGAAGCTGTGCGGGCCGGCTTGCCGGTCGGCCCGGACGGCCGGATCGAGTATTCCGCGCGCGCCAATGCGATCAGGGGTCGCGTGCCGGGCTAAGATTGAGTCGTGCGCGCAGATCTCGTCTCCATCCCCACCGATACGATCCCGCTCGACGGCCTGTACTACGAGCCCGAGGGCCGGGCGACGGGAGCGGCGCTGCTGTTCCACGGCAACACCATGAATTTCTATGTCGGTGCGATGCGCTTCCTGCCGCCTGCGCTGGTGAAGCTCGGCCTCGCCTGCCTGGCGTTCAACCGTCGCGGGCACGACATTCTGAGCACGCGCGCAAGCCGCATCGCGGAAGGCGGTGCCTATCAGCTCGCGAGCGAGGGCATCGAGGACAACCGCTTTGCGGCGCGCTGGCTCGCATCCCGGGGTTTCCCGTCCCCGATCGTGGTCGGACACAGCAACGGAGGCATGCTCGCCGTGTGCCACGTGGTCGAGCATCCGCAAACCCCGGCGATGGTGCTGTTGTCGGCACACGGCGGCGGCAAGGACATCGTCCAAAGAGGAGGAAAGGCTGGACTGATGGTGGGCGAGCGCGTCGAGGAGTTCGCCGCGAGGGCGCGCGAGATGGTGCAGGCCGGGCGCGGCCGCGAGCTGATGCTCATGCCGGGATGGTGGTATGCGATCAGCGCCGAGAGTTTTCTCGACCGCCTTACCGGGACGCCCGACGTGCTCGAGCTCGCGCCCCGGGTGAAGTGTCCGTCCCTTTTCGTGCGCGGCGACCAGGAACCGCGCGAGGCGTACCCGGCCGAGGAGTTCAAGGCGCGCTCGGGCGGCCCCTGTACGGTCGAAGTCGTTCCGGATTGTGACCATTTCTACAATGGTCGCGAGGACACCGTACGCCGGATCGTGTCGTCGTGGCTCGCGAAAGCACTGCATCTGGGCGCGGCACTGTAGAGGCCGTCCTGTCAGCACACGCCCGGAGAGGCTGCCAGCGTCTATCCTGGGTTCGTGATGGATTCACGGAACCGCCTCGTCGAAATCTGATCCACTACAATGACGGAGGTTTGCTGAACGCCTGAGAGGAGATCATGCGGACCGACAGTACTGGCAGCGTAGTGGCAGTGACAAACCTGGCGGAGTTCTTCCGCGATGCCTTGCGCAGTGTGCTCGCGGACCAGCGCGTCGCTGTCGACGAGCATACCGAACACTATGTGGTCAACATGCTCACGCTGTTCGCGCGCGCCGAGCACCTGCACGAATCCTCTCACGGGGGCAGAGGTCCAAAATCGCTCGTGCAGCTGTGTACCGAGGCGCTGGAGGCGGATTCGGTCGCCGGGCGCGACCTGGCTTTGCGGCAGCTCGGCGATATCTCGCTGTTCATGGCGGGATTGTTCACGCGCGGCTTTGCCCGGAGTCTCGTAGACGTTGACTACCATATTGCAATGGGCGGTCGAGCGTATGATGCTCTGGCTCGCTCGCACGAGCACCAGCGCCGGCACGCTCTCGCCCAGGTGTTCGCCGAGCTGGCGGCCAAATTCCTTCCGCTGGTGGACGCGCTGGGCGAGATCGGTGATGCAGCATACGTCTACACGCAGCGCGACATACTCAGACTGTACGAGATCTGGGTGAAGACGGGCAGCACCCGCGCGCGCGGCTTGCTGCGGCGCCTGGGAATCGAGGCGGTACCCGTCGCGCTGCGGGCGCATTGAGGCTCCGAGCGCGGTGGTTCAGGCACTGCAGAAACTGCTCGGCGCCATCTACGATGTACCTCTCACGTACGACGTCGCCGATTTCCTGCTGACGGATCGTGGCCGGCTGCCGCAGTCGGTGCAAGCAAGCGACGCGGATGAGCAGGTGCTGGTTGCCGAGGACGGCGATACGATTTGGGTGACTCTGTATCTGGAAGCCGGGGTGCTTCGGCGTCTGGAGGCGGCAAGTCCGTTCGAAGCGCTTCACGCCGGCAACATCGCCGACTACTGGACTGCGCTCGAGGGGGTGAGCCACTTCGTCTACCTCGCCAGGAACGCCGCATTCGATCGGGCCGTCACGCTGCTGGAGCTCGAGCTGCAGGGCGAGATAGACAAGTATGTTGGCAGCCTGTGGCTGCTGCAGGAGCAGAATCCCGGGCGCTTTCCGGTCGAGCTGCACCACCTGCTGTTCGAGCGCGCCCGCGTGGACGCCGGTCTCGCCGGCGATCGCATCGGACTGTACCGGCGGGCAAACGGCTATGCGGAGCGATTCTGCCGGCGGCTGGCGCGCACGCTGCGACTCCCCGGTGCCTCCGCGCGCGCTGCGGCGATCGCCGAGTTGCGAAGGTTTTACCGTCTGAATCGCGAGCGGAAGCTCCAGCACATCGAACGCATGGCCTGAATGACAGGCAACGACCACCCCTCGTAGAATGACGAATTCTCGGAATCGGATGGGAGGGCGAGATGAGACGGCTCCGCGCAATGGTGGTTGCAGCGTTTGCCCTGGGGTTTGCCAGCGCTGCAATCGCACAGTCCTATCCCTCCAGGCCCATCAAGGTCATCGTTCCCTTTCCGCCGGGGGACGCGGCCGACATTCTGTCGCGCTTGATCGGGCCGAAGGTGTCCGAGCACCTCGGACAGCAGATGGTCGTGGAGAACCGTCCCGGCGCCAGCGGCCAGATCGGCTTGGAGGTCCTCAAGAATTCGACCGCGGACGGCTACACCATCGGCGTCGGCCAGGGTGGAAACCTGGTGGTCGCTCCGCACACCTACAAGAAGCTGCCCTACGACCCCCTCAAGGATTTCGCGCCGATCGCAGAGCTCGCGACGAACTATCTCGCCGTGGTCGCCAATCCCGGCGTGCCTTTCAGGAACGCCCCCGAGATGGTCGCCTGGGCCAAGGCGAACCCGGGGAAACTGACGCTCGCCACCAACGGCGAGGGCGGATTTCCTCACCTTGCGTTCGAGAACCTGGCGGCGATGGGCGGCTTCACCTTCCAGCACATCCCGTACAAGGGCGCGACACAGATCATCACCGACGTGATCGGCGGGCAGGTACAGCTCGGGATCGGCGCATACACGAGCCTCTCCCCGCATGTGCTGTCGGGGCGGGTGCGGCTCATCGCGGTCACCAATCCGGTGCGCGTGCCGAACAAGCTCGAGCTGCCGATCTTCGCCGACGCCGTCCCGGGATACGACTCGCGCGGCTGGTTCGGCTACATCGCACCGGCGGCGACGCCTCGCGAAATCATCCGGGTCCTGAACGAGGAAATCAACCGCGCGATGAAGCTGTCTGATGTGGCGGACAAGATGATCGCCTCGGGCCTCATCATCGTCACCGAGTCCCCGGAATTCTTCGGCGACGTCATCCGCAGCGACTACGCCAAGTACGGCAAACTCGCTCGCGACATCGGGTTCAAGCCGCAGTGAACGCCGGAGCGCCACGCCGCTGATGTTGCGCCTTCTGCCGGTGCTGTTCGCGCTGTCGGCGCCGGCTTTCGCCTGGGGGCCCGAAGGACACCGCGTGGTGGGCGACATCGCGTCGCGGTACCTCAGCGCGAGGGCGCAGGCACAGATCTCCGAGCTGCTCAGGAACGACCGCCTCGCCGGTGGCGAGCCTTCGGGCCGTCGCACCCTCGGAGAAATCGCGAACTGGGCTGACGAGATCAAGGACTTCGAGTGGGGCAAACGCCGCAGCTCCTGGCACTACGACGATATCCCGCTGTGCGGGGCGGCCGGCTACGCGGTCTATTGCCGCGGCGGCCGTTGCGCGTCGGCACAGCTCGCACGCCAGATCGAGGTTCTCGGCGACCCGCGCGCCAGGCCGCGGGCGAGGAACGAAGCGCTGAAATGGGTCGTGCACCTGATCGGCGACATCCATCAGCCCCTGCACGCCGCCAATCGCGGCGACCGCGGCGGCAATCTGGTGCGGGTCTCGTTCTTCGGCGAGCGCGACAATCCGCCCTACGGCAGCCTCAACCTGCACGCCATCTGGGACATGCACCTGCTGAGCAGGCTGACCGCGGAGCGCGGCGGCGAACCTGCCCTGGTGGCGGAGCCGATCGGCGATATCGAGCGCAGCGCCTGGGAACAGGGATCGATTTCCGAATGGATCGCCGAAAGCCACGCGCTCGCGCGCGACCGGGCCTACGCGCCGCTGGTGGCGTCGTGCGGGGAAAGGATCGCGGGGGTGGTCGAGCTGGGCGAGGCCTATTACGCGGGCGCCGCTCCGGTAGTCGACTTGCAGATCAGGAAGGCCGGCGTGCGCCTTGCTCGCGTGCTCAACGACGTCCTGGGGAGCGGACGAGCGGCCCGCTAGTCCTGAAGGGGAATGGCCGCGTCGCGGATCACCTTCGCGTACATGGCCATGTCCGCCGCGAGCTTGGCGGCAAACTGCTCGGGCGCGTTCCCGACCGGCTCGTAGCCCCAGGCGGGCCAGCGCTCGAGCAGGTCCTGGGCGACGATCGCCTTGGCGATTTCGCGCTGGATCTGGGTCACTAGCGCGGGCAGCGTGCCGGCGGGGGCGAATATCCCGAGCCAGCCGGTAAATTCGAAGGGTACGCCCGCTTCCGTGAAAGTCGGGACATCGGGCATGGTCGCCGAGCGCGCCTTGCCGCTCACGCCGAGCGCGCGCAGCCGGCCCGACCTGATGTGCGGCAGCACGCCGGCCAGCGGCATGAATGCGACCTGCACCTCGTTCGCCAGGAGCGCCTGGGTGAGAGGTGCGTCGCCCTTGTAGGGGACGTGCAGCATGTCGATGCCGGTGGCGCTCTTCAGCAGCTCCCCCAGGAGGTGAGGCGGAGCGCCGATGCCGGTCGAACCGTAGTTGATCGTTCCGGGCCTGGACTTGGCGAGCGCGATCAACTCCCGTATCGACTGGGACGGCAGCTGGGGGCCGCAGACGAGAACGAGAAAGGAGGAAGTCAGCTGGGTGACCGCCGCGAAGTCCCGCGTCGCGTCGAACGGCAGCTTCTTGTACAGGCCGGGGCTTATAGCGAAGCCCTGGGTGGTGATGAGCAGGGTGTAGCCGTCGGCGGGCGCCTTGGCGACGGCGTCGGCGGCGATGTTTCCGCCCGCGCCGGGCCGGTTGTCGACCAGCACCGGTTGCTTCCAGGCCTCGCCGAGCTTCAGCCCCAGCGCGCGGGCGACCGTGTCCACCGCGCCGCCTGCGGCGAACGGGACCACCATGTGCACCGGCCTTGCCGGGTAGGTCTGGCCCAAGGCTCCGGCGGAAAGCGCCGCGGCAGCGAGCATGATGAGGAGCCGTCGCATGAACTTGTTCCCGTGTGGAATATTGCGCTGAATTATCGACTGGTTCTCGCCCCGCCGGAAGCCCCGGAAGGCCCCCCAGGCCGGCGTGGTCGTTGTTTCGCAACATATTTCATTGCCCGGGGCCGCCGCGGGTGCGAGACTTGCTTTGTTTCACGAAACTGCGTCTCGGCGGTGAGGGCGCGCTTTTCCTCGAAGGGGACTCGGGTTCCATGAATGGGCCGGATCGTCACATGAAGGATCACCAGGAAGGTCTAGTCCCGGACGGCGAGACCCTGTTTCGTTCGCTGTTCGGGCACACGGCAGTCGGCATCGCGGTCGGATCCCCGGGGGGCCAGCTCCTGCGGGTGAACGATACGCTGTGCCGCATGCTCGGGTACGAGGAGCCCGAATTGCTGAAGAAGAACCTCCGGGACATCACGCTCGCCGTCGAGCCACAGTCCGCCATGGAGTTCCAGTATGAGCTTCTGACGGCCCTGTCCGAGGCGCGCGTCTACGAGAAGCGCTACGCGCGCAAAGACGGGTCGAGCCTGTGGGTGCGCGTGGCCGGGACCGTCATCCGGGACCGCCTGGGAGAACCGCAATGCTTTGTCGCCCTGGTGCACAACATCGCCGAGCTCAAGCTCGTGGGCGGGGCGCTGAAGGCGAGCGAATCCCGATTCCGCCGCATGGTCGAGCTGAGCTCGGACTGGTACTGGGTGCAGGACGAGCATTTCCGCTTCGTCGAGCTGCCCGGCGTCGAAAAGCGCGGCCTCGGCCAGGAGTTCTTCATCGGCAAGGCACGCTGGGAGCTCCCCGGGGTGGGGCCGCTTCCGGAGAAGGTGTGGCAGCAGCATCGGGAGAAGCTCGAGCGCCACGAACCGTTCAGCGACTTCGTCTACGTCAGCACCGACGGCCGCGGCCAGCCGCGCTACTTGAGCGTGACCGGTGAGCCGATCTTCGATGCGCAGGGACGATTCACCGGCTATCACGGTATCGGCAAGGACATCACCGACAAGGCGCGAGCCCAAAAGGCCCTGGAGGAGAGCGAGCGGCGCTATCGAATGCTGTTCGACATCCATCCGCACCCGATGTGGGTGGTCGAAAACAGGTCTCTGCGCTTCCTGGCCGTCAACCAGGCTGCAGTGAAGCACTACGGCTACTCGAGGGATGAATTCCTATCGATGACTGCCGACCAGCTGCGCTATCCCGAGGATATCGCGAAGCTGCTCAGCGATTTTCAGGACCAAAGTCATTCCTATATGCAGCGTACGGCGCGGCACCGGAAGAAGGACGGCGAGCCGATCGACGTCGAGATCGTGTCCTTCAATCTGGAATTCGACGGCCGGCCCGCCCGCCTCGGCGTGATCAACGACCTCACGCAGCGCCTGAAGACCGAGCAGCAGGCCCGCGAGCTCGAGCAGAGGTACCAGGCGCTGCTCGCGTCGCGAGAAGGCAAGGAGCAGTCCTAGCGCCAGTCGGCGGTCGCGCCCGTCGGGTGCACCAGCTTTCCGTCTAGGTCGCCAGCAGCGGTCGAAACCGCTCTCCTGTTGTATTCTTCGCCAAAGACACGGGAGCCCGGTTGAAATTTTCCTTCTTCCACCTGATGCCCTACACGCATCTGGACCCGGAATCGCACGAGTGGCCGTTCCCGAACCGCTATTTCGACGCGGCGAAGGCGAGCGCGCTCTACCGCACCTACGTCGAGAGCATGATCCACGCCGAGTCCTGCGGCTTCGACTGGGTCGGCTGCAACGAGCACCACTTCAGCCCCTACGGGATGATGGCCAACCCGAATCTCATCGGCGGCGCGCTCGCCTACCCGACGAAGCGCGTGAAGATCGCCATCGTCGGCAACCTTGTTCCGCTCAACAACCCGATCCGGGTCGCCGAGGAGTACGCGATGCTCGACTGCATGACGGGCGGGCGCCTGGTCGCCGGCCTGATGCGCGGTATCCCTCACGAATACCTCGCTTACAACATTCCGCCCGGCGAATCCTGGGAGCGCCAGCGCGAAGCGGTGCAGCTGATTCTCAAAGCGTGGACCGAGCCCGAGCCCTTCGGCTGGGAGGGCAAGCACTTCCAGTACCGCCAGGTGTCGATCTGGCCCAAGCCGATGCAGAAGCCGCACCCGCCGCTGGTGATCTCGGCGAGCAATGCCGATTCCGCGAAGTTCGCCGCCGAGATGCGCGCCACCATGGGCATGGTGCTGCTCGCCGATCTGCCGAGCGGCAAGGAATGCATCCGGGCATACAGGGAAGCGGCGAGGTCGCACGGCTGGGAGCCGACCGCCGACAACATCCTCGTCGGCATGCACACCTGCATCGCCGAGACCGACGCGGAGGCGCGCCGCCAGCTGGCGAACGGCCTGAAGTATTTCGACGAGGTCCTGATGGGCGGCCTGCAGGCCTCGCAGCGCATCGTCCTGCAGAAGACACGCTACTTCGAGAACGAGGAGAGCCGCGACCGCTGGAAGAGCCGCCTGGACAAGCGCAAGACGCTCACGCTAGACGAGCAGATCGAGCGCGGCACGGTGCTGTGCGGCAGCCCCGAAACGGTGGTCGCGCAGATCAGGCGCATCCATGCCGAGCTCGGCCATGGCGTGTTCAACTTCACCGTCAAGGTGGGCACGCTGCCCGACGACGTCATCCGCCGCGGCATGGAGCTGTTCCGCGACCGCGTGCTCCCGCAGGTTCGCGATCTCTGAGGACCATCGCCATGCAGCCCCAGGCGCGCAAGGTTCCGCTCTCCAGCGGCGAGCTCGGCTACTACGTGGCGGGCGAGGGGCGTCCCCTCGTGTATCTGCACCCGGCGGGTGGCGTGCGCTGGACCCGGGTGCTCGACGAGCTCGCGAAGTCCTTCAAGCTCTTCGTGCCGATCATGCCCGGATTCGACGGCACGCCGGCGCACGCCTCGGTGAAGTCGATGAAGGGGCTGGCGGGACTCGCCGGCGAATTCATCGAAAAGATCGCAGGCGGCACCTGCGACGTCATCGGCTGCTCCTTCGGCGGTTATCTGGCGACCTGGCTCGCGGCCGAGCGCCCGCAGCTCGTCGACCATCTTGTGCTGGAGTGCCCCGCCGGTTTCCGGCCGAAGGGAAAGGGTGAGCGGCCTGCCGACCCCGAAGCGCTGAAGAAGCTCCTGTTCCTGCACCCGGAGAAGCTGCCGCCCGAAACCAAGCCGGCGGAGCAGGAGGCCGGCAACCGCGGGATGCTGGCGCACTACGGCTACCCGGCGGACACCGACGAGGAGCTGCTCGCGCGCATTCCCGCCATCGACAAGCTCACGCTGATCCTGCACGGCACCGCAGACCGCATGATCCCGAAGGAAAGCGTGCAGCTCCTGAAGAGCCGCCTGCCGCACGCCTATCTCGTGTACATCTGGGACGCGGCACACTCGATCGAGGTCGACCAGCCCGAGCGCATGCTCGCGGTTCTCACGAGTTTCCTGGAGCGCTCCGAGGGATTCATGGTCAACTGGGGCACCCTCGCGGTCAATCCGGGATAGGTGCGGCGATGGCCGCAAGCGCGAAACCGCCGTTCAGGGCGGACCAGGTCGGCAGCCTGCTGCGGCCCCCCGAGATCAAGGAAGCGCGCGCCAGGGTCGAGCGCGGCGAGGTAAGCGCGGACGCCCTGCGCGAGATCGAGGACCGCTGCATCCGCGCCGCAGTCGCGCGCCAGGAGTCCCTCGGCCTGCAGAGCATCACCGACGGTGAATACCGGCGCGGCTGGTGGAACCACGACTTCCTCGGCAAGATCGACGGCGTCGAGATCGAGCTCGACACAGGGTCCTACAAGTTCGCCGGCTCCGACGATCCCCGCTACACGCCGCAGGTGCGCCGCAAGGTCCGCCGCGCGCGGCCGATGATGCTGGACCACTTCAGGTACCTGAAATCGGTGGCGCACGGGACGCCGAAGTTCACGATGCCCTCGCCGTCCATCCTCTACCACCGCGGCGGGCGCGCGGCGATCAGCCGCGAAGCCTATCCCGACCTCGAAGAGCTCTGGGGCGACGTCGGGCGGGTCTACCGGGAGGAGATCCGCGACCTGGCCGCCGCCGGCTGCACTTACCTGCAGATCGACGACACCAGCTTCTCGTTCTTGTGCGACGGCAAGTTCCGCGAAAGCTGCCGTGCCCGCGGCGACGATCCCGAGGCGCTGCCCCACATGTACGCGCGGGCGGTCAACGCGGCCATCGACGACCGTCCCGCGGGGATGACGATCGTGATGCACACCTGCCGCGGCAACTGGAAGAGCACCTGGCTCGCCGAAGGCGGCTACGATCCGGTCGCGCAGGCCGTATTCCGGGAGACCAGGGTGGACGGCTACTTTCTGGAATACGACAGCGAGCGCGCAGGCAGCTTCGAGCCCTTGCGCGCCGTGCCGAAGGGCAAGAAGGTCGTGCTGGGACTGGTGTCGACCAAGACGCCGGCGCTCGAGAGGAAGGACGAGCTGAAAAGGAAGATCGATCAGGCGGCTCGCTACGTGCCGCTGGAAAATCTGTGCCTCAGCCCCCAGTGCGGCTTCGCCAGCAGCCATCACGGGAATCTTCTCACCGAAGAAGATCAGTGGAGGAAGCTCGCCCTAGTGGTCGAGGTGGCTGGCGAGGTCTGGAGCGGCTGAAGCTACTCCACGCTGACCCGCGAGAGCTTGATCAGCCGGTCCCAGCGCGCGTATTCGGACCTGAGGTATTCGGCGAACTGCTCAGGCGTGTTCCCGACGACCTCGAACCACTGTCTGGTAACGTAGGCCTCGCGAAACGCCGGGTCGTCCAGCACCTTCATCGTGTCGCCGTAAATCCTGGCCGTGGTCTCGCGCGGGATACCCGCAGGCCCGACCAGCGCGAACCAGGTACCCGCCTCGTAGCCGGGTACGGCCGATTCGGCGATCGTGGGAAGCTCGGGAAGGCCCGGTATGCGCCGCGCGGTGGCGGCGGCGACGAGCTTGAGCTTCCCCGCGCGCGCGTGGGGCTCGACCAGGAGCGGGGTCACCATCATCATCTGGATCTGGCCGGAGAGGAGATCGGCGACCGCAGGCCCCGCGCCCTTGTAGGGGACGTGCACGATGTCGATGCCGAGCAGGTGCTTAAGGTAGTCGACGCTGATGTGCGCCGAGGAGCCCAGGCCGAAGGAACCGTAGGAGAGCTTTCCCGGATTCGCCTTCGCGTACGCGACGAACTCCTGGAACGAATTCGCCGGCACCGAAGGGTGGACGGCGACCACCCAGGGAAAGCGCACCAGTACGGTGATCGGCGTGAAGCCGTTGACACCGTCGTAGGGGAGCTTGCTGTACAGGTGCGGATTCATCACGAAGGAGGAGGCATCGGAAACAAGCAGCGTGTGGCCGTCTGGGGCGGACTTCGAGACGTAGTCGGCTCCCAGAATCTGGTTTGCGCCGGGGCGATTCTCGACGAGCACGGGCTGTCCCCAGATATCCGAGAGGCGCGGCGCGAGCGCGCGGGAGAAAGCATCGGTCGCGCCGCCCGCCGAAGTCGGCACGACGATCTTCACCGGGCGCGAGGGGAAAGCCTGCGCTGCGGCCGGCGCCGGGGCGCTCGCTGCGCCCCCGAGGAGCAGGGAAGCGAGCAGGGAAGGGAGGAGCGGGCGTAAAATCATCGGGTGCCTCTATTGTATGCCGAGACGCAAACTGTCTCCGGCCGGGCCTGTCTAAGGAATGTCCCATCTGATATCGATGCAGAGGCCATGATGCATGAAATCCTAGGTGTCACCGACGAGCCCGGCGCTCACCGGCGATGGTTCCACGATGACTACTTCGACCTGTTCATCTGGCAGGTCGAGGGCGGAGAGCTGGTGCAGTTTCAGCTCTGCTACGGCATCGATTCGAGCGAGCAAGCCCTAGTGTGGCATAAGAACAGCGGGTTCTACCTCGACGGGATCGAGCCCGGGAAGCCGGGCAAGGGCAGGGGTCCGCTCCCGAAAACGTCGCGCTCCGCGAAGGTCGATCCGGTGGTCGAGCGCTTCGACGCCGCCGCGCGGTCTCTTCCCGAGGATATCCGGCTCGCCATGGTCGAGCGCGTTCACGAATTCGTCGAGAAACAGGACGCCACCCCGGCGCGCCGCAAGCGCTTCCGCCGCGCGTCCTGGCAGCACTCCTAGTTGACGGCGTCCGGCAAGCTCGGCTACTTTGGCGAGCAGTGCGGGCAGGGAATCGGAGGACACATGGGCGCGTACGCCGGTATGCTGTGGCACGTGGTGGTGCAGGCCATGATCGTGCTGTTCCTGGTCGTGGCGGTTTCGGGCCTGGGCGTCGGGATCGGCTTGATCCTTTCCAGCCAGAAGACCTCGCAGCTCTTTCACAGCTTGAACCGGTGGTTTTCGACCCGCCACGCGCTCAAGGCGATCGAGGTGCCTCACGAGACCGACCGCGTTGCTCACCGGTACCAGCGCTGGCTCGCCGGTGGCTTTGTCCTCGGCGGCCTGATTGCGATCTTCGGCCTGGTGGCGGCGGTGGACGTGGTCGCGCTCAGCAAGATCGTCGCCGAAAAGCGCGCCGCGGCTTTCGTGGCGGTCATTCTCGACTGCGCCAGGTGGTTTCTGATCGTCGGCAGCGTCGCCGGCGTGGTAGTCGGCGCGATGCTGCTGTTCTATCCCGATGCCGAGAGCAAGCTCGAGGCATTCACCAATCGATGGGTGTCGTCGCGGCGTGTGGTCCGGAGCTGGGACGACATGCACATGACCCTCGACCTGCTGGTCGAGGCCCATCCCACACCCGCCGGCTGGCTCCTCGCCTGCACCTCGGCCGGAGCCGTGTTCTGCGCGGTCTTCATGCTGGTGCGCTACTACTGAAAGGCAAGACGGTCGCGATTCTCGAGAGCCGCCTGAGCGCCCAGCTCGCCGGCCTCGTCGAGAGGCACGGCGGGCGACCGATGCCGGCGCCGGCGCTCGCGGAAGTTCCCGACGTCGACCCCGAGCAGATCGCACGGCTGGTGGAGCAGCTGGAGTCGCGCCCGCCCCGGGCGGCGATCTTCCAGACCGGCGTGGGAACGCGCGCCCTGTTCGAGGCGGCCGATTCCCTGGGCATCACCCCCAGGCTTCTCGGCCTGCTCTCGAATTGCGTGGTGGTCGCGCGCGGCCCCAAGCCCACCGGAGTGCTGCGCTCGCGCGAGGTGCGCATCGACCGTAGCGCTGCCGAGCCCTTTACCACCGCCCAGGTGCTGGAGTCGCTCGGGGACCTGCCCTTGCGGGGCGAGCGGGTGCTGGTGCAGCGCTACGGCGAGACCAACGTCGAGCTCGAGCGTGCGTTGCGGGCGAAAGGCGCCGAAGTCGCCGAGATCCCCACCTATCGCTGGGCGCTGCCGCAAGATACCGGACCCCTGGAGGCCCTGATAGGCGCGCTCGACCGCCGTGAAGTGAACGCCGCCGTATTCACCAGCGCGTCGCAGGCGCACAACCTGTTCGCGCTCGCCCGGCGGCTCGGCCGCGACGGTCCGCTCGCCGCGAACCTGAACCGCACGCTGGTCGCGTCCATCGGGCCGGTGTGCAGCGCGGCGCTGAGGGGTCACGGAGTGGAGGTCGCGCTCGAAGCGAGCCCGCCGAAGCTCGGTCCGTTGGTCGCCGCGCTCGAAAAAGCCCTTTCGACATAGAGGGCTGGTACAATGCGCGACTTTTCGCGCATTGGCCTTCTGGAATGCCTCGCTCCATCCGTAATCTCGCGATCATCGCCCACGTCGACCACGGCAAGACGACACTGGTCGACAAGCTCCTGCGGCAGTCGGGCACCTTCGCCGCGCACCAGCACCTCGTCGAGCGGGTCATGGATTCCAACGACCTCGAGCGCGAGCGCGGCATCACCATCCTCGCCAAGAACTGCGCGGTCGACTACGCCGGGACCCATATCAACATCGTCGATACGCCCGGCCACGCGGACTTCGGCGGCGAGGTCGAGCGGTCCCTGTCGATGGTCGACGGCGTACTGCTGCTCGTCGACGCGGTCGAGGGCCCGATGCCGCAGACGCGCTTCGTCACGCGCAAGGCGCTCGCACTGGGCCTGAACCCGGTGCTGGTGGTGAACAAGATCGACCGTCCGGGGGCGCGCCCCGACTGGGTGGTGAACGCCACCTTCGACATGATGGACAAGCTAGGCGCGTCCGAGCACCAACTCGATTTTCCCGTGGTCTACGCCTCGGCACTTCTCGGCACCGCCACCCTCGACCTGTCGAAGCCGGGAACCGACATGCGGGCGCTGTTCGAGACGATCATCGGGCGCGTTCCGGCGCCCAAGGGCGACCCCGACGGTCCCCTGCAGTTGCAGATCAGCAATATCGACTACTCGAGCTATGTGGGGCGCATCGGCATCGGGCGGATCGCGCGGGGCAGAATCAAGCCCGCGCAGGAGATCGTGGTACTCCACGAGGGACGCGAGCCCGCGAAGGCCAAGGTCGGACAGGTCATGGGCTTTCGCG
>Ga0335084_10003108_pt1 | contig 16155 bp, 10 predicted proteins | sample Lox_Sample_44_FD_206721 | JGI IMG/M metagenome (GOLD analysis project Ga0335084, IMG submission 206721) | Soil microbial communities from Loxahatchee National Wildlife Refuge, Florida, United States - Lox_Sample_4.4 | ecosystem: Environmental > Terrestrial > Soil > Wetlands | place: USA... | reverse complement strand
AGGGCATGCTCCGCCCTGTTCCACACCTCATCCGCGCCGATCCGCTTAGCGGGGCGGGTGGCGAGCTTGATCAGGATCTCATCGAAACCGAAATCCCGGTACACGCGCTGCAGCAGCTCGATGAACGCTGTCGCCTCGGACTGCGTCTGCTCTTCGGTGCAGAAGATGTGGGCGTCGTCCTGAACGAAAGCGCGCACTCGCATGATGCCGTGCAGGGCGCCGGAAGGTTCGTTGCGGTGACACGAACCGAACTCCGCGAGGCGCAGCGGAAGCTCCTTGTAGCTACGGATGCCCTGATTGAAGATCTGGATCGCGCCGGGGCAGTTCATCGGCTTCACCGCGTAGTCGCGGTTCTCGGAACTGGTGAAGAACATGTTCTCGCGGAAGTGATCCCAGTGGCCGGAGCGCTTCCACAGCGAGAGGTCCATCACAAGCGGCGTGCGTATCTCCTGGTAGTCGGCGCCGTTCAAGACGCGGCGCAGGTACTGCTCGACCTGCTGCCACACGATCCAGCCCTTCGGGTGCCAGAACACCATGCCGGGCGCCTCTTCCTGCAAATGAAACAGGTCGAGCTGCTTCGCCAGCTTGCGGTGGTCGCGCCGCTCGGCTTCCTCGAGGCGGCGCAGGTAGGCGTCCAGATCGTCCTTGCTCGCCCACGCAGTGCCGTAGATCCGCTGCAGCATTTCGTTGCGCGAGTCGCCGCGCCAATACGCGCCGGCGAGCTTCATCAGCTTGAACGCCTTCAGCTTGCCGGTGGAGGGCACGTGCGGGCCGCGGCATAGATCGGTGAAGTTGTCCTGGCGGTACAAAGTGATCGTCTCGCCGCCGGGGATGGCTTCGATGATCTGCGCCTTGTAGTGCTCGCCCTGAGATTTGAAGAAGTCGATGGCACGGGAACGCTCCCACACCTCGCGCTGCACGGGAAGGTCGCGCTTCGCGATCTCGCGCATGCGCGCTTCGATCGCGCTCAGGTCCTCCGGCGTGAACGGCCGCCGATAGGAGAAATCGTAGTAGAACCCGTCCTCGACCACCGGCCCAATGGTCACCTGCGCGTCGGGGAACAGCTCCTTCACCGCGTGCGCAAGCAGGTGCGCGCTGGAGTGGCGCAGGATCTCGAGACCGTCGGTGTCTTTGTCGGTGACGATCGCGACCTCGGCGTCGCGATCGATCACATGGCTCAGATCGACCAGCATGCCGTCGACCCTCCCAGCCAGTGCGGCGCGCGCGAGCCCAGGGCCGATCGCGCTGGCGACAGCGGCCACGGTCACAGGTGCATCGAAGCGCTTTTGCGCCCCATCGGGAAGCCGCACGACCGGCATCAGTAAGACCCTAGGGAAGGTTCAGAAACGACAAGAGCCAGCGTCTCGCTGACTCTCGTCTCCTCAAGGTGGTAGGCGCGATTGGACTCGAACCAACGACCCCCACCATGTCAAGGTGATGCTCTAACCAGCTGAGCTACGCGCCTGTGGGCCGGAAGTTTAGCCGAAACCTGAGCGGCGCTCAAATCGCGCTCAGCGCCGATGAGCGGCACGGCGGCGCGAGCGCGCGGCGCGCCGGGGGCGAGCCATGTCGGGAATGGCATGCACGAACTGGTCGAGGACGCGCGCGCGGCTGCGCACCTGGTCCAGCAGGTCGGGCACCACCTGTGGCAGGCGGCGCTCGATGTGCGGATCCGCGATGCCATCCAGAATTCCGCTGGCAAGATCGTTGAGCTCGGCCATGAGCTCCGCGACGCTGCGCGTGACGCGGCGCAGCTCGTGCAGGCTGTCGGCGTCGAGCCGGTCCGCTCCCGCTTGCAGGCAGCCGCGCATCTGCTGGCTGAACTGCGTCGCGCGGATCGAAACGTCGCCCACGGCGTGCGCGATCTGCGCGGCGCTGGCAGCAGCCGCAGACGCACCTTCGAGCGCCATGTTCAGCGCCAGCAGATTGGTGTCGCGCGAAGCCGCTTCGACCGCGCTCAGCAGGCGCGCCAGGTCTTCGGTCTGAGCGGCGCGTCCATCCGGATCTTGGCTGGTAAGCATGTGCTCCCGTCGGCGCGTGGCGCCGGTTTGCTGAATGGCGGCCCGGACGGCCGCCTAGGAGGCCAATAACGGCGCGCTGGAAATGAGCTTTAGCTGCTGGGCGCCCGGGCCGAGGCCACGCCTTCCCGTCATCCGCACCTGAGGCAACACGCGTTGTGAGACTCGATCAGCGCTTCCCTAAAGCCGACGTGCCGAGCTGACCGCAGGCAGCTGCCGTATCACGCCGAGCAGCTGGCGCACCTGGTCGAGGCCGCTCACCTCCAGCGTGAAGAACATCCGCGCGTACTCGTCGCGCGTTTGCGATGTAGTGCCAGCGACCTTGACTTTCTCGCGCGTGAAGACGTCGAGGATGTCCCGCATCAGGCTCGGATGGTTGCTGCCCTCGATCTGAACGTCGAGCGCGAAGCGTCCCCGCGGAGCGTCGCTTCCCCATTGCGCCGCGATCAAGCGCTCAGAGGCGAGCCGCGCGACGTTTGGGCAGCCTTGCCGGTGCACTGTGATGCCGCGCCCGCGGGTCACGAAACCGATGATGGGGTCGGCCGGCACTGGCTTGCAGCACTTGGCCAGCACCGTGAGCAGCTTGTCCACCCCAACCACCAGGATATCGCCGCCGCGACGCAGTTCTTCGTTCGCGCGTGGCAGCGTCGGCACCTCCGCATCGGCCTGTGCATCCGCAACTGCGTCCTCTTCGCGCAGCGCAGACTGCAGCTGGCGCAGTGTGACCTCGTTGCGGCCCACCGACGCCAGGAACTCGTCGACCTTCTGGAATCCAGTTCTCTGCGCTAGCGCATCGAGGCCGAACGCCGTCATGCCGGTGCGCTGCAGCAGCTTCTCCACCAGCTGCCGGCCCTGTGCGATGGCGGCATCCAGGTTCTGGCTGTTGAACCATTGGCGCACCTTGGCCCTGGCCCGGTGGCTGCGCGTGAATCCCAGCTCCGGGTTGAGCCAGTCGCGGCTCGGCCCACCGGTCTTGGCGGTCACGATGTCCACGGTCTGGCCATTGGACAACGCATAGTTGAGCGGCACCATCTCGCCGTCCACACGCGCACCGCGGCAGCGATGCCCGACGTCGCTGTGCACGTGATAGGCGAAGTCGACCGGCGTCGCCCCGATCGGAAGATCGATCACCCGACCCTGCGGTGTGAGCACGTAGACGCTCTCCTCGGACAATCCGTCGCGAAAATGCTCGGCGAGATCGCCAACCGCCGAGAGGTCGTCCTTCCAGTCCAGAATCTGCCGCAGCCACGCGATCTTCGCGTCGAAGCCGGACTGCGCGCGTACCCCTTCCTTGTAGCGCCAGTGGGCGGCGACTCCATACTCGCTGTGCTGGTGCATCTCTACGGTGCGGATCTGCACCTCGAGCAATTTGCCGTCCGGCCCTACCACGGCCGTGTGCAGCGACCGGTAGCCGTTCGGCTTGGGCTTGGCGATATAGTCGTCGAACTCCTTGGGCAACGGCGTCCACAGGCTGTGCACCAGACCGAGCACGGCGTAGCAATCCTTGACGTCGTCGACTAGCACGCGCACCCCGCGGATATCGAACAGCTCCCCGAGCGCGCGCTCCTTGCGCGCCAGCTTCTTGTAGATGCTGTAGATGTGCTTGGGCCGGCCGCTCACCTCGCCACGGACCCCCGCCTGCGTCAGCTCCGTGCGCAGGATCTGCATAACGCGGGCGATGTACGCCTCGCGGTCCGCACGCTTCTCGTCGAGCTCTCCGGCAATGCGCCGGTAGGTATGCGGCTCGCTGCAGCGCAGGGCGAGGTCCTCGAGCTCCCACTTGAGCTGCCAGACGCCGAGGCGGTTGGCGAGCGGCGCGAACAGCTCGAAGGTGTCGCGCGCGGCGGCCATGCGGGCCGCTTCGTCGCCGCGGCCAGCGAGATAGCGCAGCGTTTGCGTCTGGTCAGCGAGCTTCACGAGCACGACGCGCACGTCCTGCACCATCGCCAGCAGCATCTTGCGCAGCGCCTCGAGCTGCGCCCCGCGGTCCGCCGTCTTCTTCGACTCGTTGCCCAGGGAGCGTAAGACCTGGATCTGCCCCATGCGCGCGAAGCCATCCACCAGCGTCGCCACTTCCCCCCCCAGCGTCTCCTTCAGATGCCGCTCCCAGCCTGGCTCGATCGCCGGCACAGCGCTGACCAGGGCCGCCGCCAGCGTCGTGCCGTCAAGGCGCAGTGCTCCTAGCATGCCGGCGACCTCGCGGCAGTGCGTGAGCAGCGGCTCGCCCGACGGACTTAAGCGCCCCGAGTAGCGCTCGACGGCAAGTGTCAGCGCGCGAGAAAGAACCGCCCGGTCGGCGGCCTCGAGGCGCTCGCCAAGCGCCGCCAGCCACTGCGCCGGATCAGTCTGGGCGCCAGCTTCTCTAACCTGGATCGTCATGGCGATACGAACACTGCTTGCAGAGGCATTACCGCCCTTGCCAATAGCGCCGGTACTGAGCGCGATACCCGCTCGCGGACAGGCCGCCCGCGTCGAACCTCAGCACGATGGCGCCATCTGCGTCGCTGCGCAGCACGCGAGCGCCCAGCGCCTGGTAGCGCGCCATGACCTCGGGCTTGGGATGGCCGAAGCGATTCCGATAGCCGACCGGGATCACGACGATTCTCGGGGCAACTTGCGCCAGAAACGCGGCGCTGGACGAAGTTCCGCTGCCGTGGTGGGGCGCCACCAGCACGTCCGCGTGTAGCCCCGCAGGATGCCTTCGCACCAGCTCCGCCTCGGATCCGCGCTCGATGTCCGCGGGCAACATGACGCTCCCAAAGGCGGAGTCGACCTTGAGGACACAGCTGCGCGCGTTGTCCTTCAGCTCGGCGAAATTATAACTCTCCCAGGTAGGGTGCAGAACCGTGAAGCGCACCGCGTCCCACTCCCAGCTCTGACCCGCGAAGCATCGCATCCTTCGGCGTGCGAGCTCCACCGCGGCTGCATCCGGCGGCAACGAGGTGGCCACCCAGTCCACCGGCACCGCGGCGAGCACCGACGCCGCCCCACCCGAGTGATCGGTGTCGTCGTGCGTGATCAGCAGGCCATCGAGGTGATTGACGCCTTGCGCACGCAAGAACGGAACGACGACGCGGCTGCCGGCGTCGGTGTCGCCGGAGAACGCAGGACCGGCGTCATAGACGAGCGCGTGGCGATGAGTCCGAAGCACCGCGCTCAGCCCCTGGCCGACGTCGAGCACATCGACCCACAGCTCGCCAGGCGCGGGGACCGGCGAGGCGACTACGAGCAGCGGCACAAATCCCAGCACCCCGAACCATCTTCCAGGCAGGCCGCTGGGGGCCAAAACCCATGCGGCGCCGAGCAAGGCCAGCGGCACCGACCACCAGGGCGGCGCGTGCTGCTGCCACACGGCGGCGGGCAGCGCGCTCATCCACTCGAGAGCGGCAATGCAAAGCGACATGAGCGATCCAGCCAGCCACAACAGCCAGTCGACAGGAAGCGCCACGCCGAGCAGGGTCAACGGGACCACGCCCAGACTCACCACGGGAATGGCGAGCGCGTTGGCGAGCGGCGAGACGAGCGACACCTGCTGGAACAGCGCCAGCAGCACCGGTGTCAGGCCGACTGTCACCGCCCATTGGACGCGCCCCCAGCTGACGAGCCAGGAAGGCTGCCCGATGCGGCCCAGCGTCACATACATGATCACCGCAACGGCGCCGAAGGAGAGCCAGAAACCCGGCGCCAGCACGCACATCGGATCCGCCGTGACCGCCGCGAGCAGGGCCAGCGCCAGCACAGACAGCGGCTGGGCCTCCAGCCCGACCAGCAGCGCGAGGGCGACAGCGCCCAACATGAACACGGTCCGTTGCGCCGGCACCGCGAAGCCCGCCAGCAGCGCATAGCCGACTGCCACCAGAAGCCCCGCAACGGCGGCTGCTTTGACGGCCGGGAGGCGTGCGACCAAGCGTGGATTGCGCCGCCAGGACCACAGCACCAGGGCGAACCCGAGACTCGACACCATCGTGATGTGTAGGCCGGAAATGCTCATCAGGTGGTTGACGCCCGTGCGCGTGAACACGGTCCACTGGTCGCGCGAGATGGCCTGCTGGTCGCCGATCGCCAGCGCCGCCAGGACCCCGGCGCTCGATTGCTCAGGCAGCGCCGAGGCAATCCGTCCCCGCACCCACTCGCGCAGGCGCTCCAATGCGTACGACGGGCGCCACACCATGCTGTGGAGACGGCGATTGCCTTGGTCGGGCCGCACGTAGCCGGTGGCGCGGATGCCGCGCTCGAGCAGCCAGGCCTCGAAATCGAAGCCGTCCGGGTTAGCGAGGCCGTGCGGGCGGCGCAGCCGGACACTCAACTGCCACCGCTCGCCCGGGCTCGGCGGGACGGGGCCGGCGCCTCCAAAGACCTCCGCTTCGAGGTACCGCGTCAGCGTGATGTGCCGAGGAACCTGGGCGAGCGGTGTGATGACCCGCTCGACGTCGAACTCGAAGCGAGTGCCGTGCTCGTTGACCTGGGGCAGGCTCGCGATCACGCCGCTCAGCTCGATATCGCGGCCTTCCCACTCCGGGGGCAGGCGATCAGCGAGCTTGATGTGCGCCACCAGCGCAGCCCACAGGAAGCCGGCTGCGAAGCATAGAAGCGCGTCGACCGTCCGCGCCAGCAGCAGGCGGTGCGGACCCACCGGCGCTGGCCGCACCCAGCGCACAACCAGCACGGCGGCAAACGCATAGATCCACAGCAAGCCGGGCAGCTCAGCCCGCTGCTGCAGCCAGGCCATGCCGAGCACGAACAGGGCAACGTTCAGCAGCATGAGAACCCACAAATACGGTCGGGCCGGAGCCGAAGCCAGTTAGAATCGAGGACCAGGGACCAGTCGAGCGCGTCATGCCGAGAAAGTACGTCAGAAAACTGCTGCCGAGTCACCAGGCTGTGCGCGACCATCGCTACATCGGTGCGCTCGGCCCCGCCTTCCACCACCCCAATCTCTGGCACTTGAACCGCCGCTCAGTCGCGGGCGGTGTTGCGATTGGAATGCTGTGCGGCATGATTCCCCTCCCGATCCAGATGGTGTTCGCTGCCATCTTCGCGATCGCGCTGCGCGCCAATCTACCGGTCGCTCTGGCGACGACCTGGTACGTCAACCCCTTCACCATCGTCCCGCTCTACTACCTCGCTTACAAGGTCGGGACGCTGATCACCGAGCAGGCACCGCCCGCGACCGCCCCGCCGGTCGTCGCGCTGAGCATCAGCAATGTCCGCGACTGGATTCCCCTCCTGCTCGGCTGGATCGACGAGATGGGCAAGCCGTTCGTGGTCGGTTTGTGTACCCTGGGCGTAGCGTTGTCGATTGGGAGCTATTTTGCCGTGCGTGGCGCCTGGCGGCTGTACATCGTCATGGCGTGGCGCCGGCGCGCGAAAATGCGTGAGCAGTGATTCGTGAAGACGTCCCGCGTCACGAACCACGGGACGCGATCAATTCGCCACGTTCCGGGCCCAGCAGGCCATCCTCCAGTCTCAGTACCCGATCCATCTTTGCCGCGATACTGTGGTCGTGCGTGACGATCACCAGACTGGTCCCCAGGTTACGGTTCAGCTCGAGCATGAGCTCGAGCACGACTTCGGCGGTCTGGCGATCGAGATTGCCGGTCGGCTCATCCGCCAGCAGGCAGGCAGGCCGTGTCACCAGGCCGCGCGCCAGAGCCGCGCGCTGACGCTCTCCGCCGGACAACTCGCCCGGCGTATGCGTGAGCCGTTCCTGCAGCCCCACTCGGCCCAGCATCTCGGCGGCCTGCCGCGCCGCCTCGGCCGGTGGCAAGCGCCGCACCAGCAGCGGCATGGCGACGTTCTCCTGCGCCGTGAACTCGGGGAGCAGGTGATGGAACTGATAGACGAAACCCAGCGCGCGGTTGCGCACGCGCCCCTTTTCCGACTCGCTGAGCGTGGCGATGTTCCTGCCCTGGATCAGAATCTCGCCCGCCGACGGCGCGTCGAGCCCGCCCAGCAGGTGCAGCAGCGTGCTCTTGCCCGACCCGGAGGCGCCCACGATCGCGACACTCTCCCCCTGGCTCACATCCAGGTTCACGCCCAGCAGCACTCTCACTTCCTGCGGGCCCTCCCGGAACACTTTGTGCACGCCGCGCGCGCCGATCACCCGCTCACTCATAGCGCAGCGCCTCCGCCGGGTTTACGCGCGACGCGCGCCAGCTCGGGTACAGCGTAGCGAGCAGGCTGAGCAGCAGCGACATCAGCGCCACCGTCGCGACGTCGCGCAGCTGAAGATCCGACGGCAGCTCGCTGATGTAATAGACGTCCTTTGCCAGGAACTGCACGCTGAACAGCCGCTCGACGGCGGGCACCACGACGTCGATATTGAGCGCGATGGCGATTCCACCCACCACGCCGAGGGCGGTACCGATAACACCGATGAGCGAGCCCTGCACCACGAAGATCTTGATGATCGACAACGGGGTGGCGCCCAGCGTGCGCAGGATCGCGATATCGGCGCGCTTGTCGGTGACCGCCATCACCAACGTCGACACCAGGTTGAAGGCCGCCACGGCTACGATCAACGCAAGAATGATGAACATCACGTTCTTCTCGATCTGCACCGCGCGGAAGAAGTTCGCGTGGCTGCGGGTCCAATCGGTGACGTAGAGGTCGCCAGCCAGGGTGCGGCTCAGACGGCGCGCGACCTCCGGTGCGTCGAACAGGTCCTTCAGCTTCAGCCGCACGCCGGATACCTCGTCTCCCAGGCGGTACAGCTTCTCGGCATCCTCCAGACTGATCAGCGCCAGGCCGGCGTCATATTCATACATGCCGACCTCGAACACGCCGACCACGGTGAACTGCTTGATGCGCGGCAGGATCCCGGCCGGCGTCACCTGCCCCTGCGGCGCGATCAGCACCACTTTTTCGCCGACGCGCGCGCCGACTGCATGCGCCAGCTCGGAACCCAGCACCATGCCGAATTCGCCTGGCCGCAAGTCGGAGAGGCGGCCGCGCCTCATGTGCCGGCCGATGTCGGCCACCTGATCCTCGAGCTCCGGCACAATGCCGCGCACCAGCGCGCCTTGCACGTTCTGCCGGTTGGCGAGCAGCCCCTGAGCAGAAACATAGGGCGCAGCCGCAGCCACATCGCGGTCGGCGCTCGCCTGGCGTGCGACTTCCTGCCAGTTCGCGAGGCGGCCGTCGACACCGCTGATCTGTACATGGGACGCGACACCCAGGATGCGCGCGCGCAGCTCTTTCTGGAACCCGTTCATGACCGAGAGCACCACGATCAGCGCCATGACTCCGACGGCGATGCCGATCATGGACGCTATCGAGATGAACGAGATGAAATGATTGCGGCGCTTGGCGCGCGTGTAGCGCAGGCCGACGAGCAGCTCGTAAGGGCTCACAGGTGGCGGCAGGGGTCCGTTGCGGTCACGGGCGCGCAAGTGTGCCACACTCGACGCACGTCGGGGGCCGCGCGGAATATCGTCTATACTCGGCACGCCCGCCATGCGCTCGCTTCAGTTGTTCCTGCCCTACCCCGTACCCTTTGCAGCGCACAAGCGCGAAGCGCTTTCCGGGCTGCCGGCCCTCTCGAAGATCTTGGCGCGCGGGCGCGCGACCGCACTTGGCGTCAGGCCATGGGAGACGGCGCTGCTCGAAGCGTTCGGCGTCGCGCGGCAACGCGACTGGCCGCTCGCTCCGCTCAGCTGGCTGGGCGAGGGAGGCGAAGGCGCGGAAGGCTATTGGCTGCACGCTGATCCGGTGCACCTGCGCGCCGAGCGCGACGCGCTACTGCTGCTCGATGCTCGCCACTTCGCGCTCGAGGCTGACCCAGCCCGCGCCCTCGTCGACGCACTCAACACCCACTTTACGCCCGGAGGCGTGCGCTTCTTTGCGCCTGCCCCGACACGCTGGTATGTTCGCGTGGACCGTGTCCCCAACATCTCGACCTGGCCGCTGCGTGCGGCCGCGGGCCGCAGCATCGATGCATTGCTGCCGTACGGCTCCGAAGCCCTCGCCTGGCACCGCATGGTCAACGAGCTCCAGATGCTGCTGCACGCGCACGCCGTGAACGAGATGCGGGAGTCCGCCGGTCTGCCGGCGATCAACAGCGTGTGGTTCTGGGGCGGCGGCGTGCTGCCCGCCGTGGCGAGTGGTCGTTTCATCGGCGTGTGGGGCGATGATCCGCTCGCACGCGGTCTAGCCCACGCTGCGCGCTTGCCTTGCGCGCCCCTGCCGGATGGCGCGGACCAATGGCTGGCACAGTCCGAGGCCGGCAAGCATGTCATCCTGCTTGCTCTGCCAGAAGTGCAGTCGCGTGAGGCGTTGCTCGCAGCCGAGCAGCTGTGGTTCGCACCGCTGGTGCGGGCGCTGAAGCGACGGCAGCTCTCGGCGCTGACGCTGGTCGCCGAAGACGGCGGCACGGCTGCGCGCTTCGAACTGCGCGCAGCGGATCTGTGGAAGTTCTGGCGTCGCACTCCGTTGCAGGCCGAGTGACATGCCCGAGATCGTCGACCGCGCGTTTTCGCAAGAGGCCTGCCGCGTTCTGATCGAAGCGGGTCTCGATCCGGTGCTGGCGCGCGTGCTCGCGGCGCGCGGCATCACTGCGCCCGGTCAGCTCGACACGGCGCTGGCGCACCTGCTTGCTCCCGAGGGGATGCGCAACCTGCCGCGCCTGGCGCAGATCCTGGCCGACGCCATCGCGGGCGGCAAACGGCTGCTCATCGTGGGCGACTACGACGCCGACGGCGCCACGGCCTGCGCCGTAGGGCTCCTGGCGCTGCGTGGGATGGGGGCGCAGGTCGACTACATCGTGCCGAATCGCTTCGAGTTCGGCTACGGCCTCACGCCCGAGATCGTGCGCCTGGCCGCGCAGCGCTGCCCGGATATCCTGATCACCGTCGACAACGGCATCGCTTCGCTCGACGGCGTGGACGAAGCGCGACGTCTCGGGATGCAGGTGCTGATCACGGACCATCACCTGCCGGGGAACAGGCTGCCCGCTGCCGAGTGCATCGTGAACCCGAACCAGTCCGGATGCGGTTTTCCAAGCAAGCACCTGGCGGGTGTCGGCGTCATGTTCTACGCCATGCTCCAACTGCGAGCCGAGTTGCGGGCGCGCGGCGCGTTCGGCGCTCGCGCCGAACCCAATCTCGCCGGCTTGCTCGATCTGGTGGCGCTCGGCACGGTCGCGGACCTGGTCTCACTGGACGACAATAACCGCCGCCTGGTGGCGCAAGGACTTGCCCGTATCCGCCGCGGCCATGCGCGGCCCGGCATCGAGGCGCTGCTCACCGTGGCCGGCCGCGATCCGCGGCGCGCTGGCGCGTACGAACTGGGCTTCGTGGTGGCGCCCCGGCTGAATGCGGCAGGGCGCATGGACGACATGGCGCTCGGAATCGAGTGCCTCATCGCCGCGGATCCTCGCAAGGCCAGTGCGCTTGCCGCGCAGCTCGACACGCTGAATCGCGAGCGGCGGAGCATCGAGGCGAACATGCATGACGAAGCGCTCGCGCACCTCGAGCAGTTCGCGCCCGGGGATGCGTTCGGGCTCTCGCTGTACGATCCCGGCTGGCATCAAGGCGTGATCGGCATCCTTGCCGCCCGCATTCGGAGCCGCTTTCAGCGCCCGGTGATCGCGTTCGCGCGCGGGCAGCCTGGCGAGCTGCGCGGATCGGGCCGCTCCATCCCCAACCTGCATTTGCGCGACGCGCTGGACCGCGTAGATAAGCGAGAGCCGGGATTGCTGCTGCGCTTCGGCGGCCATGCAGCCGCAGCGGGATTGACCATCCACGAGAGCGATTTCGAGGTTTTCCGGAGCGTATTCGACGCCACGTTGCGAAGCCTCCTGACCCCGGAAGACCTCCGGCTGCGCATCGAGACCGACGGCACGCTCTTGCCGCAACAGCTCAGCCTGTCTCTCGCCGAAGAGCTCAGCGCCCCGGTATGGGGTCAGGGCTTCCCTCCGCCGCGCTTTCGCGGCGACTTCCGCGTCGACGCGCAGCGCGTGGTGGGAGGCCGCCACTTGAGATTCGCGCTGACCACCATGGAGCCGCGGGCGCGGCCGGTGAACGGCGTATTGTTCGGGACGTCGGAGCCGCTGCCCGACGCGATCCGCGCCGTGTTCCGGCTCGCCGTGGACGAATACAACGGCGCCCGTTCGCTGCAGCTGGTGCTCGATCACTGGCAGCAGGCGGACGCGGCCTGAGGCGAATGGCGACGAGCGAGCTCATCGACTTTTCGTGGCTGGCGGCCGAGGGCCTGGACCGCCTGCCGCAGTTTCTCACCAGTCTCGGCATCGGGCTCCTCATGGGGCTAGAGCGCGAGCGCAACCCCAGCGCCCGCGCGGGTCTGCGGACTTTCGCTCTGGTCGCCATGCTCGGTGCAGTGTGCGGCGTCTTGTCGCAGCTTCAGGCGGCTCCGTGGCTCACGATCGCAGGATTGCTCCTAGTGGGCATCATCATCGTCACCGCCTACGTGGATGCCGCCTTGGTCGGGGTGCGCGAGCTGCAGGAGGACCCGGGCACCACCACCAGCACGGCCCTGGTGCTGTGCTTCGTGCTGGGCGTCATGGTGGCGTACGGGCTCGATCGCGCCGCCGTCATGCTCGCCATCGCCGCGACCGTGCTGCTCTACTTCAAGCCCGAGCTGAGGGGTCTCGCGCAACATCTGGAGCGGCGCGACCTGCTGTCCATCCTGCAGTTCGCCGTCGTGTCGTTCATCGTGTTGCCGATCCTGCCGAACCGCAACTTCGGTCCCTATAGCGCCCTCAACGTGCGCCAGATCTGGCTCATGGTCGTGTTGATCTCCGGGGTGAGCCTGGCAGGATACCTGGCGCTGCGCATAGTCGGCCGCCGACACGGAGCCGCGCTGCTAGGTCTGTTCGGCGGCCTGGTGTCTAGCACGGCGACCACGCTCGTGTATGCGCGCCACGGGCGCTCGGCGCCGCAGCTAGGCAACCTAGCCGCCGACGTGATCGTGCTCGCCAACCTTGTGGTGCTCGGACGCCTGGCGGTGCTGACCGCGGTGGTGTCGGCCGCTCTGCTGCCCGCCTTGTTGCCGGTGCTGGGCTGTGCGCTCTTGCCGGGCGCGGCCTCGATCGCTTACCGGCTACACCGGTTGCGCAGCCAGGACGAGCCGCCCATGCCGGAAATCAGCAACCCGGCTGAGCTGCGCACCGCGATCATGTTCGCACTGGTATACGGCGCAGTGCTGCTAATCGCGGCCTGGCTGCACGACAAGGCCGGTGCGGCGGGGTTGTACGGCGTGGCGGTGGTATCCGGCCTCACTGATGTGGACGCGATCACCCTCACCTCGCTGCGCCTGTTCGGGCTGGACGATCTCACCGCGGTGCAAGCGGTGACCTCGATCACCTTGGCGTTTCTCGCCAACATCGCGTTCAAGCTCGGGCTGATCGGCGCGACCGGCGGCATGGACATGCTGCGCCGCTGCCTGCCCGGGCTACTGCTGACCGCCGCCGGGGCCGCAGCCGGCCTGGTGTTATTCGCCTGAGCTTGCGCCGGCTGCTAAACTTCAATACTTTTTTTCAAGGGCACGACGCATGGAAGCGGAACGTCTGAACGCTGTGAGCAACAAGCTCGCCGACCTGGATCATCGCGCCGACGATCTGCGGAGGTATCTTTGACGTCGACGCCAAGCAGCAGCGCCTCGAGGAGCTGATCAAGCTGAGCGAGGACCCCGGGCTGTGGACGGACCGCCAGCGCGCGCAGGAGGTCGGCAAGGAGCGCAAGGCGCTCGAGTCAGTGGTAAAGACCATGCAGCGCGTGAGCCGCGGGCTGCAGGAGAGCCGAGAGCTGCTCTCGATGGTGCGCGAAGAGAGCGATGAGGCCGGATTGGAGTCGGTAGCGCAGGACGTCAACGCGCTGGAGCAGGCGGTGGCGGACATGGAGTTCCGCCGCATGTTCTCCAACCCCCTGGATCCCAACAACTGTTTTTTGGACATCCAGGCCGGCCAGGGCGGCACCGAAGCGCAGGATTGGGCCGCGATGCTCGAGCGCATGTACGCGCGCTTTTGCGAGCGGCGCGGGTTCAACGTCGAAGTGCTGGAGGAGTCGCCGGGCGAAGTCGCGGGGCTGAAAAGCGCCACGCTCAAGGTGAGTGGCGACTATGCTTACGGGACGCTGCGCACCGAGTCGGGCGTTCACCGCCTGGTGCGCAAATCGCCGTTCGACTCCAATGCGCGCCGCCATACCTCCTTCGCGAGCGTGTTCGTGTACCCGGAGATCGACGAGACGATCGAGATCGAGATCAACCCCGCGGAGCTGCGCGTCGACACCTTCCGTGCGAGCGGCGCCGGCGGTCAGCACGTCAACAAGACCGACTCGGCGATCCGCATTACGCATCTACCCACCGGAATCGTCGTCCAGTGCCAGAACGACCGCTCCCAGCACCGCAATCGCGCCGAGGCGATGGCCATGCTGAAATCGCGCCTGTATGAGGCTGAGCTGCGCAAGCGCGAGGCGGAGAAGCAGAAGATGGAGGAATCCAAGACCGACATCGCCTGGGGCCATCAGATCCGCTCCTATGTGCTGGACCAGTCGCGTATCAAAGACCTGCGCACCAACGTAGAGGTGGGGAACACGCAAGCGGTGCTAGATGGCGACCTCGACGCGTTCATCACCGCGAGCCTCAAGCAGGGCGTGTAACTCGTGACTGCGACGGCGACATCGAGATCTGCCTATGGCTGACGACAAATCCGCTGATCTGAACGACGTCTCCGCCGGCGACGAGAACCAGATCGTCGCGGAGCGGCGTGCGAAGCTTCAGACCCTGCGCAGCCAGGGCGCCGCCTTCCCGAACGATTTCCAACGCAGCCACGTGGCGGGCGAGCTGCACGCGGCGTTCGGCGACCAGCCCAACGAGTCGCTCGAGCCAGCCCAGATCCAGGCCGCCGTCGCCGGCCGCATGATGCTCAAGCGGCTGATGGGGAAGGCGAGCTTCGCCACGCTCCAGGACATGTCCGGCCGCATTCAGCTCTACGTCACGCGCGACGCGGTCGGCGAGGCGGTCTACGAGCAGTTCAAGCACTGGGACCTCGGCGACATCATCGGCGCGAGCGGCACGCTGTTCCGCACCCGCACCGGAGAGCTTTCAATCAGAGCCAACAGCGTGCGGCTGCTGACCAAGTCGTTGCGTCCGCTACCCGAGAAATTCCACGGCCTCGCAGACCAGGAGCAGCGCTACCGGCAGCGCTATCTGGACCTGATCGCCAACCCGCAGTCGCAGCGCGTGTTCAACGTGCGCTCGCGCACGATCCAGGCGCTGCGCGAGTTCTTCGTGGCGCGCGGATACGTCGAGGTCGAAACGCCGATGATGCAACCGATTCCGGGCGGCGCCGCAGCTCGCCCATTCGTCACCCATCACAACGCGCTCGACTTGGACCTTTACCTGCGCATCGCGCCGGAGCTCTACCTCAAGCGCCTGGTGGTGGGCGGCATGGAGAAGGTGTTCGAGCTGAACCGCAGCTTTCGCAACGAGGGCATCTCCACGCGGCACAATCCCGAGTTCACGATGCTCGAGTTCTATGAGGCATACCGCGACTATCATTACCTGATGGACCTCACCGAGACGCTGCTGGGGGAAGTCGCGCAAAAGGTCGTGGGGAGCACCTCACTCACCTATCAAGGCGCCGCCATCGACCTCGCTCGCCGCTTCGACCGCTTGACCATGGCGCAGGCGATCGCCCGGTACAACCCACGCTACCGGCTGCACGAGCTGGATCAGCCGCAATATCTGCGCGTCGCGCTGGCGCCGTTCGACGTCGAGGTCTTTCCCACCGACGGCTTGGGCGTGCTGCAGCTCAAGCTGTTCGAGCTCACTACCGAGTCGCAGCTCGTGCAGCCGACCTTCATCGTCGCGCACCCGACCGATGTCTCGCCGCTCGCGCGCCGCAGCGACGCAGACCCTGCGGTGGCCGACCGCTTCGAGCTGTTCATCGCCGGGCGCGAGGTCGCCAATGGCTTCTCGGAGCTGAACGATGCCGAAGACCAGGCTGAGCGACTGAAGGCGCAGGCAGAGGCAAAGAGTGCGGGCGACGAAGAAGCCATGTTCTACGACGCCGACTACGTGCGCGCGCTCGAGTACGGCATGCCGCCGGCCGCGGGCGAAGGCATCGGCATCGACAGGCTGGTGATGTTGCTCACCGACAGCCCGAGCATCCGCGACGTGA
>Ga0335084_10003106_pt1 | contig 16158 bp, 18 predicted proteins | sample Lox_Sample_44_FD_206721 | JGI IMG/M metagenome (GOLD analysis project Ga0335084, IMG submission 206721) | Soil microbial communities from Loxahatchee National Wildlife Refuge, Florida, United States - Lox_Sample_4.4 | ecosystem: Environmental > Terrestrial > Soil > Wetlands | place: USA... | reverse complement strand
TCCTCGATCACCGAATCGACTTGCTTGCGCGTCAGCATCGTCGCGGTGGCGATTTCGTTGAGGATCCCGGTCTTGGTCATCTTCTTCGTCACCGGACCTTTCGGCGCGGCTTTCTTGGCGGCGGTCTTCTTGGCTGCCTTCTTCTTCGCGGCGGCTCTCATGACGACTGGGCGGGGGGCGGCGGCTTTGCGGATTGCCTTTCGCTTGGCGGCTTTTTTCTTTTTCGCGGGCGCCTTTTTCTTGGCGGGCGCTTTCTTCTTCGCAGCTTTCTTAGCAGGAGCCTTTCTCTTTGCCATTCGATTTCCCTTTGTCGATTTGAAGTCGGGGTTGTCGGAACCGCTACGACATGCGACGGACATCCAACCCATCACGTTATGAGAAACCTGAGAAAACAGCGTTCATCGGCTCCCCAATGAGCGCGCTTTATACTGCATTCAAATATTGCTCGCAACAAACGACACGTCTTTTTTCAATGTTTTCGCGGGCTTTTTTCATTATCCTAGGCGCCGCTCGAAGGCGGCAGCCGAAACGCAACGCACGTGCGCAGTTCGACCCGGACGCACAAACCGTGCTTTTTCATTGATGAAACGCGTCTTCGAGTCGAACGAGATTGCGAAGGTTTTTTTGAACATGCCGATCTACGAGTATCAGTGTCAGGCTTGCCAGCACGAGTTCGAGACGATTCAGAAGTTCAGCGACGCGCCGCTCACGCGTTGTCCCGAGTGCGGCAAGAACCGGTTGAAGAAGAAGATCTCTGCGGTGGCGTTCCGCTTGAAAGGCGGCGGTTGGTACGAGACCGACTTCAAGTCCGGCGACAAGAAGAACGTCGTGAGCAGCGGCGAGTCGAGCGACGCGGGGACCAAGAGCGAATCGTCGTCGAGCGACAGCAAATCGACCGAGACGAAGTCGAGCGCCGCTGCGTCGGACGGCGCCGGCAAGGCTTCGAACGGCGACGGTTCGAAGAGCGAGTCGAAGAAATCGCCGAAGCGATCGTCCAAAACCACGAAGCGCGATACCAAGGGCGGCGGCAAGAAACGCTGACCCGAGCAACGAAAGACCGATAGGACCACGCCATGCGCAGCCACTATTGCGGCGATCTCGATGCATCGCACGTCGGCACCGACGTCGAGCTCTGCGGTTGGGTGCACCGGCGCCGCGACCATGGCGGCGTGATTTTTTTGGACGTGCGCGACCGCAACGGCATCGTGCAGGTCGTCTACGACCCCGACGCAGCGGCCAGCTTTGCGGTTGCGGATCGTCTACGCAACGAATACGTCGTGCGCATCACCGGTCGCGTGCGCGCGCGGCCCGCCGGCACCGTCAACCTGCAGATGCAGACCGGCGCGATCGAAGTGCTCGGCCGCGAGCTCGAGATCCTCAACGTGTCGCAGACGCCGCCGTTTCAACTCGACGAATACTCCGAGGCCGGCGAAGACGTGCGCTTGCGCTATCGCTACCTCGATCTGCGGCGCCCCGAAATGCAGCACCGTTTGCGCATGCGCGCGACGATCGTCGCGGCGGCGCGACGGCATCTCGAAGAAGCGGGTTACGTCGACGTCGAAACGCCGATCCTGACGCGGGCGACGCCGGAAGGCGCGCGCGACTATCTGGTGCCGAGCCGCACCCATCCGGGGCAATTCTTCGCGCTGCCGCAGTCGCCGCAGGTGTTCAAGCAGCTCTTGATGATGTCCGGCATGGACAAGTACTACCAAATCGCGCGCTGCTTCCGCGACGAAGACTTGCGCGCCGATCGGCAACCCGAGTTCACGCAGATCGACATCGAAGCGTCGTTCGTCGACGAGCGCGACATCATGGGATTGACCGAAGGCATGGTGAAGCGGCTGTTCCGCGAAGTGCTCGGCGTCGAGCTGCCGACGTTCCCGGTGCTGACGTTCGACGAAGCGATGCGCAGGTACGCGAGCGACAAGCCGGACCTGCGCAACCCGATCGAACTCGTCGACGTCGCCGATCTGATGAAGAGCGTCGAGTTCAAGGTGTTCAAAGCGCCCGCGAACGACCCGAAGGGACGTGTCGTCGCCGTGCGTGCGCCGGCGGCGAGCAAATTGTCGCGCAAGGAACTCGACGACTACGCCGACTTCGTTGGGCGGTACGGCGCGAAAGGTCTCGCCTACATCAAGGTGAACGAACGCGGCAACGGCACGGCGGGATTGCAGTCGCCGATACTCAAGTTCTTGCCGGAGCCCGTGATCGAAGCGGTGCTCGATCGTTGCGGCGCGATCGCGGGAGACGTCGTCTTCTTCGGTGCCGACCGTGCGGACGTCGTCAATTCGTCGATCGGCGCGCTGCGCAACCAACTCGGCGTCGATTTGAAACTGATCGAAGACCGGTGGGCGCCGTGTTGGGTGATCGATTGGCCGATGTTCGAGCGCGGCAAGGAAGGGCGGCTCGAAGCGATGCACCATCCGTTCACGAGCCCGTCGTGCAGCGTCGAAGAGTTGCTTGCGAATCCCGAAGCCGCGCGCGCACGCGCCTACGACGTGGTGCTGAACGGCTACGAACTCGGCGGCGGCTCGATTCGGATGCATCGCAACGAAATGCAGAAGGCCGTGTTCGAGACGCTCGGCCTCGGCCAAGAAGCGGAGGCGCGCTTCGGCTTTCTGCTCGACGCGTTGAGATACGGCTGTCCGCCGCACGGCGGCATCGCGCTCGGCGTCGATCGCTTGGTGATGCTGATGGTCGGCGCCGGTGCGATTCGCGACGTGATCGCGTTTCCGAAGACGCAGACGGCGGCCTGCTTGTTGACCGCGGCGCCGTCGTCGGTCGACGAACATCAACTGCGCGAGCTGCACATTCGCTTGCGTTGACGGCGGGAGGATCGCCCCTGAACGCGCCCGTTCGCGACTGCGGATGAGAATCCTCGGAATCGATCCGGGTTCGCGCGTCACCGGCTACGGCATCGTCGAAGTGCGCCGCGGCAAAGCCGTCTACATCGCGAGCGGTTGCATTCGCACGACGCACGCGGCCGTGCCGCAACGTCTCGGCGAAATCTACGACGGCGTCGCGACGTTGATCGGCGAACACGCGCCCGACGCGGTCGCGATCGAACAAGTGTTCATGGCGCGCAACGCGAGCTCCGCATTGAAGCTCGGCCAAGCGCGCGGCGCGGCGCTCGCCGCCGCGGTGAACGTCGGATTGCCGGTCGCCGAATATGCGGCGCGACGCGTGAAACAAGCGGTCACGGGCGTCGGCGGCGCCAGCAAACAACAGGTGCAGCACATGGTGTGTCGTTTGCTGAACTTGAGCGCATCGCCGGCGGCGGACGCGGCCGATGCGCTTGCCATTGCCATTTGCCACATCAATACTCAACGCTCTCTCATGGTCCGCTGACACGGATGATCGGACGCATACGAGGCAAGCTGATTTCGCTCGACGAGCACGCGATCCTGATCGACGTCGGCGGAGTCGGATACGAAATGGAAGTCACCGCCAACACGCTCGCCGCGTTGCCCGGCGTCGGGCACGACGTCGTGGTCCACACGCACCTCTCGGTTCGAGAAGACGCGCATTCGCTGTTCGGCTTCGCGAGCGTCGGCGAACGCGACCTGTTTCGTACGCTCATCAAGATCAACGGCGTCGGGCCGAAACTCGCGCTCGCGTTGCTGGCCGGCATGGACGTCGTAGACCTCGCGCGCTGCATCCGCGACGGCGACGTCGCTCGCTTGGTGAAGCTGCCCGGCATCGGCAAGAAGACGGCGGAACGCCTCGTCCTCGAACTGAAGGACCGCATCGGCGACCTCGTGACGATTCCCGATGCCGTACGCGGGCGTGCGCGCGATGGCGCGATGCGATTGGTGATGGAAGAAGCCGAACGCGCACTGATCCAGCTGGGCTATCGGCCCGCCGAAGCGAGCCGCGCGATCGGCGGCGCGTATTTGGAAGGTCACTCCACCGAAGAGGTCGTGCGCATCGCGCTAAAACGCATGGTGAGGCAGGAAGCGTGACGCGTACGACGCTGCGGAGCGCGCGTGGCCGTTGAACCCGATCGGCTGGTGTCGGGGCGCGACGCGTCCGACGACGGCGCGCTCGATCGCGCATTGCGCCCGACGACGCTTGCCGGTTACATCGGCCAATCCGCGGTCAAAGAACAGATGGCGGTCTTCATCGAGGCGGCGCGTCGTCGTCGCGAGCCGCTCGATCACACGCTGATCTTCGGTCCGCCGGGGCTCGGCAAGACGACGCTCGCGCACATCATCGCCAACGAGATGTCCGGGGCGCTGAAGAGCACGTCCGGACCGGTGCTCGAGAAGGCCGGCGACCTCGCTGCGCTGCTGACGAATCTCGACCCGGGCGACGTGCTCTTCATCGACGAGATCCATCGATTGAGCCCCGTCGTCGAAGAGATCCTGTATCCGGCGATGGAAGACTTTCAGATCGACATCGTCATCGGCGAAGGTCCGGCGGCGCGTTCGATCAAGCTCGACGTACCGCCGTTCACGCTGGTCGGCGCGACGACGCGCGCCGGGTTGCTCACGTCGCCGCTGCGCGATCGCTTCGGCATCGTGCAACGCCTCGAGTTCTACAGCGTGGCCGAGCTTACGCAGATTGCGATGCGTTCGGCAGAAAAGCTCGGCGTGCGTCTCGAACATGACGGCGCCGACGCGATTGCGGGACGTTCGCGCGGCACGCCGCGCATCGCCAATCGGTTGCTGCGGCGGGTACGGGACTATGCCGAGGTGAAGAGCGACGGGCGGGTGACGGCGTCGATCGCCGATCAAGCGCTCGACCTGTTGTCGGTGGACGGCGAAGGGTTCGACACGATGGACCGGCGCTTGCTGCTGACGATCCTCGAAAAATTTTCGGGCGGTCCGGTCGGCATCGATTCGCTCGCGGCTGCGATCAGCGAAGAACGCGACACGATCGAAGACGTGCTGGAGCCGTTCCTGATCCAACAAGGATTCATGATGCGTACGCCGCGCGGCCGGGTCGTCACCGAAAAAGCGTATCGGCACTTCGGCATCGTGCGTGCCGCGTCGCGCGGCGCCGAGATGACGCAGCCGAGCCTCGACATCGACCCGACTTGACCGCCGCGCCGTCGGCGCCGTTTTCACATCTCGAGGGAGTGAACGATTGACTGAACCGTTGTCCATCTTCTCGCTGGTGCTCAATGCCAGCGTGCTCGTGCAGATCGTCTTGCTGCTGCTGTTGTTCGCGTCGTTGACGTCGTGGGTGATGATCTTCCAGCGGATGTTCGCGCTGAAGCGCGTGCAGAAGGCGATCGATACGTTCGAAGAGTATTTCTGGTCCGGCATCGATCTGCGGCAGTTGTACCTGGAACTCGAGTCGTCCGAAGACGAACTGAGCGGTATGGAGACCGTGTTCGTCGCGGGCTTCAAGGAATACAGCCGCTTGTCGGAGCAAGAAGCAGACGCCGAGGCGATCATGCAGGGCGTGCAGCGCGCGACCCGCGTGGCGCTGACGCGCGAAGGCGAGAAGCTGGAAACGCACTTGCCGTTTCTCGCGACCGTCGGCTCGACCAGCCCGTACGTCGGCCTCTTCGGCACCGTGTGGGGCATCATGAACTCGTTCCGAAGCCTCGCGAACATGGCGCAGGCGACGCTCGCGTCGGTCGCGCCCGGCATCTCCGAAGCGTTGGTCGCGACCGCGATGGGCCTCTTCGCGGCAATTCCCGCGATGATCGGCTACAACCGCTTCGCGGCGCGTGCCGAAGTGTTGATGACGCGCTATGAAACCTTCACAGAGGAACTGACGAGCATCCTCTATCGCGCGGTGCACACGAAGCGATGAACGCACAGCGCCCCAAACGCAAGCTGATGGCCGAGATCAACGTCGTGCCGTACATCGACGTGATGTTGGTGCTGCTGGTCATCTTCATGGTCACGGCGCCGATCTTGACGCAGGGCGTGAAGGTCGACCTGCCGAAGGCGCCGTCGCAGCCGATCCCGGAGAACGACAAGGATCCGTTCGTCGTGACGATGCGCGGCGACGGCGCGTTGTTCGTCAATCTCGGGTTGCGCAAATCGAACGACACCGGCACGCGGGTGACGATCTTTTCGCTCGAAGAGCAAGCCTCGAAAATTCTGTCTGCGCGGCCGGACGCGCCCGTGTACGTGCGCGCCGATCATCGCCTCGACTACGGTCAGGTCGTACGCGTGATGACGGTGCTGCAGAAAGCCGGCGCGCAGAGTGTGGGCCTCATTACGGATCCGCCGGATCTGGGCTGAGCATGGAAGAGACGGCCCGGTACTACGGTGTCTCGCTGATGCTGGCGCTGCTGGTGCACGCGCTGGTCGTCGCGATGCTGTGGTTCAACTGGACGCCGATCGAGCGCGAGTCGTTGTTGGTCAAGCCGAACATCGTCAAAGCGCAACTCGTCGTGATGGAGGCGCCGAAACCAAAGCCGACGCCGAAGCCCGCGCCCCCGGCGCCGCCGACGCAAGACACCGTGAAGCCGAAACCGGAACCGAAGCCCGAACCGAAGCCGGAACCGAAAGTCGAACCCAAGCCGAAGCCGGTCGAGCCGAAGGTCGATCCGAAGGAAGCGGCGAAGCGCGCGCAGGCGGACAAGCAGAAGAAGCTCGATTCGCTCGCCGACGCATCGTTCAGCGATGCGCTCGCGCGCGAGACCGAAGTGCTCGCCGAGGACAAAAAGGAGCAGGCGGCGCAGACGTACGCGCAGGGGATCTATCAACTGATCGTCGCGAACTGGTCGCGACCGCCGTCGGCTCGCAACGGCATGCAGACGAAATTGATGGTCGAACTCGTGCCGACCGGCAATGTCGTCAACGTGACGATCGTGCAGTCGAGCGGCAACGAGGCGTTCGACCGTTCCGCCGAGCAGGCCGTGCGCAAGGTCGGCAAATTCGACGTGCCGAAGGATTCGGATCTGTTCGAGAAGTACTTCCGCCGGTTTCCGGTGCTGTTCAAACCAGAGGATTTGTTACGTTGAACATTCGAACGATGGCCGCGTGCGCGGCGCTGACGGTGTCGCTTTCTGCGCACGCGGTGATCACGATCGAGATCGACCGCGGCTACGACAATCCGAAGAAGATCGCGGTCGTGCCGTTCGGCGTCGGCGCAGGGATACAGGGCCTCGACAATCCGGCCGACATCATCTCGTTCGACTTGGCGCGTACCGGCCAATTCGCGCCGACGCCCGCGAAGAACATGCTGAGCTTGCCGGACCAGCCGAAGGAAGTGCTGTTCCGCGATTGGCGCGTGCTCGGCGACGAATACGTCGTGATCGGCCGCGTCGATCCGGCGGCGAACGGTAACATCTCGGTCTCGTATTTCTTGTTCGACGTGTTGAACGAGCGCCAGCTCGGCACCGGCGGCACGTTCACGGCGCAGCCGAGCCAACTGCGCGACATGGCGCACCTCGCCTCCGACGAGATTTACGAGAAGCTGACCGGCATCCGCGGCGCGTTCTCGACGCGGATCATCTACGTGCTCGCGCTCGACTTGAGTTTGAAGACCGAGCGCTACCGGCTCGAGATGGCCGACGCCGACGGCGCTCGGCCGCGCACGCTGCTCGAGAGCAAAGAGCCGATCCTGTCGCCGGCGTGGTCGCCCGACGGCAAGAGCGTGGCATACGTGTCGTTCGAGAAGGGCAAGCCGGTGATCGTCCTGCAAGAGATCGGTACCGGTGCGCGCACCATCCTGACGGATTTCCCCGGCCTCAACGGCGCGCCGGCGTTCTCGCCGGACGGTCGCCAGCTCGCGCTCGTGCTGTCGCGCGACGGCACGCCGGAGATCTACACGATGAATCTCGCCACGAAGGAGTTGCGGCGCGTCACGCGCACGCGTCCACCGACGATCAACACCGAGCCGAGCTGGACCGCCGACGGCAAGAGCCTGATCTTCACGTCCGACCGCGGCGGCAAACCGCAGATCTATCAGGTCGACATCGCAACGGGACTCACGCAGCGGCTGACGTTCGAAGGCGACTACAACGCGCGCGGTCGCATGCTGCCCGACGGCAAACACTTGGTCTTCGTGCATCGCAACGAGGGCGTCTTCCACATCGCGGTGATGGATCTCGAGCGTGGTCGCTTGATGGTGCTGACGTCGACGTCGCTCGACGAATCGCCGTCGATCGCGCCGAACGGCACGATGCTAATTTATGCCACGCAAGACAAAGGCCGCGGTATACTCGCGGTCGTATCGATCGACGGCACGGTGAAGTATCGATTGCCGTCGTCCGTCGGAGACGTCAGAGAGCCTGCATGGTCCCCCTTCTTGAATCGGACGCGCGGTTGATCGGCGCGGCTCGATGACACCTTCAAGTTCCATTGGTCGTCGACGATCCCGTCGACGACCCGCTTAAGGAGAACGCAATGCAACACCACTGGCTACGCAACTTCGCAGTCGTCGTGCTGGCAGGATTGGTCTTGGTCGGCTGCTCGAGCAGCGGCAAGAAGGGTGCGCAAGAACCGCTGCCCGGCAACGAGCAGCCCACGGTGACGGCGCCGGCGCAGTCGGAGTCGGAGATTTCCCGCTCCGTCGATGCCAGTGGCAATCCGATCAACCCGCAGACGGGGCAGCCGCTGACGCGCGTCTTCTACTTCGACTACGACAAGGCGAATCTGCAGCCGGAGGCGCTCGCGATCCTCGAACTGCACGCGGCGTTTCTGAAGGCGAGCCCCGATCGTCGCGTGACGATCGACGGCTACACCGACGAGCGCGGCACGCGCGAATACAACCTCGCGCTCGGCGAGCGCCGTGCCGAAGCGGTCGCGACGTTCTTGGTGTCGCAAGGCGTACGGCGTTCGCAAATCGACGTCGTCAGCTACGGTGAAGAACGGCCGGCTGATCCTGGCCACACCGAAGCCGCATGGGCGAAAAACCGCCGTGCGGAACTCGTCTATCACTGATCGATGCGCGCGCTGCGCACGCTGACGACCGCGCTCTGCGTCGCATGCGCCGCGCAGATTGCGTTCGCCCCCTCGGCGGTTGCTGCAGTGCCGGTGGTCGAGTCGACACCGAGCACCGGGGCGACGGCGCGTCCGACCACGCCGACGACGAGTGCGCCGGCAGCGACGACGTCTCCGAACACGGTCCGCAGCTACGGCGTCGATCAGCCGCAAGTGGTCGCGAACGATCCGATCCACAACGCACCGCCCCCCAGTAGTTCGGTTGGCTCGAGCGCCGCGGTGTCGAGCGGTACGACCGCGAGCACGATGTTCCAGCAGCTGCAGCAGTTGCAGGATGACGTCGCGGAGCTGCGCGGTCTCGTCGAGGAGCAAGCACACCAGATCCAACAGTTGCAGGCCGATCAGAAGGAGCAGTACCTCGATCTCGATCGACGGATGACCGCACTGAAAGGCGGTGCGCTCGCCGCAGGCGGATCGCCGAACGGTCCGACGACCGGACCGACCGGCGGGTCGGCCGGCGGGAACACGACGGTCGGCGGCGGCACGTCGACCGCGAGCGCTGCGACGAATTCCGAACGCGATGCCTACACCAAGGCGTTCAATCTGACGAAGGACAAACGGTTCCCCGAAGCGATCGCGGCGTTCAATCAAATGCTGGTGACGTACCCGAACGGCGAGTACGCCGGCAACGCGTACTACTGGCTCGGCGAGATGTACCGCGCCACCAATGCGCCCGAGAAGGCCCGTCAGTCGTTCGCGCAAGTCGTCAATCAATATCCGAACAACGCGAAAGCGGGCGACGCGATGTACAAGCTCGGCGTCGTCTACAACGAGCTCGGCGATCGCACGAAAGCGGTCGAGTATCTGAAGCGCGTTCAATCGCAATTCCCCGGCACACCGGCCGCGCAGTTGGCACAGTCCTACGCGGCGGAACTGAAACAGTAGAGAGGTGGTCACCGATGGTGACCCTCGTCACGCATCCCACCGTCCGCTTGCGGATCACCGAGATCTTCCACTCCCTGCAGGGTGAGACCAGTACGGTCGGCATCCCGACGGTGTTCGTGCGCCTGACCGGGTGCCCGCTACGGTGTCAGTATTGCGACACCGCGTACGCGTTCAGCGGCGGCGAGATGATCGACCTCTCGACGGTGCTCGATCGCGTCGCGTCGTTCGGCGCGCGCTACGTCACCGTGACGGGCGGAGAACCGCTCGCGCAGCCCGCGTGTTTGCCGTTGCTGGAACGCCTCTGCGACGCGGGCTACGTGACGTCGCTGGAAACGTCCGGCGCGCTCGACATCGGCGGCGTCGACCCGCGCGTCGTGCGCATCGTCGATCTGAAGACGCCGGCGTCCGGCGAGTGCGCGCGCAATCGCTGGGAAAACGTGCCGCTGCTGACGAAGCGCGACCAGGTCAAGTTCGTCATCTGCGATGCGAACGACTACGCGTGGGCGCGCGACGCGACGGCGGAGCACGACCTGCCGAACCGCGTCGGCGAAGTGTTGTTTTCGCCGAGCCACACCGAGCTGCCGGCGGTGCAGCTCGCCGAATGGATCTTGCGCGACCGCTTGCCGGTGCGGATGCAGATCCAATTGCACAAGGTGCTGTGGGGCAACGAGCCGGGTCGATGAGCGCGCCGCGCGCCATCGTGCTGTTGTCGGGCGGCCTCGACTCCGCGACGACGCTCGCGCTCGCGAAGGCAGACGGCTTCGCGTGCTACGCGATGTCGTTCCGCTACGGTCAGCGGCATGCGATCGAACTCGACGCGGCCGCCCGCGTCGCGCGCGCGCTCGGCGTCGTCGAGCATCGCATCGTCACGATCGACCTCGCGGCGTTCGGCGGTTCGGCGCTGACCGATCCGTCGATCGCAGTGCCCGAAGCGTCGACGACCGGCATTCCGGTCACGTATGTGCCCGCGCGCAACACCATCTTTCTATCGTTCGCGCTCGGCTGGGCCGAGGTGCTCGGCGCGCGCGACATCTTCGTCGGCGTCAACGCCGTCGACTATTCGGGCTATCCGGATTGCCGGCCCGAATTCGTGGCCGCGTTCGAGACCCTCGCGAACCTCGCGACGAAAGCCGGCGTCGAAGGCGATCGATTCCGCATCCGCGCGCCGCTGATCGATTTGACGAAAGCCGACATCATTCGCCGCGGCGTCAATGCCGGCGTCGACTACGCGCAGACGGTGTCGTGCTATCAGCCTGACGACCGCGGCGGTGCGTGCGGTGTGTGCGATTCGTGCCGCCTGCGGCGCGCCGGATTCATCGACGCGGGCATTGCCGACCCCACGCGATATCGCTGAGCGTCACGTCATCGCGACCACGCGAACGATGGTCGCGACGACGTGGCGCTGCGCTGATACCCCGCGCGCGGCGCAGCGTGCGCAACGTTCACTGCGGACTTCGACCTGTGGATTTGGTCGCGAGGTCGTTGCTCGCCGTCTCGATGAGCGCCATCAACTCGGGCGGCGAGTGCTCTGGAAACGAAAAATAGGGACCGCCCAACGCGCCCAACGTGAGACTCACTCTATCGGGTCCGACGTTGAAGCTCGGGCACAGGATGCGCTGCTCAGGCTCGGGGTCCCAGCACCGACCCGTACCTTGGGTCCGCCAGGGTGCGCCACCGTCGTCACTGGGATGCAAGAGACTCGGTGTCCCATCGACGAGTTCACCGAGTTCGCGCTTCGCGAGCACGATCTCGGCCTGGTCCAGATAAACAGAGTCCGTCGCGGTATTGCTCTGCAAGTCGATGCGCAGCCCGATCTTGCGTGTGCCGTCCGAGTCCTCGAGCACGAGCGTCGTGAACGTCGCGACGCTGTCGGCGCTCTGTAGCGCCCCGACGAGCGCGGCTTCTCGAACGACGACATCGGCTCGCGTAGCGAATGCTTCGAAGGGAGTCGGTGGAATGGGTTCGACGCCGACCGCAGACGAACACCATGCGGTCAGCAGGACGCCACCGGTCGTACGCCACATGGGCCACCTCCGCGGGTACGCGTACCGGGAGATGTTAGTACTGCAACTCTGTGGTGTCGTCGGCGAAGAAAGCTGATGCGGTACGTCGACGGGCAGCGCTGACCGAGGGTTGGTGGGCCGTGTGGGGATCGAACCCACGACAAACGGGTTAAAAGCCCGCTGCTCTACCAGCTGAGCTAACGACCCAAGCGAGAGAGGCTGCAAAAAAGAGCGGCATAGTGTAGCGGCAGTCGGTCAAAAGACAAGGATGTGCCGGCTACACCGGCAGCTGGTACGCGTGCCGATCGGCGTGACGGATCAGGAAGTTCCAGATCTCTTGGTCGAGCTCGTCGGCGTCGACCTCTTCGGCCCACGCGTGCAGTTCGATCAAGAGCTCCATGCCCTGCGCGTGGCGCGCGTTCAGGTGTTCGATGCGCAGGCTCTCGGCGGAACCGCGCAAGAACGTCGCGATGCGGTTCGCGAGCGGCTCCGGCGGAACGTCGCGCAGGCTCTCGAACAGCGCGACCAATTCGTCGAGGTCTTGCGTTCGCACGGCCGCCGCGCGATCGAAGTCCTGCGCGAGGCATTGCATCAGCATCGCGATCATGCCGGCGTTCGACGCCGCGTATGCCGACTGCGTCTCGGGTGCGACGCTCATCGCGAGCTTCATCGCGAGATCGGACAGCGCTTGTTGTGGTCGCGGGATCACAGCAGCGGCTCCGCGTAGCGATGCTCGGACTCCGGCGCGAGCCGATCGACGAGGATGCGATTCTGCCGATCGGTCATCACCCAGCCCGCCATCGCGAGGATCGGCTCCTTCGTGGAACCGTTGGCGAAGTCCTCGGTCGACGAGATCCAGATCGCGAGACCTTTGATCGACGCGAACACCTGCCACCAGCGAAAGGCGTCGGCGTCGCATGGCAAGCCGCTCGCCTCTTGCCAGATCTGCACGGCACGGCGCCGCGGTAGCAAGCCGCCCGCGAGATGGCGTTCGGGCCAACCCCACAACGGATCGAGCGACCACGCGAGGTCTTCGAGCGGATCGCCGATGTGCGCCATCTCCCAATCGAGCACGCCGCGAATCGTACCGGTCGGGTCGTACAGGAAATTGCCGGAGCGATAGTCGCCGTGCACGAGGCACAGCTTTTGCGCCGGCGGCGGCGAGCGTTTCAACCAACGGATCGCGGCCGCGGCGATCGGCTGCGGGTGCAGCGAATCGGCAGCGATGACGCCGGCCCAATAGTCGAGTTCGCGGCGCGCGCAGTCCGCGCGATTCGGCGCTTCCATGAATTTCGTCACGCCGAGCTGGTTGACGTCCATCGCGGCGAGGCGGCCCAAGATGCTCCATTTCTGCATACCGATCTTTTCGCGCAGCGGCAGATACGCGGGCGTCGCGAAATTCGGGATCGACGTTTCGCAGCCGGCGATCTCGGCCATCACCGAGAACGGCCGCTCGAGCTCGCCCGGGTTCTCTTCGAGGATCAGCGGCTCCGGCACCGGCACCGACGTCGGGTAGACCGCGACGTACGTCCGGTACTCGAGCGCGCGATTGGTGTCGATCAGGCTCGACGGCGGATCGCGCCGGAAGATGTAGCCGCGCTTCGTGTCGACGCCGTTCTCGCGAAACGACGCGCCGATGCGATAGGTTTCGCGCGACGCCCCTCCGGGAATTTGTTGGATGCCGGTGATCGACAGGCTCTGCAGGTGCGGCCAGCGGCGCGCGAGATATCGCTCGATCGCGCCGCGCAGCGGCTCCAACGCGCTCATCGGTCAGGCCGCCGGCTTCAGCTTGAAGCGGATCGGCAGATGCTTGACGCCGTGGACGAAGCTCGCGCGCAGGAAACTCGGCTCGCCCGCGAGCTCGATCGAGTCCAACCGCGCCAGGAACTGCGTGTAGAAGATCCGCAACTCCATTCGTGCGAGCAAATTGCCGAGGCACATGTGGGGCCCCATGCCGAACGCGATGTGGCGGTTCGGCTGGCGGTCCACCTCGAAGCGTTGCGGCTCGTCGAAGATCTCCTCGTCGCGGTTCGCCGATGCGTAGAAGAGCGCCAGGTTGTCGCCTTGGCGGATCGTCTTGCCGCGCAATTCGTAGTCGCGCGTCGCGGTGCGGCAGAACTGCGACACCGGCGTCGACCAGCGGATCATTTCTTCGACGGCGAGCTTCATCAGGCCGTCGGGATTCGCGCGCAATGCCGCGAATTGATCCGGGTTCTGCAGCAGCGCGAGCAGCCCGCCGGACATCGCGGTGCGCGTCGTCTCGTGGCCGGCCGTCGCGACGATGATGTAGTACGAGATCAATTCCTTGAACGGCAGATAGTCGCCGTCGATCTTGCCGTTCGCGATGTACGAGGCGAGATCCTCCGTCGGATGTGCGCGCCGCAGCTCGGTCATCCGATCGAAGTACTCGTACAGATCCTTGATCGTCTCGAACAGCGACAGCGGATCCGAGCCGGAACGGCGCATCTCCGTGTCTTCGCCGGCGAAGAGTTCGTTGGTCAGCTTGAGTATTCGCCACTCGTCCTCGGCCGGCACGCCGAGCAGCTCGACGATCATCTTCAACGGATGGTACACGGCGACGTCCTGCACGAAGTCGAGCGCGCGTTCGCCGCCGTCGCCCATCATGTCGTCCAAGATGTTGCGCGTGATGACTTCGAGGCGATCCTCGAGGCGCTTCAAGTTCGCCGGCTTGAACCACGGCTGCACGAGCTCGCGGTATTTCGGATGGTCCGGCGCGTCCATTTGCACCAGCGATCGAATCAGACCGTTCTGGCCCGACGACGCGAGCACCTGCAGCAGCTTCGGCGAATCCTTCAAGCGCTCGAAGATCTGCGCGATGACATCGGCGCGCATTGCTGGATTCGTGATCTCCGGTCCGACGATCGGGCGCGGTTCGCTCGCGAAGATCTCGGGTTGGCGTTCGATCTCGATGATGTCGGCGTGCTTCGTCACGGCCCAGAACGGGCGATAGCCCTCCGGTTGGACGTAGCGCAGCGGGTCGTTCGCGCGCAACCACGCGAACGCCTGATGCGGGTGGCTGATGCGGCCGTAGATCTCCGGCGAGATCACGTCGGCGTCGTGAAAGCGATAGTCGGTGGTGTTCATGGCTAGCGGAAGGTATCGGTTTTCGCCGCGCCATTGCAATGCCGTGGCGGTCGGCGTGGCCCTTTCGATTTCTGCAGCCGTCTAAACGCTTGGCGCGCGCGTCGCGTCGAAGGGTCGGTAGTGCATTGGCGCTGCGCTCCACGTAGTGTCGTGGCTCGATTCGATGGCAAGGGGTTCTCGCATGAGTCGGTCACTCGAAGGCCACAACGCACTCGTCACGGGCGGCGGCAGCGGCATCGGCCTCGCGTCGGCGAAAGCGTTCGCGCGCGACGGTGCCGCCGTCACGTTGATGGGGCGCACGCGCGACAAATTGGAAGCTGCGGCCGCACAGATCCGCGATCTAGGCGGTACGGTGAGCGTCGTCGCCGGCGATGTCGGTGTCGAAGCGGACGTCGCGCGCGCGGTCGAGGTTGCTCTCGCGGCGGGTCCGCTGACGATCGCGGTCGCCAACGCCGGCATCGGTACGCTCGGCCCGATCATCGCGACCGACGCGGCGCAGTGGGACGCCGTGCTCGCGACGAACTTGCGCGGCACGTTCCTGACGTTCAAACACGCGGGCGCCGCGATCGTGCGCGCCGGCGGCGGCGCACTGTGCGCGATCTCGTCGATCGCGGGCGTTCGCACGCATCGTTTCATGGGCACGTACTGCGTCACCAAGGCCGGCATCGACATGCTGGTGCGCAACACCGCCGACGAGATGGGGGTCGCGAACGTGCGGGTCAACAGCGTGTTGCCCGGGCTCGTCGATACCGAGATCGCCGCGGGACTCTTCGCGACGGAGGCGGTGCACGACGACTATCTGAAGTGCATGCCGATCAGCCGCACCGGCACCGTCGACGACATCGCTTCCGCAGTGAGGTTCTTGTGCGGCCCCGAGTCGAGTTGGATCACCGGTGTGAACCTGTCGGTCGACGGCGGTCATCACTTGCGCCGCGGTCCGAACGTCGAAATCTTCTCGCGGACGATGTACGGGAATCTGTTGAACGAGGGACGCGACTGACGTGCGTCGCGTGCTGTTCATCGTTGCCTACGCATTCGCGGCAACTGCGCAGGCAGCCGCGCCGCCGCAATCGGTCGAACTCGGCGGGCGCGCCGTGACGGTGTGGCTGCCGGCCGAGTCGGCACGCGCGCCGGTGCTGATCTTTTCGCACGGCTTCCACGGTTGCGCGACGCAGTCGGTCTTTCTGATGGAGGCGTTCGCCGACGCGGGCTTCGTCGTGTTCGCGCCGAACCATCGCGACGCGACGTGCAAC
>Ga0335084_10003104_pt1 | contig 16160 bp, 17 predicted proteins | sample Lox_Sample_44_FD_206721 | JGI IMG/M metagenome (GOLD analysis project Ga0335084, IMG submission 206721) | Soil microbial communities from Loxahatchee National Wildlife Refuge, Florida, United States - Lox_Sample_4.4 | ecosystem: Environmental > Terrestrial > Soil > Wetlands | place: USA... | reverse complement strand
TTTCGTCCTGCTCAGCCGCCGATGATGAGGGCCGCCGTCGGTGTCGTGCGTGGATCGATCATTTGGCTTGGGCTTTCGATGTCGTCGGGTTGCCGCATCGGGCTTCCGGAACGCGACAACCGTGCGACGACCTCGACGCGATCGAACATGCTGAGCACGCGGCTCGGTTGCATCGCGTCGCGGTCCGTCAGCACGAGTTGTTGCGGCAGGCTCGCGGGATCGAGCGCGCGTACCGCGATCGGCATCGGTGGACCATTCGGCTGGCGCGCGATCACGAACACGCGGGCGGGCGGCGCGGCGGCGACGCCCGGCGCCAATGCGACACTGACGTGCACCTCGGCGCCGGCCGCTGCAGGCGCCGCGTTCGCGACCGGTGGCGCATCGCGCGCCGGCGGCCCGAGCGCCAGTTGCACCGGCGTCACGCCGTTGCCGAGCGTCACGCCGGGCTTGCGCGCTTGCGCGTCGTTCGCACCGGGCGCGATGTCGCCGCTCGCCGAGACGCGCGCCGCGACGTCCACCACGTCGCCGGCGGCGAGAGCCACGTCGCCCTGCATCGCGTTCGCGCGATCGAGCCGAACCGTGATCGATTCGCCGTCGATCGCTCGACGCGCCACCAACAGCGGCATCCGCTCGCCGGGCCGGCGCGCATACACGAAGAGCGCCGCGGTCGACGGCAATCCGCGCGCGGCGGTACCCAAATCGATCGTCACGTCGAGCGCGGGTCCGCTGTCACCCATCATCGACCGGGCGCGCTTCAATCCTTCCTGTAGTGCGGCGGTGCGCGGCCCTGCGCCGCCCGACAGCGCGGTTTCGAGGTAGCGCGCCGCGCTCGGATAGTCGGCACGCCGAAATGCATCGAGCGCCAGCATCTCGAGCGCGACGCCTTGGCGCGGATCGTCGGCGAGGATGCGGTCGAGCAACGCGCGGTTCGCATCGCTGATCGTGCCGCCATCGGCGACGAAGCGCGCTTGCGCGAGCGCGACCTGCACGGCGGGATCGTCGCCTTGCAGCGCATCGACCCGTTCGAACGCCGCGACCGCGCCGGACGCATCGTCGAGCCGCATCAGCGTGTGGCCGAGCAGGTACCAGCTCTCTGCATCGTCCGGTTTCGTCGTGACGCGCGCGCGCAGTTGCTTGACCAAATCGCCGAGCGCGGCCGGCTCCGCGTCCGCGTCGCGCAACACCTTCGTCGCTTCCCCGAGTTGCACAGCATCGTATGCGCCGAGATGCCGGTACAACGTCACCGACACGGCGACGATCGTGACGACGAGCGCGACCGCAGCCCACGTGCCCGGGCCGGGCGACGTGCCCGTCGCTTCGCGCGCCCGTGCCTCCGACGGCGAATCATCGAGCAGCGTCGCGGCGGACTCGCGCGTCAGCGCAGCGGCTTCGTCCGACGAGATCGCGCCGGCCTCGCGATCGCGGGCAATCTCGGCGACGCGCTGCCGATACAGATCGACGTTCGTCGCGCGTCGATCGGCCGCGGCCGGGTCGTCGCGTCGGCGCAGCAGCGGCAAGGTCGCGAACGACGTCGCGACGAACAAGAAGAGCGCAGCCGCGATCACGAACGAAGTCACGGGTTGTTCTCCGACGGCGCCGCGTCGTCGCCGAGCAACGCGTCGAGCCGTGCACGTTCGGCTTCGTCGAGCGACGCTTCCTCGCCGGCGCGCCGCCGTACCATCGCAACGATGGTCGCAACGCCGATCAGCAGCAGCGCCCCCGGCAGCGCCCACAGCAACACCGTACCGGGCCGCAGCGGCGGGTCGTACAGGATGAAGTCACCGTAGCGTTGTTGCAGATAGTCGCGAATCGCCTGATCGCCCTCGCCTTCGAGGATCAGTCGATGCACCGTGGCGCGCAGGTCTGCCGCGATCGGCGCATCGGAACCGGCGAGATTCGTGTTCAGGCATTTCGGACAGCGGAGCTCTTCCGTCAGCGCGCGATAGCGCGCCTCTTGCTCGGCGTTGTCGAACTGAAACGCCTCGATGGCGCCGGCCGGACCGGCCGCACGACATGTCGCCGCAATCAACAAGATCGCGAGCGCGGCGATCGCTCGATTGCGCCGAAGGCTCAACAGGTCAACCACGCGACGCCTCCGCCTGCAGCGCATCGACGTGCGGTTTGATCTCGCGCTCCCACACCGCGCGATTCACGTCACCGACGCGCTTGTAGACGATCGTGCCGGATGCATCGACCAGGAACGTCTCGGGCGCGCCGTACACCCCGAGATCGACGCCGAGCGAGCCGGTCGCATCGACGATATTGAACGCGTACGGGTTTCCCAACCGTTGCAGCCAGTCGCGCGCCTGCGCGGAGTTGTCCTTGTAGTTGACGCCGATGATCGGCAGACCGCTCTCGCGATGGATGCGCAACAGCTCTTCATGTTCGGCGCGACACGTCGGGCACCACGTCGCCCAAACGTTGACGAGCGCCGGACCGCGCACGTCCGCGGCGGTATAGCGTTGTGGCGAACCCGTCGCGTCGCCGAGCGCCGGCAAGTCGAACGGCGGAAACGGTTTGCCGATCAACGCCGACGGCAACACGTGCGGATCGTTCAAGCTGAAGCCCGCGTACAACAGGCCCGCGATCACGACGAACGCCGCAAGCGGCACGAAGAGACTCGCGCGGCTCACGCGTTCGACTCGACCGCCGCCGCAGCCTCGCGCCGCACGCGCAGCCGCCGGTATCGCACATCGGTGATCGCGAGCACGCCGCCCGAGGCCATGAACAGCGCGCCGACCCACACCCACCGCACCAGCGGCTTGTAGTGCAGGCGCATCGTCCACGCGCCGTCGTCCATCGGCTCGCCCATCGCGACGTACACGTCGCGCGTGACGCCGGGTGCGATCGCCGCTTCGGTCATCACCTGACCGCCGGCGACGTAGTGGCGCTTCTGCGGGAACAACACGTACGGTGCGCCGTCGCCGTCGACGCGCACGCTCGCCTGCTCGGCGAGGAAATTCGGCCCGCGCACGCGGTCGATCGCGGTCAACGTGAACGTGATCGCTCCCAACTGCGCCGAGCCGCCCTGCGCCAATCGCACGTCGCGTTCGAGCGACGTATGGCTCGTCACGACGATGCCGAGCAGCGTGATCGCGAAACCGAGATGCGCGAGCGTCATGCCGATGTAACCGGCCGACAGCCGCGCGAGACCCGCGGCTCGCCTACCGGCTTGCAGCCACGCGTCCTGCAGGTGCGTCGCGACGACCCACAACGCGAGCGCGGTACCCGCCGCGACCTGCCACTTGAACGCACCGGCGATCGCGAGCGGCAGCGCGACGCCGATGACGACGCTCGCCGCGAAGACGGCGCCGAGGCGCTCGATCAGGAACCGGACGCCGGTCCGCTTCCACCGCGCCGTCGGCCCGATGCCGAGCGCGATCGCCAGCACGACCATCAGCGGAATGAACACGGTGTTGAAATACGGCGGACCGACCGAGATCTTGCCGCCGCCGGTGAACGCTTCGTATGCGAGCGGCGTCAGCGTGCCCGTCAGCACCGCCGCCAGCGCGACGACGAGCACGACGTTGTTGAGCAGCAACAGCACTTCGCGCGACAACCCGCCGAAATGTACGCGCGAGCGGATCAGCGGGACGCGCACCGCGTACAGCGTCAGCGAACCGCCGACGACCACGCCGAGGAACGCGAGGATGAACATGCCGCGCTTCGGATCGACCGCGAACGCGTGCACCGACGTCAGCACGCCGGAACGCACGATGAACGCGCCGAGCAGCGACAGCGAGAACGCGGCGAGCGCGAGCAACACCGTCCAACTCTTGAACGTGCCGCGCTTTTCGGTGACCGCCAACGAGTGGACCAAGGCGGTGCCCATCAGCCACGGCATGAACGACGCGTTCTCGACCGGGTCCCAGAACCACCAACCGCCCCAGCCCAGTTCGTAATACGCCCACCAACTGCCGAGCGCGATGCCGACCGACAGGAACGACCACGCGACGTTCGTCCACGGCCGCGACCAACGCGCCCACGCCGCATCGAGCCGACCGGTCAACAGCGCCGCGACGGCGAAGGCGAACGCGACCGAGAAGCCGACGTAGCCCGTGTACAGGATCGGCGGATGCACCGTGAGCCCGAAGTCCTGCAACAGCGGATTCAAATCGGCGCCTTCGCTCGGCGCCATCGGCAGCGCCCGCTCGAATGGATTGCTGGTGAAGAGCGAAAACGCCGCGAAGCCCGCGATCAACCAACCGAGCACCGCGAGCACCCGGCTGATCATCGCGAGCGGCAAATGCCGGCTGAACGCCGCGACCGCGAGCGTCCAGATCGAACTGATCAGGATCCACAGCAGGAACGATCCTTCGTGCGCGCCCCACACCGCGGCGACCTTGTAGTAGATCGGCAGCAACGAGTTCGAATTGTTGGCGGTGTAGCGCACCGAGAAATCGTCCGTGACGAACGCATAGACGAGGCTGCCGAACGCGACGAACGCGAATACCGCCACGCCCGCCGCCAGCGAGAACGCACTGCGCATCCACGTCGTGTAACCGCGCGCGGCGCCGACCATCGGCACGACGCCGAGCGAAAACGCCAGCACGAAGACGAGGATCAGCGCGAAGTGACCGAGCTCCGGAATCATGACGACTTCTGCATCCCTTTCAGTTCCGGCGGCATGTAGTTCTCGTCGTGCTTCGCGAGCACCTCGTCGGCGACGAACACGCCATCGGGCTTGAGATGACCGGTCGCGAGCACGCCTTTGCCTTCACGGAAGAGGTCCGGAAGGATGCCGGCATAAACAACCGTGAAGTCGGCGCCCTGCATGTCGGTGACGACGAAGCGCACCTCGATGCTGTCGTTGGCGCGCCGCAGGCTGCCGGCTTTCACCATCCCGCCGGCGCGAATGCGCGGCCCGACCGGCGCCTCGCCGGATACGACTTGCGACGGCGGATAGAACAGATTGATGTTCTGGTTCAGCGCACGCAGCACGAGCAATACCGTCACGCCGACGCCGGCGAGCAGGAACACCACCGCGATGAGCCGCTTACGCCGTACCGGATGCATCGTACTCACCGTTGGCGGTCGGAGATCGGCGACGCAATCGTTGCGCCTGCTCGGCGAAGAAGCGCCGCCGCGCGTGCAGCGGCCGGATCAGGATGAACGCGATGCCGGCGACGCCGATGCCGTACGCACTCCACACGAACGCGTAGTGGCCGCCCATGTAGAGGAAGTCGTGCCAGCTGTCGAAGCTCACGATGCGCGGCTCCGCACGAGGTCATCGACCCACTGCGTACGCTGTTCGCGCAGCAAGATCTCGTTGCCGACGCCGAGTATCAGCACGCCGGCGAAAAATGCGTAGAACGAGAGCACGCTGACGAGCAGCGGCAGGTACATCTCGGGCGGCATCGACGGCGCCGCCGTCAGCTTGAACGTCGACGGCTGGTGCAACGTCAGCCACCAATCGACCGAGTATTTGATGATCGGAATGTCGACGACGCCGACGATCGCGAGAATCGCGCACGCCCGGCCGGCGGTCCGCTCCGGCAATGCTTGGCGCAGCGCGATCACGCCGAAATAGAGGAACAACAGCACGAGCACGGAGGTCGTTCGCGCGTCCCATACCCACCACGTGCCCCACGTCGGGCGGCCCCAGATCGCGCCGGTCAACAGCGCCATCGCGCAGAACGCGGCCCCGATCGGCGCCGCCGCGGCGATCACCATGTCGGCGAGCTTCATCCGCCAGATGAGCAACACAGCGCCGGCGGCGCCCATCAGCATGTAGCACGACTCCGACAGGATCGCCGCCGGCACGTGCAGATACATGATCCGGAAACTGTTGCCCTGCAGGTAGTCCGGCGGCGCGATCGCGAGCCCCCAGCCGAGCCCGCCCGCGATGCCGACGAGCCCGGCGACCACCAACCCGCTCGCCCATCGTGCGCTGATTTCGAAGAACCAGCGCGGCGAGCCGAGGCGATGCCACAACGTTTTCAATCGGCCCATCGCATCACTCCAAGCCGACCTTGAGTGCCAACGCCGCCGCGAAGGGGGTGAACGTCAACATCAGCGCCAGGATCGCGGCGAGCCACGTGAGCTGCGCCGACGGGTCGAGCCCGTCGATCGCCGCCGTCACTGCGCCGGCGCCGAGAATCAAGATGGGCACGTACAGCGGCAGCACGATCAGCGTCAGCAAGAGTCCGCCGCGCTTCAACGAAACCGTCAGCGCCGCACCGACCGCGCCGAGCAGACTCAAAATTGGCGTACCAATCAAGAGCGACAGTACCAACGTGCCGACCGCGCCGCCCGGCAAGAACAACATCAACGCCGCGACCGGCGACAAGAGCGCCAGCGGCAGACCGGTCACCAGCCAATGCGCGCCGACCTTCGCCAACACGCCGACGAACAGCGGATCGACGTTCAACGCCATTTGTTCCAGCGTGCCGTCGTCGAAGTCGCGGCGGAAGAGCGCATCCAACGACAGCAGCGTCGACAGCAGCGCCAGCGCCCACAGCACGCCCGGCGCGATCAGCGCGAGCCGATCCGGACCGGGACCGACGCCGAGCGGAAAGAGCGCGATGCCCATCACGTAGAACATCAGCGGATTGACGAAGTCCGCGCGCGAACGAAACGCGATCAACAGATCGCGCTGTAGTTGCGCGACGAACGCGCGACCGCTCGACGGCTGCCGGTCGAATGCGACCGCGCTCACGCCGCGCGCCCCAACACACACGGTCGCGCGGCGGCGACGCGCAAAGATTGATGCGTCGCGCACACGGCCGCGCCACCGGCCGCGCGATGCCGTTCGATGAGGTCACGGACGAGCGCGCAACCGGCCTCGTCGAGCGCCGTGAGCGGTTCGTCGAGCAGCCAGAGGCGCGCGTTGCGGAACTGCAACCGCGCGAGCGCAGCACGCCGCTGTTGACCGGCCGACAACTGTTGGCACGGCGTGAGCTCGTAACCGGCGAGCCCGACGGCGTCGAGCATCGCCGAGAGAGTCGAAGTCGTTGCATCGGTTCCTTCGATCGCTGCAGACCAGCGCAAGTTCTGCAGCGGCGTCAATTGCAGGTTCAATCCGCCGCGATGGCCGACGTAGCTGAACGCGCCGGCGTGCCGTACGGCGCCGTCGAAGTCGGCCGTGAGCCCGGCGAGGCAGCGCAACAGCGTCGTCTTGCCGCTGCCGTTCGGGCCCGTCAACTCGACGACGTCGCCGCTGCACACGTCGAGGTCGAGGTTGTCGAACAATACACGGCCGTCTCGCTCACAGCGCAGTCCTGTCGCCGTCAGCAGCGAAGCGCTTGCGTTAGATGCCTGCAATCGGGTGTGGCCGTCCGTGAAGCCGCGCGCATTATAGCGGGCCTACGTCACGTTTCTCGGGCGCCAGGTCCCATTTTCGATCCCAACGCCGCGAGCTCGCGATCGTGGACTCCGGTGAGCGTCGCGACGGCGACGATCGCGCCGATCAGCGCGGTCGCCATGTCTTTCTGCGTATCCCACACGTCGCCCTGCGTAGCGAGAAACGCGTCGGAGGCTTCGCCGCTCGACACCGCCACCTGCCACTCGATCAGTTCATACAGCGCGCTGATCGCGAGGCAGACCGACACGACGATCACGTTCAGCCAACCGCCCGACTCGAGGCGCGTTCGGCGCAGCAGCAACTCGCGCGCGATCAGCGCAGGAACGAAGCCCTGCACGAAGTGGCCGACCTTGTCGTAGTTGTTGCGCGACCAGCCGAACGGTTCCTTCAGCCAGTCGAACAGCGGAACCTCGGCGTACGTGTAGTGGCCGCCGACCATCAGCACGATCGAGTGCGCGAGGATCAGCCAGTAGACGAGCGGTGTCAGCGGAAACCGCCGCATCGTCGCCGCGAGGATTACGATCGCGACCAGCGCCGGTGCCGATTCGAGCCACCACGTCAGACGGTCCTTCGGCGCGACGAACGACCACACGAGCACGATCGCGAAGATCGCGCACCAGACGATGATCGAACGTCGGCTCGGCATGCACCGATGCTAGTGGCGCGCCTTTCGAGTTGCACGCGCCGGCGCGACAACGCGTTGACGCGCGCCGCGCGCTCGCGGATGCTCAGGCGCCTCACGATCGCGGAGCGGACGATGACCGACGTCAAGCGACCGAGCGCCCTCGTTGGCGCCTTGAATCACTTCTGGGGCGTCCTGAATCGCATCGGCATCGGTCTCGACTACAGCTACGAGCTCGAGGTACCGGGGCGACGCTCCGGCGCGCTGCGACGCACGCCGGTCAATCTGATGCCGTACGCCGGGCAACGTTATCTGGTCGCGCCGCGCGGCCGCACCGAGTGGGTCCGCAACGCCGAAGCGCACGGTTCGGTGCTGTTGCGGCGCGGCTCGAAACGGTTGCGGATGCGCCTCGAACCCGTGCCGCCCACCGAGGCGCCGCCCATTCTCAAGACGTATCTGCAGACGTATCGCTCGCAGGTGCAGCAGTTCTTTTCGATCCCACCGGACGCGAACATCGAAGAGTTCGCGCGCATCGCCGCGGATCATCCGGTGTTCAAGACCGTCGAAATCGCGACCTGATCGATTCGTCAGCGAACGGTGAAGACCGCGTAACCGCGGCTCCCGATCTTGAGCTGCCAGCCGGCGGCGCCGTGCGATACGTGGCAATGGTGCTCGAGCACCGGCGCCGCGTCGCCGAGCGGCGGCAGCGCGACGACGTGGCTCGTGAGCCCCGGATTCAGCGCGACGATCAGCGTCGCGCCGCGCCGGTACACCAGCGGATAGCCGCGTCCGTCGGTGATCGGCACGATGGCAGCGTCGGCGGCTAGATCGGACTCGGTGACACGCAGGTACACCAATCGTTCGACGTGATGCCACAACGCGTCGCGTCGCGCGCCCCCTTCCTTGTCCGTTGGGGCATCCTTGTCCGTTGGCTCGCCGGGATCGCGCGCGCCCAACTCGTCGCCGCTCGAGACGAACGGCACGCCGGGCCACGTCAACAAAAACGTGAATAGCACCTTCCGGTCGTCGGCGTCGCGCTGCTGCGACGCTCGACCGGCGCCCTGCACCGAAGACGGCAGGCCAATCCAACCGTCGCCAATGCGCCGGCGCTGAAACTCGAACGCCGCGAGGAAGCGCCCAAAGTCGCCGCGACCGGACGAATCGAAATACGGCTCGCCGGGAGCGGCCGGCAACGTGTCCGCACCGAGCAGAAGCGTGTCCCAACCGGTCGCGTCGGCGGCCTGCGCGACGTCGACGTCGAAGCCGGCGTCGATCGCGATCTCGGGATGACCGACCTCGGCAATCAAGGCACGGTCACGATACGTCGCATCGACCCATTCGCGCATTTCGCGCCACCGCCGGCGCATGTCGATGCGATACGGATCGTCGGCGTCGGCGTCGATACCGACGATCCGCAACGCATCGACGCCGCGGTCGAACCAAACGCGCAGTGCGTCGCGCAGTTCGGTCGCGGCTCTCGAAGCCGGCGGCAGGGCACACCGTACGCACACCCGAATGCCGCACGCGTGCGCCGCGTCGAGCAATGCGTCGATGCCGGCATCGCGCGTATCGACCGCGTGTCCGTCGCGCCCGATGAGCAATGGCCCCAGCGACACCGCGTTGACGCCGAGCTCGGCGAGATAGTCGAGCTTCGCCGCGATCGCGGCGACAGCGCCGTTCGCGTCATCCGGATCCGGCGCGTGGAAATCGTAGAAAACCGCGCGCGCGAGCCATGCGGGCCGTGTCATCGCCGTACCCATCCGAGGCCGGGCGAGTCATTGAGCCGAAATTTCGCGGCGCTGTCGATCAGCCGGCGGCGAGCCGGTAGCAACACTCGTAGCGCGCGCCAGGCAGCTTCATGCGCCCCTGCGTGACGAATTCGCCGAGCACTTTGTCGAGCACTTCGATGACGTCGCGGTCGCCGTGCAGCACGAACGGACCGCGTTCGCGGATCATGCGGATGCCGTGGTCCTTCACATTGCCGGTGACGATCGCCGAGAACGCGCGACGCAGGTTCACCGCGAGTTCGTGCGGTTCCATGTCGCGCTTCAATCGCAACGCGGCCACGTTCTCGTGCGTCACCTGGAATGGCCGCTGCGACGCGAGCGGCACGTTCAGCAGCCAGTTGAAGTAGTACGCGTCACCGGACGTGCGACGCTGACCCTGCACTTTGTGAATGCGTCGGCCGATCCACTGCGCCGCGCTTTGCGCATCGTCGATGACGATCTTGTAGACCCGCCGCACGTGTTCGCCCAGCGTCGATGTGATCAGTTGATCGAGGCTTTCGAAATACGGGGCGCTCGAGGCCGGGCCGGTGAAGATCACGGGATACTTCTGGTCGGCGTTCGCCGGATCCATCAAGAGGCCGAGCAAATAGAGCACTTCCTCCGCCGTGCCGACGCCCCCCGGGAACACGACGATACCGTGCCCCATCCGCACGAACGCCTCGAGCCGCTTCTCGATGTCCGGCAGCACGACGAGGTTGTTCACCATCGGGTTCGGCGGTTCGGCGGCGATGATGCCGGGCTCGGTGAGACCGATATAACGCGCGTCCGATTTGCGCTGCTTCACGTGGCCGATCGCGGCGCCCTTCATCGGACCCTTCATCGCGCCCGGGCCGCAACCGGTGCAGATATCGAGGCCGCGCAAGCCGAGGTGATAGCCGACTTCCTTCGTGTATTCGTATTCGCCGCGCGAAATCGAATGACCGCCCCAGCACACCACCAGGTTCGGCCGCTCGTCCGGCACCAACACGCGCGCCTGCTTCAGGATGTGGAACACCGCGTCGGTGATGCCGGGGCCGGTGTTCACGTCGAAACGCCGGTTCGTTTCGATCTCGGTGCCGATGTAGAGGAGGTCGCGCAGCACCGCGAACAGATGCTGGCGGATGCCTTCGATGATTCGTCCGTCGACGAACGCGCCCGCCGGCGCGTTCTGAATCCTCAATTTCACGCCGCGCGTGCGCTGCACGATCTCGATGCTGAAGTCGTGGTACGCATCGAAGATCGCCGCGGCGTCGTCCGATTCGTCGCCGGTGTTCAGCACCGCGAGCGCACAACGGCGAAACAGTTCAAGCGTGCGGGAATCGGCGGTCTCGCGCAGGTTCCGCACTTCGAGTTGCGACAAAAGATCGAGCGTGCCGTACGGCGTGACCTCGGTGTTCACGGTCGGCTTGCGCGGGACGACGTCGGTTCGATTCACGACGCGCCCTGCGAGACGGTGCCGCCGCGCAGCGGCGGCCGGTCGAGCAGAAACGCGGCGAGCGCCGCGCGCGCGTCGGCGTCGTCGACCGGCGGCATCGGCTGGCGCGGTTTCGCCAAGTAGTCGATCAACGTTGCGGCGTCGTAACGGCCCTTCAGATTCGCGAGCACGACCCGACCGTCCTTGCCGTCGCCTTCGAGCGCGTGACACTCCTGACAGCCACGCTGACCGAAGGCGGTCGCACCGCGCACGACCAGTTGCGGATCGACCGGCGCGTCGATGCCGCCCGCATGCGGCGCCTCGGCCTTACCGATTTCGAGGGCCCGCGTGCCGCCCGGCACGATGCGATAGATCGCGTTTGCGTAGTCGTCCGACACGTAGATCGTTCCGTCTGCGTCTTCGGTCACTTCGGCCGGTCGACCGATCACGTTCTCGTCGACGAGAAAGCCGGTCACGAAGTCGCGCGAGTGAACGGAACCGTCCGCGTCCCAGTGCAGCGCGACCACCTTGTAACCGTCCTTCGTGCTGCGGTTCCACGAACCGTGCAATGCGACCAACGCGTCGCCCCGGAATGCATCCGGCTGCTTGGCGCTCTTCAGGAACACCATTCCCAACGGCGCGTTATGGGCGCGGAAGGCAAAAGCGGGCGGCATCGACGCCGCGATCACCGCGTCGCGGCCCGCCCCGAGATCGGGATCGGGCACGCGGTCGCCGTTCGCGAACGGCCAGCCGTAGAAACCGCCCTGCCGAATCAAGTTCAACTCGCATGGCGGAAAATCGTCGCCGAGCAGATCGCGACCATTGTCGGTCGCGTACAACTCGCCGGCCGAATTCCAATCGAGACCGGCGGCGTTGCGCAACCCCGTCGCGTACACGTCAACGAATTTTCCGTCCGGCGTGTAGCGCAGCATCGCGGCGCGACGGTTGTCCTTCTCGAGGCACACGTTGCACGACGAACCGATGTTCAGATAAAGCAAACCATCGGGGCCGAAGCGGATCGTCTTCTTCCAGTGATTGCCGCCCGGCGGCAGGCCGTCGATGACGGTCTCGTAGGTGCCGTCGATGCGCCCCGCCTCGTCGAACTTCACGCGGCCGACCTTGCCTTGTTCGGCGACATACAGATAACCGTCGTGGAAATCGAGCCCGTTCGGCCCGTCGAGCCCGCCGAGCAACACGCGCCGCTCGGCCGATTGGCCGTTCGCGCCGAGCGTCTTGGAGAACCACCACACTCGTCCTTTGTCGGGCGACGCGACGAGCAGATCGCCGCTCGCGGTCACGCGCACCATCCGCGCATTGGGCACGTCGCGCGCGAACAGCCCAATGCCGTAGCCGGCCGGCACCACCAATCGCGACTTCACGGTCGCGGCGTCGGTAGTCCGCACTGCAAAGACGCGCGGAAACCAGTTTGCCAACATTCCCTTCAAGGGGATGTTCACCGGCGGCAACCACACATACAGCGCGACGGCGACCAACACGATGAGCGCGCCGAGCCCGATGCCGATGCGCAGCAGCCACTTCATCGCCAATCTCCCAAACTCATCTCGACGCCGACGAACACCTGTCGCGGCGCACCCGGAAAATAACGATAGCTGCCGAACGCGATGTCCGCGCGGTCGGCGTAGCGGATGTCGGCAATGTTCATGACGCGCGAGAACACCCGCCAATGCGGATCGATCTGCCACTCGCCGCGCCAGTTCCACAACGTGAAGCCGTTGTACGTCGCGGTGCTCGCGGCGTCGAGGAAGTAGCGCCCCTGATACACCATCTCCACTTCGCTGACGATGCCCGGACGCGGTTCCCAGCGCCAGTGCGCGCTGCCGAGCCAATGCGGTGCGGTATCCACGTCGTGGCCGTCCTTGATGACCTCGCCGCCCGTCGCGCCGCCGTCGAACGCATACGTGAATTTGGAGTATGCGCCGATCGCCGACAGTTGCTGTCCGTCGATCGGCTTCCACGTCAGATCGAACTCGATGCCCTCGCCGTCGATCTTGCCGTTGCTGACGTTGAAGCCGTTCGCGTCGCGCAGGATCACGTGCGTGCTGCGTTCGACGTAGATCGCCGTGGAATAGTCGAATGTCGTGCCGAACGGTTTCGCCTCCCCGCGGCCGCCGACTTCGTACGACGTCACTTGCTCGCTCTTGAGATCGGCGACGCGCTGGCCGCTCTGCAGGCGGTAGATCTCCGTCGCTTGCGGCGGCCGAAAGCCGTTGCTCGCGAGTGCGTACACCGAAAGGTTCTGTTCGATCGTCCAATCGGCACCGATGCGCGCCGCCGTGTTGGTGTACGAGTCGTCTCGATCGGCCGGTCGCGTGTACAGGCACGCCGCGATCGGGCACGGCGTGCCATCCTCGCGCGTGTCGCCATCGAGCATGTGGTTCGTGTAGTCGTAACCGAGGTACTCGAGGCGGGCGCTGTGCACCAGCGCGATGTCGTCAGTCACCGCGTAGCGCAGGTCGTAGTGCAGCGCGCCCATCAAGCTGTCGACGTCGTAGTCGTAGTGCGCGCCGACCGGGCGCGTCGCGACGACGAATGCGCTGCCGACAGCCGGCCGTTGCTGGAATTCGTACAGGTGCCCGGTCGCCCACTCGAAATCGACGCCCGAGCGCCAATCGAGCTTGCCGTACGTGCTCGACAACGACGTCTGCACCCCGGCGCTGTTCTGGCCGTTCTGCTCGAGCGGCTCGCCCGGCAGAAAGTGCTGCAGAAATTGCATCTCCGAGCGGCGAAAGTACGGCGTGACGTCGAGTTGCAATCCCGACTCCAGAGCGCGCTGCCACTCGGTGACGAAGCGCAGCGACCACGCGTCGCGATACGACTCCGGGTTCGGGTTCGTGAAGCGCAGTTGGTTGTCCTTGTACGCGCCGTAGCCGGTCACGTAACCGCCGGTCTCTTGATTGAGGTTCGTCCACTCGAACGTCGAGTGGACGTCCCAGTTCGCGACCGGTCCGAGTTGCGTCAGCGTGACTTTCTGTTCGTCGTGACCGGTGTCGTCGCGGTAGCCGTTCGTCGTCACCCCCATGCCGTCGAAGCGCCACAACTGATCGGCGGCGTTCGCGCTCGTGCTCAATTTGAACGAGTTCCATCCGTCGGGACCGTTCTCGTATGCGATGCTGCCCGGCGTGTACGACGTCGGCGTGACCACGTTGATCGCGCCGTGCATCGCGTTGCTGCCGAACAACGCGCTGCCGGCCCCGCGCAAGACTTCGACGCGCGCAGCCTGCTCCGAATTGATCTCGAACAAGTTGTTGATGTTGCAGAAGCCGGCCGGTCGAATCGGTACCGCGTTCTCGAGATACAGGAACTCGCCGCACGCGCCGGTGCCGGTGTACACCGGCGAGCGGATCGCCGTCAGGTGTTCTTCCTCGGAACCCTTCGAAACCCATACGCCCGGCACGCGCACCATCGTCTCGTAGATGTGGTTCTGGCCGACCAGGCGGATCGTGTCGGAGTCGATCTCCGTGCCGCTGCCGACTCCGTTGAGGCGCTCGACCACCGACGCATCGCCGGTGATCACGATCTGCTCCACCGCTTGCGGCGGCGGGTTCTCGGCAGCATCGTCCGCGGCCGCGCGCGGCGGCGTGGCCGCCGTCAGCAATGTGGCGAGAAACACGACGCTCGACCCGACCCGATCCCCGCGGTCGGCGCGTCGCAGCGAAGCCTCCACGGCGGTCGAATCCTTTTTTTCGAGGGAGCATCGAAGGGCGGCCGACCTTAAATCAACCCATCGCCCCCGCGCAATGCCGCGACCGACAGCGCCCAAACGCTCGAGTGACGGCCTGACGCCGCATCCACAACGCACCGAGCGCGGCTCGATGCGACCGTTGGCAAAGCTCACCGACGCAAAATCGTTACATCACCAGACTGGACCGCGCGTCGGCGCGCCCAAAGAATGTGACCCAGTGCACATTCGCCGGAGCGCCGATGAAAAAGTCGACCGTCGTAGCCATTGTCGCCGCCGCGTTGAGCGGCCCCGCATCCGCCGACCAAGGCCGCGCGACGTTTGCAGTGACGGTGACCGTACCGGCGCGGGCCGCGGTCGACATACTCGAACAGCCCGCCGACCTCGAGGTCACCGCCGCCGATGTCGCGCTCGGCTACAAGGACGTGACCGCGCGGTATCGGGTGCGGCACAACGACCGCAACGGCTATCTGCTCCAGATCTCGACGTCCGACGGACCCGTCCAATGGATCGTAGTACGCGGCCTCGACATCGACGTCACGCTGCACGATGCGGTCGCGATCCCGCGTCCCGGCGCGCCGTTCGAGCAAGATCTCGCGCTCGACTTCCGCTTCGTACTCGATCCGTCGACGCCGCCGGGAACGTTCCCGCTGCCGCTGCGCGTCGCGGCGCAACCGATCTAGCCGCTCAAAATTCCAACGTCACGACGATCGTGTCGGCGTACGAACCGTCGAGCGCGTCTTGACGCGCCGGAATCCTGCCGTAGATCGTGCTCGAGTCGATGCGCAGCGAATTGCCGACGCCGGGGCCGACGGTGAACGAACCTGCCATCACGGTGGTGCCGCCGCTGCCGTTACCCCAGATCGCGCTACGACCGGCGTCGCTGTATAGGTTGTAGTTCAACGCGCCCGCACCGGCGCGCATCTTGCGCGTTGCATATGCCCCACTACTGCCGGTCGACAGCGACACCTCGTAGCCAACCTTACCCGTGCCGCCGCCGACGTACGCGCACACGACGGTCACGCTGCCCGTCGAGTCGTCAGCGGCTGCGGCGAGTGGATCGTAGACGCCGAATGCGACGCCCGACGTCAGCGCGGTGCAGTCCGCGTTGGCGCGCACAACGCCTGTACCGAGCGCGGTCACGAGTGCGAGTACGGACGTGACGGCGCGACGCCGTCGAATCCGCGATCCGCCGGCGCCGCTCACCGCGACGCGCTCGTTGCGGTGGCCGCTCGGTTCGCGACCGCACACACGACGGTGCCGAGGTTCGGTTGCGGCCCGCCGTCACGCGGGCGAACGACGTCGAACGCGCAGCGGTGACCCGGCCATTCGGCCGTCGCGTGCAGTCCGCCGTC
>Ga0335084_10003103_pt1 | contig 16161 bp, 13 predicted proteins | sample Lox_Sample_44_FD_206721 | JGI IMG/M metagenome (GOLD analysis project Ga0335084, IMG submission 206721) | Soil microbial communities from Loxahatchee National Wildlife Refuge, Florida, United States - Lox_Sample_4.4 | ecosystem: Environmental > Terrestrial > Soil > Wetlands | place: USA... | reverse complement strand
CGTCAGCGCAGGAGCTGATGCAGTTTCGGCCTCGGCCGTCACCTCAAACATCGCCAGCGGCGTAATGGCCGATGCTGCTACCGGCGGCACTGAATCCAATTGAGTCGATTGGCAAGCTGCTACGAGTAGTAAGGAACTCACCAGAAGCAGCCACTTTCCAACTTGCCGTGCACGCATCGAATTTCACCTCGTGCACTTATTGTATGCGCTAATGGTCCTAGGTGGGGTTACAAAAGAGTTCCGAATTGATTGGCAACAAAACGGCCCTTGCCAATTCTTTTGACAAGGGCCGCAAACAATTCGCCTGAAATCAAGCTGTTTTCATCAACTTCCTGACAGCTTCCGCCGTGTCCAGTTGCAGCGCCTGCGCGGCCACAGCCTGCGCGTCTTTCAAGTTCAAGCTGCGAATGACCTGCTTGGCCTTGGGAATTGATCCGCTGGCCATGCTGAGTTCTTTTACACCCAACCCAATCAAGATCGGAATCGCCGCCGGGTCGCTGGCCAGTTCGCCGCACACGCCCACCCATTTGCCATGCACGCTGGCTGCCTGTACCGTCTGCCGGATCTGGATCAGCACGGCGGGATGCAGTGCATCCTGCAAGTGCGTCACCGCGCGATTGCCCCGCTCAGCAGCCAACGTATACTGTGTCAGATCATTCGTGCCGATGCTGAAGAAATCGACTTCGGGGGCCAGCACATGCGCCAGAATCGCCGCCGCCGGAATCTCTACCATGATGCCTACGTCCACCCGATCGGCCATCGGCGCTTTTTCGGCCGCCAGTTCTGCGCGGGTTTCGTTCAACAGTGCGCGCGCGCGACGCACTTCGGTAACGTCGGCGATCATCGGGAACATGATCTTCAAGTTGTGTTTCGGCGTCGCGCGCAGAATGGCACGCAGCTGCGTCTTGAAAATGTCTGGTCGATTGAGACACAAGCGAATAGCACGCTGCCCTAGAAACGGATTCTCTTCGCGGCCCAGATCGAGATAGGCTAGCGGCTTGTCGCCGCCCACATCCAGCGTGCGCACAATGACGGGCCGTTCGCCCATGACGGTAGCGATCGTTTGATACGCGTCGAACTGTTCTTCCTCGCTGGGAGCATCACGCCGATCGAGGAAGAGGAATTCCGTGCGCAGCAAGCCTACACCTTCTGCGCCGTTGTCCAACGCCACGCGTGCATCTTCCGTGCTACCGATGTTGGCAACCACTTCGACGGCTGTGCCGTCTTTCATCACCGCCGGGGCTGCGCTGGCCGATCGGGCAGTGTCACGCGCCAGATGCCACTCCTTCAGCCGCTTGGTGTAATCGTCGATCATCGCGTTCGTGGGCGCTGTCAGAACTTTGCCGCCTTGCCCGTCGATAATCAAGCTCGTGCCATCGGCGATGGCCATGACTTTGGGACCGAGTCCCACCACCGCCGGAATACCCAGCGTGCGTGCCAGAATCGCGCTGTGCGAAGTCGGCCCGCCGCGTTCGGTGCAAATGCCTAATACCTTCGACCGATCGAGCCGCGCCGTGTCCGACGGTGCCAGATCGATCGCGATCAAGATGCCGGCGTGCGGCAGCTGTACATCTTTGCCTTGTCCCGTCAGCTGCACCAACACCTGACGCCCAATGTCCTTCACATCGGCCGCACGCGCGCGCAGGTACTCATCGTCGATGGCTTCAAACTTCTGCGCGGATGAGTCGACGGCCGTCTTCCACGCCCATTCTGCATTGACGTGCTCGGTTTCAATCGTGTGCCGCACACTATCCAAGAATTCCGGATCGTTGAGGAACAGCAAGTGTGCGTCGAAGATAGCTGCATCATATTTGTTGGCCGAACGTGCGATCTGATCACGTACCATCTCGGTGGAGGTGCGCACCACACCAAGCGCCGTCTGCAAGCGCGCCCATTCCTTAGCGGCATTCTCGATCGACTGGCGTTCTACGATCGGTTCCGCGAAGTGCAGCATCACCGCCGGCCCCATCGCGTAACCCGGCGAAGCTGCTACACCCATCATCGCACCAGCTTCCACAGCGGTCTGTACAGGAACAGCGGCCACTGGTGCAGCAGCTTCTTCGCCGTCTTCGCCGAACTTCGACGCAATGAGTTCCTGCAACGCCTGCAGGGCTTCACTCGCGTCGGGGCCGACCGCCGTGATGCGAATCACTTCGTTCTGCCGCGCCCCAAAGGATGCCACCGCATTGATGCTCTTGGCATTGGCCCGTCGAGTCTCGTCGACGACGCGCACAAGGAAGATATCTGCCTGAAAACGCGCTGCCGTTTGCACAAACTGTGCCGCAGGCCGAGCGTGTAGCCCTAGTCGATTCTCAATTGTCACGACGATGTCTTGTGCGCCGGCCAGCGGATGAGTCACTTTTGTCTTCAGGGGTGGCTGCGGTTGATACTGACCCAGCTGATCGATCTTGGCGGCTAACGCACCCATTGCTTCATTGGCCACATCGTCGAGCGAACCACCCAAGCTAGCCTGTACTGCCGCCGCGATTGCACCTTCCACTACCGGCGCGGCGATCAATCGCACATGAGTGCGCATGTCGGGGGACAAAAGATCCAGGGCCAGTTCGGCGCTCATGATGGCGCTGCCCAGATCCATCAGCACCACCACGCCGTCGCCGCTGTAAGCGGTCTCGACGGCATGCCGGATCTCATCGGCGTTCGTGCCCAACGGATGCTGCGCGTCGCCCGTGCCCGCCGCCGTCGCAATCACGATCGGTTGCTGCCGGGTCATGGCACGCGCCAGTTCGGCTACACCAGCTGCCAAAGATGGACTATGAGATACAATGACCAGATTGACCATGAGTTATTCTCTCGGTGCTACATTCCGCACTGTGGACAACTCACCACATCGACGACTTCAGCTAAAACCTGCGGCGTGATCACGGCTGGATCACCCGGCGTAAAACCGATCGAACCACAGCGACAAGCATACCAGCCCACTCGATCGGGATCATACGCCCCACCCGATCGGAGATCGATCACCTCGACATCCATTTTCCAGCGCGCGTTCGTGATCAATCGTTGACAGCGGCCCAGCGCACTCACGCGCCGCAGATAAGCGGCAAAATGCTCGCGCGTGCAGTGGCGCATCAAAAGCAGTGCCGTCGTCACATCGGTTGGAAACGATGTGGTCAAGGCATCAGCACAAATGACGATCAGATTGGCGGGCCAGCTGCCTCGATCGGATCGCGCCAGCACCGCCGGATCGCGTTCGATCGCATACACGCGCCGCGCGATGGCCGCCACGCGCTTGGTCAACCGTAGATCGCCCGCGCCGATATCCAGCACTACGTCGTGCGGCCCGATCTGCGCCAATACGGCTTGATAAGTTTCCTCATCATAAGGCGCAAACGCGGCTTCCCAATCGTGAACGAACACGCTACGCGCCTTGCGCCACAATCGTCGCGCTCAACCAAATACCGTAGGCCACTACGACCACACCGACAATCGACAGGAACGCTGTGACTTTGCGCTCAGTAGCCGGGTTCAAGCCCAGATCGAGAATGATCGCGCGCACGCCTAACAGCGCGTGCCACGTGACCATGATCAAAAAGGCAATCTCCAGCAGAAATAGAAACGGATTCGAAATGTATTGCACCACCTGCTGGTAATTGCGTAAGCCGCCGGTGACGACGAAGTGCTGCACCACCATATGCAGACCCAATAACACCACCAGCATGATGCCGGTGAACGCCTGCAAGATCCATGACCAGCTGCTGGCCCGTTCGCGAGTTAACTGTTTCTCAACCATTCTTCCTCCCCGCTAATGCGTTTCCGAGAAAATCGCCAACGCGCTCAAAATGCTGAACACGATCGTCAAGATCACCGCCAGCCACAGCATCAGCTTGTGGCTCGGCACGCCGATGCCAAAGCCAATCAGCGATAAGCGAATCCCGTTCAGGCCGTGCACCAGAATTCCGATAATCAATATCACATCCAACAGCAGGAAAATCGGTGACTTCGCCAGGGCCACAAAATTATCCCAGGCGGTTGGGCCAACCGCCAACTGGCTCAAGACCGCCAAATGCAGGAAGAGATATAGCACCAACCCGATGGCACTCAGCCGCATCCCCACGTAAGCCCAGAAGCCCACGCGCTTGCCTTTCAAATTGAACCACTCGATTGGCTTGCGCTTAACGGGTTTGGGTTGAACATCTGAAGCCATAGGACCTCCACTAGATGCTGGCGGTTAGCGGCTGGCGGCTGGCAGGAACAGCCAACGGCTAACCGCTAACAGCCAATTACGAACCGCCGAAGAATCGCTTGAGCTTGCGCATGCCGATCTTGCGCTTCAAACGCATGATGGCCGCACCCGGATCGACTTCGTACGGGCAGGCCTCGGTGCACTCAAACGACGAGTGGCAACGCCACACGCCGTGCTCATCGTCCACCAGCCGATAGACGCGATCCACATCCGCGCCGCGCGGCTCAGCCAATAGACGCTCGGCAGCGGCCAGCGTCATCGGGCCGAGGAATTGCGGATCGGTCGCCATGACGGGACACGCCGAGAGACACAAGCCGCACTCCAGGCAGTTCTCAAAGCGCCCAAAGGTTTCCAGACCTTCTGGCAGGATCGTCCGCTTGTCGGGGCGGATGGTTTCGGCATTGCGGATGATGGGCATGCCGATGAGTTCCATACGCTGATAAACCACGCTGGCATCCACGGCGAGGTCCGTGATGACAGGCATATTGCGCATCGGATCGATCTTCAGCGTCGCACCTTCGCCGTAATCTGTCACCGGCGTCACGCATGGCAGCTTTTCTTGATCATTCACCAGCAAGCCGCACGATCCGCACGAGGCATGGTGGCAGGCATGGCGAAACATGATCGACATATCGTGATCGGCCCACGCCCGCTCGAGCGCATCCAGCACATTGGCAGTTTCCGGCACTTCCACCGGAAACGTATCGTAGTGCGGCTCAGTTCCCGGCTTGTAACGATAGATTTTGACATTGAGTTTCATGACACACCTCGTAAAACGCAAAGATGGATATTACGTTTTACGCATTAGTTGTCGTAGTAGTTGCGATACGACTCCAGCACAACATCCCGCGTGCGGCATTCGGCTTCTACACCCAGCTTGCGGCAGACGATGTTGCTCACCTTTTCCGCCATCGCACGCGCCGTGGTGGTCTTGCCGCCCGAGATGGTTACGAAGTTCTCGACGCCGTCATATTTGTGATCAAAACACTCGAACGTGCGGCTGGCATCGCGCTCGTCGGTGCCCGGTTTACTGATGAGAGGCCGTGCCACGGCCATCACGCCGCGAATGGGATTCTGACGCACTGCCGGGATCATCAATTCACCCATATGCAGCATCTTGTCGATATGATCCTGTGGAATTGGAATCGCATCGGCATTCTCGACCTTCCAAGAGGTCGTGCCGATGATGGAGGTCTGCCGCTGAGGCACGACGATATCCCCATCGGCCGGTTTATTCAGCCGATTAATCACCATTTGATTCAGGCGCTTGGCAATGGTGACCATCACGCCGGGAGTTGGCTGCACCGGCACATCGACACTCGCCATCGCTGCGATGTGCTCCGCCCATGGTCCGGCAGCGTTTACGACCAGGTCAGCGTCGATCTCACGCTCCTGGCCGGTGCGGTAATCACGGACGCGCACGCCGGCCACAGCGTTGCCCGACATTTTCATCGCCACAACTTCGTGATAGGGCAGTGCCTGCGCGCCGTTCTTAACGGCCGTTGCCAGGAAAGACAAGCAAAAGCGATAAGGCTCAAACACCCCATCGGGGACTTGAACCGCCGCCAGAATTTTCGGATTCAGATAAGGCTCAATCTCCAAAGCACGCTTCACTGGAACTTCACGCGCTGGAATATGACACTCTTCACAACCCGCCAGGAAGGTCTCTTTGAAAGCGAGATCGGATTCGTCGACAGCAACGAATAAGCCATCGTTGAGTTCCAACACATCGTGCATGATCTTCCGCAAGATCATGTTTTCTTCGATACACTCAATTGCCCCTTCATGGTCTTTCACGGCGTAGCGCCCGCCACTATGCAGCAGGCAGTGATTGCGGCCCGTAGTGCCGGAGGCGATCTCGCCGCGTTCGATTACGGTAACGTCCAGGCCGCGCAGTGCCAGATCATGCGCGGTAGCAGTACCGGTCGATCCGGCACCGATGACAATGACATGAAATTTTTTCGACATGCTACTTACTCCTCATTCCCGTGTATGCAGATCTCTACCGCCCATTCAAAGTCTACCCGATCGACATTAAGCGCTTTCTATTTTCTGTCACAATCGCAAAAGTGGAACACCGATCGGGTGTTTGCGCGCAGATGCGCGGGGGTTGATCGGTGTTCCACCACCAGCGAGGCTTATTCGACCCAATCGAAGGTGCGAGTCACGGCCTTCTTCCAACCCTTGTAGAGCTTGGCACGTGTATCCGCCTCCATCTTGGGATCCCACTCCTTGTCCTTGCCCCAGTTAGCGCGCAGGTCTTCTACAGCCTTCCAGTAGCCAACGGCGAGGCCGGCCGCATAGGCCGCACCCAATGCTGTCGTCTCGGCTACCACCGGGCGAATCACCGGCACGCCCAGGACATCGGCCTGGAACTGCATCAACAAGTTGTTGTAGACCATGCCGCCGTCAACCTTCAAGGCCGTCAACGCTACGCCGGAGTCGGCGTTCATCGCATCCAACACTTCGCGCGTCTGATATGCGGTGGCTTCCAATGCGGCGCGCGCGATGTGGCCCTTGTTGACGAAGCGGGTCAAGCCCACGATGGCACCGCGCGCATCGCTCTTCCAGTACGGCGCGAACAGACCGGAGAACGCTGGCACAAAGTAGATGCCGCCGCTGTCCTCAACCGCGCGGGCATAGTCCTCCACATGCTTCGAGAAGTCGAAGAGGCGGAGGTTGTCGCGCAACCACTGCACCAACGCGCCAGTGATCGCGATCGAGCCTTCCAGGCAATACACCGCGGCCTGATCGCCGATCTTGTAACCGAGCGTGGTCAGCAAGCCGTTCTTCGACTGTACGGGCTTAGTGCCGGTATTCAACAGCATGAAGCAGCCCGTGCCGTAAGTGTTCTTGGCTTCGCCGGGGCTGAAGCACGTCTGCCCAAACAGCGCCGCTTGCTGATCGCCCAGGTCGCCGGCCACCGGTACGCCGTTGAGTGCGCCCTTGGCATTGCCATAGACGGCGGACGACGGCATGACCTTGGGCAGCATGGCCTTCGGGACATTCATCACCTTGAGCATATCTGGATCCCAATCGAGGCTCTCCAGATTCATCAGCATGGTGCGGCTGGCATTGGACACGTCGGTCACATGCACGCCGCCATTGGGACCGCCCGTCAGATTCCAGATCACCCACGTGTCGATGTTGCCGAACAGCACGTCGCCCTTCTCGGCCTTCTCGCGCACGCCGGGCACATTGTCCAGAATCCACTTAATCTTGGGGCCGGAGAAGTATGTCGCCAGCGGCAGACCCACATGGGTGCGGAAGCGATCCTGGCCGCCATCCTTCGCCAGTTCGTTGCAGATCGTGTCGGTGCGGGTGTCCTGCCACACGATGGCGTTGTAGACCGGCTTGCCAGTGGCTTTCTCCCAGACCACAGTGGTCTCGCGCTGATTGGTCACGCCTACCGCTGCCAGATCAGATACAGCGATATTGTATTTCTTCAGCGCACCAGCAATGACCTCTTGCGTGCGCTCCCAGATTTCCAGTGGATTATGCTCAACCCAACCGGGCTTGGGGTAAATCTGCTCGTGCTCTTTTTGATCGATGCCCACCACATTGCCACCATGATCGAAGATCATGAAGCGGGTGCTGGTTGTGCCCTGATCGACTGCGCCGACATACTTAGTCATGTAGATTCCTCCTGAGGGATATGAGGTGCGGGTTTGAGCACAACACCGATCGGCTTGAGCTGATCCGGCGTTGTGTGAGTCTGGACCTCGCAGGCCACAATAACCTGCGAGGTCCATCGAGATCAGTTATTCGACCCAATTGAACGTGCGGGTCACGGCCTTCTTCCAGCCCTGATACAGCGACTCGCGCTGCTTGGCGGGCATCTTCGGCGCCCACTCGTGATCTTTGCCCCAGTTGGCGCGCAGATCTTCCACGGCCTTCCAATAGCCGACAGCGAGACCGGCTGCATAGGCCGCGCCTAGCGCTGTGGTTTCGGCTACGGTCGGACGGACGACAGGCACGCCCAGCACGTCAGACTGGAACTGCATCAGCGTGTCGTTGAAGACCATGCCGCCGTCAACCTTCAGAGCCTTCAACTTCACGCCGGAGTCTTTATTCATCGCATCCAGCACTTCGCGTGTTTGGAACGCAGTGGCTTCCAGTGCGGCGCGGGCGATGTGACCCTTGTTCACATAGCGGGTCATGCCCAGAATCGCACCGCGCGCATCGCTCTTCCAATACGGTGCGAACAAGCCGGAGAACGCCGGCACGAAGTAGATGCCACCGTTGTCTTCGACGGTGTTGGCCAGCGCTTCCACATCGGCCGATTTAGCGATCAAGCCGAGGTTGTCGCGCAGCCACTGCACCAGCGCGCCGGTGATGGCGATGGAGCCTTCCAGGCAGTACACTGCCGCCTGATCGCCGATCTTGTAGCCCAACGTGGTGAGCAAGCCACTCTTCGAGGGCACAGGCGTCGTGCCGGTGTTCAGCAGCATGAAGCAGCCGGTGCCGTAAGTATTCTTGGCTTCGCCGGGGCTGAAGCACGTCTGCCCGAACAGCGCCGCCTGCTGATCGCCCAGGTCGCCGGCCACGGGCACGCCCTTCAATGAACCGATCGCCTCGCTATAGACCGCGCTTGAGGGCATGATCGCCGGCAGCATCTTGCGGGGCACCCCCATGATCTTCAGGATGTCAGCATCCCAATCGAGCGTCTTGAGATTCATCAACATCGTGCGGCTGGCATTGGACACATCGGTCACATGCACGCCACCGTTGGGGCCGCCCGTCAAATTCCAGATCACCCACGTATCGATATTGCCGAAGAGCAGTTCACCCTTAGTAGCTTTGGCCTTCGCTCCGGGCACATTGTCCAAGATCCAACGAATCTTCGGGCCGGAGAAATAGGTCGCCAGCGGCAGACCGACCTTGCGGCGGAAGCGATCCTGTCCACCCTCTTTGCCGAATTTCTTGATGAGCTGATCGGTGCGGGTGTCCTGCCATACAATCGCATTGTAGACCGGCTCGCCGGTGTTCTTGTCCCACACGACGGTGGTCTCGCGCTGATTGGTCACGCCCACCGCCGCTAGATCATCAGCAGTGAGATTGGCCTTGGCCAGCGCCCCCGCGATTACATCCTTGGTGCGATCCCAAATCTCGATCGGATTGTGCTCTACCCAACCGGGCTTGGGGTAAATCTGTTCATGTTCTTTCTGATCAATGCCCACGACTTTGCCGGCATGATCGAAGATCATGAAGCGCGTGCTGGTCGTGCCCTGATCGATTGCGCCTACGTATTTAGCCATACCAGATTCCTCCTCTTGAGGTGTGACGAGCCAGAGACCACTTTGGAAGTGGTCTCACTCGTCATGCATCACTTCGCCCACGTGTCCGCCGCCGCCTTCAACAGCAAATACGAAGACGTGGCACCTGGGTCTTGATGGCCGGCACTCCGTTCGCCCAGATATGAGGCACGGCCCTTCCTGGCCACCAACGGTATCGTGTCCTTCATGCCTTGTTCGGCCGCCGAAGCTGATCGGCGCAAAGATTCATTTTGATCAGCACCATCGTTCACGGCTTGTTTCAAAGCGTTCAGGGCCGGCGTTAAAGCATCCACCATGGTCTTATCACCTAGCTGTGCCTTGCCGCGCGCTATCACGCCGCTCAGCGCTGCTTCCAGCGCCGCTGACCAATCGGCCGCCGTCAGTTCCATCTTGTTGGCCGAGGAAGTTCCGGCCTGCATAAAGAACGTGCCATACAAAGGACCGCCCGCGCCGCCCACCGTCTGTACCAGCGTCATGCCGACCGATTTGAACAGCGTGCCGATGTCTTTATCGGCGACGCTGGGCAGTTTGGCCAGCGCTGCCTTGAAACCACGGTCCATGTTGGCGCCGTGATCGGCATCGCCGATGGCCGAGTCCAGCTGCGTCAAGTAATCTTTGTTTTCGGCTATGACGCGGCCGCATTCATTCAGCCAGTTGATGACATCGTCACGCGTGATCGTCATGATCTTAGGCTCCCCAGCGCAGACCCGGCGTCTTCACCGGCGCGTCCCACAACTTGGTCAAATCGTCGTCCAGCTTCAACATCGTGATCGAGCAGCCCGCCATCTCCAGCGAGGTGATGTACGGCCCAACCAGGTTGCGCGCGATCTTGAGACCGGCCTTAGTGGCGATCTCATAAGCCTTCCGATACACAATGTACAGTTCGACCAACGGCGTGCCGCCCATGCCGTTGACGAACAACAGCACATTGTCGCCAGCCTTGTAAGGCAGATCGTTGATGATGGGTTCCATCAGCATCGCCGTGATCTCATCAGCTGGCTTCAACTTCATGCGGGTGCGACCCGGCTCGCCGTGAATGCCGATGCCGATCTCCATCTCATCTTCTGGCAGATCGAAGGTGGGCTTGCCGGCGTGCGGCACCGTGCACGAGGTAAGCGCCATACCCATGCTGCGGCCCCAGCCATTGACCTTACGGCAGACATCAGCTACTTCCTTCAACGAGCGACCCTGTGCTGCTGCTGCGCCGCAAATCTTCTCGGCGATGACGGTAATGCCCACGCCGCGGCGACCCGCGGTGTACAGGCTGTCTTGCACAGCCACATCATCGTTAGTGACCACCGCTTCCACTTCAATGCCTTCGGCGCGCGCCAGATCGGCCGCCATTTCGAAGTTCATGATGTCGCCGGTGTAGTTCTTGACGATGTGCAGCACGCCCTTGCCACCGTTCACCATCTTGGTGGCTTCCAGCATCTGATCGGGCGTGGGACTGGTGAAGACTGCGCCGGGGCAGGCCGCATCCAGCATGCCCATGCCCACGAACCCGCCGTGCATGGGCTCATGGCCCGAGCCGCCGCCCGACACGATAGCCACCTTATTTTTTACCGGCGCATCGGCGCGATAGACGAAGTTGGGATCGTAGTGAATCTTCACCAGATCAGGGTGGGCATACTCGATGCCCTTGAGCTCCTCAATGACAACATCTTCCGGCTTGTTGATCAATTTCTTCATGGTGAGTCTCCTTCACACCGAGATGCACTTATCGTTAGACGCTTCATTGTTAGAGGTTAGATCGTGGCCGTCTGCACCGGTCGTCTAACCTCTAGCTTTCACATCCAACGAAACATTTGGGTATTGAGATGAAGCCTTTTCGGCGAAACGCTATTTCTCCGGCAGACCGCGCGACACGAACCAGTCATAGCAGAAGACGCCGACCACACCGCCGATAATTGGGACAATCAACGGGATGAGCCAATACGGGGTAGCGAACAGGTCTTTGGTACCGATGATCAAGCCGAAGATGCGCGGACCGAAATCGCGCGCCGGATTGATCGCGTAGCCGCTGGGGCCACCCAGGGACAGACCAACCGCCAGCACCGTGCCACCGACCAGGAACGGCCCCATATTGTGCATCAGGCCGGTATTCTTGGAATCGCCGCTAGCCAGCACGCCCCACAACAAGACGGCCGTGCCAAACAATTCGGCGATGGAGGCAGTCAACATCGAGTAGCTGCCAGAGGAAGCTACACCGCTTCCGATCCCGCCCCAGAAGGCCTGACCAAACACTGAGCCCGGCCCGGTGCACCATACGTTCGGCAGACCGGCGGCTACCAAGCCGTCACTGTAGACCAAGTACACGGCGGCCGCACCCAGGAATGCGCCGATCATCTGAGCGATAATATAGGGCGCTACTTTCCCCCACGGGAACCCACGCTTGACAGCCAGGGCGATGGTCACGGCGGGATTGAGGTGAGCGCCTGAGACACCGGCAGACACAAAGACCGCCACGATCACCGCGAAAGCCCAGCCAAATACAATGGTGTTCCAGTTATAAGCTCCACTGGCTAAGCGGGGAGCCAAACCGACATTGGCGACGACGCCGTCGCCCAACAGGATCAGGATGAAGGTCCCGAAGACCTCTCCGATCAACGCCGCCATCAAACCTTTCTCCTTCATTGCGACACTCTCCTTGTGGGTATGTGGAATGGAATTCAGTGATCCGGACTGCATGGGTGTTCAACATCTCGAGTCGTTGGTCGTTGTACCTCCTGAATGTGATATTGTGTGAGTCAGGGCATAAGTGCAAAGATGAGTGGATATGCCCTCCTTTCTCGGTGAACTTCGGCGGTATGCTCGATGAACGCAAAAATCCGCAGCACGCAACAAAAAAGCGCCCACAAAGCTAAAGCTTTGTGACAGCGCCTCACGTTGTCAAACTTGTGCACCAGGTAGTCCCCATGCCCAAGTGAACCTTCTCCCATCCCAACATCAGACACCACTGTCCCGCAGTTGAGATTTGCTGCATTGACTATCCTCGCGTCGTGGCGGTATGACAGCAACACATGCACAGGCACAACGTCTATGGGTATATCATGACCCAAGTTGTCATGTCAACTTATTTGGTTAGAATTGTTTCACTCTGGGATAGAGTTAAGAAACAGCTGTTTCAAAATGAAATAGGGGAACGAGCGTGAATTATTGAACGAGCAGAAGCGACGTGACCCCGTTTCAAAGAAAACGGACAAAATAATCTTGACACTGCACTGAAGTATTGGAGTTTACTTATGCGAGCTCATCGGCCGGCGGAAATCTTCCACGCGAATGTTACTCGCCTTGATTTTCCGCCACAACGTCGTACGGCCAATGCCCAGCATCTCGGCCATTTTGGTGAGGTTACCCTGACAGGCCGACGCTGCCCGCAAGATGGCCTCGTATTCGGCTTCATGCATGGCTGGCACATGTTCGATCGGTTCACCCGGCCAACCCCGGCCACGGATCGAATCTGGCAAATGCCGTGCCTCGATAATCCCGGTGTCGGCCAGCACGGCCGCTCGCTCCAGCGCGTTCTCCAACTCGCGCACATTGCCCGGCCAGCGATAGTGCCGCAACATCTGGAGCGCCTCGCTCGAAACTTCAACGCGCCGTCCTGATTGTCGCCGCAACCGATCGAGCGTGGAATTCACGATCAACGGCAAATCGGCCAGCCGATCGCGCAATGGCGGCAAGTGGATAGTAATGCGGCTGAGAGCGTAGAATAAATCGGCCCGGAATTCGCCGTTAATGACGTGCCGCTCCAGATTGATCGTCGATGAGACGATGAAACGTACATCCACAGGAATCACGCGCGAACCGCCAAGGCGCATGACCTCGCCTGTATCGATGACACGCAGCAGCGCACCCTGCATTTCCAGGGGGAGCGCATCGACTTCTTCCAGATGCAGCGTGCCACCATGCGCCAATTCAAACTTACTGGGCTGTCCCTGCGAACCGCGCAGCACGCCCGCTTCGAATCCCAGGAATTCGCCGATGACCAGATCACGCGGCAAGGCACGACAATTGACGCTGACGAACGGCCCATCGGCGCGCGCGCTTTCATTGTGGATGGCACGTGCAATGACACCTTTGCCGGTTCCCGCTTCACCTTGAATGAGCGCGGGAGATTGATTGCGCGCTGCCGTTTGCGCCTGACGCCGCACCTGATTAGCCAGTGTCGACTCACCGACAAAGTTGTTCAGGGTGAACATGGGCGATCGGGCGCTGACCATGCGTTGTACCAGGCGGTGAACCTGTTCGATGCGGCGCAGTGTTAGGATAAACCCTTCCACATCCTGACCGTTCTCATGGCTGATGGCATACAGACTGACCAGACAACCGACTTGTAGGCCCCTAACTTGAAACGTGACCTCCACATCGGTCAAAGCTTGCTGAGTGCGCCGAGCTTGCTGCACCAGCTCGGGCAAATCGACGTACTCACTCAGCGGGCGGCCAACCACCGTTTCCGGCTTGAGGTTTAACAGCTGAGCCGCTTCAGAATTGAGATGAGTGATGATGCCAACGCCGTCGCAGACCACCAGGCCATCACTGATGGCCTCCAGAATTGTGGATAATTGAGTACGCTGAAGGTTTACATCCTTGAAGAGGTACTCATTCTGCATCTGGCTTTCGATGGCGCGCGCCGCCGAATGAACAATCGCCAGCGTGTGCACATCGCTATTCCGCACCAGCCCGGCCATGCCAATGATCCCGATCGGATGTCCCTGTGCATTGAAGATCGGCGCAGCCGATGCCGTAAGAGCGTGAAAGCGCAGAAAGACATGCTCAGACCCAACTACTTGAATCACACTTCGCTCCAACAAGGATAATCCAAACGCATTGGTGCCCGCCTGCTCTTCACCCCAGTATGCCCCAGGAACGAGGCCTAATGCGATCAATTGATCGGAAACTTGCGGATCACCCAGTACATCCAAAATGCAGCCGGTAGCATCCAGCAACACCACCAGATAACCGGAACGCTCGACACATTGATAGATGTCTTCCATGAAAGGGCGCGCAATGGCGATCAGATCGAACTGCCGCACGCGCAGCGCCTGCAATGCATCCTCAGAGATGCGCGGCAGAACGCCATCTGTGTAAGGGTTGTGCTTGCGCAGGCAGCGCCGCCACGACATGGCGATCAGCGGATCGACCTGTGCATCAAGCACGCCTTGCTCGACGAAACGCCGCCAGCTAGCATAGAGTTCATGGAAATTGACAGGGTATTGGGTTGGCTGCATAGCTTAACTCTGTTCCGCTAGTAGATGGGCCGATCTACATTTGGAGTGGCAGAAGAAACGAGCGCCATTTAGTATATCGCTTTCTCAGGCGACGCGCAAACTATTTTTCCGCCGACGCGAACCGCTGCATCACAATTAAACGACGACCGACCAGGCGGGTGAAGAGTGTGCCCAACGTATACTCAGTAGATCACGAAAGCAAAAGCGTCTTCCGACGCTGTAGGATCGGCGTAATGCCAAATAATTGCTCCACGGCCCGGCCCAATAGCAAGGCGAGGCGACGCAAGGACAACCAGGCGGCGGTCGTTGCGGCTGGAACTTGCGTGATGGAGTGAAGTTGGTCGCGCAACGTGACATAGAGATTGACCAAGATGAATGCCAGCCCCACTAACAAAAGCCGCAACGTGGGGTTGCGCGAAGTTGTTCGCGCACGCACTTGATTCATTTGCCGATAACTGGTTTCAATGCCAAAGCGTTGCCGGTAGAGTTCAAAGACTTGCGTGGGATGCGTGCGGGGTGGCAAACCGGCGACGGCGTACGCAAACCAACGGACGCCATGTCGGCTAGTTTTGCCTTTGGAATACCGGCGCACGACGACCGTAGACACCGTCCATGAGCCATGCTGCGGACTGCTCAGCGTGTAAGCGGTGTGATAACTCACGCGACCTTGAAACAAACGACGAACACCGCCCGATTTGCCCCGGACAGGTACGGGGACGATGTAACGCAACCGCCGCCGTGCCAACGTCTGGAAGACCGACACGCTGCAGAACCCTTTATCCAGGTACACACGCCGCACCTTGATTTTCAGGCGCTTGACGCGATCCAGCAATTGACGCACGACATGCACCATCGGGGTGCCTTTGTCCACAAACCGAACGGCCAACACATACCGGCGCTTGTCATGCACGATGCTCACGGTGGCGTAGGCGTGGAAGTGAGTGGTGCCCGACTTGGCTGCGCCCCGCGCCACTTCCTGCTCGTCGTGGTGCGGTTGACCATGGTAGGGAATCAAAGTCAGATCGATCGCCAAGTTGTAGGCCCGCCGGCCTTTCCGGAAGACCTTGGGTAACTGCGCTCGCAAGATGGTGTTGAGATGGCGTTGAAGATCGGGGCGGTCGGGTAAGGCTGCGCCCAGCACCTCGCGAAAGCGATTAGCGGACGGTGCGGCCTCTAATTCCGCACACGCCGCATCCAAACTGAGACGATGCACACTGGCATGGGTCAACACGTACAGAATATCCTCTTCGGTGATGCGTGTGTTCTGCAACGCCAATGGTAGGTGCCGGCGTACGAGCGCGATAATCGCCTCCAACACTTGCGGCGAACGAAGAACGCGATTAACATGGAACGTGGTCTTGGGCATGGCATTTGGTCTCCTTGGTCGGAACCAAGTTTGCCATGCTCAAGCCATTTCGTGATCTACTGATACTTCAATTTGAACTCGCCT
>Ga0335084_10003102_pt1 | contig 16161 bp, 24 predicted proteins | sample Lox_Sample_44_FD_206721 | JGI IMG/M metagenome (GOLD analysis project Ga0335084, IMG submission 206721) | Soil microbial communities from Loxahatchee National Wildlife Refuge, Florida, United States - Lox_Sample_4.4 | ecosystem: Environmental > Terrestrial > Soil > Wetlands | place: USA... | reverse complement strand
TGCTGCGCGATCGCGCGGTTCATCTCCTCGAACATCTCGCGCGAGCCGACGTAGATGCCCTGCACACGCACGTGACGGCGCAGTATCGACGCGGTGTTCACCGGTCCGGCGACACCGGTGAGCACGCCGATCAGGCACACTGTCCCCCCCGCGCGCACTGAGGCGAGCGACTTGTCCAGCGTCCCTGCTCCACCGACTTCCATCACGACGTCAGCCCCCCGTCCATCGGTGAATCGGCTCACCGCCTGGTCCCACTCTGGCTGCGCTTTGTAATTGATGGTTTCGTCGGCGCCCAACTGGCGCGCGACGGCGAGCTTTTCGTCGCTGCTCGAGGTCAGAATCACGCGCGCCCCATGCAATTTGGCAAACTGAAGCGCAAACAGCGATACGCCACCCGTACCCAATAGCAGCACGCTGTCGCCCGGCTTCACGCGCGCCTCCCGCACCAGCGCATTCCAGGCGGTTACCGCAGCACAGGGCAGCGTAGCGGCCTCTTCGTCGGTGAGATGGGCCGGAACCTGCACCACGCCCTGCTCGCTCAGGACGACGTACTCGGCGAGCACGCCATCCAAAGCGCCTCCTAGCGCAGTGGACAGCATCTCTGCGGAGATATGCCCGGCGATGAAGCCTTGCATGAAGATGCCTACCACACGATCGCCCATCTTCACTCGCGTGACCCCCGGACCGAGCCCGATGATTTCACCCACGCCGTCGGACAGCGGGATCAGACCCTTGGTCGGCGTCCCGCCATAGGCGCCTCTCGCCACTGACAGGTCGCGGAAGTTGAGCGACCAGGCGCGCATGCGAAGCAACACTTGTCCCGGGCCGGGACTCGGATCGGGGCGCTCGGTGCGAGTGACACTGTCGAGGCCGAGCTTATGCTGAAGCTCGTATGCTTTCACTATCCTGCTCCCCGGCACAGGGCCCCTTTTAGCGCAAGCTCAGAACGGGATGTCGTCGTCCAAGTCGTCGAAGTTCGACTGCTTCTTGCTGCCCGCAAGCTTTCCAGAGGGTGGAGCGATGGTGGAGGGCTCGGGCTCACGGGCAGCATCGCGTGCAGGCGGCTCGGCACCGCTGCCGGCTCCACGTCCGCCCAGCATCTGCATGCGATCGCCTCGAATCTCGGTGGTGTAACGCTCGTTGCCGTCCTTATCGGTCCACTTGCGTGTCTGCAGGCGACCCTCGATATAGACTTGACTGCCCTTGCGCAGGTACTCGCCGCAGATTTCCGCCTGACGTCCAAAAAAGGCGACCCGGTGCCACTCGGTCTGCTCCTGTTGTTCGCCGTTCTTGTCTTTCCACTTTTCGGTAGTGGCCACATTCAGGTTAGCTACCGCGTCGCCACTCGGGAGGTAGCGCACCTCAGGGTCACGCCCCAGGTTGCCGATCAGAATCACTTTGTTGACTGATGCCATTTCAGCTCTCCCCTGCAAGATCAGTTCGAGCGCGCCCCTGCGCCGAAGCGCGCGCTCCAAATCCAGATAAGCCACCTGCCACAAGGCCTCCCGGGCGCCCGACACTGGCGCTAGCTTACGCGACAGCCCGGCAACGCGCTTGGGGAGCGGCGCAGGTCCGAGTAACTGCGAGCAGTGAGGTCAGCCTGCGCCGTCGGCCATTCGTGCCGATCCCCGAGAGCGACACCGTGGTGGTCCGCGGCGGAAAAAGCCGGGATTCCACGCCGGAGCCAGACCCCGCGAAAATAGCGCCTGGGGCGCGTCTGGACCATCCGACCCAGCATCGCCTTGGGCTAAGCGCCGGCGAAGACAAGATATTGAACATCCTTAGCCTGTGCAGACCGAAAACTCCGGATAAACCGTGGGCTTGGGCGCAGCCCAAGCCTGCATGCTGCGGGAGCGGAACCAGCAAGTTGGGAAAAGTCTGACTGCTCCAGTATAGTAACGGGTTGCCTCTCTACGGCAGTCCGTGGGCGCCGCGTTCCCGGCCCTTGGGCTCCGCAACGATAGGACGCCGATTGACGATGGACTTCATCCGCGTGCGCGGTGCGCGCACTCACAATCTCAAGAACATCGATCTCGACCTGCCGCGCGAGCGGTTGATCGTCATCACCGGCTTGTCCGGATCAGGCAAGTCGTCGCTCGCCTTCGATACGCTCTACGCCGAGGGGCAACGCCGTTACGTGGAGTCGCTCTCGGCGTACGCACGCCAGTTTCTGCAGCTCATGGAGAAGCCCGACGTGGATCTCATCGAGGGCTTGTCTCCAGCCATCTCCATCGAGCAAAAGGCCACCAGCCACAATCCGCGCTCGACCGTGGGTACCGTCACGGAAGTCCACGACTACCTAAGACTGCTGTTCGCGCGCGTCGGCGATCCATATTGCCCGGACCACAACATCAAGCTGCAGGCGCAGAGCGTCTCCCAGATGGTCGATCACGTGCTGCAGCTGCCCGAGGATACACGTCTGATGATCCTGGCACCGTTGGTTGTGGGCCGTAAGGGGGAGCAACATGAGCTGTTTGAGGATCTGCGGGCACAAGGCTTCGTGCGACTGCGGCTCGATGGGCAGGTGTACGACATCGACAATCTGCCCAAGCTTGCCAAAACCAAGAAACACACCATCGAGGCGGTGGTGGACCGAGTCAAGATCCGGCCCGAGATCAAGCACCGTCTGGCCGAGTCGTTCGAGACCGCGCTTCGCCACTCGGATGGTCGCGCTTTGGCGGTGGAGATGGATACCGGCAAGGAGCACCTGTTCTCGGCGCGCTTTGCCTGCCCGATCTGCAGCTACTCGCTGCCCGAATTGGAGCCGCGGTTGTTCTCATTCAACAATCCGATGGGCGCGTGCCCACGCTGTGACGGGCTGGGAACCATCAGCTTTTTCGATCCCAAACGGGTAGTCGCGTTTCCGCACCTCAGCCTCGCCTCGGGTGCCATCAAAGGCTGGGACCGCCGCAATCAGTTCTACTTCCAAATGCTGCAAGGCCTGGGTGGCCATTTCGGCTTCGATCTAGAGACCCCCTTCGATGAGCTGCGCGCGGACGTTCAGCAAGTGCTGTTATATGGCTCAGGCCGCGACAAAATCCGCTTCACGCATCCGGGCCAGCGCGGTCGCGCTAGCGTCCGGGAGCAGGCGTTTGAGGGAATCATTCCGACGCTGGAGCGGCGCTACAAGGAGACAGAGTCGCCTGTGGTACGCGAGGAGCTGGCCAAGTATCTGAACACTGCGACGTGCCCCGAGTGTGGCGGCACGCGGCTTCGGCGCGAGGCGCGTTACGTGTTTGTCGGGGGACAACCGATTTACGCCATCAGCCGAATGCCGCTCAATGCAGTGCGGGAGTTCTTCAGCGCGCTGCGGCTGTCCGGGGCGAAGGCTGCTATCGCCGAGAAGATCGTGGCGGAAATCGTGAATCGCCTGCAGTTTCTCAATAACGTCGGGCTGGACTATCTCTCGCTCGACCGCTCAGCGGAGACCCTGTCCGGCGGCGAGGCGCAGCGCATCCGGCTCGCGAGCCAGATCGGCTCCGGGCTTACGGGCGTGATGTATGTGCTGGACGAACCGTCCATCGGGCTGCACCAGAGAGATAACCACCGGTTGCTGTCCACACTGAAGACGCTGCGCGACATCGGCAATACCGTCATTGTCGTGGAGCACGACCAGGAAGCCATCGAGTCGGCCGATTTCGTGGTCGACATGGGACCCGGTGCGGGCGAACACGGCGGCCAGGTGGTCGCCAAGGGCACCCCTGACGATATGGCGCGCAGCCCAGCATCCCTCACCGGACAGTACCTCTCGGGGAAGCGCAGCATCCCCACACCGCTGGTGCGCAACGCTCCACAGGAGCAACACTGGCTACGCCTCAGTGGTGCCCGAGGAAACAATCTCAAAGACGTCGAACTCCGGGTCCCGCTCGGACTGTTCGTGTGCGTGAGCGGCGTGTCCGGCTCGGGTAAGTCCACCCTCATCAATGACACGCTATATCGAGCCGCGGCACGCCATCTCTACGGCAGCGCGGCCGAGCCCGCTCCGTACGACGAGGTACTCGGGCTCGAGCACTTCGACAAGGTGGTGGACGTCGATCAGAGCCCCATCGGGCGCACCCCACGGTCCAACCCGGCTACATACACCGGCCTTTTCACTCCCGTCCGGGAGCTTTTCGCCGGAGTACCGTTGGCGCGCGAGCGCGGCTATGGTCCGGGCCGCTTCTCCTTCAATGTCAAGGGCGGGCGCTGCGAGGCCTGCCAGGGCGACGGCGTGCTCAGGGTTGAGATGCATTTCTTGCCGGACATCTACGTCGCTTGCGACGTGTGCCACGGCCGGCGCTACAACCGAGAAACTCTCGAGATCCAGTACAAAGGCAGGAACATCCAGCAAGTGTTGGAGATGACGGTGGAACAGGCGCACGAGTTCTTCAATGCCGTGCCGGCCATCGAGCGCAAGCTGCAAACGCTGCTCGAAGTAGGACTGGGATACATCAAGCTGGGACAGTCGGCCACGACGCTATCCGGCGGCGAGGCGCAACGGGTGAAACTATCTCTCGAGCTGTCCAAGCGCGACACGGGGCGCACTCTTTACATCCTAGACGAGCCCACCACCGGGCTGCACTTCCATGACATCGAGCTGCTGTTGGGCGTGCTTCATCGACTCCGGGACCACGGCAACACCGTAATGGTGATTGAGCACAATCTGGACGTGCTCAAGACCGCAGACTGGATCGTCGATTTGGGTCCCGAGGGGGGCGACGGCGGAGGCCAGATTGTCGCCGCAGGCACTCCCGAGCGGCTGGCCGAACACCCAACCAGTTACACCGGGCGCTACCTGAAAGCCGTTCTGAGCCAACCCCGCCAGCGGACGGCGCGTACCGCGGCTGCGGCGTGACAACACGCCCGACTACTTGTCGGCTTTGGCGGCTTTGCCGGGCTCGGGAGCCGTTGGCCGATCCAGCAGCTCGACGAGCGCCATGGGCGCGTTGTCACCGCGGCGGAAACCGTACTTCAGTATGCGCAGGTAACCACCATTGCGGGTGGCGAAGCGAGGACCCAACTCGTCGAACAGCTTGACCACCATGTCGCGGTCGCGCAGGCGGTTGAACGCAAGGCGGCGATTGGCCACACTCGGCTTTTTCCCCAGCGTGATGATCGGTTCCGCCATGCGCCGCAGCTCCTTCGCCTTGGGCAAGGTCGTCGTGATCGCCTCGTGGCGCAGCAGCGAGTTGGTCATGTTGCGCAGCATGGCCAAACGGTGACTGCTGGTGCGATTCAGCTTTCTCAGTCCCAGGCGGTGACGCATGTGACACCTCGTTAGGATTTTGGAGCGTGCGCGGCTTCACAGCCCTCGATCTTTGTCAAGCCCGGCCGGAGGCCAATTCTCCAGCTTCATCCCGAGCGTGAGCCCGCGGGATGCGAGCACCTCCTTAATCTCGTTGAGCGACTTGCGCCCCAGGTTGGGGGTCTTGAGCAGCTCGGTCTCGGTGCGCTGGATCAGGTCGCCGATGTAGTAGATATTTTCGGCCTTGAGACAGTTGGCAGAACGCACGGTGAGCTCGAGGTCGTCGACCGGACGCAGCAGGATCGGGTCCACCTGCGGTGTTCTCGGTTGCTCCACCGTTGCCGCGGTCGGTCGGATGTCGGCGAAGGTCGACAGCTGGTCCATCAGCACACGCGCCGAGTATCGGATCGCCTCATCAGGTTCGATCACACCATTGGTCTCAACATCCATAATCAGCTTGTCGAGGTCAGTGCGCTGCTCCACGCGCGCTGATTCCACCGCGTAGCTCACGCGCCGGACCGGGCTGAAGGATGCATCCAGAAGGATGCTGCCGATACTGCGCCCTTCCTTGGCGGCGGCGCGAGCGGTGGCCGGGATGTAGCCTCGCCCCTGCTCGACCTTGATCTGCATGTCCAGCTTCCCGCCGACAGCGAGGTGTGCGATGACGTGGGCCGGGTTGATGATCTCGACGTCGTGGGTAGCCTCGATGTCGCTCGCGGTTACCACGCTCTCGCCCTGCTTGCGCAGATTGAGCACCGCCTCCTCGCGGTTGTGCAGCTTGAGCACGATACCCTTCAGATTCAACAGCAGATCGACGACGTCCTCCTGCACCCCGTCGATGGTCGAATACTCGTGCAGCACGCCGCTGATGTTGACTTCGGTAGGTGCGAAGCCGGGCATCGAAGACAGGAGAATTCGACGCAGCGCGTTGCCCAGTGTATGGCCATAACCGCGCTCGAACGGTTCCATCGTGACCTTGGCGTGGAACTGCCCCAGGCTCTGTATGTCAATAATGCGCGGCTTGAGAAGATTGCTGCTTTCCATAGGATGTGCCTCTGCAGGAACGATTGTTCGCGGTTGCGCTCTCGCCGACCCGCCAGCCACCTACAGGGCTCGCCGAGATCGGAAAACACCATTTCGGCTTCTGCTACTTCGAATACAGTTCCACCACCAGGGATTCATTGATCGTGGAAGGTAGGTCGGAGCGCTGCGGCGCGGATTTGAACACGCCTTTCATGGCCTTCGGGTCCACTTCCAGCCACTCCGGGAACCCGCGCTGCTCGGCAGCCTCGACGGCGCCCTTGATGCGCAACTGGTTCCGCGCCTTCTCGACCACCTCCACGACATCACCCTGGCGCAGCTGGAAGGATGGGATATTGACGCGCCGTCCGTTCACCAGAATGCCGTTGTGCCGAACGATCTGGCGCGCCTCGGTGCGAGAGGCGCCGAAGCCCATGCGGTAGGCTACCGTGTCGAGACGGCTCTCCAGGAGCTGTAGCAGATGTTCACCGGTGATGCCCTTGCGCCGATCCGCCTCCGCGTAGATCCTTCGGAACTGACGCTCGAGCACCCCGTAAATGCGCCGCACCTTCTGCTTCTCCCGCAACTGAGTGGCATAGCCAGATGGCCGTGACTGCTTCTGGCCATGCTGGCCGGGCGCATAGCTGCGTCGCTCCACCGGACACTTGTCGGTAAAGCACTTCTCGCCCTTCAGAAACAGCTTCTCGCCTTCACGCCGGCACTGGCGGCACTTTGCGTCGAGATTCCTTGCCATATTGAGACTTTCCTCGTCAGATGCGTCGCTTCTTGGGCGGGCGGCAACCGTTATGCGGGACCGGGGTCACGTCCGAGATGCTGGTGATCTTGAATCCCACGTTGTTCAGCGCACGCACCGCAGACTCACGGCCTGGCCCCGGCCCTTTGATCCGCACCTCCAGATTCTTCACGCCGCACTCCTGGGCTTGGCGCCCGGCCTGCTCGGCCGCCACTTGGGCGGCAAACGGCGTGCTCTTGCGCGAACCCTTGAACCCGGAGCTTCCCGAGGTGGCCCAGGCGAGCGCGTTGCCCTGCCGATCCGTGATGGTGATGATGGTGTTGTTGAAGGAAGCGTGAACATGAGCTATGCCTTCTGCCACATTCTTCTTTACCTTCTTGCGAACCCGGGTAGCTGCTTTTGCCATGTGTGCTCGATCCTCGCGCGGGGCGCGAACTTACTTCGTGGGAGTGCCGCCGCCTGCTTTGATGGCCTGTTTGCGCGGCCCCTTGCGCGTGCGGGCGTTGGTGCGCGTGCGCTGGCCGCGCACGGGAAGCCCGCGGCGGTGGCGCACGCCGCGGTAGCAACCGAGATCCATCAGCCGCTTGATGCTCATCGACACCTCGCGCCGTAGGTCACCTTCTACCGTGAGTTTCGATACGTTATCGCGCAGCCGGTCCATCTCGGCGTCGGACAGATCCTTGATCTTGGTCGAAGCTCGAATGCCGGCAGCCGCGCACAGCCGGCGCGCGGTGCTGCGCCCGACGCCGTAGATGGCGGTCAGCGCGATCTCGGCGTGCTGGTGGTTGGGGATGTTGACTCCAGCAATACGTGCCATAGTTGTCCTCAGATCATATGTGTGCGCGACGCCCGACGCGCGTTCAAGCCCAGCTGCGCGTGTCTGCGCGGATCACGCGCGCTCTGTATCGCGACCCTGCATCATCGCTCTCATCCCTGTCGCTGCTTATGGCGCGGGTCAGTGCATATGACTCGCACCACGCGGTTGCGGCGGACGATCTTGCAGTTGCGGCATAACTTCTTCACCGACGCCTGAACTCTCATGTGTGCTCCTGGTGCGTTTACTTGGCACGGAAGACGATGCGCCCGCGCGTAAGGTCGTAGGGCGTCAGCTCCACGGTCACCTTGTCTCCCGGCAGGATGCGAATGTAATGCATACGCATCTTTCCGGAGATGTGCCCCAGAACCACGTGGCCGTTTTCCAGCTTGACTCGGAAGGTTGCGTTCGGCAGGGTTTCAAGAATCTCGCCCTGCATCTGGATCGTCTCTTCCTTCGCCATGCGTCTCGCACTTACCTCGTCGGGAACACGCCGCCTTTGAAATTCGCCTTCTTGAGCAGGCTCTCATACTGGTGAGACATCACATAGGCCTTGACCTGCGCCATGAAATCCATGGTCACCACCACGATGATCATGAGTGAGGTGCCTCCGAAGTAGAAGGGCACGTTCCATTTCACGATCAGAAACTCTGGCAGCAGGCATACCAGCGTCACGTACACCGCGCCCGTCAGCGTCAGGCGCAAAATGATCTTCTCTACGTACTTCGCGGTTTGCTCGCCCGGGCGAATCCCAGGCACGAAAGCGCCCGACTTCTTGAGGTTCTCCGCAGTCTCCTTGGGGTTGAACACCAGTGCGGTATAGAAGTAGCAAAAAAATACGATCGCCGACGCGTACAGCACTACGTACAGGAGCTGGCCTGGATGCAGCTCGGCGGCGATGTCGCGCAGCCAGTAGGCCCCCTCACTACTGCCGAACCACCCGGCCAGCGTGGCCGGGAACAAGATCAGGCTGGACGCGAAGATGGGTGGGATCACGCCCGACATGTTCAGCTTGAGGGGCAAGAACGAGCTCTGCCCGCCATAGACCTTGCGCCCCACCTGGCGCTTGGCGTAGTGCACTGGTATGCGCCGCTGCCCGCTCTCGACGAACACCACGAGCGCCGTTACCAGGATCGCCCCGGCGAACAACAGCAGCACGAGCGGAATGGAAAATGCTCCGGTGCGCACCAGCTCGAGCGTGCCGCCTACCGCCCGTGGCAACCCCGCTGCGATGCCCGCGAAGATGATCAAGGATATGCCGTTGCCAATGCCGCGCTCAGTAATCTGCTCGCCCAGCCACATCAAGAACATAGTCCCCGTGACGAGAGTGACCACCGTGGTGAACTGGAACAGGGGGCCTGGATCGATGACCAGGCCTCTTTGCCCCTGGAGCGCAATCGCGATGCCGAACGCCTGTACTGTCGCCAACACGAGCGTTCCGTAGCGCGTGTACTGCGTGATCTTCCGCCGCCCCGCCTCGCCCTCCTTCTTGAGCGCCTCCAGCGTGGGCGACACCACCGACATCAGCTGCATGATGATGGAGGCCGAGATGTAAGGCATGATCCCGAGAGCAAAAATCGTGAAGCGCGACAGCGCGCCGCCCGAGAACATGTTGAACATGTCCAGGATGCCGCCGCGCTGGGCGCGAAACAGCTCCGCCAGGCGCGCCGGATCGATGCCCGGCACCGGGATATGCGCACCGATGCGGAACACGATCAATGCCGCGAGCAGAAACACGAGTCGGCGCTTCAGATCCGTGAAACGCCCTGCTCCGCCTAGTAATCCCTCGTTGGCCACGCCTATTTGCCCTTGCCCTTGGCGTTGCGGTCCTTTGCGTCGCCCTTGCTCTTCGCGCTCTTGGTCGCCTCGCCCTTCTCGGCCTTGGCGGGCCCCTCGGCTGCTGGGGCGCGGGCTGGCTCCGCGCTCTCGCTTCCCTTGGCTTTCTTGGCGCCAGCTCCCTCCACCTTAGCGGCTGGGGCAGCCTTCGCCGCGGCCTCGATCCTCGCCGCTACCGCCTTCGCCTTCTCGGCAGCCGCCTTCGCTCTCTGCGCTTTCCTGCCGCCAGACTCATCTGCGGCCGCACCCGCGAGCGCGACGACACTGCCGCCTGCCGCCTCGATCGCGGCGCGCGCGCCTTTGGTTGCGAGCACCCCCTGCAGCTTCACGGCGCGTTCGATCTTGCCCGCCAGGATCACCTTCGCGCGTAGAGCCGCGCGCGGCACGATGCCGGCCTGCTTCAGGCTGGCAAGGTCGACCGTGTCCGCCGCGATGCCGTTGACCTGGAACAGGCGCACCTCAACGGTCAGACCATCGTTCAGGGATACGAATCCGCGCTTGGGCAAGCGCCGCTGCAGCGGCATCTGCCCGCCCTCGAAACCCACCTTGTGATATCCGCCGGAGCGTGCCTTCTGCCCTTTGTGGCCCAGCCCTGCTGTCTTGCCGTGACCGCTGCCAATGCCGCGGCCGACTCGCTTGCGTGAGTGGTTGGCCCCGCCGGCCGGTTTCAATGAATTAAGGCGCATCTAGTCCTCGAGCTTCAGCAGATAGCCGACCTTATTGATCATTCCGCGCACGGCTGGAGTGTCTTCCAGCTCAACCGTGTGATGGAGCCGGCGCAGCCCGAGGCCGCGCACCGTCGCGCGGTGGCTGGCGCGCGTATTGATCGGGCTGCGCAGCAGCGTCACCCTGATGGTCTTGCCCGAGTTGGCCTTGCCCGGCCTCCTCTTGGCAACAGTCTTCACCTCGTCTTTTACCGCCATATCACTGTCCTGTGATCTCTTCGACGCTCTTGCCACGCTTGGCAGCTATCTCCGCCGGCGTGGTCATGGTGGTCAGCGCATCGAGCGTGGCCCGCACGACGTTGTAAGGGTTGGTCGAACCAAAGCATTTGGCCAGCACGTTTTGCACGCCCATCACCTCGAAGACCGCGCGCATAGGCCCACCAGCGATGATCCCGGTGCCGTCCGATGCGGGCTGGATCAATACCTTGGCGGCACCGTGCTCGCCGATAACGGAATGGTGCAGCGTCCCGTTCTTGAGGCTGACCTTGACCATCTTGCGACGCGCCTCTTCCATTGCCTTTTGGACCGCCACCGGCACTTCGCGTGCTTTGCCCTTACCCATTCCGATGCCGCCGTCGCCATCGCCTACCACCGTGAGCGCAGCAAATCCCAGGATGCGCCCTCCCTTCACCACCTTGGTGACGCGGTTGACGGAGATCATCTTCTCGCGCAAACCGTCACCGCGCTCCTCGCTCTGGGGTGCTCTGCTCTGCGCTGCTCTCGCCATGGTTGCCGTTCCTTAGAACTTGAGGCCAGCTTCGCGTGCGGCCTCAGCCAACGCCTTTACGCGGCCGTGATACTTGTATCCAGAGCGGTCGAAAGCGACTCGCTCGATCCCTTTCTCGCGCGCCTTCTGGGCGATGCGCCGGCCCACCAACACCGCTGCCTTCACGTTGCCTCCGTTGGGCATCTGTGCGCGCAGCTCTTTGTCCAGAGTCGAGGCGCTGGCGATTACGTTCGCGCCCGAGGCATCGATCACCTGGGCATAAATGTGCAGATTCGAGCGATGGACGGTGAGCCGTACCGCTTTCTGCTCAGCAATCCTGGCGCGAGTTTGCCGCGCCCGCCGCAACCGCGATTGTCTCTTGTCGATCATCCCGTCACCCCTAAGCTGTCGCGCCAGTATTACTTCTTCTTGGTTTCCTTCAGGATCACCACTTCATCCGAGTAGCGCACACCCTTGCCCTTGTACGGCTCAGGCGGGCGATAGCTACGGATCTCGGCGGCCACCTGGCCGACTTGCTGCTTGTCGATACCCTTGACTAGGATCTCGGTCTGGGTCGGTGTCTCGACCCTAACCCCCTTAGGCATGTGATGCACGACGGGATGCGAGAATCCGAGCGTCAGGTTGACTTTGTCCCCTTGCGCCTGCGCGCGGTAGCCCACACCGACCAGAGTCAGCTTGCGCTCGAACCCCTTCGTGACCCCGTGCACCATGTTGGCCAGGAGCGCCCGTAGGGTGCCGCTCATGGCATCGGCCTGGATCGACTCGCCCACGGCTTCGAACAAGACGTTGCCGCCCTCGCGCTTGACAGTGACGTTGCGGCTCAAGGGCTGCTTCAACGTCCCGAGGGGGCCTTTGACCGATAACTCGGTCGCGCCTACCGTCACTTCCACGCCGCTGGGCACCGCAACAGGTTTTCTTCCGATTCTGGACATTTTCCTAACTCGGCAACTTGGGTTGCGCCGGAGCCTGCCGCGTCGCGAGTTTCATGCTCAGGCTACGATGCACAGTACTTCTCCGCCAACACCGCTGGCACGGGCTTTACGATCGGTCATCACGCCCCTGGATGTGGACACGATGGCGATGCCCAGGCCGTTCATGACCGGCGGAATATCCCTGCTCGCCTTGTAGATGCGCAGCCCCGGACGGCTTACTCGCTCGATCTTCTCGATCACTGGACGCCCGGCGTAGTACCTCAGTCCGATCTCCAACAGCGTCTTGGGGCCTTCCTGGGTGAGCTTGAAGTCCTCGATATAACCCTCGTCCTTCAGCACCTTGGCGATGGCAGCCTTGAGCTTGCTGGAGGGCATCGCCACAGAGGTCTTCTCCGAAGCCTGCGCGTTGCGTATGCGCGTCAGCATGTCGGCGATCGGGTCACTCATGCTCATGCATCCCTCCCTTCTACCAGCTTGCCTTGATGACGCCGGGGATCTCGCCGCGCAGCGCGATGTCACGCAGTTTGTTGCGCGCCAGGCCAAATTTACGGAACGTGCCACGCGGCCGACCCGTGAGGGCGCAACGGTTACGCAACCGCACCGGACTGGCATTGCGCGGCAGCTGCTGAAGCTGTAGCCGGGCCGCATATCGGTCCTCTTCGGACAGCTTCGGGTTCTGGGTGAGGGCGATCAGTTCCGCCCGCTTGTGAGCGTACTTCTTCACCACGGCGCGCCGCTTCTGTTCGCGATTGATCAATGCCAGCTTGGCCATGCCGATCCTTCAGTTTCTGAATGGGAAGTGAAAGGCCGAAAGCAGGGCTTTCGCCTGCTCGTCGGACTTCGCTGTGGTGGCGATGCTGATGTTGAGTCCCCGCACCGCGTCGATCTTGTCGTATTCGATCTCGGGGAAGATGATCTGCTCCTTCACACCGAGGTTGAAGTTGCCACGCCCGTCGAAGGACCGACCCGAGATCCCGCGAAAGTCTCGGATGCGGGGAATCGCGATGGAAACCAGGCGGTCCAGGAACTCGTACATGCGCGTTCCACGCAGGGTCACCATGCAGCCCACCGGGTAGCCCTTGCGGATCTTGAAGGTCGCGATCGAGGTGCGCGCCAGAGTGACAACTGGCTTCTGGCCAGCGATCTTGGTCAGGTCGGCCACTGCGTTGTCCATGATCTTCTTGTCGCCGACCGCCTCTCCCACACCCATGTTGAGGACGATTTTCTGGATGCGCGGCACCTCCATCACGGACTTATAGCCGAACTTTTCGATCAGTTCTTTGACCACCACCTTCTTGTACTGTTCCTGCAGACGCGCCATGGGTTAAGGTCTCCGCATCGGCCCTCAAACGTCGATCATTTCGCCGTTGGATCTGAACACGCGCACGCGGCGGCCGTCGTCGAGCACCCTGATGCCGACCCGATCCGCTCGCTTCGTGCCCGGGTTGTAGATCGCCACGTTGGACAGGTGCAGCGGCATCTCCTTGTCGACGATGCCCCCGGTGGCGCCCTTCATTGGGTTTGGGCGCTGGTGCTTTTTCACGACGTTGATGCCTTCCACGAGAAGGTGTTCGGCATCAACCACACGCAGCACTGCACCGCGCTTGCCCTTGTCCTTGCCGGCGATCACGATGACGTCATCGCCTTTCTTGATCTTGCGCATGGCCCCTGATTATCAACTGTAGTGGCTAGCCTTCGAACCGCTCAGAGCACTTCCGGTGCGAGAGACACGATCTTCATGAAGCGCTCGGTGCGAAGCTCCCTGGTCACCGGCCCGAAGATACGGGTGCCAATGGGCTCCATCTTGTTGCTGAGCAGGACAGCGGCGTTGCTGTCGAACTTAAGCAACGAGCCGTCCTGGCGTCGCACCCCACGAGTGGTCCGCACCACGACTGCGTGGTAGATCTCACCCTTCTTGACGCGCCCACGCGGGGCCGCATCTTTCACGCTGACTTTGATGACATCGCCGATGCCGGCGTAGCGCCGCTTCGATCCGCCCAGCACCTTGATGCACATGACGGAGCGTGCGCCGGTGTTGTCAGCCACATCCAGCATCGTCTGCATTTGAATCATTTTGTGTTCTTCTCCAACTTCCTCCGCCGGCCTGATAGGCCTGTGGCGGCCAGTCTTGGACCCCGTTGGGGCTAGCGGCCCGCCGAGACGCCATGACCCGCCCGTCCACCAGCTCCTCCGCCGGGGCACAGACTCCCACAGACGCTCGAACGTGCCAGAATCTGCGTACCTCGTTACAACCTCTACGGGGCTAAGAGCTTTGAGGGTGCGCCCATCTTTCAAGCCCTCGGTTCAGCTACGAAAAACTGCGCATTTTAGAGCGCCTGCCCGCCCGTTGCAAGACGCAGCGTTCTCTTGCGTTCAATGGCCTATTCCTCGCGTGCCTTCTCCACCAGCCTGACGACGCGCCAGGCCTTGGTCTTGGCCACAGGCCGGCACTCCTCGATCAGGACCAGATCGCCGGTGTGGTATTCATTTTTCTCGTCGTGGGCATGGTACTTCTTGGAACGCCCCACGAACTTGTTGTACAAAGGATGGGGTACGCGCCGCTCCACCAGGACGGTGACAGTCTTGTCCATCTTGTCGCTCACGACGCGCCCGGTCAGCCGCCGGCGTACGCCCGTTTGCGGATTCGTCACGACCTCGTTCATGACTGCCTCGCTTTCTCGGCCAGAATCGTGCGCACGCGCGCGATCGCGCGACGCGTCCTGGACAGCTCGCTGGTATTGGTCAGCTGCTGGGTCGACTGCTGCATGCGCAAACTGAAGTGCGCTTTGAGCAGTGCGCCGAGCTCCTCCTTCAGTTCGGGCGCGCCCTTGGCCCGCAATTGCTTCGCGTTCATTTCCTCACCCCAGCTGTCGCGACACGAATGTGGTGGAGATGGGAAGCTTGGCCGCCGCCAGCCGGAACGCCTCCCGCGCCAGTGTCTCGTCCACGCCGTCCATCTCGTACAGGACTTTGCCCGGTTGGATCTCGGCCACGAAGTACTCGGGATTGCCCTTGCCGTTTCCCATGCGTACCTCGGCCGGCTTCTGCGACACCGGCTTATCTGGAAAGATGCGGATCCAGATACGGCCACCGCGCTTGATGTGTCGCGTCATCGCCCGCCGCGCCGCTTCGATCTGGCGCGCGGTGAGCCGGCCTCGACCGGTGGCCTTCAGGCCCCATTCCCCAAAGCTCACCCTGGCGCCGCGGGTAGCCACCCCCTTGTTCCGCCCCTTTTGATACTTGCGGAACTTGGTTCTAGCTGGCTGCAACATGTTTCGCTCCTGCTCGTCTTGGCCTCTTCTCAGCCTCGGGCGGCGGCGCGGCCGGCTGCTCACCTTTGCCCAGCACCTCACCCTTGAACACCCACACCTTGATGCCGATCACTCCATAAGTGGTCTTGGCTTCCGCGAACCCATAGTCGATGTCGGCGCGCAGGGTGTGCAAGGGCACGCGGCCTTCGCGGTACCACTCGGTGCGGGCGATTTCGATCCCGTTCAACCGCCCTGCGCTCATGATTTTGATACCCTGCGCTCCGAGCCTCATGGCGTTGGTCATCGCGCGCTTCATGGCGCGCCGGAACATGATGCGCTTCTCGAGCTGCGCCGCGATGTTGTCGGCGATGAGCTGGGCATCCAGCTCGGGTTTGCGCACCTCTTCGATGTTCACGTGCACCGGCACGCCCATCAGCCGTTGCAGCTGTCCTCGCAGCGACTCGATGTCCTCGCCCTTCTTCCCGATCACCACGCCCGGACGTGCGCTGTGGATGGTGATTCTCGCATTCTTCGCGGGCCGCTCGATCACCACCCGGCTCACAGCCGCGTGCGACAGCTTCTGCTTGAGGAAATCGCGCACTTTGATGTCTTCATTGAGCATGTGTGGGAAGTTCTTGCTGTTGGCGTACCACCTCGAGCTCCAGTTGCGCAGGACCGAGAGGCGGAAGCCGATCGGGTTGATTTTCTGGCCCATGTGTTCTCCTCGTTTCCCTTTCAGTCGCCGACCGTCACGAAGATGTGGCAGGTTGGCTTCATGATCTTCGACGCCCGGCCCTTGGCACTGGCGCGAAAGCGGCGCAGAAAAGTGCCACGCTCCACGTAGATGCGCTTGATCTTCAGCTCGTCGACGTCTGCGC
>Ga0335084_10003100_pt1 | contig 16162 bp, 15 predicted proteins | sample Lox_Sample_44_FD_206721 | JGI IMG/M metagenome (GOLD analysis project Ga0335084, IMG submission 206721) | Soil microbial communities from Loxahatchee National Wildlife Refuge, Florida, United States - Lox_Sample_4.4 | ecosystem: Environmental > Terrestrial > Soil > Wetlands | place: USA... | reverse complement strand
ACGGGACGCGCGGCGCGAAGCGCGGCAGCGCATTGGTAAGCACGATCCCGGCGAGCAGACACGGGACGAACAGCGGGAGCTTGAAGCCGACGCCTTCCAGCCATTCGTGGACGAGGATCCCGATGACGGCGCAGACGTGGATCGCGAGGATCGCATGCAGGAAGGAGAAGTAGTCGATGCCCGGCTGGGCATCGCCGTAATGCACGCCCACTTCGGGCGCATCGCCCGCCGGCCCTTCGAGCCGGTGGCGCTCGACGAGGAAGCGTGCCACCGGGCCGCCGGCAAGACTCGCGAGGACGAGCCCCATCGTGGCGCTGAGCACCCCGATCTCGAGCGCGTTCTCGATGCCGCGCTGGGCGACGAACGTCGGCGCCCACGCGATCGCGGTGCCGTGCCCCCCGAGCAGGGAGACGCTGCCGGCGAGTACGCCCATCGCCAGCGGGCGCCCGAACAGGCTCGCAACGGCAACGCCGAGGCCGTTCTGCAGCAGCATGAACACGGCGACCGCCGCGAGCAGGAGGACGAGCGGTCGCCCGCCCGCCTTGAGGTCGCTCACGCGCGCGTTGATCCCGATCGTCGTGAAGAAATAGACCAGCAGCACGTCGCGCGCGGTCAGCTCGAAGGTGACCCGGTACCCCGAGGCGAGGTGGACCAGCCAGAACCCGATCGCGAAGAGGAGCCCGCCGGTCACCGGCTCCGGGATGTTGTACTCGCGAAGCACGGCAAAGCGCCGGTTGAGCGCCTTGCCCACGAAGAGCACCACGATGCCCGCGGTGACCGCGAGGAACGGGCGCACGAGCAGCACGCCCTCCGACTGAAGCTCGACCATCCCCTCCCCCGGCGGATGTTCCCGGTTCGAAGCGCCGCGGAGTATGCGCCGCAGGCGCGGCCGGCGCTACCGGGGCACGGCTGCCGCGCGGGGTCGGCGCCCGCGGCGCTATCGGTCCGGCGTCAGTCGATGCGCTCGTACGCAGGCAGCGTAAGGAAGTCGACGTACTCGCCGGTGGTGATCTCGTCGAAGAGCTTCGCCGCGGCTTCGTATTTCCCGGCTCTCCACGCCTCCTCGCCGAGATAGGTCTTCACCTTCGGCAGCTCCTCGGCGAGAAGCTTCCGGAACAGCTCGGTGGTGACCTTGCGGCCGTCGTCGAGCACGCCCTTCGGGGAGCGGATCTGCTGCCAGATCTGCGAGCGCGAGATCTCCGCGGTCGCGGCGTCCTCCATCAGGTTGAACACCGGCACGCAGCCGTTGCCCGCGAGCCAGGCCCCGAGGTACTGGATGCCGACGCTGATGTTGGCGCGCAGCCCCGCTTCCGTGATCGGCTTCTCGGGACGGAAGTCGAGGAGGTCCTTCGCCGTGTAGTTCACGTCGGGGCGCTGCTTGCCGTACTGGTTCGGCGTCGGCATGTGCTCGTCGAACACCGCCCTGGCGATCGGCACCAGCCCCGGGTGCGCGACCCAGGTGCCGTCGCAGCCGTCGGTCACCTCGCGCAGCTTGTCCTGCCGCACTTTCTCCAGCGCGGCCTCGTTCGCGGCCGGGTCGTTCTTGATCGGGATCTGCGCCGCCATCCCGCCCATCGCCGGCGCGTTGCGGGCGTGGCAGGTCTTCACCAGCATCAGCGCGTAGGCACGCATGAACGGCGCAGTCATCGTCACCTGCGCCCGGTCGGCGAGGCAGAAATCGGGGTTCGACCGGAACTTCTTGATGCACGAAAAGATGTAGTCCCAGCGCCCGATGTTGAGGCCGGACGAGTGGTCCTTCAGCTCCCACAGGATCTCGTCCATCTCGAACGCCGCGAGTACCGTCTCGATCAGCGCGGTCGCGCGGATCGTACCCTGCGGCACGCCGAGCGCGCTCTGCGCCGCCTTGAAGATGTCGTTCCACAGCCGCGCCTCGAGGTGCGACTCCATCTTCGGAAGGTAGAAGTACGGCCCCGAGCCGCGCTTCACGAGCTCCTTCGCGTTGTGGAAGAAGAGGAGCGCAAAGTCGAAGATCGAGCCGGAGACCGGCTCGCCGTCGATCCTCACGTGCTTCTCGTCGAGGTGCCAGCCGCGCGGACGCGGGATCAGCACCGCGGTCCGGTCGTTCAGCCGGTACTGCTTCCCGTTCTGCTCGAACGAAATGGTGCGGCGGATCGCGTCGCGCAGGTTGAGCTGGCCCTCGATCATGTTCGCCCAGGTCGGGCAGTTCGCGTCCTCGAAATCGGCCATGAAGGTCGACGCGCCGGAGTTGAGGGCGTTGATCACCATCTTGCGGTCGGTCGGCCCGGTGATCTCGACGCGGCGGTCGAGGAGATCCCGCGGCTGATCCGCGATCGTCCACTTCGACTCGCGGATCGACTTCGTCTCCGGCAGGAAGTCGGGCAGCCGGCCCGCCTCGAACCCCTTCTGGCGCGCCTGACGGCGGGCGAGCAGCTCCTGCCGGCGCCCCTCGAATTGGCGGTGCAGCTTCGCGATGAACGCGAGCGCTTCCGGAGTGAGGATGGTGGCGTAGTCGGCGGTGATCGGGCCGTTGATGTCGACGCCGGCGGGCAGCGTCGCGGCCGGAGCGGGTGCGTTCATAGCGCGTCCTCGGGAAGGCAGTGCGGAGGCAGTTATTTTATGCGGTGCAGCATGAATCCCGCAACGCAAAATCCTTCCCGGATCGTGAAACTTCGTGACGCCGCGGAACTACTGAACCCGAGCGGCCGCCGCGAGGGCAGTCCCGGCGGCGGCGACGCGCGCTACTTGGCTGCCTTCGGCGCAGTCGCCTTGCCGGCCCCGGCCTGCTCCCGGGCCGTCTGCCGGCTCGCCTCCTGCTCCTCGAGGAGCTTGTACGCTGTGTAGTACTTGTAGATGTTGCTGACGTAAGTGACCGTCTCGCTGCCGATCTTCTCGGCCGCGACCAGCTCCACGTTGTGGAACCAGCGGTTCGGATCGAGCCCGCGCTTCGCCGCTTCCTTGCGCAGCCCCGCGATCCGGCCGGGCCCCGCGTTGTACGAGGCGAACGCGAAGAGGCCCTTGTTGAGCGGGGTCATCGGCTCGCCCGCGTAGTACTGGTCGATCATGAACCGCACGTACTTCACGCCGCCGTGGATGTTCGGCTCGAGCTGCGTGATGTCGCCGACCTTCAGCTCCTTTCCGGTGGCGGGCATGATCTGCATGATCCCGACGGCGCCGACCGCGCTCTTCGCCTGCTGGTCGAGCCCGGACTCCTGGAAGGCCTGCGCGATCATCAGCAGGTGATCGACGTCGTACTTCGCGCCGTACTTGCGGAACAGGCCCGCGACCTCGCCGAAGCGGCGCACCTCGTCGGAGCCGAGCGCGTTCTTCACGAACTTCGGGTCCTTGACGTACCGGTTCACGATCGAGTTGCCGAAGGTCGTGCCCTGCCCGTACTGCTTCACGAACCGGTTCAGCGCGGCCTTGAGCTGCGGGCTGTCCTTGCGGATGACGAACGCGTTGTCGCCGCCGCCCGCGAGCACCGCGTCGGTGCGGAGCTTCAGGTTGGGGAAAACCCGTGACCACATCGTCGCCTTGTACTTGTCGACCACGGTCGCGCCGATCAGTCCGGCGTTCACCATTTCCAGGATGTCCTCGGCTTCCAGGTCCTCGTCGGCGAGCCGGATCGTCACCGCCGGCTTCCGTTCGGATGCGAAACGCTTGTTCAGCGCCTGGAGATGCTCGTAGTAGCTCGAGGTCCTGCGGACGAACACCTCCTTCCCGGCGAGATCGTCGAGCGTCGCGATCTCCGGCCCGCCGGGGCCGGTCACGACGATCTCCTTGATGCCGCGCCACATCGGGTCGGAGAAATCCGCGACCTTCTGCCGTTCGGGCGTCACGGTAAGGTCGGCGAGGATCACGTCGCCGTAGCCGTCGACCAGCCGCTGGATCAGCTCCTCGCGCCCGACCGGAAGAAACAGCACCCGCACCTTGAGGTTCCTGGTCTTCAGCCGCCTGTTCAGGTCCTGCTCGAACTGCTGCATGACGTCGTACGAGATGCCGCGCGCGCGGCCACGTTCGACGTAGTAGAAGGTCTTGGAGAACGGGACGAGCGCCCGGATGATGCGGCGCTTGCTCGTCATCTCGTCCAGGTCGCCCTTCCAGGCGCGGGAGCCCACCGGGAGCGTGCTTTCGCGCTTCGCGTCGGCGGTGGCCGGGGCGGGTTTCTGCTGCGCTGCAACTGCGCCGGCGAAAAGCGTGCAGGTCACCGCCGTGCAGGCGAGGAAGGTGGCGCGGTTCATTGGAGCGGTCCCTGCCCGAGTCCGCGCGCACGACCGGTCGCGCGGTTGGTAGCGCCGGAGATTCTACGCGCCGCCGAAGAAACGGCGCGCCGGATCGCTACTCGACCGGCGGGTCGGCCGGGACGTCCCGGTCCTCGAGCCTGAGCTCCGCGATCTTGCGGGTGATGGTGTTGCGGCCGATGCCGAGCAGGTTCGCCGCCTCGATGCGGCGCCCCCCGGTGTGGACGAGCGCGCGGGCGATCAGCACCTTCTCGAACTCGCGCGAAAGCATCTCCATGAGGTTGGACTCGCCGCGCATCAGCGACTTCTCCACGTGGCGCTGCAGCGCCGCGGTCCAGTCGGCCTCGGCGCCGGCGGCCGAGTCCTCGCGCAGTTCCGGCGGCAGGTCGCCGACGTCGACCGTCTGGCCCGGCGCCATCACCGTGAGCCAGTGGCAGACGTTCTCGAGCTGGCGCACGTTGCCCTGCCAGTCCTGCGCGACGAGGTAGTTCATCGCGCCCTCGGCGAGGCGCTTCGGCTCGACGCCGAGGTCGCGCGCGCTCTTCGCGAGGAAGTGGCGGGCGAGGAGCGGCACGTCCTCGCGCCGCTCGCGCAAGCTGGGCAGCCGGAGGCGGATCACGTTCAGGCGGTGGTAGAGGTCCTCGCGGAACGTGCCCTCGCGGACCCGCGCCTCGAGATCCTGGTGGGTGGCCGCGATCACGCGCACGTTCGCCCGCAGCGGCTGGTGCCCGCCGACGCGGTAGAAGCTGCCGTCGGACAGCACGCGCAGGAGCCGCGTCTGCAGGTCCGGCGCCATGTCGCCGATCTCGTCGAGGAACAGCGTGCCGCCCTCGGCCTGCTCGAACCGGCCGCGGCGCATCGCCTGCGCGCCGGTGAACGCGCCGCGCTCGTGGCCGAAGAGCTCGCTCTCGAGGAGGTCTTTCGGCATCGCAGCGGTGTTGATCGCGATGAACGGCTTCGCCGAGCGCGGGCTGTGCCGGTGCAGCGCGCGAGCGACCAGCTCCTTGCCGGTGCCCGACTCGCCGATGATCAGCACCGTGGCGGTCGAGGTCGAGAGCCGCCCGATCGCGCGGAACACCTCCTGCATCGCCGGCGCCTGGCCGAGGATCTCGGGCGAAGCCGCCTCCGCCTCTTCGGCCGCCGCCTCGTGCAGGCTCTCGTCGAGCGCGCGGCGGATCAGCTCGACCGCCTGGTCGACGTCGAAGGGCTTCGGCAGGTATTCGAACGCCCCGCCCTGGAACGCCGCGACCGCCGACTCGAGGTCGGAGTAGGCGGTCATGATGATCACCGGCAGCTCGGGATGCTTCTGCTTCACGTTCTGCAGCACCTCGAGGCCCGAGGTGCCGGGCATCCGGATGTCGGACACCAGCACCTGCGGCGTGTCGCTCTCGAGCGCGGTCAGCGCGTCCTGCGCGAGCCCGAACGTCTTGAACGGGATGCCCTCGCGCGTGAGCGCCTTCTCGAACACCCAGCGGATCGAGCGGTCGTCGTCAATTACCCATACCGGCTTCATCGGATGCCACCTGTCGCTGAGTTTTCAGTTTCCGTCTGCGGCCTGCGCGTGAGCGGCAGCACCATCCCGAACACCGTCCGCCCCGGCTGGCTGTCGCACTCGATCGAGCCGTGGTGGTGCTGCACGAACGTCTGCGCCAGCGTGAGCCCGAGCCCGGTGCCGCCCTCGCGCCCCGACACGAGCGGATGGAACACCCGCTCGCGCAGCTCGGGCGGAATCCCGGGGCCGTTGTCGATCACTTGCAATTCCAGTGCCAGGCGGTGGCGTCGGCGCGCGATCGTCACCGAGCGCGCGATCCGCGTCCGCAGGACGATCTCGCCGGCGCGCCCGGGCACGCGCGCGCGGGCGGCCGCGCAGGCCTGCGCGGCGTTGCGGACGATGTTCAGCACCGCCTGGATGAGCTGCTCGCGGTCGCCCTCGATCTCGGGGAGGCTCGTGTCGTAGTCGCGCACGATGCGCACCCCGGCCGGGTACTCGGCGAGGATCAGGCTCCGCACCCGCTCGCACACTTCGTGGATGTTCACCGGGCCGAGGTGCGGCGGCCGGTGCGGCGTCAGGAGACGGTCCATCAGCTGCTGCAGCCGGTCGGCTTCCTTGATGATGACCTGCGTGTATTCCCGCAGGTCCGGCCGGTCGAGCTCGCGCTCGAGGAGCTGCGCCGAGCCGCGCAGGCCCCCGAGCGGATTCTTGATCTCGTGCGCGAGGTTGCGGATCAGCTCGCGGTTGGCGACCGCCTGGGTCAGGCTCCGCTCCTCGCGCTCGATCCGCAGGCGCTGGTCGATCGAGCGGAGCTCGAGCACGAGCCGCGCGCGGCTGTGCTCGGCCGGGGTGGCGAGGCAGCTCAGGTGCAGGGCGGGCAACCCGGCGCGCTCGAGGTCGATCGCCTGGTCCCAGAATCCCCAGTTCTTCGCGATCGCGTGGCGGAGCTTCGCGTCGAACTGCCGTGCCTGGACGAAGAGATCGGGGAAGCGCTGGCCGGCGAGCTGCCGGGCGCCGGACTCGAGCAGGTGCTCGCCCGGCGGGTTCACGTAAAGAACGCGCAGGTCCGAGTCGAGCACGACCACGGCCGTGCCGAGCAGATCGAGACCGGGGAAGGCCGGAGCGTTCACGTTCCGCTCCGACCGGGGGGCGCCGCCCGACGGCGGCGCCCGGGGACTACCTGAGGCCGGAGAGCTCCCGCTTGAGCGCGGCGACGTTGCGTTCCGCGCGGTCGACCGCGTCCTGGTAGGGCTTCAGGCGCTCGATCACGCGCTGGTAGTTCCTCTCGTCGCCGTTGCGGATCGACTCCTGCTCGGCGAGCTTCGCCTTCGCGTCGGAGAGCCCCTTCTCCTCGGTGTAGAGCTCGTCCTCCAGGATCCTGCGGCGGCCATCGTCGCGCGAGCGCTGGGTGTTCGCGTCCACGCGGGGGAAGTCCGAAGGCGTCGGGGTTGCAGCCGCCCGCCGCTGGGGCGGGGGCGCGGAAACGACCGAGACCTCGCGGGTCACCACCGCGCACTGCTTGCCCTCGGTCTCTTTCTTGATGTTCGTGTAATGGGGCTTGCCATCCTGCTCGGTGCAGCGCCAGACGGTACCGGTTCCCTGCGGCTGCTGCGCATGCGCGACCCCGGCTACGGTGAACGCAGCGCAGGCAAGCAAACGGATCGCGAGTGCCATGGGGACCGCCCGAAGCGAGGTTGGCCTTCAAGTCTAGGCCAAGAGCACCCTGATTACAAAACACTTTTTAGGCCTCTCCGGGGGCCTATTTCACGCGCTCCGCCCGGTGCGACGTCCGGCGGCGCAAAAAAGGACGGGGGCCGCATGCCCCCGTCCCGCCCGCCGGGCAGCTCCCCGCCTACGAGCTGTAATACATGTCGAACTCGATCGGATGCGTGGTCATCCGGAAGCGCGTGACCTCGTCCATCTTGAGCGCGATATAGGCGTCGAGCGTGTCGTTCGAGAACACGCCGCCGCGGGTGAGGAACTCGCGGTTCTTGTCGAGGTGCTCGAGCGCCATGTCGAGCGACGAGCACACGTTCGGGACCTTCTTCGCCTCCTCTGGCGGCAGGTGGTACAGATCCTTGTCCAGCGGGTCGCCCGGGTGGATCTTGTTCTGCACCCCGTCGAGGCCGGCCATCAGCATCGCGGCGAACGCGAGGTACGGGTTCGTGGTCGGATCGGGGAATCGGACCTCGACGCGGCGCGCCTTGTCGCTGTCGACGTACGGGATGCGGCAGGCCGCCGAGCGGTTGCGCGCGGAGTACGCGAGGTTGATCGGCGCCTCGAAACCGGGCACCAGCCGCTTGTAGGAGTTCGTGCCGGGGTTGGTGATCGCGTTCAGCGCCTTGGCGTGCTTGATGATGCCGCCGATGTAGTACAGCGCGAAGTCCGAAAGCCCGGCGTAGCCGTTGCCCGCGAAGAGGTTCTTGCCTTCCTTCCAGACCGACTGGTGCACGTGCATGCCCGACCCGTTGTCGCCGACGATCGGCTTCGGCATGAAGGTCGCGGTCTTGCCGTAGGAGGCCGCAGTCATCCAGACCGTGTACTTGAGGATCTGCATCCAGTCGGCGCGCTGCACGAGCGGCGCGAACCGGGTCCCGATCTCGTTCTGGCCGGCGGCCGCCACCTCGTGGTGGTGCACCTCCACCTCGACGCCCTGCTGCTCCAGCGCGAGGCAGGCCGCGTTGCGGATGTCGAGCAGCGTGTCGACCGGCGGCACCGGGAAATAGCCGCCCTTGACCGGCGCCCGGTGGGCCATGTTCCCGCCCTCGTAGTCCTCGGCGGTCGACCACGGCGCTTCCTCGGACTTGATCCTGACGCTGCACCCGGACATGTCGACGTTCCAGGTCACCGAGTCGAAGATGAAGAACTCGGGCTCCGGCCCGAAATAGGCGGTGTCGCCGAGGCCGGTCGACTTGAGGTAGGCCTCGGCCTTCTTCGCGATCGACCGCGGGTCGCGGTCGTACGGCTTCATGTCGGAGGGCTCGAAAACGTCGCAGCTGATGTTCAGGACCGGCTCGTCGGTGAACGGATCCAGGCGCGCGCTCACCGGGTCGGGCATCAGCAGCATGTCGGACGCCTCGATCCCCTTCCAGCCGGCGATCGACGAGCCGTCGAACGCATGGCCTTTCTCGAACTTGTCCATGGTGAAATACTTCGCCGGGACGGAGACGTGCTGCTCCTTGCCCCGGGTATCGGTGAAGCGCAGATCGACGAACTTCACCTCCTTTTCCTTGATGAGCTTCAGTACGTCGGTGGCAGTCATTGCCATGTTGTTCTCCTGTCGGGTGTTTGGGAGTGCAATCCCTGAGCGAGAAAGAGCCTGGGCTGGTCGGAACGCCTAGTGCGAAAAACGTGCCACAAGTCACACGCACCGTAGGTCCCTGTGCCGCAAGGATCCGGAGGCACCGGGCGCGATTCATCTGCACGATATTGGTGCGAACAGAGTGATTGTGCACTAATAGAGTGCGGATAGGCCAATAAATCCCACCGCCGCGGCACTCCCGCGAGAGGCAATGCCCCGGTCAGGCTCGCGATGCCAGACCATGGAACCCACGCAACCCATGGAAACGACAAAACAAATGCTCGATCTTGCGCGCGGTCGCGCGGTGCAGATCGGGCTGCCCTATGCCGGTGCACTGACGCCGCAAGAGACCGCGGCGCTCTTGCAGGCGGAGCCCGGAGCAAAGCTGGTGGACGTCCGGACGCGCGCGGAGTGGGAGTGGGTCGGACGCGTCCCGGGCTCGGTCCTCATCGAGTGGAACGGTTGGCCGGGCGGCGTCCGCAACGCGGAGTTCGAGCGCGAGCTCCTGGCGAAGGTCCCGGACAAGGCCCATCCGGTGCTCTTCATCTGCCGCAGCGGCGGCCGCTCGCACCACGCGGCGATCGCCGCCGCGCAGCTCGGCTACGCGAACGCGATCAACGTCCTCGAAGGCTTCGAGGGCGCCAAGGATGCATCCGGGCATCGCGGCACCGTCGGCGGCTGGAAGGTCGCCGGGTTGCCCTGGGTGCAGAGCTGACTCGGCCGCACGGCGGGCGCGGTCGGCCAACGTAGAATCCGGGCTCGCTTCTCCCTCCGGACCCGAGATGCTGAACCCCGCCCGCGGTACGCGCGGCATGGCCGTCGCGCCGCATGCGCTCGCTTCACAGTCGGCGCTCGCGTGCCTCCGCGAAGGCGGCAACGCGGTCGAGGCGATGATCGCCGCCGCGGCGACGATCGCGGTCGTGTACCCGCACATGAACTCGATCGGCGGCGATTCGTTCTGGCTGGTGCACGTGCCGGGACGCGAGCCGCAGGGCATCGACGCGTGCGGGGCCGCTGCGCGAGCTGCATCGATCGGGTGGTACGCGGAGCGCGGCATCACCGGCTCGATCCCGTTCCGCGGCGGCATCGCCGCGAACACGGTGGCAGGCACGATCTCCGGCTGGGCGCTCGCCCACGAGATCAGCCGGGAGCTCGGCGGGAAGTTGCCGCTCACGCGCCTTCTCGCCGACGCGATCCACTACGGGACGACCGGCATTCCGGTGACCCGCAGCCAGCACGTGAACACCGCGACGAAGCGGAAGGAGCTCGAGCCGCAGCCGGGATTCGCCGACGCCTTTCTCCCCGGCGGGGATGTTCCCGCAATCGGCGCGCGCTTCTTCCAGCCGAAGCTCGCAACGACCCTCGAGCAGCTCGCGCGCGCGGGCCTCGGCGACTTCTACCGTGGCGAGCTCGCGCGCTCGATCGCCGCGGATCTCGCGGCTGCCGGCTCGCCCGTCACGCTCGCGGATCTCGAGGCGCACGCTGCACAGCGCCGTACGCCGCTCGTGCTGGAGCACTCCGTCGGCCGGGTCTTCAACATGCCGCCGCCGACGCAGGGCGCGATCTCGCTCGCGATCCTCGGTCAGCTCGACCGGCTCGGCATCGCCCGGCTCGACCCGGTCGGCGCGGACTTCGTGCACCTCGCCGTCGAGGCGACGAAGCGCGCCTTCCGCGAGATCCGCGACCGGCATATCACCGACCCGGCGTACATGAAGGTCGAGGCGCAGTCGCTCCTCGCGCCGGCGAAGCTCGACTCGCTCGCCGGCGGGATCGCGCGCGATCGCGCCGCGCCGTGGGGCCAGGGCGAGCCGCCCTCCGACACGATCTGGATGGGCGTGATCGACGGCGACGGGCGCGCGGTCAGCTTCATCCAGAGCGTCTACCACGAGTTCGGCGCCGGGATCGTGCTGAACGCGAGCGGCATCTGCTGGCAGAACCGCGGCTGCTCGTTCAGCTTGGGCGAAGGGGCGCTCAACTCGCTCCGGCCGGGCCGCAAGCCATTCCACACGCTGAACCCGGCGCTGGCGCTCGCGAAGGACGGCCGCACGATGGTCTACGGCAACATGGGGGGCGACGGCCAGCCGCAGACGCAGAGCGCGGTGTTCAGCCGTACGCTGGTGCAGGGCCTCAGCCCGCAGGCGGCGATCGAGGCGCCGCGCTGGCTGCTCGGGCGTACCTGGGGCCAGACGAGCGACACGCTCAAGCTCGAGTCGCGATTCGCGCCGGCGGTCGTCGACGACCTGCGTCGCCGCGGCCACGACGTGGAGCTCGTTGGAGCCTACGACGAGATCGTCGGCCACGCCGGCTGCGTGATCCGGCATCCGGACGGCTCGTTCGAGGGCGGTGCGGACCCGCGCTCGGACGGGTCGGTCGCCGCTTACTAGTGAAACCGAAGGAGGTCGAAGAATGAAAGGCGTCGTATTCCCCGGCGAGCGCAGGCTCGAGATCCGCGAGTTCCCCGATCCCACGCCGGGCCCGGGCGAAGTCGTGCTCGAGATCAAGGCCTCCGGCATGTGCGGCAGCGATCTCAAGTTCTACCGCGCCGTCGGCGGTCCCGCGGCGCTGGGGTTGGGCAAGACGGGCGGACCGACCATCGCCGGCCACGAGCCCTGCGGAGTCGTCGCCGCGATCGGACCCGGCGTCCCGGAGCGGCAGGCGAAGCTCGGCGCGCGCGTAATGCAGCATCACTACCGCGGCTGCGGGGTCTGCGAGCACTGCTCGACGGGCTGGATGCAGCTCTGCGTCGAAGGCGTCGCCGAGGTCTACGGCGTGACCGGGCACGGCGCGCACGCGAAATACATGAAGTGCCCGGCGCGGACGCTCGTGCCGCTGCCCGACGAGCTCTCGTTCGAGGCGGGCGCGGCGATCTCGTGCGGCACCGGCACCGCGTGGGGCGCGCTGCACCGGCTCGGCCTGCAGGGCGACCACACGATCGCGATCTTCGGCCAGGGGCCGGTCGGCCTCTCGGCGACGCAGCTCGCCGCCGCGATGGGCGCGCGCGTGATCGCGCTCGACGTCAGCGACGAGCGCCTCGCGCGCGCGAAGGAGCTGGGCGCGGAAGTCCTCATCAACCCGAAGACCACGCCCGAAGTCGTCCCCGCGATCAAGGACCTGACCCACGGCCGCGGCGCGCACCTCTGCCTCGAGGCGTCGTCCTCGCCGCAGGCGCGGCAGCAGGCGGTACGGGCGGTGCGGACGTGGGGCAAGGTCTGCTACGTCGGCGAGGGCGACAGCGTCACGCTCGACGTGAGCCCGGATCTCCTCCGCCGGCAGGTGACGCTGATCGGCTCGTGGACGTTTTCCACCGTCGGGCAGGCCGAGTGCGCGCGGTTCATCGCCGACCGCGGCATCGACGTCGACCGCCTGTTCACCCACCGCTGGCGGCTCGATCAGGCGGAAGAGGCTTACAAGCTCTTCGATGCCCAGACTGCCGGGAAGGGCGTCATCCACCCGTCCTGAAGACGCGCCGCCGGACGGCAGCGCGTCACGTGACCGGCCGGTCAAGGCCCCCGCCGGCCCTAGCCTGCGGACCAGTTCACGAGTCCGGTGTAGGCGGTCGCGAGGACGATCACCCCGAAGGCGATCCGGTACCAGGCGAAGGGCTTGAAGTCGTGGGTGGCGACGTAGCGGATCAGCCACCGTACGCAGACGAACGCCGAAATGAACGCCGCCACCAGCCCGACGGCGAGCATTTCGAGGTCGGCGCCGGAGAACGCCGCGCGCTGCTTGTACAGGTCGTAGGCGCCGGCCGCAACGAGGGTCGGCACCGCGAGGAAAAACGAGAACTCGGTCGCCGCCCGCCGCGACAGGCCGAACAGCATGGCGCCGATGATCGTCGCGCCCGAGCGCGACGTCCCCGGGATCAGCGCGAAGCACTGCGCGAAGCCGACCTTCAGCGCGTCGAGCCAGGTCATGTCGTCGACGTTCCCGATCCGCGGCTGCCGGTCGCGGCGCTCGACCCACAGGATCACCAGCGCGCCGACGATGAACGCCAGCGCCACCGGCACTGGCCTGAAGAGGTGGGCCTTGATCAGGCTGCCGAACAGCAATCCCAGGACCGCCGCCGGGATGAAGGCGACGACCAGGTTCGCGACGAAGCGCTGCGCGCCGCGGTCGGACGCGAGGCCGGCGAGCACGCCGAGGAACTTCGCGCGGTACTCCCAGACGACGGCGAGCATCGCGCCGGTCTGGATCGCGAGGTTGAACGTCTTCGCCTTCTCGCCGTTGAAGTCGAGGAGATCGGCGGCGAGGATCAGGTGGCCGGTGCTCGAGACGGGGAGAAACTCGGTGAGGCCTTCGACGACGCCAAGCACGAGCGCCTTGAGGAGGAGCGCGGGATCCATTGGGCCGGCATTCTACCGGCGGGGGCTGCGACAATCGGGCGGTGGACCCGTGGGCGCGGCTCGACCTCTATTGCGAACGGACCGATCCGGGCTTCTGGGCCGAGCCGGCGAACGCCCTCACGAACGTGGCGTTCCTGATCGCGGCGGCGGCCGTCTGGTATCACGCTGCCGGCGCGTCCCCACCGCGCGCGCGCGACGCCCGCATGCTCGCGGCGCTGATCGGCCTGATCGGCGTGGGAAGCTTCCTCTTTCACACGCTCGCCGTCGTGTGGGCGGCGTGGCTCGACCAGGGCGCGATCGCGCTCTACATCTACGCCTTCCTGTGGCTCTTCCTGGCTCGCGTTGCCGGGCTGCCCTGGTGGGGAGCCCTCGGCGGGCTGGGGGTGTTCGCTATGGCGAGCCGAGCGCTGACCGCGCCGTTTCCGCCGGGAAGCCTTAACGGGTCCTACGCGTACTTCCCCGCCCTGCTCGCACTGGGGGCGCTTGCGGCCTATGCCTGGCGGCGCAGGCACGCCGCTGCCGGAGCCCTGGCGGCGGCGGCCGGCGTGTTCGTCGTGGCGATCGTTCTCCGCAGCATCGACCAGACGGCGTGCGAAGCCTGGCCCCTCGGGACGCACTTCCTCTGGCACTGCCTCATCGCCCTGGTGGCCTATCTGACGGCCACGGCCCTCCGGCCGCCGGTCCGCGAGGCCGCATGACGCCGGCGGCGGCGGGCCGCGGTTGGAAGCGAATGGGGCACCGTCCGAAGCCGGACGGGTGAGGGCTCAGGGCTTGGGGATCGGGCCGAAGCCGAGCCCGGGGAGGAGCAGCGTCCCCAGGGTCGGAACACGGCGCTTGGCGTCGCCCTCGGCCGCGAGGGCCCGTTCGGCCGGGGCGAGCACCCGGCGCGCGAAGGGCGACAGGACGACGACGCGCTCCCGCAGCTCGGCCGGCACGTTGTACTCGGCCCACTCGTGGAGGTTGATGTCGTCGATCATGTCCGTGCGCCTGCCAGTTCGTCCTCTTGGTCGGACCGCCCCCGCGATCCTTTCGTTCCCGTGCACTATAGGCGCCGAATGTGGCAGCGACTGTGAAGGATTGTGACAGCGCGCTGGCATTCCACACCCACACGCGTATCAACGTCGCGCGCCGTCGACCGGATGACATTGTCCTGATTCCGCGGCGCCTCGGCAGTCGTCCGGACGGCCTATGGCGGCGGCCGTAAACGAAACGGCCGCCCGTGGGCGGCCGTTCACGGCGCGCGCGGCGTTTCAGCCGAGCCGGCGCTGCAGGTCGGCCACGCTCTGCGACAGCATGTCGAGATCCGGCATCTGGCCGTCCGGGGTCAGCTTGTCCACGACGCCGGGCAGGAGCTGCGAGAGGCCATGGGAGGTCTCGGCCTCCGTCAGTCCGGCCTGCGCTGCGATCTTCGACAGCCCGTCGCGCCCGAACACCTGGGCGATCACGTCGGGCGAGATCGGCATGTTCTGGCCGGTCCCCACCCAGGAGTTGGCCTGGTCGCCATAGCCCGTCCGCTGGAACTGCTCAAGGAGGGCACCGAGCCCGCCCATACCCCCCATCCCACCTGCGCCGCCGGCGCGACCGCCCCCGCCGCCACCGAGGATGCTCCCGAGCAGACCGCCCAGATCCCCCATTCCGCCCATGCCGGCACCCTGCCCGCCGCCGCCCTGGCGGCCGGACATCATCGCCAGCACGACCGGGAGGAGCGCCATGAGGATGCCGCTCGTCCCGCCGCCCGTCCCGCCCATACCGCCGCCACGTGGCTGCGGTTGCTGTCGTCCCGTCGACTGGCCCAGTCCACCCTGCACCATGCCGCCGAGGATTTCGTCGAGAAGACCCATGTGACCTCCACATCCAGAAGAAGCGAACCGGGCGCGGCGCCGTGCTGCCGCGCGGCCATCATACGCCTCACTTTCCGGCGCCGAGATTGCGCGCCAGCCGCTCTACCATCGCGCGCAGCTCGTCGACTTCCGCCTTCAGCGCGGCGAACTCCGCGGCGCTGACGCCTGCCGGCGCCGCCTGGGGCGCCGTGCCCCGGGCGGGCGGGGCCGGAGCCGCCTCAACCGGTCCGGACAGGAGGTGCGCCCAGCGGCTCTCGCGCGAGCCGGGCACCCGCGGCAGGTGGACGGCGAGCGGACCGCCGGCGGACTCGGGTCGCGCTGCGAGCGCCTGCAGCGCCGCCTCGACGGCGTCGAGATCGGGAAAGCGATGCAGGCGGTCGGTGCCGGTCCGCAGCTCGCCCGGCGTCTGCGGCCCGCGCAGCATCAGCGCGGCGAGCAGCGCGACCGCCGCGTCATCGACGTGGAGGACGCGCCCGAGGTTGTGCGCGTAGCGCATCACGCGCGAGCCGCTCGATTCGATGAGGAGCGACAGCGGTCGCAAGGCATCGATCGCCGCCTGCACCTCGGACTCGGTCGCCTGCATGACCGGGTCGCGGTTGTTCTTCTGGTTGCAACCGAGCATGAGCGCGTTGAGCGACAGCGGGTACGTGTCCGGGACCGTGCGCTCCTTCTCGACGAGCACGCCGAGGACGCGCGTTTCGAGCTCCGCGAGGTGCGGCAGAGCGCTCATTCCGCCGGTCGCGTCAGGCCTTGCGGTAGATCTCGGCGCCCTGCTCGACGAACTCCCTCGCCTTGTCGGCCATCCCCTTCGTCAGCGCATCGGACTCGCTCACCCCCACGCTTGCGGCGTAGTCGCGCACGTCCTGGGTGATCTTCATCGAGCAGAAGTGGGGCCCGCACATCGAGCAGAAGTGCGCGAGCTTCGCGCCCTCCTGCGGCAGGGTCTCGTCGTGGAACTCCTTCGC
>Ga0335084_10003099_pt1 | contig 16163 bp, 12 predicted proteins | sample Lox_Sample_44_FD_206721 | JGI IMG/M metagenome (GOLD analysis project Ga0335084, IMG submission 206721) | Soil microbial communities from Loxahatchee National Wildlife Refuge, Florida, United States - Lox_Sample_4.4 | ecosystem: Environmental > Terrestrial > Soil > Wetlands | place: USA... | reverse complement strand
CGCGGGCACGAGCCCGATGACCGACGCGACGACGCACCTGCGCGCCTACGCCGCGGTCGACCCGGCGCGGTTCACGCCCGTGCGCGGCGTCCGCATCGTGACCCAGCTCGGCGAGACCGCGCTCGACGTGCTGCGGCCCGACGGCTTCGCGGGCCCCGGCGCGACCGACGCGGTCGCCGATCCCCCGGCGCCGGTGGCCGGCCACCACTCGGTCGACCGGTTCGCGTGCTTCCGCGTGAAGACGAGCCGCACCGCGCGCAAAGCGGCACACGCCGACGAGGTCGCCGTGAGCGATCGCTTCCTGTCCAGCCGTACGCTGGTCGTGAAGAAGCCGCGGCGCCTGTGCAGCCCGGTGGCCGTCGACGGCACGCCGGTCCTGATCGCGACGCGCCACCTCCTCTGCTTCGACGTCGCACGACCCCCGGCCGTCCGCTCGGGACGGATCCACGTCCGCGACGGGCTCGGCGCGACGGTCGTCGACCTCGGGCGCCCGCGCGAGCTGTGTCTGGTCGCCGAGAAGAATCCGCCGCGCCCGGCCGCCGAGACGCTCGAGCCCTGTGCCGGACGGGCCGACGTGTGGCGGTTCGACGCCCGCGCCGGCGCCACCGTCGAGGTGCGCGTCGACACGACGGATGCGACGACCGCGGCCGACCTCTGCGCCGAGGTCGCGTGCGGCGACCTCCACCTCGCCGGCGACGACGAGACCGCGTGCACGTTCGGACCGCCGTCCTACCGCTGCCCGGACGTGCGCGGCGTCGCGACGAGCGATGGGAGCTGTGTCGCCACCGTCCACACCTGCGCCGCGGGATGCGCGTCGGCGGCCCGTGCCGACTATGCCTTGCGCGCGGCGGTCGCCGGCGAGGATGCCGCCCCTGTCCTCATCGTCGACGACGGGCCCGCCGGGCCGTGAGCGTCGCGTGGTCGCCCACCCGAACCTCGATCGGATCAACTACACCAACATCGGCCTCATGCTCGGCTCGGCGGCCCTCGCCTGCACGCTGCCGTTCGAGATGTTCCTGCTCGCCTACGCGGTCCTGGGACCCCTGCACTATCTGACGCAGATCTCCTGGCTGCACGATCGCGGCTTCTACACGACCGGCCGCCACGACTGGATTCCACTCGCGGCGCTCGGTGTCGTCGCCTTCGTCGCCGCGTACACGACGTGGCTGCCGTGGGACGGCGCGCCCTTCGCGGCGCTCGGCAGCGGTGTCGCGGCGGCGTACGTGCGGAACCCCATTGCGAAGGCGTCGGCGCTCGTCACCGCCGTCGCCCTCGCCGTCCCGGTCCTGTCCTGGCCACCCGCCGGGATCCTCTTCCTCTTCCTGCTGACCACCGTCGTCCACGTCTACGTCTTCACCGGCGTCTTCATCCTGGCGGGGAGCATGAAGGCGCACAGCCGCTCCGGGTACGCGTCGTTCGCCGTGTACGTCGTGTGCGGCGCCGCGCTTCTCCTCGTGCAGCCGGCCGCCGCCGGGTACGACCCGAGCCCGTACACGCGCGCCGGCGTCGAGCCCTTCGGCGGCCTGATCGACGCCATGGCGCTCCTCGTGCCGGGGCGCGGCGAGTGGCCGGCCGTGGTCGCGATCGGCCGCTTCCTGGCCTTCGCGTACACGTACCATTACCTCAACTGGTTCTCGAAGACCGGCATCATCCGCTGGCACGAGATGAGCCGCGCCCGCATGGCCGTGATCGGCGTCGTCTACGCGGCCTCGCTCGCCGTCTACGCGGCGGACTACCGGATCGGGCTCATGGCGCTCTTCTTCCTCTCGATCGCGCACGTCTTCCTCGAGTTCCCGCTCGACACCCGCACCATCGTCGACGTCGCCACCGGCATGCGCCGGCGCGCGGTCGCGTCGTAGCGCGACGGACCGGGCGGTCGCTTCCGTCCCGGGGGGCGCTCGTCTAGGCTGTCGGCCGGCGCTATAAGAGGCGCATGGCCGAGAACACGCTCACCGTCACCGACAACCGGACCGGGAAGTCGTACACGATCCCGATCGAGCAGGGAGCGATACGGGCGACCGACCTCTCGCAGATCAAGACCGGCCCGGAGGACGGCGGGCTCGTCAGCTACGACGCCTCGTACGGCAACACGGCCGCCTGCAAGTCGCGCGTGAGCTACATCGACGGCGACCGGGGCATCCTGCGCTACCGCGGCTACCCGATCGAGGAGCTGGCGGAGAAGTCGAGCCACCTCGAGGTCGCCTACCTCATCGTGAAGGGCGAGCTGCCGTCGGCGTCCCGCTTCGCCATGTGGCAGCACAACATCAAGGTGCACACGCTCGTGCACGAGAACCTGAAACGCTTCATGGAGGGCTTCCGGTACGACGCGCACCCCATGGGCATGCTCATCGCGACGGTCGGCGCGCTCTCCACGTTCTACCCCGAGGCGCGCAAGGTGACCGACGTCGAGTCGCGCCGCATGCAGACGCGGCGCCTGATCGGCAAGATGCCGACCATCGCGGCGTTCGCGTACCGTCACAACCGCGGGCTCCCGTACGTGTATCCCGACAACGAGCTCTCGTACACCGGGAACTTCCTGTCGATGCTCTTCAAGATGACGGAGCTGCGCTACAAACCGAACCCCATCCTCGAGCGCGCGCTCGACGTGCTCTTCATCCTGCACGCCGACCACGAGCAGAACTGCTCGACCAGCACCATGCGCGTGGTCGGCTCGGCGCTCGCCGATCCCTACTCGTGCGTCTCGGCCGCCGCGGCGGCGCTCTCGGGTCCGCGGCACGGCGGCGCCAACGAGGAGGTCGTCCACATGCTCCACGAGATCGGCTCGGTCGCCAAGATCCCCGAGCTGATCAAGCAGGTGAAGGCCGGCGAGCGCCGCCTCATGGGCTTCGGCCATCGCGTCTACAAGAACTACGATCCGCGCGCGAAGATCGTCCGCCAGATCGCCTACGAGGTATTCGAGGTGACGGGCAAGAACCCGCTCATCGACATCGCCATCGAGCTCGAGCGCATCGCGCTGCAGGACGACTACTTCGTCAAGCGCAAGCTCTACCCGAACGTCGACTTCTACTCGGGCATCATCTACGAGGCGATGGGCTTCCCGGTCGAGATGTTCCCCGTCCTGTTCGCCATCCCCCGGACGGCCGGGTGGATGGCGCAATGGGCGGAGCTCCTCACCGACGAGGAGCAACGCATCGCGCGCCCGAAGCAGATCTACACGGGCGCCGACTCGCGTCGCTACGTGCCGATCGAGCAGCGCGAGGAAGGCGGCGCCGAGGAGACCGAGGTCCGCGGACCGCTCTGAGGCGGCGAGCCGCCTCGTGCGCACCCGCATCCTCGCGACACTCGGGCCGGCGACCACCACCGAGACGGCGATACGCGCGCTCGTCGACGCCGGCGTCGACGCGTTCCGCCTGAACTTCTCGCACGGCACGCACGCCGAGCACGGCGCGTCCATCGCGACCATCCGCCGCGTCGCCGGCGCCCGGCCCGTCGCCATCGTGCAGGATCTGGCGGGGCCGAAGCTGCGCCTCACCCGTCCCGTGAAGGGGAATCCCGGCGACGTCGTCGAGATCGCCCTCCCCGCGAGCGTTCGCCCCGGCGACCCCGTGCTGCTCGCCGACGGCATGGCCCAGCTCCAGGTGATCGACGCCGGCCATGCGCGGGTGGTCGTGGGGGGCGAGGTCCCGGCCGGCAAGGGCATCAACCTCCCGTCCTCGCGCCTGGACGACGTGCCCGCGCTCACGGCCAAGGACCGCGACGACCTGCGCTTCGGCGTCTCGCAAGGCGTCGACTGGGTCGCGCTCTCGTTCGTGCGCCGTGCCTCGGATCTGGACGAGGTGCGCGCCAGCGGCATCCCCACCATCGCGAAGTTCGAAAAGGCTCAGGCGGTCGAGCACATGGCGGAGATCGTCGACGCCGCCGACGCCGTCATGGTGGCGCGCGGCGACCTCGGCGTGGAGATCCCGATCGAGCGGGTCCCCATCGTACAGAAGGAGCTGATCACCGCGGCCAACCGCGCGGCCAAGCCCGTCATCACGGCGACGCAGATGCTCCGCTCGATGGTGGAGAGCGTGCTCCCGACCCGCGCCGAGGCGACCGACGTCGCGAACGCCGTCCTGGACGGCACCGACGTCGTCATGCTGAGCGAGGAGACGGCGATCGGACGCCATCCCGTCGAGGCGGTCGGCGTGATGCGGCGGATCCTCGGCGAGGCGGAGCGCATTCTCACGCCGCGCACGGGCGCCGTCGCCACCGACGTCGCGAGCATGCTCGCGGGGGCGGCGTGCGAGATGGCGGCGCGCATCGGCGCGCACGCGATCGTGGTCCCCACCCGCTCGGGCACGACGGCGCGTCGCGTGGCCTCGCATCGCCCGCCCGTGCCGATCCTGGCGCTGACGCCGGACGAGGACGTCCGCCGTCGCCTCTCGCTCGCATGGGGGGTCGTGGCGTGTCCGTCGCCACGGTTCGGCGACGCGGCGACCGTGTTCACGCAATACGGCGACGTGGTCCGTGCCACGGGTCTCGTCCCCGCCGGGAGACAGGTCGTGTTCACCGGCAGCTGGCCGTTCGGTGGCCCCGGCCCGACGAATCTCGTCCACGTGATGACGATCTGACCGGGCCGGACGGCCCGGGCTGGCTCGCGAGCCCGCCGGTTGCTATTGCGGCGGCATGGCGGAGGACGCACAGGCGGAGCTCGAGCGGTTGCGGGCCGAGAACGAGCGTCTGAAAAAGGCGCAGGGCCGGGGCGGCTCGCTGCGCGTCTCGGAGAAGGGCGGCGTCTCGGTCTACGGGCTCGGGCGATTCCCGGTGACGCTCTACAAGGAGCAGTGGCTGCGGCTGCTCGACATGGCGGACGACATCCGCGCCTTCATCCGCGACAACGAGAGCCGGCTGAAGGTCAAAGAGTAGCCGGTGTCCGGCGCGGGAGCCGCCTCCGACGGGCGCGCCGGTTCCCCTGCGCCGGCGGCGGTTCTCGGCAAGGACGCGGTCGTCTATGCCGTCGTGTTCGCCGCGCTCGGCCTGCCGTGGCTGCTGCGGCTCCGCGACGCGGTGCCCGCCGACTACGCGCAGGACGGCTGGCTGATCGCGTGGGTGCTCGACTGGTGCTGGCACGCGCTGACCTCGGCCCCGGGGACGCTCTTCGACCCGCCGGTGAACTACCCCGCGCCGGCGCAGCTCGCGGGATCCGAGCACTTCCTGTCGAGCCAGCTCGTCTTCGGTCCGCTGCGATGGGCGACCGGTGATTCGATCGTCGCGGCGAATCTGACCGCGTTCCTCTCCTATCCCCTCGCGGCCATCGCCATGGAGGCGTTGGCGCTCAAGCTCGGCGTCGCGCGAGCCGCGGCGTTCACGGTCGGGCTCCTCTACGCGCTCGGACAACCGTCGCCCGGCCGACTGCACGTCCTCCAGATGCAGTACCTCTACTTCCCGCTCGCGGCGCTCGTGCTCCGCCGCCTCCGGGAACGCGAAACCTGGCGCAGCTGGATGGCGGCGAGCGCCGTCTTCGTGGCCGGCCTCTTCAGCTCGTACCACATGGCGGTGTACCTGACCGTGGCGGCTGCCCTGTGGGGAGCCGGCGAGCTGCTGCGCAAGCGGTCGGGACGAGGTCGCTATGGGCTCGCAGCGGCGACCGCATGGGGCGTCGGGGCCGTGTTCCTGCTCGTGGTCTCCGCGCCGTATCTCGCGCGACCCGAGGCGGCGGGGGACCTGGAGCTGACGGCGAGCCGCTGGGGCACCAAGCACCTCGAGACCGACACCGCCGGCCCCGCGGGCGTTCCGGCGGGTGCGCTCGACGTCGCGGCGCAGACCGCGCTCTGCCTGATACTCTCGGGCGATCGGGTGCTCTGCCTCGATGCCAGAGACGTCGCCAGGGTCGATCCGCGGAAGCTCTGGGTTCTCTGTCTCATCTCCCCGCCGTACGTCTTCGTGGTGATTCCGCTCGTCGTGCTCGGGGTGGTGACTGCGATCCGCGGCAGCCCCTCCGCGCGCACCGTTGCGGTCGCCGCGCTCGCGATCGGTGGCGTCGGCTTCCTTCTGGCGGGCCCGGAGTACGCCAGGGTCGGTGGGATGGCGATCCCGCTGCCCGCGACGTGGCTCCAGTGGACGCCCGCGCGTTTCATCCGCGAGCGCGTCCGCTCGCTCGCCCTCACGTTCTTCGCCAGCACGGTGCTGGTCGCGTACGGGCTCGATGCAAGCCGCCGCCGATCGCGCGCATGGGGCCGGCTCGCCACGGCGCTCGTCGTCGCGACCACCATCCTACGCGTCGGCCCACCGCCGGGCGACGCGGGGCTCCGAAAGGACGTCGAGCGCGCGAACGACCTCGTCTCCCGCCGATCGCGCTTCGCGCCGATCGCCTACCAGCGCGCGCCGACGCTCGACCGCGATCGCGAGACGTATCGAAGCATCGCCGCCCATGTGCAGCGCGTGGCACCGGGTCCCCTCCTCGAATGGCCGAGCGCGGCGGACCAGGGGTCCGCGGTCGTCGGACAGATGGTGCACCGTCAGCCCAGCATCGACTTCTACACCGGCTACGTGCCGGCGCATCTGGACCTCGTCGAAGCGCTCGTGAAGCAGCTCCCCGCCCCGGCGGCGCTCGATGACCTCGTCGACGCGACCGGCCTCCGCTGGATCCTCGTGCGGCCCGCCAGCGAGTGGCCGGATCGACACGACCAAGCATTGGCGGAGCTGACTCGCCATCCTCGCGTTCGCGAGGTCACGCGCTACGGCGATTTCGTGCTCGTCCAGCTCGACCCGACGTCCCACCACCCCGATTGGTTCGCGCATCTCGCCGCGACGCCGCAGCGCAACCTGACCCCGCTCGGAACGCCGCTGCGCGCGCTGCCACGGGTACCGGCGACGATCGGCGTGTCGGCAACCCTCGTGCCCTCGGCGGAGGCGGAGCGACTGGTCCCGGTGACGCTCCGGGCGATGAACCTCGGGGCCGCGGGCTTGCCCGCCGCCCTTCCTGGCCACCCTGGGCGTCCCTTCTCGGTCCGTTTCGAGCTCGCGTGGCGACGCGTCGGCGACGACGGCGACGTGGAGGCGCCGCACCCCATCGAGCTTCGCCGCGACGTGCCGGCGGGGGAGTGGCTGGCGCAGACGGCGCGCCTGGTGACGCCGAAGCGTCCGGGCGCCTATGTCCTCGAAGTGGCGCTACGCCAGGTCGACGGGACCGACCTGTCGGGACCCGACAACCCGGTGCGCGTACCGGTCACGATCACGCCGCGGTCGGAGCCGGCTCCCGCACCAGGAACCGCACCACCGCCTCGGTGAAGACGTCGTTCTTGTCGCCGGCGACCATGTGCCCGGCGTCCGACACGTCGACGAACTCGGCGTGCGGCACGATCCCGAGGAAGGCGCGTGCGCCCTCCTCGCTCACGATGTCGCTCAGGCGTCCGCGTACGAGCAGCACGGGGATGCCGAGCGTCTTGGCGGCGCGCTCGAGCCGCTCGGGGTCGCGCGTGGCGCCGGGACGCCGATCGCCGGTGATGAACTTGGGATCCCAGTGCCAGCGCCAGCGTCCGTCCGCACCGAGCCGGAGGTTCTTCTGGAGACCGCGCAGATCGCGCGGCCGCGGGCGGTGCGTGAGGTAGCTCGCGACCGCGTCGGCCGCCTCTTCGAGCGATGTGAACCCATCGGGGTTCCCGGTCATGAAGCTGATGATGCGGTCGACGCCGACCGGATCCATGCGCGGCGCAATGTCGACCAGCACGAGCGCCGAGACGAGGTCCGGTGCGATCTCCCCCGCCGTGAGGAGCGCCGTGAGCCCGCCCAGCGACGCGCCCACGACCGCGGGCGGATGGTTCAGCTCGCGCGCGACGAGGACCAGGTCGCGCACGAAGGCGTCGAGCGAATAGTCGGCGTCCGGCGCCCACCCGCTGTCGCCATGCCCCCGCAGATCGATGTTGACGACGTGGCGGCCCGCCGCCGCGAGCGCCGCCGCCGTCCCGCCCCAGGCGTACCGCGTCTGCCCGCCGCCGTGGAGCATCACCACCGGCGGCGCGGTCGGATCGCCGTGCGCCTCGCCGACCAGCACGATCCCGTCGGGCGTGCGATACGTCACGCGCTGCACGGGGCCGCCGGCGCTGCGCAGCTCGAAGCCGAGGATCTCCTCCAGCTCGGCGAGCGCGTCGTCGGGATCGGCGACCTTGATCGTCGTCATGCCGATCGCTTTCGCCGATTTCAGGTTGAGGCCGATGTCGTCGAGGAAGACGGCCTCCTCGGGCGCGACGCCGAGCCGCTCGCAGGCGAGGTGGTAGATGCGCGGATCGGGCTTGCGGAGCCCTTCCACGGCGGACTCGACCACGACGTCGAAGTGCGGGCGGAGCTGCGAGGTGTCGTCGCCCTCGGTGCGCCAGTTGTTGGTGAGCGCGGCGACGCGAAAGCCCTTGGCGCGCAGCCGGCGGATCGCCTCCAGCATCGCCGGGCGCGGTGTCGCGGCCTCCGCCACCATCAGCATCATGGCGCGCGCGTCGACCTGCTGGCCCGCCGCGGTGCAGTCCGCCTCGAAGGCGGGGAAGAAGCCCGCCAGGTCGAGCTCGCCGCGCTCGAGGCGCGACCACGCGCCGCGGGGCGCGGTCGTGACGACGACGTGGTTCACGAACCCGGCCGGGATCCCCCGCGCCTGCTCGTAGGCGGCGATGGCGTGGAGCGGTGACCCGCACACGACCCCGCCCAGATCGAAGATGACGCCACGGTAGGGCATCCCGCAGACTTACGGCGCTGGCATCTCCCTCGCAACCGAAGCATGATCCTCGGTTCGGGAGGGTGCGCACATGATCGAGTGGAACGAGAGCCACGTGATGATCCGCGACATGATCCGGCGGTTCATCGAGGCCGAGATCGTCCCGCACCTGGAGGAGCTCGAGCACGGCGACCTCCCGCCGTACGACATCCTGCGCAAGATGATGAAGACGTTCGGTCTCGACGAGGCGGCGCGCATGCGCTTCCAGTCGCAGATCGCGGCCGAGAAGGCGGGCAAGAAGAAGGAGCGGCGGGCCGACGCCGACGGCGGCCACGACCCCGCCATGCAGGTCATCCCGGTCATCGAGCTCTGCCGCTACTGCCCGGGCATGGTGACGGCGCTCGGCGTCTCGGTGGGCCTCGCGGCGCAGTCGGTCCTCTCCAAGGGCACGATCCGGCAGAAGGAGCGCTGGGCGCTCGATCTGCTCACGCTCGACAAGGTCGGCGCGTGGGCGATCACCGAGCCCGGGTCGGGCTCGGACGCCTTCGGCGGCATGAAGGCGAGCGCCAAGCGGCACGGCGACGGCTACGTGCTGAACGGCAACAAGACGTTCATCACGAACGGGCCGTACGCCGACACGATCGTGTTCATCTGCAAGCTCGACGACGGCGCGACCGAGGCGAAGCATCGCAAGGTGCTGCACTTCGTCGTCGAGAAGGGTATGCCGGGGCTCACGCAGTCGAAGCCGCTGCGCAAGATGGGCCTCCACTCCTCGCCGACCGGGGAGCTCTTCCTGGAGGACGTGTTCTGCGAGAAGGATCGCCTGCTCGGCGAGACCGAGGACGTGCCGGGCCGGCAGGGCGCCAAGGCGACGTTCACGATGGAGCGCACCGGTGTCGCCGCGATGGCGCTCGGGATCGTCGAGGAGTGCCTGAAGCTCTGCCTCGACTACGCCAAGACGCGCCTCTCGTTCGGCAAGCCGATCGGCGAGTTCCAGCTGATCCAGCTGAAGCTCGCCAAGATGGAGGTCGTCCGCATGAACCTCCAGAACATCGTGTTCCGCCAGATCGAGATGTCGGTGCAGGGCAAGCAGATGGAGTTCGCCGAGGCGTCGGCGGTGAAGCTCTACTCGGCGCAGGCGGCGATGGAGGTGGCGCTCGAAGCGGTGCAGCTCTTCGGCGGCAACGGCTACATGGCCGAGTACCGCGTCGAGCAGCTCTGCCGCGACGCCAAGGTCCTGCAGATCTACGCCGGCACCGACGAGATCCAGGTGTCGCAGATCGCGCGGAGCCTGCTCGCGTCGTAGCCGGGCGGGCCGTGCCGATCGTTCCCCCGCCGAGCCGCTGGGCGTTTCCGCCGGCCGAGGAGGCGCCGTCCATCGGCATCCTCGGCGCCGGCGCGGACCTCGAGCCCGGGACGATCCTCGCCGCGTACCGCGCCGGGATCTTCCCCTGGCCCGACCAGAGCGGGCGCCTCCTGTGGTGGTCGCCCGACCCGCGCGCGATCATTCCCCTCTCCGGCTTCCACGCCTCGACCAGCCTGCGCCGCCTGCGACGGCGCGGGCGCTACGCCGTCACGCGCGACACCGCGTGCGCCGACGTCATTCGTGGCTGCGCGACGTCGCACGGCCCCACCTGGATCACGCCCGAGATGCTCGCCGCCTACGTCCGCCTGCACGAGATGGGATGGGCGCACAGCGTCGAGGTGTGGCGGCAGGGCGAGCTCGTCGGCGGCGTGTACGGCGTCGCCATGGGCGGCCTGTTCGCGGCGGAGTCGATGTTCCACCTGGCGCGCGACGCCTCGAAGGTGGCGCTCGCCGAGCTGGTGGAGCATCTGCGCACCCGCGGCTTCCAGCTCCTCGACGTGCAGCTCGCCACGCCGCACCTCCGCTCGCTGGGCGCGATCGAGATCCCGCGCGCCGAGTACCTGGCGCTGGTCGAGGAAGCGCGCGACCTTCGCGTCAGCTGGTGAGCGGTACGAGCGCCGTCGCCGTCCGGCCCATGGCGCGCGCGTAGGCCGCGCCGACGCGCGCCGCGACGCGCGTGGCCGTCCCCGGACGCGCCAGCAGGACGACCGCGCCGCCGAACCCGCCGCCGGTGAGCCGCGCGCCGTAGACGTCGGGATCCTCCCAGCCGAGCTCGACCAGACAGTCCACCTCGGGCACCGACACCTGATAGTCGTCGCGCTGCGAAGCGTGCGACGCGAGGAAGAGCTGGCCCAGTCGTTCCGCGTCGCCGGCGCGCAGCGCGGTCACGGCGTCGCGCACGCGTGCGTGCTCGGTGACGACGTGCCGGACCCGCCGCCCGAGGGACGTCGGCAGCGTCGCGAGCCGATCCAGATCGGCGAGCGCGAGGTCGCAGAGCGCGGACACCCCCAGCCGGCGGGCCGCGTCCTCGCACTCGGCGCGGCGTGCATTGTAGTCGCCGCCCGCGATCGCATGGCGGACGCCCGAGTCGAGCACGACGAGCTCGATGGACGGCGGGATCGCCGCCCGCTCGAACGCGAGCGTCCGGCTGTCGAGGAAGAGCGCCGTCCGCTCGTCGGCGAGGCTCGCCGCCATCTGGTCCATGGTGCCGACGCGCGCGCCCACGAAGATCGACTCGGCGTCGTGCGCGAGGCGCGCCAGCGCGACGTCGTCGAGCGGAAGCGCGAACGCCTCGCGCAGCGCGCGCAGCAGGCCCACTTCGAGCGCGGCGCTCGAGGAAAGGCCGCTGCCGGCCGGCACGGTCGAGACGATCGTGGCCTCGAACCCCGCGATCGCGAACCCGCCGCGCCCGAGCGCCCACGTGCATCCCTCGACGTAGTCGCTCCAGGCGTTGCGCCGGGTCTCCTCGCCCAGCCCGAACGCGTGCGATCGGTCCCCCAGCGCCGTGTGGAGGATCGCCCGGCGATCGCGGCGCGGCGCGAGCGCGATCGTGGTCCGCTGCGGGATCGCCGTCGGGAGCACCTGGCCACCGTTGTAGTCGGTGTGCTCGCCCATGAGGTTCACGCGCCCGGGAGCGCTCGCGACCACCGCCGGCTCGTGGCCGAAGCGCGCGCGGAAAATGTCGTGCACGACCCGAGTCTACATACTTGGCGAGCGACCCGCAGTGGGACTATGAGGGCGGCGTCACTACAGCGCTCAATCCCGGGCGCCAAGCTCCCATGGAGGGAACCATGGCCGAGAGCGTATACAAGGTGATCGAGCTGGTGGGCACCAGCACCGAGTCGTGGGAGAAGGCTGCGTTGGCGGCCGTGAACCGTGCGTCGAAGTCGCTGCGCGATCTCCGCATCGCCGAGGTCTCCGAGCTCGACATGCAGCTCGAAGGCGGCAAGGTGCGCGCCTATCGCGCGAAGGTGAAGGTGTCGTTCAAGTACGAAGGCAAGGGCTGAGCACATCCGGACGGGGCCGCCCCGCGCGACGGCGGCCCCGTCCGGCGGCTTGCATCCGACCCCGACCGCCGTTGTAACGGGCCTGCCGGGGGGAGGATGAGCCAGGGAGAGCTGCTTCGCACGCGCCGGTTCGCGCCGTTCTTCTGGACGCAGTTCCTGGGCGCGCTCAACGACAACCTCTTCAAGAACGCGCTCGTCATCCTGTTCGCCTTCGGCGCCGCCGAGAGCGCGCTCTCGACCGACGTGCTCGTGAATCTCGCGGCGGGCGTGTTCATCTTCCCGTTCTTCGTGTTCTCCGCGACGTCGGGGCAGCTCGCCGACAAGCTCGAGAAGTCGCGCATCATCCGCGCCGTGAAGCTGCTCGAGATCGGCATCATGTGCGTGGGGGCGATCGGGTTCCAGCTCCGCAGCGTTCCCGTGCTGCTGGTCGCCCTGTTCGCCATGGGCGTCCACTCGACCCTCTTCGGGCCCGTCAAATACAGCATCCTACCGCAGCACCTGCGCGAGGACGAGCTCGTCGGCGGCAACGCCCTCGTCGAGATGGGCACGTTCGTCGCGATCCTCGTGGGGACGATCCTCGGCGGCGTGCTGGTCGCGATCGCCGGCTGGGGCCCGATCGTCGTCTCGGTCGCGACGATCGGGACCGCGGTCGCCGGCTGGCTCGTGAGCCGCGGCGTACCGGCCGCATCCGCCGACGATCCGTCGCTGCGCATCCGCTGGAACCCCGTCACCGAGACGTGGCGCATGGTCGGGTTCGCCCGCGAGGTGCACAGCGTCTTCCTGTCGATCCTCGGCATCTCGTGGTTCTGGTTCTACGGCGCGCTCTTCCTCGCCCAGTTCCCGGGGCTCGGGCGCGATCTCCTGGGCGGCGACGAGCACGTCGTGACGCTCCTCCTCACCGTCTTCTCGATCGGCATCGGCCTCGGCTGCATGCTGTGCGAGCGCCTGTCGTCGGGCGTCATCGAGCTGGGCCTGGTCCCCTTCGGATCGATCGGCTTGACGCTCTTCGCCCTCGACCTGGCGTGGGCGACCCACCTCGCCGCCGCCCGCACGACGCCGCTCGACGTCGCCGGGTTCCTCGCCAGCCCGCGCCACTGGCGGGTCGCCGCCGACCTCCTCCTGATCGGCGTCTTCGGCGGCTTCTTCATCGTACCGCTGCTCGCGTTCGTGCAGCATCGCAGCGAGCCGAGGCATCGCTCGCGCATCATCGCCGCCAACAACATCGTGAGCGCCTTCTTCATGGTCGTGGCGGCGGGCGTCGGGATCGTGCTGCGCACGAACGGCTTCACGATCCCGCAGCTCTTCCTGTTCACGGCGATCGTGAACGCGCTGGTGGCGATCTACATCTTCACCGTGATCCCCGAGTTCCTCATGCGCTTCATCATCTGGCTGCTCGTCCACACGGTCTATCGAGTCGAGCAGCGCGGCCTGGAGCACCTGCCACAGAGCGGCCCCGCCGTCGTGGTGGCGAACCACGTGAGCTTCGTCGACGCCCTCGTCATCGCGGCGGCGTCGCGCCGGCCGATGCGCTTCGTCATGGACCACGCGATCTTCAGGCTGCCGATCCTGCACTTCGTCTTCCGCACCGGGCGCGCAATCCCGATCGCCCCCCGCAAGGAGGACCCGGCGCGGCTCGAGCGGGCCTACGACGAGGTCGCACACGCGCTCGAGGAGGGCGACCTCGTGTGCATCTTCCCGGAGGGCAAGCTCACGACGACCGGCGACATGAATCCCTTCCGGCCGGGGATCGAGCGCATCGTCGCGCGCACGCCCGTGCCGGTGATCCCGATGGCCTTGCGTGGGCTCTGGGGCAGCTTCTTCAGCCGCTTCGGCGGTGCCGCCATGCGACGGCCCTTCCGCCGCGTCTGGTCGCGGATCGAGGTCGTGTGCGGCGCCCCCGTCGCCCCCGAGCTGGCGACGGCGCCGGCGCTGGAAGCGCAGGTGCTCGCGCTCCGCGGCGACTGGCGCTGAGACGTGCCGCCGTCAGGGCGACTGGAAGGCGATGCCGGAGACGAGGCACGCGACCGTCCCGCCGAGCGGCGTCGACATGTTCGCCGGGTTCGAGTCGCTGATCTGGTACTGTACCGTCACGACTTGCCCGCCCGGCTCCGTGTAGACGAGCGAGCGATGCTCGGTCACGTCGTCGCCGATCGTGAGCGGCGCCGCGGCGTCGAAGTCGTTCGTCACCGCATCGAACGAGTTTCCGTACGAGCGGAGGCTCGCGTTGTCGACCGCGGTCGTCGCCACGAGCGTCACGAGCCCCATCGCCGAGCACGAGGCGACGAGGCTCAGCTTGCCGCTGTCGAAGATCGTGGCCGCCGGCGTATTCGCCGGGGCGGCGAACGAGATGGCGGTCGGCTTGCCGGGAGGTCCGGGCGGCCCCACGGCGCCGAAGGTCGCGAGGTCGACCTGCGTCTCCTTCTTCTTGCAGGCGTCGCGCACGAACATCGCGCCGGACTTCTTCTGGCAGATCACCGCGGCGTCGGCCGTCGTGGCCGCCGCGACGACCAGCGCCACGGCGACCCGGATCGCGCTCCGCATCCTCATCGCCCCCACCTCCGTCACCGGCGATCGACTGCTACCACCTCGCCGCCCGCGGCGCGAGCGCCTCATCCGGCGATGCCGAGGATGCGGTCGTAGCGCTTGATGCGGGTCGCATCGCCGCCGCGGATCCGGCGCGCGTTCATCTCGACGGCGGGGATGTGCCGGCGGATGAAGCTGCCGGCGACGTCGATCTTCACGTCGGCGTACTGCGCCTGCAGCAGCAGCTCGGCGCTCGTGACGACGTCGACGACCATGTCGGAGACGCGCTTGGCGTTGAGGAGGGCGTACTGCGGATCGCCCATGAGAGCGGTCGACGCCTCGGTGATGAAGCGCATGCCGTCGAACACCTGCTGCACCAGCTCGGGGAACTTCGCGCGCAGGCACTCGAGCTCGTCGCGCGTCTCGTCGAGGGCGGTGAAGAGCGCACCCTTGGCCATCTCCTTCAGCGCGAAGCTGGCCTGGATCTCGGACGTGCCCTCGTAGATCGTCGTGATGATCGAGTCCGAGTGGTAGTGCCCCGCCGGCGACTCGGCCATGTAGCCGATGCCGCCGTGCACCTGGATGCCGGCGCGCGTCACGTTGTTCGAGATCTCGGTCGAGAAGTACTTCGTGAGCGGCGTGTAGAAGCGGATGAGCGCCAGCTTGTGCTCGAGCTCCTGCTGGAGCCTGGCGCGATCCGGATCGCCCTTGCAGCGATCGGACTCGAGGTAGGTCTTCAACGCGTCGGCCTGATCGATGATCGCCGAGGTGTGATAGAGCAGCGCCCGCGCGGCCTGGATGTTGATCACCATGAGGGTCAGCATCGACTTCACGAGCGGCTGCTCGATGATCGGCTGCCCGAACTGCACGCGGGTCTCGGCGTAGGCGCGCGCCTCGTGGTAGGCGCCCTGCGCGACGCCGAGCGCCTGCGCGGCGACGCCGAGGCGCGCGTTGTTCATGAGGTCGAGCATCGCCTTGAAGCCCTGGCCCGGCTTGCCGAGCAGGAAGGCCTCGGCGTGGTCGAGCTCGATCACGCAGGTGGGCGAGCCGTGGATGCCCATCTTCTTCTCGACGCGCGACGTCCGCAGGCCGTTCACCTTCCCGTCGGGGAGGACGCGCGGACAGAGCATCAGGTTGAGCCCGTTGGTCGTGCCCTTCGACTGGTCGGCGGTCGCCGCGTCGCGGGCGAGCACCAGGTGGATCTCGGAGCCGCCGTTCGTGATGAAGATCTTCTCGCCGTCGATGAAGTAGCGCTCGCCTTCCTTGCGCACCTTGGTCGCGATGTTGCCGAGGTCCGATCCCGCCTGCGGCTCGGTCAGGTCCATCGAGCCCTGGTACTCGCCGGCGACGAACTTCGGCAGATAGCGGTCCTTGATCTCGTCGCTGCCGTACTTCTCGATGTCGAGCGCGACGCCGGCCTGGAGACCGATGATGGTCATGAGGCTCGTGTCGGCGCGCGACACCATCTCGAGATACGCGCAGTTGACGATCGCCGGCAGCGCGTAGCCGCCGTACTTGGGATCGAGCGTGAGGCAGATGAGCCCCGCCTTCCGCAGCTTCTCGTAGCCAGCGTCGATGTGCGGCGGCCGGATGACCTTCCCGTTCTGGAGCCCGACCTCCTCGT
>Ga0335084_10003098_pt1 | contig 16173 bp, 11 predicted proteins | sample Lox_Sample_44_FD_206721 | JGI IMG/M metagenome (GOLD analysis project Ga0335084, IMG submission 206721) | Soil microbial communities from Loxahatchee National Wildlife Refuge, Florida, United States - Lox_Sample_4.4 | ecosystem: Environmental > Terrestrial > Soil > Wetlands | place: USA... | reverse complement strand
TCATTCCGGTTGTCTCCCTGGATGCGGTTCTGGCAGCTCGACGTCCCGTTCGCCCTGCCGGCACTCATCTGGAACATGATGATGTCGATGTCCGGGGGCTGGTTCTTCGTGGTGGCCTCGGAGGCAATCACCGTGGGGCACACCTCGATAGCCCTGCCTGGCGTTGGCTCTTACATCGCCGAGGCCATCGCACAGCGCAACCTGATCGCGATCGGCTGGGCGATCGCGACGATGCTGATCGTGATACTGGTCTACGATCAGTTGCTGTTTCGGCCGTTGATTGCCTGGGTGGATCGGTTCCGCGTCGAGCAGGATCCCGGCGCGGAGGCACCGCACTCGTGGGCCTTGACCATGTTGCGTCGTTCACGATTGATTGCCGCCCTCGCGGCGCTGTTCCATGCGACCGTGATCGCCACCAGCCGTGCGGTCGTGCGACGCGATGCTGCGGTGGCCCCGGCGCGACGACCTCGCAATCGAAGCGATGCCTTCTGGTTCACCGTGATCGCCATCGTGCTGGGGCTGGCGCTCTGGCACATCGGTAGGGCGTTGATCGCCAATACGTCGCTCAGCGAGGCATTGAGTGTCTGCGGTCTGGCGCTGCTGACGATGCTGCGCGTCTTTGTGCTCATTGCACTGGCGAGCCTGGTGTGGGTACCGATCGGCATCTGGGTCGGCTTGCGGCCACGGGCCACGCAGTACGTTCAACCAATTGCCCAGTTTCTGGCCGCGTTCCCGGCCAATCTGCTGTTCCCGGTTGCCGTCTACGGCATCGTCACCTGGCGGCTGAATCCGGATGTGTGGCTGAGTCCGCTGATGATCCTCGGTACGCAGTGGTACATCCTGTTCAATGTCATCGCCGGCGCGTCGGCCATGCCGGCGGAACTGCGTTACGCTGCCGCCAACTTTCGCGTCGGAGGCTGGCTCTGGTGGCGGCGCGTCGCGTTGCCGGCCGTGCTGCCGTTCTACGTGACCGGGGCCATCACTGCCTCGGGCGGCTCCTGGAACGCCGCCATCGTGGCGGAGCTCGCCAGCTGGGGCAAGACCCAGGTGGAAGCGCATGGGCTGGGCGCCTATATCGCCGAAGCAACCGCCGCCGGTGATTTTCACCGCATTGTGCTCGGCATCGCCACCATGAGCCTGTTCGTGGTTGTCATCAATCGCTTCTTCTGGCGACCGTTGTACTACTACGCGGAACGGAAATTCCGCTTGACCTGACAGGATTCAGTGATGAACACATCCGCACTATTGACCGTCAACGCCGTGCGCAAAGCATTTCCCAAGCCCGACGGCGCGGAACTGCTGGTACTCGATGGCGTGAACTTACAGCTGGCCGAGGGCCAGATCGTCGGGCTGCTGGGTCGATCCGGGTCGGGAAAATCGACGCTGCTGCGCCTGATCGCGGGGCTGTCGGAACCCAGCGCCGGCACGCTCAACTACCTTGGGCATCCCATCGCCGGCCCGGCCGAGGGCATCGCGATGGTGTTTCAAAGCTTCGCCATTTTCCCATGGCTCACGGTGTTCGAGAACGTCGCGCTGGGCCTGGAAGCACAGCGCATGGAGAAAGCGGAGATCCGCAAGCGATCGCTGGCGGCCATCGACATGATCGGCCTCGATGGCTTTGAGTCTGCCTATCCACGTGAACTATCGGGCGGCATGCGCCAACGCGTGGGATTTGCGCGCGCGCTGGTGATTCATCCGAATGTCCTGTTGATGGACGAGCCGTTCTCGGCGCTCGATATCCTGACGGCAGAAACCCTGCGCACCGACTTCCTCGACCTGTGGTCAGAAGGCCGCATGCCGATCAAGGGCGTCATTCTGGTCACGCACAACATTGAAGAGGCGGTGCTGATGTGCGACCGCATCCTCGTGTTCGGCAGCAACCCAGGCCGTGTCCTCAGCGAAATCGAGGTGAAACTACCGCAGCCTCGCAACCGGCTCGATCCCTCCTTCCGTGAGCTGGTTGAACGCATCTACGTCGAAATGACCGCGCGGACAGCGACTAGCGCCGCCAGCAGCCGAACCGAGCGGTTTCCGGGCCTGGGCATCGGCAGCGAATTGCCGCGCGTATCGTCCAACCTGCTCTCAGGTCTGATGGAGACCGTGGCAGCGCCACCCTTCAATGGTACTGCCGACCTGCCCAAGATCGCTTCCGACCTGCAGATGGAAATCGACGAGCTGTTTCCGGTTGCTGAAACACTGCAGATGATGCGGTTCGCGGAAGTCGAGGGCGGTGACATCAAGCTGACAGCCGCCGGACTAGCGTTCGCGAACGCCGAATTGGATGAACGCAAGCGCATGTTCTCGCGGCAACTGCTGAACTATGTACCACTGGCCACGCACATCCGCCGCGTACTCGATGAGCGCACGTCGCACAAGGCTCCCAAGAGCCGCTTCACTGACGAACTTGAAGACTTCATGAACGAGGAAGCCGCCGAACAGACTTTGCGCGCGGTGATCAGTCTGGCGCGCTACGCCGAAGCCTTTGCATACGACGATGAGACGGCTACCTTCAGCCTGGAGAACCCAAGCTGAACCCCGAGCCACTGCTTTCTTCTTGTTAACTGAAACCGGTCAATGGGCGTACTTGGGTTTTGCCGCTTTCGTGGACAACTGGCATCATTTCCGGCGTGAGTATGGCTTGTTTCTGGAACGAAACTCCCTCTTCACTTCCGGCATGGCTAGAGGCAAGGTTGCCTCGCAGGCAAATCGTCGAACTCTGACTAGCAACTTGATACGGGACGTTCGTTGTGACTTGCAGGACCGTGCACAATCGTGCACCACTGAGTCACGCAAGGCTCCCGCAGGCATATATCGCACCCGTTGTAGCCAGGATGGGCCTGCGGCGTCATGAAATCCGTTCACCGCGACCAATCAATAGGCAACAGTAGCGTCATGGAATACAGCGGCGAATCCGCGAACCCATGCCGGATATAGAACGCCTTCGCATCTTCAAAGCTTATGAGGACGGGCTGTTTACCAGATTCTCCATTCTCCATGGGGCCTCCAAGGAAATCGCGGCGGACTGCCCGCATGACAGATTCGGCTCATTGACGACCACCTGATGGAAGTGCGTGCCGCACCGGCGCAGGTGAAGCTTGCCGCGGTCTGCGTCACCTCGGTGCACCGACTGACGCGCGCCAGCTCCGACATCAGGTACCGGCGCAGGCCACCATTCCGCGCTGGTCGCGGCTATCTCCCCTGAAACCTGGGGCTGCGCCTTTCGAAGAAACTCAGTACGCCTTCCGCGTAGTCCTGCGAACGACCCAGCATCCGCTGGCAGTCGCGCTCGGCGCGAAAGTTCTCGTGCAATGTGCGCTCCCAGCTCTGCTGCAGGGCCCGTTTGGCCTCCGCGAGCGCCAGCGGTGCCGCGCTCTGCAGCCGTTCCACTATTGCATCCACACTGGAACGCAATGCGGCGTCATCAACGCAACGCCAGATCATCCCCCACTGCTCGGCCACTGCCGCGGTGATCGGCTCGGCCAGTAGCGCCATTCCGCTGGCCCGAGCTGACCCGACCCGTCTGGGCAGTGTCCAGGTACCACCCATATCTGGAATCAGACCAATGCGAGTGAACGGCTGCGCAAAGGTCGCGGAATGCGCTGCGACGACGATGTCGCAGGCCAGCGCCAGGTTCGCGCCGGATCCCGCCGCAGCGCCGTTTACGGCGGCAACTACCGGCACGGGCAGCTCCCGGATCGCCAGGAATAAGGGGCCATATTCTCGTTCGATGGAATCGCCGAGATCCGCGGGTGGACGACCCGTAATCGTGCGCCGCTCCTGCAGGTCCTGTCCCGCACAAAATGCGCGCCCCGCGCCGGTCAGTACCACCACCCGCGCGCTGGCATCCTGCTGCACGCGTTGCAGGGCCGCACGCAGCTCCTGATGCATTTGCAGATTGAAGCTGTTGAGCCGTTCGGGCCGGTTGAGCGTCAGCCAGGTGACGCCGGCAGCCTCCTGACACAGCACAGTTGCTTCGCTCATTGCCGAACCGGTCCCCTTCCGCCTGGTGCGGTGTCAATAAGTCTCGACATGGTAGCGACCATTCTGTCGCATGCTCTGTACGGTCGCGCTCCAATCGATGCCGTGCAGTCGACAAATATCGGCGAAGGCGGCATCGACACCGGCCTCCATGCCCTTCAGGCCACAGATGTACACATAGGTTTCATCGCTGCGCAGCAGGTCAGCGACGGCATCGCCACGTTCGCGGATCTTGTCCTGCACGTACTGCCGCGGCTGCCCGGGCACACGCGACAGCGCCAGATTCACCTCGATGAACTCTTTCGGCAGCTTCATCAGCGGACCGAAGTACGGCAACTCGCCGGCGGAACGCGCGCCAAAGAACAGCACGGTCCGTCCCGGCTCCTTGAGCGCCAGGCGGCGCCGGCGCCGTTCGGTCATCGCGCGCATCGGCGCCGAACCGGTGCCAGTGCAGATCATCAGCAGATTGGCGCCCGGGTGATTGGGCATCAGAAAGCTGCTGCCGTAGGGACCGACGACGCTGACCTCAGCACCAGCCTTCAGGTCGCATAGGTAGTTCGAGCACACGCCTTGTGTTGGCGCGCCGCTGTGATCTTCAGTCACCCGCTTCACGGTCAGCGAGAGATTGTTGTAATTCGGACGCTCGCCATCGCGGGGGCTGGCGATGGAGTAGAGTCGGATGGTGTGCGGTCGCCCGTTGGCGTCCAGGCCCGGTGGAATGATACCGATGGTCTGGCCCTCGAGCACCGGCATGGCGGTGGCGCCGAAATCCAGCACGATATGACGGATGTCGCAGCTCGCGCCCGCCTCGGTCAGTCGCAGGTTGCCAGCCACGCGCGCTTTCGCTGGCTGCGACGGGCCGTAGAGATTCAGCTGCGGTGTCGCCGCAGACCACGGTGCGCTGACCGCTCCGCCCTGCCCGGCGCTTGCCGTCGCCGTCGCCGCCAACACTTCCGCGGGCGCCGCCGGCGTGGCATCGGTCGGCAACTCGGCCTGCTCCGGCAAGGTGTCCCAGGTCAGTTGCTCTTCGACGGTGTAGGCCTTGCTCGACAGCACCTGCCGCCAGTGATCGATGGCGCCGGTCGGGCACGGCGAGATGCACGCACCGCACGCGTTACACAGATCGAACTTGACCACGTAGTTGCGCGAGTCATGGGTGACGGCACCCGTCGGGCAGGTCGACTCGCAGGTATTGCAGCGAATGCAGACCTCCGGGTCGATCAGGTGCTGGCGCGCAATCTGTGCGGTCATGGCGGCTGCTCAGCCGAAGCGCACGTATTCGAAGTTCAGCGGCTGCTTGTTGATGGCCACCGCCGGCGGTGCGATCCAGCTCGCGTACGCGCCCGGCGCGACCACCCGCCCCATCAGCGACGCCACGAAGGCGCGATCCTCGTCGGTCGCGAGCCATTCGCGCCTGTGCTGTTCCCATTCAGCCGGACTGACCACGCGACCGTCCGGCGCGATCTTCAGGCCCGCCAGCGGACCGATGTTGCGATGGAAGGCCTTGTGCGGCACCTTCAGCTCGAAGGGAATGCCGGCCTTCTGAATGATGCGATTCCAGCGGTTCACGCCGGCCACCGAATCCTGGATGTAATCGTCGCGCAACTTTTCATTGAGGGCATTCAGGGCGGGCGCCTCGGCGTTCACGAGTCCACCGTTGACGACCTGCAACACCGGATAGGTCGCGTCGACCAGCCGGTGATCGTCCTGATACTTGGTTTCCTCGTAACGACCCTTGAGCCCGCTGCTGTAGAACGTGGCGGCATTCGACGAAACATCGGCGCCAAACAGGTCGATGGTCACGCTGTAGTGAAAATTGAGATAGCGCTGGATGGTCGGCAGGTCGATGGCGCCGAGCGCGCGCACCCTGGCCGGATCGTCCGTCTTGTGCTGGCTCATCACCTCGCAGGTGCGCTGGATGACGCGACCCACGCCGGATTCGCCCACAAACATGTGATGCGCTTCCTCGGTCAGCATGAAGCGCGTGGTACGCGCCAGCGGATCGAAACCGGATTCAGCCAAGGCACACAGCTGGAACTTGCCATCGCGATCGGTGAAATACGTGAACATGAAGAACGCCAGCCAGTCAGGCGTCCGTTCATTGAAAGCCCCGAGGATGCGCGGGTTGTCGGCGTCGCCGGAACGCCGGCCCAGCAGCGCCTCCGCTTCCTCGCGTCCATCGCGCCCGAAATAGCGGTGCAGCAGATAGACCATGGCCCACAGGTGCCGCCCTTCTTCGACGTTCACCTGAAACAGGTTGCGCAGATCGTAGAGCGATGGGCAGGTGAGCCCGAGATGCCGCTGCTGTTCCACTGAAGCCGGCTCGGTGTCGCCTTGCGTCACGATGATGCGACGCAGGTTCGCGCGGTGCTCGCCCGGCACATCCTGCCAGGCAGGCTCGCCCTTGTGATCGCCGAAGTTGACCTTGCGCTCGCCGTCCGCCGGCGTAAGGAATATGCCCCAGCGATAGTCCGGCATCTTCACGTAATCGAAATGCGCCCAGCCGCTGGGATCTACGCTGACCGCCGTGCGCAGATAGACGTCGAGGGCCTTGGACCCTTCGGGCCCCATCTCACCCCACCAGTTGAGAAACTCGGGCTGCCACTGTTCGAGAGCCCGCTGCAGCACTTTGTCGCTGGCGAGGTCGACGTTGTTCGGAATCTTTTCGCTGTAGGAAATGTTCATGTGCTTGACCTTGCTAGATGCGATCCCAGTTGAATTTGGCCTTGCGACCCGTGCCGAAGTTCTTCAGGGCGCCGGTCTCGCCCACGGCGTTGGGGCGAATGAAGATCCAGTTCTGCCAGGCAGAAAGTCGGCCGAACACGCGGGTCGCCATCGATTCGCCGGGACCGAAGCGCAGGTTGGCTTCCATGCCGGTCAACGCGTCCGGCGATTGACTGGAGCGCTCTTCCAGCGCGAGCCGGATCTCGTCGGCCCAGTCGAGCTCATCGGGCGCTGAAGTCACCAACCCGAGCGCATTCGCCGCGTCGGCGTCCAGCACCTGCTCCTGCGCTGCCCGCGCGGCCGCCATGGACGCCGCGTCACCATAGAAACGGGCTTCGAGCCGCGACTTGTCGTGCACGGCCGGCAGCAATCCAAAATTCACCGCCGATAGCCGCAGCGCCGGACCACCATTGGCTGCCGGCTGGTTCAGCATGTAAGTGCGGTCCGCCGCGAGCGCAATCTCGAGCAGGCTGCCGGCAAAGCACGAACCCGGCTCGATCAGCGCGAACATCGAGCGCGACGACACATCGAGCCGCGCCAGCGTCCGGCGCAGCTGTCCGATGACTTCGCGCACGAACCAGTGTTTCTGATTGGCCACCAAGCTGCGATCCGCCGCCATCACATGGGTTGCGTCCCCGCGTGATTTGAGGACCCACACGCCGTGCTGCAGGTAGTTGGTGCGCAGGTTCAGGATGGCATCGTCGAGTTCACGCGCCATCTGCAGGGGCCACCACGCCGCGCCCACGGCCACGATGTCGGCCAGCGATTGTGGCGGCGCGGAGGCCGGCGCGGAGACCGTGATCTCGGCGCGCCGGGTGCTGTCGTCCAGGCGCACGTCCACATATTGGTAGCGGAAGCCCGTGGCGTCGGCCTGGCACTGCAACGGCGTCAGCGCCACGCCCTTCTCCCCGACCGGGCGGTCGCTCTGTGCCGCCAGCGCCTGCGCCCGTTGCTGCACGTGTTCGGCGAAGGCCTGCGGCTTGACCACCGCGTCCACCAGTTTCCAGTCGCGCGCGCGTTGTCCGCGCACGCCTTCGATCGTGGTGCAGAAGATGTCGGCGAGGTCGCGGCGCACGCGGCGCTTGTCGGTGACGCGCGTCAGCCCGCCGGTGCCGGGCAGCACCGCCAGCAGCGGCACCTCGGGCAGGCTCACGGCGGAGGAGCGATCGTCGACCAGCACGATTTCGTCACAGGCCAGCGCCATCTCGTAGCCACCGCCAGCAGTCGTACCGTTGCAGGCCGCGATGAACTTCAGGCCGGAGTGCGCACTGGCATCTTCAATGCCGTTGCGCGTCTCGTTGGTGAACTTGCAGAAGTTGACCTTCCAGGCGTGGGTGGAGAGTCCCAGCATGAAGATGTTGGCGCCGGAACAGAAGATGCGCTCCTTGCCACTGGTCACCACGACGCTGCGCACTTCGGGGTGCTCGAAGCGGATGCGTTGCAGCGCATCGTGCAGTTCGATGTCCACGCCCAGATCGTAGGAATTCAGCTTGAGCCGGTAGCCCGGGCGTATCGTCGCCTCCTCGCTCACGTCCATGGTCAAGGTGGCCACAGGACCGGCGAAGGTCAGGCGCCAGTGGCGATAGCGGCCCGGATCAGTCTGAAAGTTGACCGGTACAGCGGTCGCGTCTGCACCGGTGATTGCTGGTTCAGCCATGGTTACTCCCGTCAGGAATCTGCAGCGCAGGAATGGCCTGCGCTGATGTGCACTATAGTGCAAGTCACGGCACGAAGCAATAGCGAAAATTTGCAAGTATAAGACCAGCCCGGACTTTCCCGGAATAGGTATATGCACTATACTGCTCACCTCGCCTTATACCTGACCTGGAGCACTTGCGTTGTCAACAGAACTCAGAAGCCTGCTGGGCGGACAGTGGCTGGCCGGCGGTGGCCAGCCGGAAACCCTGGTGAATCCCACCGATGGCAGCGCGGTGGCGCACGCCTCGACACAGGGCCTGGACCTCGGCGCCGCGCTGGGCCAGGCACGCGCGGCCGGCGCCGCCTTGCGGCAGTTGGGTTATGCCGCTCGGGCGGCCCTGCTCGGCAGGACGGCGGAAGTCCTGACCCAGAACCGCGCCCGCTATTTCGAGATTGCGCTGCGCAATTCCGGGTCACCCGAGTCCGATGCCGGCATCGACATCGACGGCGCCTTGTTCACGCTCAAGTTCTACGCGCGCACGGGCGCTGCGCTCGGTTCGGGCAGCTACCTGGCCGAGGGCGACAAGCTGGTCCTCGCCAAGGATGGGTCCTTCGACGCCACCCATATTGCCGTACCGGTGCGCGGCGCGGCTATCCACATCAACGCCTTCAACTTCCCGGCCTGGGGACTGTGGGAGAAAGCCGCGCCGACGCTGCTGTCGGGCGTACCACTGGTGGCGAAGCCGGCCACCGCCACCGCCTGGCTCGCCTACGAAATGATCAAGGATGTGCATGCCGCCGGGATCTGGCCTGAGGGCGCCCTGTCGCTGATCTGTGGCCGCGCCGGTGACCTGCTGGATCATGTGTGCGGCAACGACGTGGTGTCGATCACCGGCTCTGCACAAACCGCGGCATTGATCCGCGGCAGCCGGCAGGTACTCGAGCAGTCGGTACGTGTCAACGTCGAGGCCGACAGCGTCAACAGTGCGCTGCTGGGACCTGACGCCGTCGCCGGCTCGCCCGAGTTCGATCTGTACATCAAGGAAGTCGCACGCGAAATCACCGTGAAAGCGGGACAGAAGTGCACGGCCATCCGTCGCGCGCTGGTGCCCGTCGCGCTGTTGCCCGCCGCGCGCGAGGCGTTGCTGGCGCGTCTGTCAAAGACGGAAGTCGGCAATCCAGCGGTCAAGTCGGTGCGCATGGGGCCGCTGGTCAACAAGAGCCAGCAGCGGGCTGCCTTTCAGGGAATCCAGCGCCTGGCGACGGAAGCGGAACTGGTGCTGGGCGGCACTGAGCGATTGCCGTTGACCGATGCCAGCTTCGAGTTGGGTGCTTTCGTGCCGCCAACAGTACTGCTGTGCCACGACCCGGACCAAGCCAGGGTGGTGCACGACACCGAAGTCTTCGGACCCGTGGCAACACTGCTGCCCTACCGCGACCTGGACCATGCCCTGGCGCTGGCCCATCGCGGCGGCGGTTCGCTGGTGGCATCGGTCTACAGCGGCGATGACCAAGTGCTGCAGGCCGCGGCGCTGGAGCTGGCCGCTACGCATGGCCGCGTGCTGGCCATCAACGCGTCGGTTGCCGCCAGTCATACGGGACATGGCAATGTCATGCCGCAATGCCTGCATGGCGGTCCGGGACGCGCCGGTGGCGGCGAGGAACTCGGCGGCCTGCGGGCACTGGCCTTCTATCATCGTCGCGCCGCCGTCCAGGGACCGACCGCCACTGTTGCCGCGCTCAGTGCGCGCGGCGCCCATCGGGGAATCGCATGACACCGGAAGCCTTTCGCAGCCTCATCGCACCGGTCACCGATCGCATCCGCGGCCGCGCTCTCGACGCGACTCTCGATGCGGACCTGAATCGCGAATTTCCCGCCGAGGGTCCGGTCTACGGTGCCATTCTTGGCGCCTGCCGTGCCGCGATCACCGCCGGCTGGATGTGCAATCGCGAGGCCGGTGGCATTCGCTACGGGCGCGTCATCAAGCCGGATGCCGCGCTCGGCGGATTCAGCGTGGATGTCGTGGAGATGAAGGACCTGGCCGGTCCGCATCATCGGCATCCGAATGGCGAAATCGACCTGATCATGCCGCTCACGCCCGGCGCAACATTCGATGGCCGCCCCGCTGGCTGGCTGGTCTATGGAGCGGATACCAGCCACAGTCCTACCGTGGCCGGCGGCAGTGCGTTGGTGCTGTATCTGCTGCCACAGGGCGCCATCGAATTCACCAAAGTCTGAGTCGAGCGGAGCCTGGGGATGCCTGCGATGGAACTCAGCCAGATTGACTTGTCGACTTCACCGCCCGGCCTGGCCATTCCCGCCCAGTACAACGCGGCGCACGACCTGATCGAGCGCAATCTGGCCGCCGGGCGCGCCGGCAAAGCCGCCTACATCGACGACGCCGGCAGCTACAGCTATGGCCAGCTGGCCGAGCGCGTCAACCGCTTTGCCGGTTCCTTGCATGGCCTCGGATTGCACCAGGAACAGCGCATCCTGCTGTGCCTGCAGGATTCGATCGATTTTCCAGTCGCATTCCTGGGCGCCATCAAGGCGGGCATTGTCCCGGTTCCGGTCAACACGCTGCTCACCAGCGCCGACTACGCCTACATGCTGTATGACAGCCGCGCACTGGTGCTGGTGGTATCCGAAGCGTTGCTGCCGCAATTCCAGCCGATCCTGCAGCAGTCGCCGTTTCTCAAGCATGTCATAGTCGCCGGCGCGAGCGGCAACCCTCCGCCCGGCGCGCAGCTGATGAGTGGACTGCTCGCAAACGCGTCGCCCACGTTCACGACCGCGCCCACACTGCGGGATGAACCCTGCTTCTGGCTGTATTCATCGGGTTCCACCGGCTCGCCCAAGGGCACCGTCCACGTGCACTCCAGCCTGATGGAGACAGCGGTGTACTACGCGCAGGCCGTGCTCGGCCTGCACCAGGACGACACCACGTTCTCCGTCGCAAAGTTGTTCTTCGCCTACGGGCTCGGCAATGCACTCACCTTTCCACTCTCGGTGGGCGCGACGTCCGTTCTGATGGCCGAGCGGGCCACGCCGGCCTCCGTGATCGAGCGCCTGATCCGTCACCGCCCCACCATTTTTTCGGGCGTGCCGACGCTCTACGCTTCCATGTTGGCCAGCAAATTGCTGCCGCCCGCCGGCCAATTGGCGCTGCGCCTGTGCAACTCCGCCGGCGAGGCCTTGCCCGAGGAGATCGCGCGTCGCTGGCACGAGCAGACCGGTGTCGACATTGTCGATGGCATCGGCTCGACCGAGATGCTGCACATCTTCATCTCGAACCGGCCGGGTCGCATCCGTCATGGCACGCTGGGGCTGCCGGTGCCAGGCTTTGAAGCCAGGGTTGTGAACGACCATGGAGACAGCGTGCCCGTGGGCGAGATTGGCGATTTGATCGTGCGCGGCTCGACCAGTGCCAAGTTCTACTGGAATCAGCGTGAACGCAGCCGCAATACTTTCCAGGGTCAGTGGACCCGCACCGGCGACCGCTTCCTGATCAATGAACAGGGCGATTTTGTGTTTGCCGGCCGCGCCGACGACATGCTGAAGGTCGGCGGGATCTATGTATCACCCATCGAAGTGGAATCCGCGTTAACGGCCCACCCAGCGGTGCATGAAGCTGCCGTGATCGGGCGCCAAGACGCGGACCGGCTGGTCAAGCCGGCGGCCTACGTCGTGTTGGCCGCAGGTCAGAACGCCAGCAAGGCGCTTGAGGATGAGCTCAAGAATTTCGTGAAAGCGCGGCTGGCGCCATACAAGTATCCGCGCTGGATCGAGTTCGTGGCCGATCTGCCCAAGACAGCCACTGGCAAGATCCAGCGCTTCAAGCTGCGCGCCGCCTCCACGCCGGCCACGTCCGGCTCGTGAGCACACAGTTCTGCCAGCTGCAAGGCCAGCGGATCGAGTACCGCTTTGTGCAGTTCGCCGAGCAAAGCGCTGGTGACATCGTCATGCTGCATGAAGGGCTCGGGTCGGCCGCCATGTGGAAGGATTTTCCCGAGCAGCTCGCCGCTGCCACAGCCTGCCGCGTGCTGGTCTATTCACGGCAGGGCTATGGCGCCAGCACGCCATTGAGGGGTCCGCGCACGGTCGACTACATGCACCAGGAAGCGCGCCAGGCGCTGCCCGCTTTGCTGGCGCAGCTGGATGTGCAGCGGCCAGTGCTGTTCGGCCACAGCGACGGCGGTTCCATTGCCCTGATTCACGCTGCCGAACCCGGTGCCAGCCTGCGTGGCGTCATCGCGCTGGCGCCGCATGTGTTCGTCGAGGATCTCACCGTCACCAGCATTGCTGCAACGAAGGTCGACTTCGCCGGCAGCAGGCTGCGGACAGCCCTTGGCCGCTATCACCTCGATCCGGACTCGACCTTCTGGGGCTGGAATAATATCTGGCTGGACCCTGAGTTCCGCAGCTGGAACATCGAGGCGTTGCTGGGCGGCATCCGGTGCCCGGTACTGGCCATTCAGGGGCTGCAGGACGAGTATGGAACTCTGGAACAGCTGTCTCGGCTGCAACGCCAGCTGCCGAACACGCAGTTGGTCGAACTGGATGGCTGCGGACATTCGCCGCACCGCGACCAGCCGCAGGCTGTGCTGGACGCAGCGAGTCAGTTTATCCTGCGCCATGGCTAGGATTCCCACCAAACGACGATCCAAGGGCAAGGATGCCGCCTACCTGGAGCGACTGGCCACGCGCATACGTGATGCGCGCGCGCAGCGCGGCATGACGCGAAGTGCGCTGGCCAGCGACTCAGGAGTCTCACTGCGCTTCCTCGCGCAGCTCGAAGCCGGCGAAGGCAATCCTTCCGTGCTGGTGCTGCGACGAGTCGCGGATGCCATGGGGTTTCCGCTGGAACAGTTGCTATCCGACGAATTGCCACGCTCACCAGACCAGGCACTTATCGCACGGTCGCTGGCGCGCCTGTCGCCGGAGGAACTGCAGGTGGCCCGAAAACTGCTTGAAGGCCGATTCCAGTCCGCCCGCGCAATTGATGGCAAACACGCCTATATTGCGCTCATCGGACTGCGCGGTGCGGGCAAAACCACGCTGGGCAGGAGACTGGCGCAGCATCGCGGCGTGCCCTTCTTCGAACTCGATCGCGAAGTTGAGCACGAATACGGCGCTACCATTGGCGAGATACTGCAGATGCACGGTCAGCCAGGGTATCGGCGCTTTGAGCGACAATGCCTGCAGAACGTGCTCGACCTTCATCCAGCCGCCGTGATCGAAACCGGTGGTGGACTCGCCGCCGACCCGGAAACTCTGCCCCTGCTCCTGGCAAGCTGCCTGGTCGTGTGGGTGCGTGCCTCACCCGAGGAACACATGCAGCGCGTCATCGACCAAGGTGATATGCGGCCAATGGCCAGGACCCGTGAAGCGATGCGCGAGCTCAAGAACATCCTCAAGGCGCGTGAGCCCTATTACAAGCAGGCCGCGTTGCAGTTGAACACGTCCGGAAAGTCGCCCGACTCCAGCTTTGCCGAGTTGCTGGACGGATTGGAAAGCGAGGCATCGGCAAGTAATGCTTGATACCAGGCCAGATGCATTGCGGGGCGCTGACCGCCGCAGCGGGGGCTCGATTTGATGCCGGTTGCAGCGCGCTTGCGGCGCTTAATCGCATTGCTGACGGCTGCACTGAACCTGGTCGCGGCGGGATCTCCTGCAAGCGCCAAGGACGTGCGTTGGCCGCAGGTCCACGGTCCCGGTTCTACCCGGTATTCGCCACTGGCTCAGATTAACGGTCATTCAGTGTCGCGGCTTGGCTTGGAGTGGGCCTTCACATTTGACGACGGGGCGATGTCACGAGTATCGCCGGTAATTGATGACCGGCGCGTATTCGTAAGTGCCGGCGGCACAATCTACGCCATCGATGCGACGACGGGCCGGGCCATCTGGCGTTACCGATCCAGCACAGGAGCGTCGCCCAACCCGCAGGACATCGTCAGCTTTGCTGCCATCGCGGGGTTGCCCAACAATCAAGGCCTGGGAGTGGGTGGTGGACTGGTATATGCAGGCCTGACTGACGGCCGGGCGATCGCTCTCGATGCAAAGACTGGCGAGCTTGTCTGGAGCGTGAGCCTCACTGATATCCCCGCCAAGAAGATTCAAAACGTTGCCGCGGCCCCGGTGTATGTCAATGGCGTCATTTACTGGAGCATCGCCACGGTGGACCGCTATCGAGGGCGCGCACTGGCACTGGACGCGAAGACCGGCAAGGAACTCTGGCGCTGGTATTCCATTCCGGGGCCGGGACAACCCGGGCACGACACCTGGCCCGAAGACGAAGATGCATGGAGCTGGGGTGGTGGCAACATCTGGTTGCCGCCGGCAGTCGACCCGGCGCTTGGCCTGGTGTTTTATGGAACGGGTAATGCGTTTCCTTATCAGGGCGGCGAGCTTCGGCCCGGCAACAACCTCTACACCAATTCTGTCGTGGCGCTCGACATACGAAATGGTGCCTTGAAATGGAGCCGGCAGCTGATTCACCACGACATCTGGGACGCGGATGTTCCTACGCCATTGATCCTCTACGACGCGAAAACGTCCGCCGGCGTGCGCAAGGCCGTGGCGGCCATGCGTTCGGATGGTGTGCTCTTCACCTTCGATGCGGCCAGTGGCGCCCCGCTCATCGAGATCGCCGAGCGATCGGTGCCGCAGGATGCACGCAATATAACCTCGCCGACCCAGCCCTATCCCACCGGAGTCGAAAGCTTCCTGCCGGCGTGCGACTCCTACCGGCAATTCGTGCCCGCCGGTTTTGCTCTCGGCTGCCACTGGGATCCGCCTGCGGTTGGCAGCAACGTGCTGGGCCTCGGCAACGGGGTGCGTGTACAGCCCATGAGTTACAGCGAACGAACCAGGTACTTCTATGCGCAGGGATCCGACGCCCTGACCTGGCGCAGGCGACTTGAGGATCCGTATCTGATGCTGTTCACGGCGCGCGTTCCCGGTGCCGATGCGAGCCGGACCAATGTGCTGGCCGCGATCGACGGAAGGACTGGCAAGGTCGTCTGGCGCAAGACGACACCGGTGAACGCCGGCGGCAGTCTTTCAACTGCCGGCGGTTTGGTCTTCCATCGTTACGGCGACGGCGAGTTGCAGGCCTTGGATGATCGCACCGGGGCGGTCCGCTGGCGCTTTCAGACCGGTCATGCGGGGGGCGCATCTTCACCAGTGACCTATTCCGTGGGCGATACGCAATATGTTGCCCTGGTGGAAGGCTCCGAGCTACTCGCATTCAAGCTCGATGGCCGGCTGCCGGCACGGCCCGCGCCGCCGCCGCCCTCGCGGGCGGCTACGCCCGAACTGTTCAGTGGTCCGATAGAAGACACTGCATTGATTACCAGTACCAGCCTGGTTAGCAACGATATGTATGCCAGTGGGCCCCGATACGGCATCGACGAGCATGCCGTAACCCCCTATCGCGCACGCGTGCGAGCGGGCAGTCGCGTGACCTTTGCCAACAACGGGCACGTTGGCCACGGCATGGCAGCGATCGATGGTTCGTGGAGCACCGGCAGACTGGCACCCGGCGACACCGCGGAGCTGATCTTTTACACGCCGGGCACCTTCACGTACATCGACCCTTTCTTCCCCTTCACCTATGGCCAATTGATCGTGGTGGCGGCGGACGCGCCCGCCGTTGGCCAGCCTGGCGCACGCAGCGGTGACGGCACGAGCAGCGGCAAGCTGAGTTACGCGCAGCGCTGCGCGTCGTGTCACGGAGAGGACCTGGCCGGCAGAGGCGAGTCACCGGCGCTGCTGGGTTCGACGTTTCTATCGCGCTGGCAAGGACGCCCAGGCGAAGAACTCTATGCGCT